>Ga0255127_1000854_pt1 | contig 13707 bp, 10 predicted proteins | sample Law_Miss_RepB_8d_FD_188555 | JGI IMG/M metagenome (GOLD analysis project Ga0255127, IMG submission 188555) | Freshwater microbial communities from St. Lawrence River, New York, United States - Law_Miss_RepB_8d | ecosystem: Environmental > Aquatic > Freshwater > River | place: USA: New York...
TTACTGCGGCGCCTGCTGTTCAGCCGCCGCCTGCGCCGCCACCAAATCGGCAAATGGTCAGCCCCGCTTTGCTTGTCGCCCCGGCTGCGCCGCCATCACATTCTATGGTTTCGTCCGCGCTAGGTTCGGCAGCTGGCGCCCTGCCCCCGCCCGTACCTTTGCCGCGCCCCGTTCCGGTGGGAGCCCCGCAAGGGGCGGCCCGCTGAGTGGGGCGCATAGGGCATGAGCGACGCTTTCCCCAATAATCCGCGCCAGCCGTCACCCGATGCGCCACCCGGCAACCGGTTGAGAGAAGCCGCGCCTACAGAAAGCACAAGCCGCGCCCTGGTGCGCGTGACGCAGCCAGATTTGCTGCGCCATGCCCAGTTGGAAAAATCCCGCGGTCGCTTGCTTTTTGCTGCGTGTGGCTTTGCGGCGCTGTTTGTCGCCGTTGGTGTGAAGCTTTCCCTGGCAACGGTATTCGACCCTGCTCAACCCAGGCGCGCGGCCATGCTGTCCCGCCCGCCAGCACCGCCGGCGGAAACACCAGTTTCGCGCGCTGCCGTCACGGATCGCAATGGCGAAGTGCTGGCGGTTTCCTTGCCGCTGACCGCGCTTTACGCCAATCCGCGCCAGATTGATGATCCTGCTGAAGCCGCTGACAAGCTGCGCCGCGTTTTGCCGCAGCTTGATCGTGAAAGGCTGATCGCGCGCCTGACGGGTGATCGGCAATTTGCCTATATCGCCCGTGCGCTGACACCGCGCGAAATGCAGGCGGTGAATAATCTTGGCGTCCCCGGTTTGTATTTTGAAGATGCGGAACGCCGCTTCTTCCCGCAGGGCCGCACGGCCTCACACATCATCGGCGGTGTGGATGTGGACGGCAATGGCATTGCGGGTGTTGAGAAATATTTCGACGAAAGGCTACGCACGCTCAGGCGTGATACGCTGCGCCTTTCGCTTGATGTGCGCGTGCAATTGGCGATGCGCGATGCGGTGCAACACGCGATCACGGATTTCAACGGCATTGGCGGTGCCGGCGTGGTGATGGATGTGCATACCGGCGAAGTTCTCGCTATGGTGAGCCTGCCTGATTATGACGCCAATGATGTCGGCGGTGCGACAGCGGATGAACGCTTCAATCGCGTGACGGTTGGCGTTTACGAACCGGGGTCCACCTTCAAGCTGCTGACCGCTGCCATGGCGCTGGATTTGGGCACGGTCCAGACCTGGAGCGGTTATGACGCTTCCCGCCCCATCCGTGTGGGGCGGCATGAGATTAATGATTATCGCGGCAAGAATCGCTGGCTCGCCTTACCTGAAATCATTGCCTATTCGTCGAACCTTGCCTCCGCCCATATGGCGGCAGCCGTGGGCCCCACGCGGCATCGTGAATTCATGCAGCGCATGGGCATGACATCGCGGTTACGGATCGAAATTCCCGAAACGGCGCTGCCACTGGTACCTGGGCAAAAGAATTGGCGGGATTTGAACACAATGACCATTGGCTTCGGCCATGGCATTTCCGTAACACCGCTACATGTCGCAACTGCGGGTGCGACGCTAGTGAATGGCGGCATCCTGCGCCAACCCACCATTCTCGCGCAGCCGCCCGGCGTAGAACGTGAAGGGGTGCGCGTGATTGACCCGCGCACATCGGAAAATCTGCGCCGGCTGATGCGGTTGGTGGTGACGGATGGCTCCGGCAAGGGCGCTGAGGTGCCGGGCTATTATGTCGGCGGCAAAACCGGTACGGCGCAAAAGACCGGGCCGCGCGGCGGTTATTTGGAAAACAAGCGCATCGCTGCATTCATTGGCGCCTTCCCCATGCATGCGCCGCGCTATTCAATTTACGTAATGGTCGATGAACCTAAGCCCAATGCGCGCAGCCATGGCTTCGCAACCGCTGGCTGGGTGGCCGCGCCTGCGGCGAATATGGTGATTTCGCGCATCGCGCCCATTCTTGGCATGCTGCCGGAACCCTCCACGCCTGAAATTCAGCGTGCCATTGCCATGCCCATGAATGGGCGTGGTGTACCCGGGGCAGCACCGCCCCCTGCCACAACGCCAACCGCCAATCGCCCGCCGGCGCGTCAGGCGACCGAAACGCCGCCGCGCGTCGCTGTCACCCAGCGCGAGGCTGCTCTTGCGCCTCGGTGATCTCATGCGCGGATGGGCGGGCGGGGCAGAGGCCGCGTCTCTCGATATAAAAGGCATCACGGCGGATAGCCGTGCTGTGCGCGCGGGCATGGTCTTTGCGGCCTTGCCGGGTGCACGCAGCGATGGGCGCGCTTTTATTGCTGATGCGGTGGCGCGTGGTGCTGTGGCAGTGCTGGCGCCTGAAGGCACCGCTTGGCCTGCCGAGGCACCGGCGCGCCCGCTGATCACCACACCTGATGCGCGCCGCGCCTTGGCCTTAATGGCGGCGGCGTTTTATGGCGTGCAGCCAGATAGCGCGGTGGCGATTACCGGCACCAATGGCAAAACCAGCAGCGTTGATTTTCTGCGTCAGATTTGGGGCGATACGGGCAGGAAAGCTGCTTCGCTCGGCACGCTTGGGTTGATTATGGATGGCGTGCCGGCCGGGCCTTCGCTGACCACGCCTGATCCGGTGGCGCTGCATGAAAGCTTGGCGCGGCTTGCGCGGGATGGCGTGGTGGCGGTGGCGATGGAAGCATCCTCCCACGGGATTGATCAGCGCCGGCTGGATGGCGTCAGGCTTGCGGCGGCGGGATTTACTAATCTGACGCGCGATCATTTGGATTATCACGGCACCATGGCCGCCTATCGCGTTGCCAAGTTGCGTTTGTTTGAGACGCTTTTGCCGGAAGGCGCGCCCGCCATCGCCATGGCGGATATGGAAGCGGAAACGCTGGCCGCGCTGCGCGATATTGCGAGCCGGCGCAGGCTTGATCTGCGGCTGGTTGGTGTGGGCGGCGATGCTTTGGAACTGACCAGCGCGGAAGCCTTGCCGGAAGGGCAACGGCTCATTTTTCGTATGGCAGGCGCGCGGCATGATGTGATGCTGCCTTTGCCGGGGCGTTTTCAGGCCGATAATGCGCTGCTGGCGGCGATGTTGGCGATAGCAACGGGCATTGCGCCAGAAAGGGCGGTGGCGGCGCTTGGGCGTTTGCGCGGGGTACGCGGGCGCATGGAACGCGCCGCGATCCTGCCCAATGGCGCGGCGATTTATGTGGATTACGCCCATACACCTGATGCGCTGACGCGGCTTTTGGCCGCACTCCGCCCACATGTCGCGGGGCAGTTGCATGTGTTGTTTGGCGCGGGTGGTGATCGCGATCCTGGCAAGCGCCCGCTGATGGGGCGTGCCGCGGCGGAAGCGGCAGACCGCGTTTGGATCACGGATGACAATCCGCGCAGCGAAGACCCGGCCATGATCCGCGCGGCGGTATTGCAGGGCTGCCCTGAAGCGGTAGATGCCGGCGCGCGAGAGGACGCCATTGCCAAGGCAATGGGCGCGCTTGGTCCGGGAGATGTGCTGGCGGTGGCCGGCAAGGGCCATGAAAGCGGCCAGGAAATCGCCGGCATTGTGCATGCCTTTGATGATGTCGCGATGGTGCGCAAGCTGGTGGGGGCATTGCCATGACCGCGCTTTGGACCAGCGCCGAATTGCGCGCGGCTACCAACGGCGTGCTTGCGGCGGAATGCGTCGTGAAGGGCGTTTCCATTGACAGCCGCAGCATTGCGCCAGGCGATGTTTTCATCGCGCTGCGTGACCAGCGTGATGGGCATGATTTCGTTGCCGATGCGCTGGCGCGCGGTGCCATGGCGGCGATGGTGGATCACGCCCCCCAGGGCGCGGTGGATACAGCGAAGCTGCTGATGGTTGGCGATACGCTGGCGGGGCTGACAGCGCTTGGTGCGGCCGGGCGTGCCCGTGCGATGGCGCGTGTGGTGGGTGTAACCGGCAGTGTCGGCAAGACCACCACCAAGGAGATGCTGCGCGTGGCGCTGGGTGCTTTTGGCGCGACCCATGCCTCGGCCGCTTCGCATAATAATCATTGGGGCGTGCCGCTGACACTCGCCCGTCTGCCGCGTGATGCAGCTTTTGCCGTGATTGAAATGGGCATGAATAATCGCGGCGAAATCGCGCCGCTATCGTGCCTTGCCCAGCCGCAGATCGGCATCATTACCTCGATCGGTACGGCGCATATCGGCTTGCTTGGCAGCCAGGCGGCAATTGCTGCGGAGAAGGGTGATATCATTGCCGGCATCGCGCCTGGCGGCACGGCCATTTTGCCGGCTGATAGTAGCTTCGCGGCGGAATTGGTTGCGCGTGCGCGGGATGCTGGGCTTACAGTGCTGACGCATGGCGAAGCGGCGGGTGCGGATGCGCGTTTGCTTTCCTATCAGGCGTCGCCTGGAGGCGGCATGGCGGAAATTGCACTGGCTGGCCAGCATATCGCATTACGGCTGACCACGCCGGGGCGCCATGTTGCGCTGAATGCCTGTGCTGTTCTTGCCGCTGTGCAGGCGCTTGGGCTTTCACCTGAAAAAGGCGCGGAAGCGCTGGCCAGTTTCACCGCCGGCGCCGGGCGCGGTGCCTTGCGCCGCATTCGCGTGGCGGGTGGTGAGGCGTTGTTGATTGATGATTCCTATAATGCCTCGGTCGCTTCCGTGCGTGCGGGCTTGGCGGTGCTGGCCGCGCAACCGGCGAAGCGGCGTATATTCGCCTTTGGCGATATGCTTGAACTGGGCGCGGAAGGCCCGGCGCAACACGCCGCCCTTGCCCCGGATGCGGCACAGAATAGTGATCTGGTGTTCTGCTGCGGTCCGCTTTCGAAAAATCTTTTCGATGCCCTGCCTGCACATCAGCGCGGCGGGCATTTTCCTGATTCCGCTGCACTTGCACCCGCCCTGCGTGCCGCGCTCCAGCCCGGAGATGCCGTGCTGGTGAAGGGTTCGCTTGGCTCACGCATGAGCCTTGTCATTGCTGCACTTTTGGCAGGAGACCAAGTTTCGTGATCTATAATCTGCTTCTGCCCTTTGCTGAAGAATATGCGCTGGCTAATCTGGCGCGTTACCACACGTTTCGCGCCGGCGCGGCCTGCCTGACCGCGTTGCTGATCAGCCTGGTGTTCGGGTCTTCCATCATTCGCTGGCTGCGCGGTTTTCAGCGTGGTGGCCAGCCCATCCGTGAAGACGGCCCGGCGCGGCATATTGTGGAAAAAAAGGGCACGCCCACCATGGGCGGCGTACTGATCCTGCTGGGACTTGTGGGTTCCACCTTGCTTTGGGCGGATTTGCGCAATGGCTTTGTTTGGGCCGTGCTATTCATCACCTGCGGCTATGGCGCGCTGGGCTTTGCCGATGATTGGCTGAAAGTAACCAAGCGCAATACCAAGGGCGTCTCAGGCAAGTTGAAGCTTATTGTGCAGGGCGGGCTGGGCGTGATCGCGGCACTTTGGCTGACTTGGCTTATGCCTGGTGCGCTTGCTGACAAGCTTGCTTTCCCGATCTTCAAGGAATTTCTGCTGCCGCTTGGCATTTTGTTTCCGCTGCTGGCCGCCTTGGTGATGATGGGGTCTTCCAACGCGGTCAATCTGACCGATGGGCTGGATGGGCTTGCGATTGTGCCAGTGATGATCGCAGCGACGGTTTTCGCGTTGATCGCCTATTTGGTCGGTAATCGCGTTTTCGCTGATTACCTGCAACTGCATTACGTGCCCGGCACTGGGGAACTCGCGGTATTTTGCGCGGCCCTGGTGGGCGCCGCGCTTGGCTTTCTGTGGTTCAACGCGCCACCGGCTGCCGTGTTCATGGGTGATACAGGTTCGCTTTCGCTCGGCGGTGCGCTGGGTGGGCTCGCGGTCGCGACCAAGCATGAAATCGTGCTCGCCATCGTCGGTGGGCTTTTTGTGGTGGAGACGGTCTCCGTCATTATCCAGGTGTTTTGGTTCAAGCGCACGGGCCGGCGCGTGTTTCTGATGGCGCCGCTGCATCACCATTTTGAGAAAAAAGGCTGGGCCGAGCCCACCATCGTCATTCGTTTCTGGATCATCGCCATGATTCTGGCGCTGGTCGGGCTTTCCACGCTGAAAATCAGATGACAGCGCCAAGCCCCCCCTTCACTCCCTTTCCCGGCGCGCGCATCGCCGTGGTGGGGTTGGGCCGCGCGGGCCTGCCCGCTGCGCTGCGCTTGGCTTCCTGGGGTGCAGATGTCACCGCCTGGGATGACAAGCCCGAAGCCCGCGCGGCCGCTGAGGCTGCCGGGCTGACGGTGCAGGACCCTGCCGCCGGCCCCTTCCGCGCTGACGCGCTGCTGCTTTCCCCCGGCATTCCGCATGAACTGCCCGCGCCCCATCCGGCGGCGGTCGCGGCCAAGGCGGCCGGTGTGCCTGTTCTGTGCGATGCCGAATTTCTCTACCGCGCGGTGCTGGCGCGCCATTCCAAGGCGCGCTTCGTGGGCGTGACCGGCACCAATGGCAAATCCACCACCACGGCGCTGATCCACCATATTTTGCGGGGCGCCGGGGTGCCCTGTGAGGTCGGGGGGAATCTGGGCCCGGCGGCGCTCGATCTCAATATCTTGGGGTCGGAAGGGGTCTATACCCTCGAAATGTCGTCTTACATGTTGGAGCGAATCGCAACTCTGCGCTTCAACGTAGCTGTGATGTTGAACTTGAGCCCTGATCACTTGGACCGCCATGGGAACATGGCCGGCTATGCCGCTGCGAAGGCACGAATCTTCGCGCGCCAAGGGGCGGATGATGTCGCGGTGCTGGGCCAAGATGACGCCATGACAGCCGCGCTGGGCGCCAATTTGGCCGCGCGGCGGGTGCCGATTTCGGGCGCTACACCCCAGCCGGGCGGGGTTTGGGCCGAAGGCCGGGCGCTTAGGGACGATTCTGGGCTGATCCTGGACCTAGGGGCGGCGGCGGCGCTGCCGGGCGCGCATAATGCCCAGAATGCAGCGGCGGCGGCGGCGGCCTGCACCGCGCTTGGCGTGGCCCGTGGCGCGATTGCGGAAGGCATCAGGACTTATCCCGGCTTGCCGCATCGGCAGGAAATTGTCGCCGAAGCGCGCGGCGTTGTTTTTGTGAATGACAGCAAAGCGACCAATGCCGATAGCACGGCGCGCGCGCTTGCTTCCTATGATCGCGTGGTCTGGATTGCCGGCGGCATAGCGAAGGAAGGCGGCATTGCACCGCTCGCACCTTTCTTTCCGCGTATCGCGAAAGCTTTTCTGATTGGGCGTGATGCACCGGCCATGGCGGCCATGTTGCGCGATGCCGGCGTAGCGCATGAGGTTGTGGGCACGCTGGAAGCGGCGGTGGCTGCCGCGGCGCAAGCGGCTTTTGCTGGCGCGGCGCCGGTTGTGTTGCTTTCACCCGCAGCGGCTTCCTTTGACCAATTCAGCGGCTTTGATGCGCGCGGTGATCGCTTCCGTGATTTGGCGCAGTCCTTGGTCGCGCAACAGAGCAGGAGGGCTAGCTAATGGCGCTCTCTCGCGCGGATAATTCCATTCTGGGGCGCTGGTGGTGGACCGTGGACCGCTGGACGCTCGCGGCGCTGATGGTGCTGATTGGCTTTGGCTATGTGTTGATGCTGGCGGCATCGCCGGCGGTGGCGGAACGCATCGGCGCTTCATCACGCCATATGTTTTTCCTGAAGCAGGTTTTCTATCTGGCGCTCGCGGCGGCGGTGATGGTGGGGGTTTCGCTGCTTTCACCACGCGGCGTTCGGCGCTTTGCCTTGCTTGGTTGCGCCGGGGCTTTGGTGTTGACCGCGGCAACTTTGGTGGTGGGCGTTGAAATCAAGGGTGCACGGCGCTGGCTGCCGATCCCTGGCCTTTCCTTGCAGCCTTCCGAATTCCTGAAGCCCTTCTTTGCCGTTGTCGCCGCTTGGCTGATTGCGGAAGGCATGGCGCCGGGTTCGCGCTTTTGGGGACGCGCCATCGCTATTGGTGTTTTCGCGGTCATTGCGGTGATCATGAAAAGCCAGCCCGATATCGGCATGTTGCTGGTAATGACCGCGGTGCTTTTCGCGCAATTATTCGTTGCCGGCTTGAATATCATTCTGGTTGGCGGGCTTGCGGGGCTTGGCGTTGGGGTTGGCGTTCTGGCGTATTTCCTTTTTCCCCATGTGCAATCGCGTGTGCATCGCTTTCTTGATCCGAATTCGGGCGATTCCTACCAGGTGAGTGTGGCCATGGAAGCCTTCGCCAATGGCGGGCTTTTGGGGCGCGGGCCTGGTGAAGGGCGCGTCAAGAATGTGCTGCCAGATGCGCATGCTGATTTTGTCTTCGCCGTGGCGGGTGAAGAATTCGGCATGGTGGTGTGCCTGGTGATCCTGGCACTTTTCGCCTTTGTTGTACTGCGCGGCTTGATGCGCCTGCTGGCTGAAACCGATGTTTTTGTTGTGCTGGCGGCGACTGGCCTGCTGACGCAATTTGGCCTGCAGGCCTTCGTTAATATGGCGTCCACGCTGCATCTGATTCCAACCAAAGGCATGACCCTGCCCTTCGTTTCCTATGGCGGGTCTTCCGTGCTGGCCATTGCGCTTGGCATGGGGATGCTATTGGCCCTGACACGAAAACGCATTGGCGAACGCGCTGACGCAATGGGCTTGCCAAGTGGCGCCTTGGCCGCCGGGGGCGCACGGTGAGGGGCCCCATGGTACAGCCTATCATCATCGCCGCTGGCGGCACGGGCGGGCATCTATTTCCCGCCGAAGCCTTGGCTGCGGAATTGCTTCGTCGTGGTGAGCGTGTGGCGCTGATGACCGATGCACGATCGGCGGCTTATGACAGCCCTGTTTTTGCCAATGCGGAGCGCTTTGTGTTGCAAGGGTCCGGGCTTTCCGGGCGCGGGCTGCGCCAGGCGTTGCGTGGTGCTTCCGCATTATTCATGGGAACGCTGCAGGCGCGCCGGCATATCCGGGATTTGTCGCCCAGCGCGATTGTGGGTTTTGGTGGCTATCCTTCCTTCCCGCCCTTGGCGGCAGCGCGGTTGATGCGCGCATCACGCCGCCCGGCTGTTATTCTGCATGAACAGAACGCCGTGCTGGGCCGCGCCAATCGGCTGATGGCGCGTGGCGCTGATTTGCTTGCCCTTTCCTACGCCGAAACCGCAATGGTACCAGAAGGCACCCGAAGCGCGGTGGTGGGCAATCCGGTGCGCCCGGCGCTCGCTGCCTTGGCGGGGCAGCCCTATCCTGTGCCATCCGATGGAACGGCGCTGCGCGTTCTTGTTCTGGGCGGATCGCTTGGCGCGCGCATTTTTGCCGATGTGGTGCCGGCTGCCATCAGCGCCCTGCCCGAAGCCTTGCGCGCGCGCTTGCTGGTGACGCAGCAATGCCGGGCTGAGGATTTGGCGCGCACGCGCAGCGCCTATGAAGCGGCGGGTATTCCCGCGGATCTTGCGCCGTTTTTCCCGGATGTGGCCGGGCGGCTTGCCACCGCGCATCTGGTGATTGGCCGCGCCGGCGCTTCCACGGTGGCGGAGATTGCCTGCGCGGGCCGGCCTTCCATTCTTGTGCCGCTGCCATCGGCGATTGATGACCACCAGAACGCGAATGCGCGCGCCTTGGCGGCGGCGGATGCGGCGAAGATTTTCGCGCAAGCCGCCTTCACGCCACAGGCGCTGACGGATGCGCTGGTTTCTTTCCTGAATTTTCCGGCGCGCATGGCATCTGCCGCTGCCGCCGCTGCCGCGCTTGCGCGCCCACATGCGGCACGTGATCTCGCGGACCGCGTCATGGCATTGGCGCGGCGTGATATGGTGAGAGTTTCCTGATGCGCGCGCTACCTATCAATATTGGTGCTATTCATTTTGTCGGTATTGGCGGCATTGGCATGTCGGGCATTGCCGAAGTGCTGCACACGCTTGGCTACCAAGTGCAGGGCAGCGATATTGCTGAAGGCGGCAATATCGCGCGGCTACGCGCTGCTGGCATTCCCGTGATGATTGGCCATGACGCAGCCAATCTGGGAAATGCGCAGGTGATTGTGGTCTCCACCGCCGTGAAGCGTGATAACCCCGAAGTGGCGGCGGCGCGCCAGCGCCTGATCCCCATTGTCCGTCGCGCGGAAATGTTGGCGGAACTCATGCGCCTTAAATGGTCCATCGCCATTGGCGGGACGCATGGCAAGACCACGACTACAAGCCTTGTCGCCGCTGTGCTGGAAGCCGCGCGGCTTGATCCCACTGTCATTAATGGCGGCATTATCAATGCCTATGGCACCAATACGCGCATGGGCAGTGGCGAATGGATGGTGGTGGAAGCCGATGAAAGCGATGGGTCTTTCCTGAAATTGCCCGCCGTTGTCGCCGTGGTCACGAATATGGACCCGGAACATCTGGACCATTGGGGCACGGAAGATGCGATGAAGGAAGGCTATGCCCAATTCGTCGGCAATATTCCCTTCTACGGCTTTGCTGTGCTCTGCATTGACCATCCCGAAGTGCAGGCGATGATTCCGCGCCTTTCGGATCGGCGCATCGTGACTTACGGCTTTTCGCCGCAGGCGGATGTGCGCGCTGAACGCGTGATCACAGACCGCATGGGTGCGACTTTTGAAGTGACGGTGACGGACCGGTTGAGCGGGCGCGTGCGCAATATGAAGCCCTTCCGCCTGCCCATGCTGGGGCACCATAATGTGCAGAATGCTTTGGCGGCTGTGGCGATTGCCGCCGAAATGGATATTGATGAAGGCACCATCCGCACCGCGCTAGCCGGCTTCAAGGGTGTGAAGCGCCGCTTCACGCGCACCGGCGATGCGGGCGGCATTACGGTGATTGATGATTACGGCCATCACCCGGTGGAAATTGCTGCTGTTTTGAAAGCGGCGCGCCAGGCCGGCGCGCGGGATGTGATTGCGGTGGTGCAACCGCATCGCTATTCGCGTCTGGCGTCCTTGTTTGAAGATTTCTGCGCCTGCATGAATGACGCGGGTACAGTGATTGTGGCCGATGTCTATGCGGCGGGCGAGCAGCCCATTGAAGGCGTGGATAAGGATGCGCTGGTGGAAGGGCTGCGCGCGCGCGGGCATCGTTCCGTGGTGCCCTTGCCTGGCCCCGATAGCCTGGCGGAAATGATCCACGCCATGGCGCGTTCGGGCGATTATGTTGTGTGCCTGGGTGCTGGTAGCATCACCAATTGGGCCCATGCCCTGCCGGGGCAATTGACTGAATTGCAATCACGCGCCCGCGGGCGCTTGGCGGGGGCGATGAAATGATGCCCCAGCCCATCAGCAATGCTGTGCTGCCACCCTTGCGCGGTCGCGTGGAAGCCAATGCGCCGCTTGGTCCGGCCACTTGGTTTCGTGTGGGCGGGGCAGCCGATGTGCTGGTGCGCCCGGCGGATCTGGATGATCTTTTGCTGCTGCTGCGCGATATGCCCGCCGATATCTCGCTGACAATCCTTGGTGCGGCTTCCAACATGATCATTCGCGATGGCGGCATTGCGGGTGTGGTGCTGCGCTTGGCGCGCGGCTTTGGTGATGTGGTGGTGGAAGACAATGGCATCATCGCCGGTGCCGCTGCTTTGGATGTGACGGTGGCAGAAACCGCCGCTGCTGCCGGCCTTGCAGGGCTTGAGTTTCTGGTTGGTATTCCAGGCAGTATTGGCGGCGCGGTGGCGATGAATGCCGGCGCATATGGCCGTGAAATCAAGGATGTTCTGGAATGGGCGGAAATTGCCACACCAGAAGGCTTGATGCGCCTGGATGCGGCGGCGCTGCATTTTGCTTATCGTCATGCGCAATTGCCGGTGCGCGGCGTTGTGGTGCGGGCAAAGTTGCGCGCAACACCGGGTGACAAGGCCGAAATCTCCGCCCGGCTTGCGGAAATTCGCGCTGCACGTGAAGCAACCCAGCCCGTGCGTGCGCGCACCGGCGGTTCTACTTTCAAAAACCCCCCCGGTGATCGCAAAGCCTGGGAATTGATTGATGCCGCCGGTTGCCGTGGCCTGCTGCGCGGTGCGGCACAGGTCAGCGAAAAACACTGCAATTTCCTGATCAATCTGGGTGGCGCCAGTGCTGCCGATATTGAAGCCCTGGGCGAAGATGTGCGCGCACGCGTGCTGGCCCATTCCGGCATTGCCCTTGAATGGGAAATCCGCCGCATCGGAAGGGCGCAGCCATGACCAAGCATGTGGCGGTGCTCTATGGCGGGCGTTCGGCGGAACGCGAAGTTTCGCTCTCCTCTGGCAAGCAAGTGATTGCGGCGCTGCGCGAAGCGGGCTTTGCCGTCACACCCATTGATGTTGGTGATGATCTTGCTGCGGTGATCCGTGCATTGAGCGAGCCGCGCCCCGATGTTGTCTTCAACGCGCTGCATGGGCGTTTTGGTGAAGATGGCTGCGTGCAAGGCGTGTTGGATTGGCTTGGCCTGCCCTATACGCATTCCGGTCTGCGCGCTTCGGCGATGGCGATGGATAAGGCAGCGGCCAAGGCGATTTTTCGTGCGGCTGGCCTGCCCGTTGCGGATGATCGCGTGGTGACGCGTGCGGCATTGGAAGCGGCTGACCCGCTGCCGCGCCCCTTTGTGGTGAAGCCGGTGAATGAAGGTTCATCCGTTGGTGTCACCATCCTGCATGAAGGTGATAACCGCCGCGCTGCCATTGCGCGTGGCTGGACGCATGGCGATGCCATTATGGTGGAAAGCTTCATCCCCGGCCGGGAATTGACGGTTGGCGTGATGGGGGATCGCGCCCTGGCAGTGACGGATATTCTGGCTGATGCCGGGCAATTCTACGATTACGAAAGCAAATATGCCTCAGGCGGTTCGCGCCATATTCTGCCCGCGCGAATGGCACCTGAAAGCTACGCACAAGCCATGGATATCGCGCTGCGTGCGCACCAGGCTTTGGGCTGCCGCGGCGCTTCCCGCGCTGATTTGCGCTATGATGATACGCAAGGTGAACCTGGGCGCTTGGTATTGCTGGAAGTGAATACCCAGCCCGGCCTGACGCCAACATCGCTATTGCCCGAACAGGCGGCGCATTGCGGCATGTCCTTCCCCGCGCTTTGCGCCTGGATGGTGGAGCAAGCTCACCATGGCGCGTGAAAGGCTGCTCACCACCTCCGCCAAGAAGAAGGAGCAGGGCCGCCCTTCTGCGGCACATCTTTGGCTGCGCCGGTCACGTCGCTTCGTGGGGCCAGCATTATTCGGTTCAGCGATACTGATGGGCTTTGGTCTTATCGCCTATGGCATCGCGGCGGTGGATCCCGCCAGTCAGGCACGGCGGATGCTGGATACAGTTGCCGTTTTCGGTTCGGATCGCAGCATGACGGTGCAGGCGGTGATTGTGGATGGCCGCCAGAACACGCCTTTGCCGTTGATCCGTGAAGCACTTGGTGTTTCCCGCGGGGATGCGATGCTGGGCTTTTCCCCTGAAGCGGCGCGGCAAAGGCTGGAATCAATCCCCTGGGTCGCGCAGGCGCATGTTGAACGGCATTTGCCCGCCACCATCGTGGTGCGCCTGGAAGAACGCCGCCCCTTCGCCATTTGGCAGAATCAGGGCCGTTTCGTGATTGTTGATCGCCAAGGCAAGACAGTGGCTACTGATGGGCTGGATCAATTTGGCCCGCTGCCATTGATTGTTGGCCCCGGCGCTGATCAGGCCGCGGCCGCGCTGTATGATCTTCTGGCGGCAGAAACTGAAGTGGCGGAACGCGTGCAGGCCATGGTGCGCGTGGGCGAAAGGCGCTGGAATCTGCGCCTGCATAGCGGTACCGATGTATTGCTGCCTGAAGCTGCGGAA
>Ga0255127_1000871_pt1 | contig 13537 bp, 12 predicted proteins | sample Law_Miss_RepB_8d_FD_188555 | JGI IMG/M metagenome (GOLD analysis project Ga0255127, IMG submission 188555) | Freshwater microbial communities from St. Lawrence River, New York, United States - Law_Miss_RepB_8d | ecosystem: Environmental > Aquatic > Freshwater > River | place: USA: New York...
CCTCCGTTTTCGCCTTTATTTCTATGGCAATAAGCGCGCCTTATGCGTTCGCCGAAGATGTGGCGTTTGATGACGGGGCAAGTGATGACAGCCGGACGATCATTGTGACGGGTGTCAGCGACGGGTACCTCGCATCCAATTCAGTGACGGCCACAAAAACCGACACGCCGCTTATCAATATTCCGCAGACCATCAATGTTGTGACCCGCGAACAGTTGGATGATCAGGCGCATCACTCGCTGGCGGACATATTACGCTATGTTCCCGGAACCACCGTGGGCCAAGGCGAAGGCAATCGCGACCAAATTACCCTGCGCGGGCAAAACACAACGGCTGACTTCTTCTTGGACGGCGTTCGCGACGACGTTCAATATTATCGCGGGCTCTACAATATTGAGCGGGTCGAAATTCTGAAGGGGCCTTATGCGCTGATCTTTGGCCGCGGCGGCGGTGGCGGCATCATCAACCGGGTTCAGAAGGCTCCGTTGAGCGACGATTTCATTTACGCAGGACAAGCGAGCGTCAACAGTTTCGGGGCCTATGACGTCTCGGCTGATTTGAACGCCCCGTTAAGCGCATCCACTGCTGTGCGCATGAATGCGGTGTACGAAAGCCTGGACAGCCATCGCGATTTTGTCGGCGGCGAACGATATGCATGGAACCCTTATGTCGCCTTCAAGCTGAACGATGCTTGGAAGCTGGGCCTTTCGTATGAATATGTAAATGACGACCGCACGACGGATCGAGGTATCCCGTCGGTCGCGACGGGTGCGGGCGCTCCCAATCGTCCCCTTGCCGGTTTCCGTGATCAGTTTTTCGGCGTCCCCGGGGTCAATCGCACGCGACTTGAGGCGCACATTGCCAAGGTCCGGCTGAATGGCCAGTTGGCATCAAATCTCAGTTTCAGCGGCACCATGCTCTATGGCGATTACGATAAAATCTATGTGAACGTCTTCGCAAATGGCGCGGCGACCGCACAAAATGGAACGGTCGCTCTTGCGGCCTATAGTGACCCCACCCAACGCGAAAACTTCATCGCCCAAGCAAATGTCGTCTGGGATGTCGAAACGGGCGCGCTTGCACACAAAATTCTCGTCGGCGCCGAATATGGCGATCAGCAATCGGCCAACACGCGGCTCAACGGTACGCTTTCAAATGCGACATTGAACCTTTCGAACCTGGTTTTTCCGACCGTCACTTTTAACGCACTGGCACGAGACAGCGTTTCGGATGTGACGTTCTTCTCTGCTTATGTGCAGGACCAGATTAGCTTTGGCGAACATATCGATGTCGTTGCCGGCCTCAGGTTCGACAGTTTTGATATCAGCGGTGCAGATTTGCTGCCAGCAATCGACCGGCCTTTTGCGCGTAAGGATGAAAAGATAAGCCCGCGTCTTGGGCTGATTTTCAAACCGCAGGAAAGCATGTCGTTGTATGGCAGCTATAGCCAATCATTCCTGCCGCGGTCGGGTGACCAGTTTCTGGCGCTGACGGTGACACAGCAAAACCTGGCTCCTGAGAAATTCACCAACTTTGAAATCGGCGCGAAATGGGATGTACAGCCAAATTTAAACCTGACCCTTGCAGTGTTTCAGCTTGATCGCAGCAATGCCACGACGCCCGACCCCGCCAATCCGCTTGCCAGCATCAATATTGGCAAAACGCGGACCCAAGGGATTGAGCTGGCTGCGACAGGACGCGTGACGTCGCAATGGCAAGTGCATGGTGGCTACAGCTATCAGGACGCTGTTCTGGCGGGCAACAATGCTTTGCGGCTGGCGCAAGTGCCAAAGCATCAGGCAAGCCTATGGAACCGGTATGAATTGTCTGACGCGTTTGCGGCCGGTGTCGGCATCATCCATCAATCGAGCCAATATGCGGCCATCCGTACATCGGCGACGACAACCAAATTGCCTGCATTCACACGGGTCGACGCGGCTCTATATTATGATGTGAGTGACAGGTTGCAGCTTCAACTGAATGTCGAAAACCTGTTCGACACCGCATTTTATTCGGACGCGCACAACAATAATAACATCTCGACCGGCGCGCCGATCAATAGTCGTTTCACCATTAGAGCGAAGTTTTAAGCCTCGGCCGTCGCAGCAGCATGTAGCTTTGCGTTAGAGACATAATGCGCAACGCCGATCCGCATCCCCATAACGGCCGCATCGTCGAGATCGCGAACAAAACGCGCTGGCGACCCTGCCCATAATTGCCGGGCTGCAATGCGTTTGCCTTGCGTGAGCATCGCCCCTGCCGCGAGCATGGCATCGCCCTCAATCACGGCACCGTTCATGACCGTTGACGACAGCCCGACAAACGCCCGGTCGTGCAGGATACAACCGTGCAGCATGACATTGTGCCCAACCAGCACATCATCGCCGATAATGGTCGGAAAGCCATCTTCAACGCCGGGCATTGGGCCGTCGCAATGCACGACGCTGCCGTCTTGAATATTTGTTCGGGCGCCAATCACAACACGATTCACTTCAGCACGGATGACACAATTGTACCAGATGCTGGCCTCCGGCCCGATGGTGACATCACCGATAATGCGGCACCCCGGCGCAATGAATGCGCTGTCGTGAATCTGTGGTGTCTTGCCATTGACAGTGACAATGCTGATGTCGGTACGGTTATTGATCATCGAATTTTCCATAGTGAAAGATGCGGCAAGACCGATGAATACTCATCGGTCCACGCACGTGTGTCGCTGGATGCTTCAGCGCCGTTCATGTTTTACCCGTTCAGCAAACGCGCGGCCAGTGCGGCATGATATGTCAAAATGCCAGAGCAACCGGCGCGTTTGAACGCCATTAGCGTTTCCAACACCAACGCGTCGCGGTCACCAGCTCCGGCGGCAGCGGCGGCCTCAATCATCGCATATTCACCCGACACTTGGTACGCGAACACAGGCACATCGAATTGGTCACGCACACGGCGGACAATATCCAGATAGGGCAGGCCGGGTTTGACCATGACGCTGTCGGCACCTTCGGCAATGTCCATAGCGACTTCGCGCATGGCTTCATCGCTGTTCGCGGGATCCATCTGATAAGTTTTCTTGTTACCTTTCAGCAGGCCGCTTGAGCCAACGGCGTCACGGAACGGGCCATAGAATGCGCTGGCGTATTTTGCGGCGTAGGACATGATCTGGACGTTGGTATGGCCATTCATTTCAAGCGCCTTGCGAATGGCGCCAATGCGTCCGTCCATCATGTCGCTTGGCGCAATGATATCCGCGCCGGCATTGGCCTGATTTATCGCCTGATCGACAAGCACGGCAACCGTTTCGTCGTTCAGCACATAACCTGTATCGTCGATTAAGCCGTCTTGTCCATGCGACGTGTATGGGTCGAGCGCGACATCGGTCAAAACGCCGATTGCGTCACCATGTGCCTGTTTGATGGCGCGGATGGCGCGGCACATCAGATTGTCGGGGTTAAGCGCCTCTTCACCGTCCTCGCTGCGCCGATCTGGCTGGGTGTTGGGGAATAATGCGATGCAGGGGATGCCAAGATCGATAGCTTCCGCGGCGCGGACGACGATCTGGTCAACGGACCAGCGCGATACGCCGGGCAGCGACGAAATCGGCTCTTCAACGGCCTCTCCTTCTGTGACGAACAATGGCCAGATAAGATCTGCAGGCGACAGCATGGTCTCACGGACCATAGCTCTGCTCCATTGGGTGGCGCGCGTCCGGCGCAGACGGGTGTTCGGGAAAAAGGATGTGTTGCTCATGACGGACAGGTAGCGGTGTTGGGCCGCATCCTCAATGGCTTATCCGTTGGTCCGCGACTGGTCGACTTGAAGGGTCAGTCGGTCGATTTCGCGTTTGGGTTTATCGGTGCTCTTGGGCTGCGCGCGCAATGGAGCGAGCGCTGCACCGGCCTTGACCGATTTTAGCCGCTGAAGCGTAGCTTTAAAGCGTGCAAGGTCACTTCCCCCAAGTTGCGCACGCTGCGTAAACTTGATCGAATTCGGGTTCACCGCACGTCCGTTGCGATATAATTCATAATGCAAATGCGGACCCGTCGATAATCCCGTTGATCCCACATAACCGATGATTTGACCGCGCCGCACACGGCTTCCGGGACGTGCGGCGATGCGGCTCATATGGCCATAACCACTGGCAAGGCCGCCGCCATGGTTCAGCTGGACAAAGTTGCCGTAACCGCCCTTGCGTCCGGCATATGCAACGACGCCATCGGTCACCGCAAAAATGGGTTGGCCGTAGCTTGCTTTAAAATCGAGGCCGCTATGCATGCGCATATAGCCTAAAATCGGGTGGCGCCTGCCGCCAAAGCCCGATGTCACAGCGCCATTAACTGGGCGGCTGAGCGCGCCTTTCGATTCACCCACGCCGGAGGCTTCGAACCATTGGCTGCTGTCGCCATTGGTCCATTTGAGCATCTGGATTGGCGATTTTCCGTCGCGGTCGACGCCGGCATATAAAAGATTGCCGACCTTAACCTCACCGGTTTCAGCGCGCTTGTAAGCAACGATGATATCAAATTCGTCGGTCGCACGGATTGCTGACAAGGGCATGCGGCCCGAAATGACTTTCAGATAATCCTGAATGGCGCTGGCAGGTGCACCCGCTGCGCGCGCCGACCGGTAAATGCCCTGGCTGCCGACTGTGCCGCGGATGCGCAACGGCGTGTCATCGACGATAATCGGTTTGCGGTTTAACCTGAGCGCACCAGCTTTGCGGTTGATAGCGAGATTAAGGTCAAATCGCGCGCGAAAGGCAACCGATTCCAAAGGCCGTGGCTGATTTTGCGCAGAGCGTTTACCGAGTACGATATTGATGGGGGTGCCGGGTTCAATATCCGACAGCGACGTGACGCCTGAAACCATGTTGGCGACATCACTGGCCTCGCTTCCACCAACGCCAGCGCGCTGCAGGACGCGTGCAAAGCTATCACCGCGGCCCAAGGACGCAGTCAATTCGATGCGGGGACGCTCCGGGCTTCCGGCAAGGGCAATAACCGCGTCGGTGGCCGCCATGCGTTTGCCGCTGTCACTGCCATAGGCAATGGGCATGATCATTTGCGCGCGCGCTTCCTCGAACTCGGCTTCCGTCGCGATCGACGGCTGCGGGCCATAAATGGGCCCAAAATCAGGGAGGAGCGCAAGCGCGGCAACGCTTAATAAGGTTAATGTTCCAAGACCCCGAAACCAGCGGACGGAACCAATATTTTCACCAAGGTCGGGGACGAGGTCGAGTTGGGCAATGTGTTCGCGCCAAGATGCTTCGGTGGTCTGGCGCAGGGGTGCGACCATGGCATCGGCAAGCATCACGCTTCCGTTCCCGGCTGCCGCGGCAAAGTGTGCATCTTTGCCTTCAAACATTCAGAACCATATCCACGACCCTGCCCTTATCCACCCGGACATTCTTCCATCCCCACACCCCTGTGACGGCATATGGTTAAAGTCAATTTAAGACAGCAGACGATTGGTCCGTGATGCGGCGAATGGTGTATATTCACCGACCAGTCCGGGAACATAATGATAAGTGGCAATCGGGCATTTAATCGCTTCATTAAATGTTCGGCAATGCTAAAGCAGGATGCAATATCGGGAGGGTCGAATGCACAGCGATCGGGTTGAATTTTTCTACGATCTTTCAAGTCCATGGACCTATTTGGCGTTCACGAACATTATGGGCGTGCTCGACCGCACAGGGACGACAATGACGTTGCGACCCATATTGGTCGGCGGCGTGTTCAACGCGGTCAATCCGGCTGTCTATGCCGCCCGTGAAGCTTCAGACAATCCAAAGCTGCTGCACAGTTGGAGTACGCTCCGCGATTGGGCCGCGTTGGCTGGGGTGGCACTGAACTTCCCAAGCCAATATCACCCCGCCAAGAGCGTCAACGCGATGCGGATGGCCTGCGGTCTTGCTGATGATCCAGCGGCACTACTCGCGTTTACGAAAGCGGCGTTCGAAAGCTATTTTGGCGCGCAGGAAAATCTTGATGATCCCGATGTTCTCGTTGCAGTGGCCAATAGCGTCGGTCTGGATGGTGACGCCGTACGCACGCGCGCGCAATCAGACGACGTAAAGGCGCTGCTGCGTGCAAATACGGACGAAGTCATTGCACGCGGTGGCTATGGCTCGCCTACGATTTTTGTCGACAAAACATATATGTATTTTGGTAATGACCAACTGCCTTTGGTAGAATTTGCGTTGAATAGGAGCGCCGCATGAACGACCGTGTTAGCATAACCGTTGAAAACCACGTGGCCGATGTGCGGCTTACCCGCGCCGACAAAATGAACGCGCTCGACCCGGCGATGTTTCAGGGGATCATATCCGCCGGAGAAGAGCTTGCCGCGATGAAGGGCGTGCGCGCCGTGGTATTGTCGGGTGAAGGACGCAGCTTTTGTGCAGGGCTTGATATGGCCAGCATGGCGAGCGGCGGTGCAAGCGCGAATAGCGGCATGGGCAGCCTCACGGACCGTACGCACGGCAATGCCAACACATTTCAGCAAGTCGCGATGCTCTGGCGTAAGCTGCCTATGCCCGTCATTGCCGCAGTCCACGGGGTGTGCTTTGGCGGCGGCTTGCAAATTGCCAGCGGTGCGGACATCCGCGTGATCGCGCCTGACGCCCGGCTTGCGGTGATGGAAATGAAATGGGGGCTCATTCCCGACATGGGCGGCTATGCCTTATGGCGCGGTATGGTGCGCGAAGATATGCTGCGCGAGTTGACCTACACCAATCGCGAGTTTTCAGGGGCAGAGGCGCTGGGCTTGGGCTTTGCGACGTTCGTGGATGAAAACCCCCATGCCCGCGCTATGGCCATTGCCCGCGAAATCGCGGACCGCAATCCGGGCGCGATGCGCGAGGCCAAGGCGCTGTTCAACGAATATGCCGACATGGACGAAGACGCGATCTTGATGGCCGAAAGCGTCCGTCAGGCCCGTGTCATCCGAACGCCCAACCAGATTGAAGCGGTTATGGCGGGAATGCAGAAGCGCGCAGCTACGTTTGTTGATTAAGCCGCTTTTACGCGCAGCCGTTCGAACTCTTCTCTGAGGTCATCAGGGATCGGCGCTGACCCGTCCGCATTCGTGAGCACGATGGTCGTGATACAGGTGGCCTTGCATTCGCCGCCTTGAAAGGCCGCGGATGCGATATCCCAGCTGCTGTTGCCAATCCGCGATATGCCGCTGGCGATGTCGACATGCTCGGGGAAATGCGCCTCGGCAATATAGTCCAGATTGACGCTGGCAATCAGCCACCTTTGGCCTGGCGCACGGCGCTGGACCTCAATGGCGTGGTTGAACATGCCACGGCCATGTTCGAACAGCCCCGCCATGGCCACATTGTTGATGTGGCCAAGAACATCCATGTCTGCAAACCGCGTTTCGGTGCGATGGCTGAACGGATAGCTGGCAGGGTTAAGCTGCCAAGCCTGAGGTTTGGGCATGAGGTGGTTCCATATTCTACGCTCGTCATGCTGAACTTGTTTCAGCATCTTACTGCCCACAGCAGGGATATTAAGACCCTGAAACAAGTTCAGGGTGACGAGTCTGGCTTATTAGCTAGGCCTTACAGCCCTCGGCCGATGAGTTCTTTCATGATCTCGTTGGTACCGCCGAAAATGCGCGTCACGCGTGCGGCGCGCCACATGCGGGCGATGGGATATTCATTCATATATCCAGCGCCGCCATGCAGCTGCAGACAGGCATCGACAACTTCCCACTGCAGGTCAGTGTGCCACAGCTTTGCAGCAGCGCCTTCCTCGGCGGTCAGTTCTTTCTTGTAATGGCGGTTCAAAGCCCAATCGAGATGCGCCCAGCCAATTTGCAGCTTTGCCTTGATATCGGCCAGCACAAAACGGGTGTTTTGGAAATCCAGCAATGGCTTGCCGAATACAATACGCTCGCGGCAGAACGCGACGGTTTCATCAAAAGCCTTCTGCGTGCTGGCCATCGACGATACGGCAATCGACAGACGCTCCTGCGGCAGTTCGCTCATCAGATAGATGAAGCCCTTGCCTTCTTCGCCCAAGCAGTTGGTCATTGGCACGCGGACATCTTCGAAGAACAGTTCTGAAGTATCAGCTTCATCCATGCCGATTTTGTCAAGGTTGCGGCCACGCTTGAAGCCATCACGATCCGCCTCAACGAGGACAATCGACATGCCCTTATACGCTGGCTGGATCTCTGTGTCGGTTTTGACGCAGACCAAGATCAGGTCGGCATTCTGGCCGTTGGTGATGTAGGTTTTGCTGCCGTTGATGACATAATGGTTGCCGTCTTTACGGGCGGTTGTCTTCATACCCTGAAGATCGCTTCCGGTGCCGGGCTCCGTCATGGCGATGGCGGTGATGACCTCGCCCGAGATCATCTTGGGCAACCAATGCTTCTTCTGCTCTTCGCTGCCGTAGCTGGTGATATAGTTTACGACGATATCGGACTGAAGCGAGAAGCCCGTGGCGACGCCGCCATAATAAGCCGATTCTTCGTCGACGATCGCGTTGTAGCCAAAGTCGAGGCCAAGGCCGCCATATTCAACAGGTGCGGTGGGGCAGAGCATGCCGACTGCGCCAGCCTTGGGCCAGATCGACTTTGGCACGATGCCATCTTCTTGCCACTGCTTTGCGTGGGGCGCGACTTCCTTTTGAAGGAACTGGCGTACCGACTGGCGGAACGCTTCATGGTCTTCATTATAGGCGGTGCGTGGAATGGTATCGAGCGACATGGTGAATCCCCTGCAAGAAGTTACTACAAAATATGCAGCATCAATGGCAGCAAGTTGACGCGGACGTCAAGCCGAATTTAATCGTTTGATTAAACTGGTTCACCTGCGTCACGAGCGCGCTCAACGATGGTGCGTTCGGCTTTTGGCACGGTGCGATAGGCCGCGATCAGCAAACCCAACGCGATTGGCGCGACGGCGATGAGCGAGAGAATGCCAACGCGTAAGTTGCCGACCAGCTTCCCATCGACCATTGTTCCGGCAAGATCGGAAATCTGCCCGACCATATAAGGCCCAAAGGACAGCCCGACGAGCGTGGTGCCCAAGAAGAACGCAGCCGTTGCCGTGCCCCGCATGCGTGGCAGCACAAGGTCCTGTGTGGTTGCGGCAGCCGCGCCAAGCGCTGTCGCGCCCAGCATTCCGGCAAGGAAGTTCATCACGTAAAACAGGGTCGCATTATCGGTTGTATGGCCAATGCCGATTGGAACGATTGGTCCCAAAACGCCGAGGATCACGACCAGGATGCGGCCCGCAGGATTTTTGGTGCGCAAATAATCAGCGACGCGGCCGCCAATGATGACACCTAAAAATCCGCTGACTGCACCATTTGCGCCAAGAATGAATGCGAGCTCTTTCTTCGGTAGGCCAAGGACTGTTTCAGCATAAGGTGCTGACCAGAAGGCGAGTGCATAGGCCGCCAGCGCGACCAAGCCATAGCCGATGGTGGTGCAGATGAACGCAGGCGTTCCCCAGATGAGCTTAAATGTCGCCGGATCCTTCGCCCGCAAGGTCGATGCCCATGAGAAGACGGCATAATAGCCAAAGCCAACCGCCGACCATTGCGGGAAATTGCCGGTCAGTTGGATCATCGTATAAGCAAACGCCGCGATAGCGGCTGCCGTGACTATGTTTATCACAAGCGCCACTGGGCCACGTTGCCATGCACCCCACAACGTAAATGGTGGGACGATCATGGAAAGATCACTGGCAAATGCACGGAAAGGGGCAGGGTGCGCAGGCGTAACCAACCCATCCATCGCGCCGCGGACCGGTTCACGCAATGTTGCAACCCACAAACCGACAAGTACACCCGGAATACCGACGGCAACAAATGCCGCATGCCAGCCGACCAGGCCTAGCGGGCCGCCTTGTGGGTAAGCTGCGTCCCAGCTTTGCACAATGAGTGCGCCCAAAAACAACGAAACGCCGCCGCCAATATACAGACCTGACGAGTATATCGCGAGCGCGGTTGCGCGCTGCCGCTTCGGGAAATAATCGGAAATCAGCGAATAAGCCGTGGGGCTGGCGGTCGCTTCGCCAACACCAACGCCCATGCGCGCCAAGGTCAGTTCCACCTGATTGCGCGCAAAGCCCGACAAGGCGGTCATGATCGACCATAAGGCAAGGCCAATAGATAGAAGCTTTACGCGGCTCCAATTATCGGCAAGTCGCCCAAGCGGAATACCGAATAAAGCGTAAAACACCGCGAACGCTGCGCCACCCAAAAAGCCCATGTCGGCATCGGTCAGGCCAAGGTCTGCTTTGATATCGACAGCCAAAATGCTGAGGATTTGGCGATCGATGAAGTTGAGTATGTAGACGATTACAAGGACAAAGAGGACATACCAGCTGTAGCTGCTGGCCTCAGGCGATTTAACCTCTGCTTGCGGGGAAATAGCGCCGTTGTTTTCGCCTTCGACCGTCACACTCACATTGCTCTCCCTCAATGGCGGTTGTCGCCTTCTGCTGCTATGGCTAGCAGAACAGCCAGTCTGCGCAACGATAATTCCCTTTCAATGCGTCGAACAGAAGGCGCGGACCTCATTTGGCGGAATAATGCGGGCACCCAAACCACATTCCTCAAAGCCAATACCCAGCAGTAGCAACTAAAAAATCGCAATGTGGCGTGTCGTGTTTCGCTTGAATCTGGAACGAATTCCTCCAATATACTGTTCCAGCGGCTATCTTGCCGTGTTTTGAGGAGAATTAAGTCATGGCACAGTGGTCCGATCCACGGGTAACCGGGACCCAGTCAAGTCTTGCAGGTACGCGCGCAGGCGACGTTGCTGTCGACGCTGGTCTGCGTTCGCATATGCTCAAGGTTTATAATTACATGGCGTCAGGCGTCTTGTTGACAGGTATCGTTGCGATGCTGTTTGCACAGACCGAACTGGCACGAAATCTTATGGTGAACCCAAGCCTGATGAGCTGGGTAATCATTTTATCGCCACTGGTCGTCGTAATGGTGATGAGCTTTGGCCAAGGAAAGTTTTCCGCTGCCACGCTTCAGGCGATGTTCTGGGGGTTTGCGGTGTTGATGGGCCTATCGCTGGCACGCATCTTCATGATGTTCACCGGTGAATCCATCGCGCAGACTTTCTTTGCAACGTCAGCGGCTTTCGCTGGATTGAGCCTGTGGGCTTACACAACCAAGAAAGACATCAGTGGTTGGGGAAGTTTTCTGGTGATGGGTATGGTCGGTTTGATTGTTGCGTCGATCGTCAACATCTTCCTCGGCTCCGACACTTTGGGTTGGGTTATTAGCTGTGCAGGTGTGCTCATCTTTGCTGGTCTGACAGCTTATGATACGCAACGTATCAAAAGCGAGTATTTCTACCTTCAGGGTACAGAAATGATCGGCAAGGCTGCAGTCATGGGCGCACTGACGCTGTATCTGGACTTCATCAACATGTTCCAGTTTTTGCTGAGCTTCCTCGGTAATCGCGAATAAGCCATCGGCTAATCAGCTTGAACGACACAATATGGCCTGGTGGAAAACCACTGGGCCATTTTCTTTGGGATTTGGTCGAACAGGGCTTTTCATTCGAACGAAAATCCTGTTGGAATCAGGAATAGCAAATCGGAGCGAGCAAATGCGTCGGGGCATGAAAAATCTAGCTGCCATCATCATGGTGACTGCGGTTGCAGCTTGCGCCCCTGCACCAGTAAAAGTCGCGCCACCACCCATTCCACTTCCTGCGCTGCCTCCACCCGCAATGCCATTGCCACCCGGTGGCGCGGCGCTGTCGATGACGATCCCGCCGGTCGGGCTTGATGGCGTTCGCGTCACGCCCAACCGTGGTTTAAGCCGCGATGAACAAATCTGGCATTTTCGGTCGGCTTTGAACGTGGCGGCATTAAATTGCCAAGGGCCTATATGGGGGCAGATCGCGACCGAGTATAACAAGTTCATCGTCATTCATAAGGTGGTCTTGTCGAAAACCAGCAAAGCGGTCGACCTTGAATATGTCGCCCGCTACCCCGGACAAAATGGGTTGCGGGTGCGCGATACGCGTATGACCGATTTGTATAACTATTTCGCCCTGCCGCCCGTCCGCGCCCAATATTGCGACATGGCGCTGCGCAAAGTGACTGAGGCAAATATTGTACCCACAGGTGCATTGCCGGAATATGCAATTGGCGGTCTGGCTGACATTGATGGGGTGTTTGTCAATTTTTACGATGCATATGTGAAATATGAACGCGATCTGGCCGACTGGAATATGAAGTACGCGCCGAAGCCGGTTTATGCCCCAGTTCCGGTAGGACCAACAACATCCCCTGCCAATCCCGGCTAATTTTTCGGATTAACCGGCGGAGTGAGGCTGCACCTCACGCAAGTGATTGTTAGGCCATGCTGATATAATCGCGCATTGCCGCGGCCTCAGCTTCAATTTTGTCGATACGGTGCTTCACCAAGTCGCCAATGGAGACAAAGCCGACAAGGTCATCACCGTGGATGACTGGAAGGTGGCGAATGCGCCGTTTTGTCATCAGCGATAAAGCCGACAGGACTGCCGTATCGGGCGCAACAGTGATGGCTGGTGCCGTCATGGTGTCCGCAACCGTCTTTGTCAGGAAAACGGAACCATGACGCGCGACACCGTAGACAATATCGCGTTCGGAAAAAACGCCGACAACGGCTTTGCCATCGACAACGGGCAGGGCACCAATCCGGTTTTCGGCAAGCCGCGAGACCACATCACCGACACTTTCGTCCGGCGCAGCCGTGAACACATTGCCTTGATGGTTGGCCAATATCGCAGAAATCGTCATCGACTCTCTCCCTATGTCCTTGCCCCTGATGTAACTTATAGCATAAGGCGTCCTTATCAAGCTATGACTCGCCCCTCCCGCCTCGATGATCCTGAATATGCCAACTTCGCATGGCGCCGCTATTGGCGGCTTATGCGGTGGATGTTTGGCGTAACATTGATTGTGACCGTGGGTGCGCTTGGGACATTCTGGTGGCAGAACGGGATGGTCTCCATCCACTTCTTCATCGCCACGGCCGGTGCAATAACCGGCGCAATCATGCTGACCGCCGCGTTGATGGGGCTTGTTTTCCTGTCCAGCGGGTCTGGCCATGATGAATCCATCGATGACCCTTTTGAAGACGAAGCCGACCGGTGACCGAGGCTGTTCGTAACCTTCCAAAACGGAATGACCCGGTTTTGCGGGTTGTTCCGGGCCCTGCCGATATCAACGCCAACGGCCACATCTTTGGCGGTTGGGTATTGGGGATGATGGATCACGCCGGCGGCATTTTGGCTGGACGGATTGCCCAGGGCGCGTGCGCGACGGTGGCCATTGAGAAGATGGAATTCATCGCGCCGATATTGTTGCGCGACATTATCTCTGTCTACGCAACGCTAGAACGGCGTGGCCGCACATCCATGGGCATCCGCGTTGAAGTTATCGCGACCCGTGCGCGTGGCCAACAAGAGGTTAAAGTGACCGAAGGGCTGTTTACCTTTGTTGCCCTAGATGACGACAACAAGCCACGGCCTCTACCCGAAAGCTAACCGTGTCGCGCCGTTC
>Ga0255127_1000875_pt1 | contig 13492 bp, 12 predicted proteins | sample Law_Miss_RepB_8d_FD_188555 | JGI IMG/M metagenome (GOLD analysis project Ga0255127, IMG submission 188555) | Freshwater microbial communities from St. Lawrence River, New York, United States - Law_Miss_RepB_8d | ecosystem: Environmental > Aquatic > Freshwater > River | place: USA: New York...
TCGCCCGGTGCGTATACCATTTTGGAGCATTTCGCCGATAACAGCGAGGAGCAGGTGCTGCAAGCCAAGGGGATGATGTTGTGGGGCAATGGAAATTACAATGTGAACGAGGCGGTGATGGGTTTTGGTAACAACGATTTTGGCTGGGCGATAGACGCGAGCAAGCGGGGTTGGAGCAACCGTCATTTGGTTGGGTATGCAGTGAGTCACGACGAAGAGCGAATGGCTTATAAATCGAAAATGTTTGGCAATGTGGTGGCTGGTTATAGCATCAAAACATCGCCCGTTTATGTGCCCCGCGTGGCGATGGCTTATGGGTTTGTGTTGGCAACGCCCGGACCAAAAATGATCTGGCAATTTGATGAATTGGCCTATGATTATAGCATCAATACTTGTGAGGATGGGGTAACGGTGCAAGATGCTTGTCGGTTGGCGAATAAACCCGTGCGCTGGGATTATTGGACGGCGGATGCCAATCGCAGGAAGACGTATTATAAAATTGCGGCCATCAACCATTTGAAGGCCACGCAGTTGGGTGTTGCCAAGCCCACGACATACTTTTTCAATAGCGGCGGATTTTTCAAAAAGTTGAACCTGAATCATGTGGATTTGAACACGGTGGTGATCGGAAATTTTGATGCATCGAGCAGTTCGAGTTCGGTGACCTTCGCGCATACGGGTTGGTGGTACGATTACATGAGCGGCGATAGTTTGCAGGTTACGGGTGCAAGTCAGGCCATTACTTTGGCAGCGGGAGACTGGAGGGTATACCTGGATAAGCGGGTGAGCAATCCTTATTTGTCGCAGTGGAAAGCGTTGGCATCGGTAGCATCGGCATCGCCGAAGGGACGCTGTGTGGTGATGCCCAACCCCGCTCACGGTGGCTTTGAAGTGGCCTTGGACGGTGTGCAGGTGGCGTGCGGCATGTTGCGCGTGATGGATATGGCGGGCAGAACGGTGTACGAGGGGGTTTGGAATGCGGGCGATCGCATTGTTACTTCTCAGTGGCAGGCGGGTAACTATTGGATTTTGTTGAGTACGACATCGGGCTTTTACCGCAGTCATTTGGTGGTAGAATAAGTATATTCGCGACCGCGGATGCTGTTTAACTCAGTCGTATATTGGTTGTTTTTGCCATTGGTGTGGCTGAGCTATTTCCTGTTGCCCATCAAGCAACGGTGGATTTGGCTGTTGTTGGTCAGCTATTTTTTTTACGGTTTTTGGAAGGTAGAGTTCGCGGGGTTGATGCTGCTCACATCGGTGATTGACTGGTGGTGTGGCATGCGGGTGGAGCAGGATGGTGCGGGTGGATGGCGCAAGTTTTGGCTGTGGTTTAGCATCGGCAGTAACCTCACCATGTTGTTTATGTTCAAGTACTTGGACTTTGCTTTGGGCGATTCTGCGATGGTGCGATGGATGAGTGATCACAACGCTACGGCGTGGATTGTTGAACTGGGTAAGTATACGATTCCGGCGGGGATTTCCTTTTATACGTTTCAGAGCATCAGCTATGTGGTGGATGTGTATCGCGGACAGGAGAAGGCGGAGCACAATTTGCCCAAATTCATGCTGTATGTGTCGTTTTTTCCGCAGTTGGTTGCCGGTCCGATCGAGCGCTTTGGCAAGCTGCATTCGCAGTTGTTTTCGGATTACATGCCCCGGTGGGAGAATGTGCGCAATGGGGCGAGGCTATTGATTTACGGTTTGTTTTTGAAGGTGGCGGTGGCTGATAATTTGGCTACGGTGGTGGATGTATTTTATGCGGATCACGTGGCGTTTACGCAGGCGGAGGCATGGCTGGCGACCTTCTATTTTACGTTTCAGGTGTATACCGATTTCTTTGGGTATTCGTTGTTGGCGCAGGGCAGTGCGTTGATGTTTGGGATTCATTTGATGGACAATTTCAACAAGCCATTCATCGCCAAGAGCATACCTGAATTTTGGCAGCGATGGCATATATCGTTGAGCACGTGGTTTAGGGATTATATTTTTATTCCGGTGGGGGGAAATAAGCGCGGTCCGTGGGTGTTGGCTTTGGCGGCGATGTTGGTGTTTTTCACCAGTGGGCTGTGGCATGGGGCGAACGGGACGATGATTGCGTTTGGGGTGGCTCAGGGTTTTTTGTATTTGTTTGATCGATTTGTTTTCAAGAAGTTGGAGTTTGTGGGCGGACATTTTCACGATCACGAGGGTCGGTTGCCGTTGCGCAGGCGTTTGTGGGATGGGTTTCGCACGGTGAAAACGGGGTTCTTTTTCATGATGACGTTGGTGTGGTTTCGGAGTGCTACGATGGACCAGGCTTCGGAGGTTTTTGGGATGTTGTGGATGCCGGGATACATTGGCTGTAGGTTGGATGGATTGGAGGGAATTGCGGCGCCCACGCTGGCTCACGGTTTGCAAATACCACTTTTTTTGTGTATATTCTTGTTGTTGGATTTGTGGGTGATGAAGGACCGGGCCGATGTTTGGCTGGGTAAGTTTGCTACGCCTTTGCGGTGGATGATTTACGCGGCTATGGCAGTGTCTGTGTGGGTTTGGGGCGGCGCAATCAATCATCCTTTTGTATATTTTCAATTTTAGAGATGGCTTGGATGAAGGATATCGCCCCGAAAATGCTGCTGAGACTCTTGGTGGGTGTGGTTGTGTTTTTTGCGGCCAATTTTTGGTATGTGAGTTCGGGCTTGTATAGGCAGGAGCGCGCGAAATTTTCGCCCATGGCGTCGAAGTTGGATTCGGCTTTTGGGAATGGCGATGTGGTGTATTTGGGGGAGAGTTCGAATACGAGTTTTAACCCATGGACGGACACGTTTGGGTACAGTGTGAGTGAGTTTTTGCAGATGTATTTGCCGCAGAATCGGGTGAGGGGGGTATCGCATGACGGGTATCATGTGGGGTTGTTTTCGCAGATGTTGGGGTTGATGCCGGAGCATTGGGCCGATTCGGGGCGCAAAACGGTGGTGATCACGGTGAATATGCGGAGTTTTGGTCCGAGTGCGATGTTTAATGGCAATGAGGCGAGCAATCAGCAGGAGGCAATTTTTTATTCGCATCGAACGGCTTTGTTGAATCGGGTGTATGTGAGTTTGCATCACTATGACAATCGCGATTCGAGGGAGATGGAGCGGGCGAAGACGCAATGGTTTAGGACGAGGGATTTGCGGATAGGTGGTGGTGCCGGACAGCATTATGGGTCAACACATGGGGGTCCTGGTTTGGAGTCGGCGGGTGAGGAGTGGTTTTATCACAACACGGTGAAGTGGTGGTTGCGGGATTTGCAGCGACAGTATGCGCCGGTATCGGGCGAAGCGAATTTGGCGCGGGTGATGCCCATGGCGGAGGCTTATTTGAAGGAATTTGCGTTTTTGTTGGACGAGGAGAATCCGCGGGTGCAGGCGTTGGATGCGATTGTGGCGAAGTGCAAGCAGGAGCAGGTGAATGTGGTATTTGTGTTGTTGATGCCCAATTTTGACCATGCCAATCGGTTGTTTGGGGAGGAGTTGACGCAGTTGATGGATTACAATATGGATTTCTTGCGGAAGCGATTTGCGGGTTGGGAGAAGGAATATGACAAGGGTGCTTTCAAGGTGGGTTATGTAGATGTACAGCGTTTGTATAGCGACTGTCGGTTGGGGGAGTATATGCGGGGTGTGAGTGAAAATGTGGGTATCGGAACGGTGGGCAATCCTTGTTTTGATTGGGCGGGCGGACAGCATTATACCGACCAGTGGTATCCCACGGAGCACGTAGATGCGCACATTCGTCGGTTCATCGCGCAGAAAACGGCGGAGAAGATTTTGGCATTTCAGTACCGCGATCGGATTCAGACGGGAGTCACCAAGCCAATGGTTCCGGTGATTAAACCGAGCATCAATAACCAACCCAACTGGAGCATCAAGATGCCATTGGCTGATACTTGTTTACAGAGTTGGAAAGTGTTTGCGTTGAAGCATTTGCGTTAATAGAACAAAATTCTGTAGTGATTGACGCAATCAGTGTGAATAATTTACAATCACTTATGCGCAGTTTTTATACTGCGTTAGTCCTTTTATATCAGTCAGTTGCCAATAAAAATGGAATATCGGAGAAGTTTCATACTTTCGTATATTATCTAGTTACCTGCAAGCGTAGCGGAGAAAACGACAACAAGAAACAACAATGAAAAAAGGAATAATCATACTTGGACTTTTAGGGCTGACAATTTTCGGTGGACTTTACGCTAAACGAAAATTCTATGACCCGAAATACCGAGTTGACAATGTAAAAACAGAAGTAAAGCAACTTGCCGACAATAACGAAATAAAAAATGGCGACCTAATATTTCAAACTTCCCTATCAGGACAAAGTAAAGCCATTCAACTTGCAACAAACTCAAAGTATTCGCATTGCGGAATTGTTTACAGCGACAACGGACAGTTTTACGTTTATGAAGCAATTCAGCCAGTTAAGACAACACCGCTTGACAAATGGATTGCTCGTGGCAAAGACGGACATTTTGTAATCAAAAGACTTAAAAACGCAGACCATGTTTTGACTGCCGAGACACTTCAAAAAATGAAGCAAGAAGGCGAAATATTCAAAGGCAAAAATTACGACCTGACTTTTGAGTGGTCAGACGACAAAATTTATTGCTCTGAACTCATTTGGAAAATATATCAACGTGCGACAGGAATTGAAATCGGAAAACTTCAAAAACTTAGTGACTTTGACTTGACAAATGAAGCTGTTAAGCAAAAAATGAAAGAACGTTACGGTGACAAAATCCCAACAGAAGAAATTGTAATTTCACCAGCAGCAATTTTTGACAGCGAACTATTGACAACAGTAAAAGAAAACTAATGACAACAACGGAAGACAAAACGCCAGCAGGTAACATCCGTTTTGCAAAAGCGGGGGTTTCGTGCTTCTATGACAGTGAAGTGCTAAATTCAAGTTTTGTGCATCTAATGAAGTTTAGTGCTTAAAATCCCCGCCTTCGCAAAGCGGCAAAACGTTATGTGTAACCTTATGAAGACATTTCGAAACATATTCACAACAGTAATAGTTGGGCTGACTTTTCCTCTTTACGGACAGGTGAACTCTGTAGACACCGTTTTTATTCAAAAACACAGTTTACTTGGGTCTGCACAATCAATTTATTTTGACAATAACAGAAATAGCAAATTTTATGACAATATAAATTATTGGAATTTTAGTCAATTTGACAATGAGAGTTACAAATATTCAACTGACTATTTGAAAGAAAACAAACAGTTACTAACTAAAAAAACACCTGTAATTCCTTTGTCTAAATGGGTGACGTTGAAGCAATACAAAGGTAATTTTTACGCATATCATCCTTGTGATTTTTATACTCATTTTAGGGCTTCAATTAATGACACAACATATATAGACTGGTGGGGGGAAGGACCAACTGCTAATAAAATTTTAGAACAAAAGAAAATTAATGACAACACCTATGAGTTTAAACTGAGTGGTATTTATGACAAAAACCGAAAGCTTTTAATTCATATCATAGACAGGAATAAGGGCATTGCTATTTTTGAAGAAATAAACAATGGAGCAGACAAGAATTATTATTTAATGATATCGGCTGACAAAATAAAAAGTGTTCCATTAATTGTTAACAACTGTGAGACACAAAAACAACTCGAACTACAATTTGAAGAACCAAACTATATTGAATTACTAAAAACGAAATGACAGGAAAGGCTACACATAACAGCACCTACAAGAAATTGGCGGTTCAGTGGTTAAATAAAGCTTTGTGCTTCGTATCAAGTTCAATGGTGGTAGACAGTTTTCGTCTCCGAAATCGCCAAGTTCTTGTAGCTGCAAAACGTTGTGACTCATGTTAGAAAGACATAATAAACTAAATTATGATTAAGAAATTATTCATAGCTTCATTCGTTTTTTTTATTGTGTCGTCATGTCAGAACTCCAACACTGAAAAGGCAAATGACCTTCAAAAAAGTCTTTGTGACAAGATTGATGAAGACTCATTAATAATTTTGAAAGGAACGCTAAATATAAATTCGAATGACACAATCGTATTTGAAAATATTGACAAAAGAAATGGGTGGCATCGAAAAATTCATTTAATCCCCTGTTCAAATAATCTAAAAGACTATATTTTCAAATCGTATGACTCGTATTTGTATTTGAAAAACTTTGACGATAAATTCTGGGTTAGGGTGGATGGTAAATTTTTAAGTACTGACACAACCAAATCTACTCAAGTGTTTGTATTTAATTTTGTAGCACTTATTGACGAATTGGAAGCGCTAGCAGACTCAAGCCAAGCAATGAGGGAAACTGTGAAGGAAAGCCAAAACATGCCAAAGAATAACAAATGAATAAAACGCAACCGCACAACAGGCGTTTGGCTATTCGAATAATGTTGATCCCAATGATTATGTGCTCGTTGGTGGAAACTCACTGAACTTGGTCCGCTGAACGGTCGAGGTGAATAAAAAGTGAAATATTGGCAATTATTCACAATAAATACAACTTTATAGTTGTTTTTAGGTTGAAATTGGCTACTTTTGTAGTGAGGAGAAATGAATGCGTAGGGAATTGGAAGTGGCCACTTTTTTGAATGACTTCAAAGAAAAGATGAAGTTTTGGGATGTGCTTTTTCGGGACGACAGGGGTAAAAATACCCAGGCGTTGGTGGATTTGGAAATTCGTCCAATAGAGAGAAAGGCCATCCTTAATGCTATCGAAACCAGAGATTATAGCGAAGGTCCATTGGAAGAAAAGATGTATGGTGGTGCGGATATGTGGGTGTTTGGCAAAACAATAAAGAAAAAGGAAGTATACATTAAAATCACAATTGGGCCTATGGGGAGTAGTGTTATTTGCATTTCGTTTCACTTGGCACAGCACAAAATGAATTACCCTTTAAAATAGAGATATATGAAAAGTCCAATCACTGGTAAGGAAATGAAATTGACCAAAGAGCGCCGTTCTATGAATTTCAGGAAGGAAATGTTTGAAATCATTTTTCATTATTACAGCTGCGAGATTAGCGGGGAACAATTTACTACAACGGAATTAGACGAGGTGAATATGAATCAGGTATATAACAAGTACCGAGACAAGTTTAATATTACGTTTCCGGATGAAATCCTTAGAATTCGGGAAAAATACGGTCTTTCAGCAGCCAAAATGTCGGAAATCTTAGGGTTGGGTGTGAACAGTTACCGCCAATATGAATCAGGTGAAATGCCCAGCGTAGCCAATGCCAAATTGATTCAAATGGTTGACGATCCTAAGAAATTTATAGCTATGATTGAACTATGTGGCACGTTGGAAGAAAAATCTAAGGTGAAATTAATTCAGAAAGCACAGTTATTGTCAGAAGAAAATGATCGAAACAGCGTCAATTCGAATTTCAAAGAGTATTTACTGGGCAACCGTATGGCTGATATTTATTCTGGATACAGAAATCCCAACTTTGAAAAGTTCACTGAAATGGTTGTTTTTTTTACCGATAAATTGTCGCCGTTCAAAACCAAGATGAATAAACTCTTGTTTTATGCTGATTTTTTCATGTTCAAGCAAAGTTGTTTTTCAATTAGCGGTTTGAGATACAATGCCATTGATATGGGTCCAGTACCCAATAATTTTCAAAGTATATTCGAATATTTAGTTAACAAAGAGGAGATAGAAATTCAAACTACTGAGTTTCCAAATGGTTATACTGGGGAACAGTTTAAGACAAGAAAAGGTCGAGTTTTCAATGCTGATTTATTCACTGAAAATGAATTATTTACTTTGGAAAAAGTTGCAAATGCATTCAAAGAAACCAGCACTTTAGATATCATTGAATTAAGTCATCTGGAAGAAGCATGGAAGAAAAATGAAAAGAAAAAAAGCGTAATCAGTTACGAATTTGCATTTGAATTAAATCCGTTTTAATATTGGGTTTAAATTTATCGTTTGATTTACTAAATTCAACATATTGACTGAGTAAATTAGGAACGTTGAAAATAAAAAATATAAATTTTCAAGAAGTGAAACGGCTTTCTGCGTTAATTACTCCATTGGTCCAAAAATTTTCAATAGTTAAAGAATATGAATAAGAAACTCTTAAAAACCGTGCTTACTATCTTGTTTGTTGCGATTTTAATGATGCCATTATTTTTAACTTTTACCAACGGAAACAAGAACAAGGAAATTGATAAATATGACTCAATACAAGTAAATTTTGATAAAAAAGAAGCTGCAAATTTTCAAAAAAGAAGGGAAAGACAGGAATATGCAGATAGTTTGGCTCTTGATGAGGTATTAAAAGACGCACTGAAAATAGCAAATCAGAATATCGATAAGGATAAATTTATTACGAATTATCAAGTTACTCCTGATAGTATTCCAGTGAGCGTAGAAATCAATATTGACTATCATTTTACTGCAAAAAATCAGCATCTGATAATCAGGAGAATTGAACCGAGTGTGGTTTATATAGATATCTATTCTAAAGGTGACGAACAGTTTGAAAAAGTCGTTTCACATGAAGAATTGTCACTTGCTTATGTAAATGATACCATTCAAGACATTAATGGTGATGGTTTGAAAGATTTCGTCGTGAACTGGTATGGACAAAACGGCTGTTGCTTGAAAGCATTTAGTAATGTTTTTTTGTTGCGACAAAATCAAAAAGCATTTTCAAAGAACTTTGAATTTATCAATCCCACTTTTTCTCCCAAGGAGAAAATAATTAGGGGCGTATGTTATGGTCATCCAGGAGAAACAGAAATGTATAAAAAAAGGTGGAATGGCGAAAACGTTGAAGTTGTTGAATATGTGTTTTATGAAAGAAATACGAAAGGAAAAACGGGTAAAGTAATAGTTTCTATTACACGACTTAATGAGGATCATTTTAAAATATTAAAAGTTCTTAATTCGGCACCCAATGAATACAAGAAAATTGATGGTTACAATTGGTTTACAGGTTTGTTAAATGAATAGAGGGATTCGGAAATTGTATTGCAGGGCGTTACTCATAGGTCTGTTTTTGACACTCGTAATTCGGGTGGAAGGACAATCTTTCATGAATAACAATGTAACATTTATTCAGGGGGATAGTTCCTATGTTGTAAGTGCGGAGAGGGATACCATCGAAATTGATAAAAAGCCGTTTTCAATTCGGTATTTTGGAAAACGTTATAATCCTGATCAGCGGCAGTTTTATGTGGCACAAATTGCAGTATTGGATAATCGCAAGGATATCGGGGTGTTGACGGTAGGTATGTCGAAAGAGAATACAACTTATTTTGAGCCGGGTACGGGTATGGCTCCAGGATACAATGGCAAGTATGATACGCTTTTGGTTTCGGATAAGGGCCATCATTATTTGCTATACGAGAGTGAAAACGATCATCGCGTTGGTTTGATTTCAAAAAAGGCAAACATCCTTGAACTCGAGTGGAAAATTTCAGGCGTCAATTTCAATCAAACGAAAGATCTTTCATTCAACGAGATGAAGAAATCCACGCTCTATTTTGTTATTCTTCTCGACAGGAACTTGGATGGAATCATCGACGAAGGTGAATTGAAGGTGGTAACTGTAAATTTCAAACCTTGAAGGCGGTTTGCATCGTTCAGATCCTAAGAGGTGATTTAAAATGAAAAGTCGATTGGTTTCCGGTTTTGGCAAAAAGAGGCACGTCATATGATAATACGAAAAGTTACCAAAGGCTTTATAAAGGCACTCGGCGTTTTCATAATATTCATTGCCTTGTACTTTGTGGTGGCCTTCATATTGTCATCGATTCCGGTAAATGCTGACTTTAAGGAGTGTGAGAAGGAAGCGGTGGAAATCCATATTCTAACGAATGGGGTGCATACAGATTTGGTGCTTCCGTATCGAAATCAATACATGGACTGGAGTAAATGGGTGAATCCATCACAGACCAAATCGGGCGATAGCAGTGCGGTGAACGTGGCTTTTGGCTGGGGCGACAAAGGGTTTTATTTGGAGACCAAGACCTGGGATGAATTGAAGTTGAGTACTGCATGTAAGGCCTTATTTTATCTCGGTTCCTCGGCGATGCATGTATCATTTCACAAGAAATTGGGGGAGACTGCATCGTGCAGAAAAATCTGTGTGAGCAAGGAAAGTTATATCAAATTGGTTGAGCATATCACTCAGCATTTTGATACCGATTCAATGGGTTTGCCCAAACAGATTGTGGGTGCGTCGTTTACCAACCACGATGCCTTTTACGATGCCAAGGGCAAGTACAGTTTGTTTTATACCTGTAACACTTGGGCCAACGAAGGATTGAAATCGGCTGGATTAAAAGCGTGCTACTGGACGGCCTTCAAGGGCGGGATTTTTGATCAATACGAAGTTGAATAAATACCTGAAATCAATCAACCCTTCGTAAATCGCCAAGTGAGGCCAAATAAGAAGTTGCGGGGGGCCTGCGGGAAGACGAAAACCTCCTGGGTGATGTCGCGGGAACCGTACATATATCCGTACGTGTAGCCATTGCTTGCGTATCGCGCCGAAAACAAGTTGTTGCATTGCGCCTTTAACGCCAACGACGTGCCGCCCCGGAAATTGTGCGTGTAATTCACCGTTAACTCGCTGAATTTGTAAGGGTTCAAACTGCGTGATACATCGCCCGTATTGTCCAAAAACTGTCGGCCCACCCACTTGCTCAACCACGAAACATTCCACTTCTTTATCTGTCCTTGGAGTCCCAAAGCCGCCACCGTATTGGGCGAATACGCAATGGGGGCATTCTTGTATACCGTATCCACCGGTATGCCACTGCCGTAATCCTGCCAAGTCACCTTGGAGTTGGGGATGATGTTCTGACTCAACGATAAATTCCCAATCAAATGCAGGTAATGTCTCTCATAATGGCTGTGATTGGCCACCGGATAATCTTTTTGCCACAGCACGTATTGACCTTCGAATTCCAAACCGCGACGGAAACTCACGTCCACGTTTTTGCGCAGCGGCGTTCCTACATCGTTCACCGCACCCGTTAACACCAACTGGTCTTTGTAGTGCATGTAATAGGCATTGATGCGGATGTGGTTGTCTCTGCTTGTCCCATTGAAGGTTGGCAGTGCCGGGAAAGTGGATAGGTAAGACAATTCGCCATTGATCATTCGCTCGGGGCGCGGAACATCGCCGCTGAGGTTGTCGGTAAAATCTGATCGAGCCGGTTCGCGATTGGCCACGCCCACGTATCCAGTAATGTGATGGTATGTGGCATGCTGCAATTGGAATCCCGCTTTGGGGTTGAAAAACAAGAAATTGCCCTTGAAATCGATGGTTCTGAGGTCGTTGTCGGTACCGCTTCCCACATGATTCACCTTGCGCAATTGCAAATCGGCAAATACATTCCCGCGGGTTCTGTCGTATATTCCATAGGCGAAGCGACGATTGAATTTCACAAAAGCATTCACATCCGATTTGTTTCCAATGCCGCGATAGTACTCGCGTGGTGGGTTTTGCTCGGGCGTTGACAGCGCCAAAATTTTTGTTACCTGTCCGAAATGGTTGCCATAGTATTGGTTCGCACCGAGTCCAAACAGCCAATTGTTTTTGTTTTGTTCGATGCTGTGGTGGAGATTCACGCCGATGAGGTTGTTGCGCAGCCATCTGCGACGTACCAGATCAGACGCCGAAAGGAGCACCGTGATGTTGGTGTCGCCCGCCATGCGAATGGGTGGGATGTTGTATTTTGAAAAGGCATCGCCATAGCGAAACTGCTCGAAATATCCCGTTCCGAAAGTGTGATAGAGTGTGGCAGCCCACTGTTTGCGATGGTGGCGTTTGCCAAAGTAGTCGTGGGTTAAATACAGGTGCTGGTGATGCTGTTGGTAGTTGTCGACCTCGTTGTCGTAGGTGTAATAATTGTATCGGTTGGGATTGGCGTTGAACAGGTTTGAACTGTCGATGCCGTTGCGATAGGTGGCCCCTTGGAACCCACTGTTGCGCAAGTAATGATTTTGGAGGGCCGCGAAATTGGTGGAATCGTAGGTTTGTCCGAGGTTATACTTTTCGATGGGCACGCCCCACCACGCTTGGTAGGTGGTTTCTTTGCCGCCGAAGGCCAAAAACTTCACGCGGGTATAGTGGTAATCTGTGATTTTCGCTCCTTTATCGCCCGGCAACACATTGTCTTTATCTGCGGGCATTTTCCGGGGTTTCGGGGTCTTTTTCTCGTAGGCGATGGCGGTTTGATAGCCCAACAAATTGGAGGATGCGCGGTCTACGAATCCATCGGAGAGGATTTCTGAGAGTCGGGCAGAGATGAACAGGGTTTCTTGATTCGATAATTTGATGGGTTTGAGGGCGCCTTTGAGGGTGGTTTTGATGGTGCCGAAACTGCCCAGGCTCTGATCGATTTGGTAGTAGGGTTCATTGCTATTGGTTTCGGTTCCGATGGCCAGGGTAGCGCCGAACGCACCAGCACCGTGGGTTGAAAGTCCAGCCCCTTTGGTGAGCGACAAACTGCCGATGGATGAGCTCAAATCGGGCATGTTTACCCAGAAAGTACCTTGACTTTCGGCGTCGTTGATGGGCACCCCGTTGATGGTGATATTGGTTCGGGTGGCGTCGGACCCGCGCACGCGAATGCCGGAGTAGCCGATGCCGTTACCAGCGTCTGAGGTGGAGATTACGTTGGCCAATGACTGAGTGAGGAAGGGGATGTCGCGACCCAAATTTTCAACGGTCAATGGATTTTTTTGTTGGATGGATATCACCACGCTGCTGAGGTTGTTGCGAGGTTTGCCCAGGTTCACGGCGTTGACCATGGCCGCTTCAATGGCTTCTATATCTGTGGCGGTGTCGTATGGTGCTGATGTGGGTTGGACGGGCTCGGATTTATTGGTCGCGGATTTATTGGTCGCGGTATTCGCTGGGTTGTTTGCAGCAGGGCCATTGGGATTGGATTGCTGTGCCGATAGGTTGTTGAAAGCGGGTCCCAGTAGGACGAACAGCAGGGTGAAAATGGTTAGATTTTTCATGGATGAATGGTTTTTTCATCCGGAGCACAGCCAAAGGGGCGGTGACATTTCCTTGCGCAGGCATTATCCTGATCAAGTTGGCGGGTATAATCTCAGCGCTCTGATAGAGGCACCCCGAATGATGCTACAAAGATAGGGTTTGCATTGTATTTTTGTTGGTAATGGAAAAATTGCATGTATTGGAGGGGAGGGTCAGTGTTAGAATGGCGATTCGTTTGTCTTCACTGCGTTTTGTCTTTTTGGGTTTGCTGTTACTGGTTTTTGGTATGGGCGATGTGCGGGCTTGTGGTGGTCGGTCACCTTATTTTGGTGAGGGCAGTCAAGCGTTGATTCATCACAGTTATGCGAACGACGGGGAGTTTTTGATCACTCACATGGACATGCGTTTGGCGGTCAATTTTGCCGATAAAACCATCGAGGGTTGGGTAGAATATTCGTTGGTTCATGCGTATTTGCGTGATAATCGCAAGCCGGGTTCGGTGCCACCGGATCATTT
>Ga0255127_1000884_pt1 | contig 13422 bp, 10 predicted proteins | sample Law_Miss_RepB_8d_FD_188555 | JGI IMG/M metagenome (GOLD analysis project Ga0255127, IMG submission 188555) | Freshwater microbial communities from St. Lawrence River, New York, United States - Law_Miss_RepB_8d | ecosystem: Environmental > Aquatic > Freshwater > River | place: USA: New York...
TAAACACTTTGTACACGCTGTCTTTTATCCAGATTAAATCTTTAAGTCGACTATCTTCTTTATAGGTAGTTGAATCCAATTCTTCTTGGGCTGAAAGTCCCAAAAAAAAGGAAAAACTGAGCAACAAAAAGAAGTACTTTTGCATAAGGCGATTCGAAACTACAATAATATTTTGGAAAACAAAATCCCAAATGCCCTCATCCATTCTGCAAGCCCATACTTGCTGCAACATGCTTATCAAAAAATAGCCTGGCTACCATGGTCAGATGCAGCCTTTATAGCCGCAGAAAGCCAACAAAAGTTAATTCTTGTATCTATTGGCTACAGCGCTTGCCATTGGTGCCATGTTATGGCTGAAACCACTTTTGAAGACGAGGCTTGTATTGAGTTCATGAATCAACATTTTATATGCATTAAAGTTGACCGAGAAGAGCATATTGATGTAGACCACTATTACATGGAAGCCTGTCAACTCATGAATGGCAATGGTGGATGGCCTTTGAACGCCATCTGTTTGCCAGACAAACGACCGCTTCAAGTCAGTACTTATTCTAATGCAGAGCAATGGATCAAAATGATCACTCAAATTCAACAGATTTGGGAAAATGAACCGCACAAGACCTATGCTTTTGCAGAACGATTAGCCCATGGTATACAAGAGGCGTTATTGCCTCCTCAAACCAGCCAACATGAAGCCGCTTTCAATCAAGACTGGACAAGCAGATGCATTGCAAAAATTGACCACGACTATGGCGGTTTAAAAGGGGCTCCAAAATTCCCCATGCCAAGCTTGTGGAAGGCCTTGTTATTAAATGCTAAACCAAATGATGATACGGCTAATTTGTGTCAATTAACTTTAGACAAAATGAGTATGGGGGCTATATACGATGTCATAGAGGGCGGGTTTTCCCGCTACTCAGTAGATGCCTATTGGCATATTCCCCATTTTGAAAAAATGCTGTATGATAATGCCCAATTAATCAGCTTATATGCATTAGCTTTTCAACAATTCAAAGATGAAAAATATGCTCAAATCGCTCAACAAAGTTTGGCATTTGTAGAGCAAAATTGGCGCAATTCAGATGGTTTATTTTATGCTTCTACCGATGCAGACTCTGAGCACCAAGAAGGTTTATATTACACCTATACTTTACAAACTTTAAATGAAGTTTTGGGCGAACAATCAGCATGGTTTTGTCGTTTTCACCATTGTTCTAACGAGGGCAATTTCGAACACGGTAGAAACGCCCTTTACAGCATCGAAACATTGCAAGCATTTTGCTACCAAGAGCAATTGGATTATGAGCACACTAAAAACTTACTCAATGATTGCTACTTAAAACTCAAACAACATAAATCATCGCTAACAAAACCCGGCATAGACTTCAAATGTGTATTGCATTGGAATGCCCTTATGGTGAATGCCTATTGTATGATGGCCATGACTTTAAAGGCAGAAAAATACAAATTGTCTGCAGTCAGTTTAATGCAACAAATTAATGCTCAATTTAATCAAGATGGCGAATGGTATAGAGTGTATAGCCAAGGACGCGTTATGGTAAAAGCCTATTTCGAAGATTTGGCCGCTTTGATTGATGCCAATATTCAATTGTATCAGATAAGTTTTGATGAAAAGTATTTACACAATGCCAAAACCTTGTGTGAACAATGCATTGCAGCCCATTATGATGCTGCAACTGGATTTTTCAGTAATCAACAAGATGCCTTGCTGCCCATTTTCCCAATAACTGATGATATTACAAGCAGTGGCAACAGCGTAATGGCCCACAACCTATATATTTTATCTTGGTATTTTGACCAAAGCAATTGGCGAGCAATGGCCCATCAAATGCTCATGAATATGAGTCCTTTGATTGAGCGCTCTGCGCCTTGGTTTGCGCATTGGGCATTATTATCTGAATGCTTTAAACAAGGATTTGAACAAGCTGTTTTTGCCAGTGCGACTATGCCTGTTATAACACCCGATTTCCGCTTCAACAGAGGCCTTGGATGGGCCAGTCCAAACACCTCTATCCCATTGTTTAAAGGCAAAACCATTAATCACGCTCCCCAATTGTATACCTGCATCAACTCAACTTGTTTATTGCCTATACCTTTGGACGCTGATGCTATGAGCGCCTTTAGATAAGCAATTGATTGACAATTCGTCACATAATACCATAAATTGGTTTTGGTATTATTATTGGAAAATCCCCTTCATTATCCATACATAAATTAATATATTTGCACATATGTTGAATGCCCTAGTTAAACAGATTTCAAAACTCTTCGGAGGCAGTAAAAGCGAGCGCGATGTTAAACAACTCATGCCTATTGTTGAACAAATTAATGCCCACTATGCAGAGTATTTGAATCTTAGCAACGATGCCCTTAGAGCAAAAACCACTGAATTGAAGCAACGCCTCAAAGACGAGCTGTCAGTTTTTGATGAAAAGATAAATGCCATTAAGGCAGAGATCAATGAGCTAGCTGTTGAAGAAGTCCTTCGCAAAGATGAAATGTACTCTGAAATCGAAGCCATTGAAAAAGAAAAAAATGTAGCATTAGAAATTTTATTGATGCAAATATTACCTGAAGCTTTTGCTGTGGTTAAAGCCACTGCTAAATTGTTTTCAGACAATGCTAGCGTAAGTGTTACCGCTACCGAAAGAGATATTGAATTGGCCAAAAAACGCAACAACGTTCGCATAGATGGTCAAAATGCCATATACGCTAATGAGTGGGAAGCCGCAGGTGGAAAAGTGAAGTGGAATATGGTGCACTATGATGTGCAATTGATTGGTGGTATGGTCTTGCACCAAGGTAAAATTTCAGAGATGGCAACTGGTGAAGGCAAGACCCTTGTTTCTACTTTACCCGCCTACTTAAATGCCCTTGCAGGACAAGGCGTACACGTGGTAACGGTGAACGATTACCTTGCCCGAAGAGACTGCGAATGGAATGGCCCTATTTTTGAATTTCACGGTTTAACTGTAGACTGTATTGACTACCACAGACCCAATAGCGACGAGCGCAGACAAGCCTATTTAGCAGATATCACCTATGGTACCAATAATGAATTTGGTTTTGATTATCTACGCGATAACATGACCCATAGCCCAGATGAATTGGTTCAACGCAAACACCATTTTGCAATGGTAGATGAAGTCGATTCAGTATTAATTGACGATGCGCGTACACCATTGATCATTTCAGGACCAGTGCCAAGAGGTGATGTACAAGAATTCACCGCATTAAAGCCAAGAATCGAAAAATTAGTTGAAGCCCAAAAGAAAGCCATCAACACATTCTTAAACGAGGCTAAAAAACAAATTGAAGCAGGCAACGCTGGCGAAAAAGAAGGTCAAGGTGGATTGGCTTTATTAAGAGCCTATAGAGGTTTGCCAAAAAACAAAGCCTTGATAAAATTCTTAGGGGAACAAGGTATGAAAGCCTTATTGACCAAGGTTGAAAATGTGTACTTGCAAGACCAACAAAAGGAAATGCACAAAGTAGATGCAGAGCTTTACTTTGTTATAGACGAAAAAAACAACCAAGTTGAATTAACAGATAAGGGTATTGAAACCATTACTCAAAACAGTGAGGAAAAAGATTTCTTTATTATTCCTGATGTAGGTACTGAAATTGCTGAAATTGAAAAATCAACTCTAAGCAATGATGAAAAACACAAACAAAAGGAAGAATTAATGCGCAACTATGCCATCAAATCTGAACGCATTCACTCCATTAATCAATTGCTTAAAGCCTATACTCTATTTGAAAAAGACATTGAGTATATCATTGCTGATGGCAAGGTAAAAATCGTAGATGAGCAAACTGGTCGTGTGCTAGAAGGCAGAAGATACAGTGACGGACTTCACCAAGCCATTGAGGCCAAAGAAAATGTTAAAGTTGAAGCTGCTACACAAACCTTCGCAACCATTACCCTTCAAAACTACTTCAGAATGTACCACAAACTTTGTGGTATGACTGGTACCGCTGAAACTGAAGCAGGTGAATTCTGGGAAATATACAAATTGGATGTGGTAGTCATACCAACCAACAGAGCCATATCAAGAATTGATATTGATGATCAAATCTATAAAACCAAACGCGAAAAATACAATGCAGTGATAGAAGAAATCGTTAAGTTAACTGAACAAGGTAGACCAGTCTTAGTTGGTACCACCTCAGTTGAGATTTCAGAATTGTTATCGCGTATGTTGAAACTTAGAAACATCAAACACAATGTTTTGAACGCCAAACAACACCAACGCGAAGCAGAAATTGTTGCTGAAGCAGGTAAACCAGCTGCAGTGACCATCGCCACCAATATGGCTGGTAGAGGTACTGACATTAAAATCACTGAAGAAGTCAGACAAGCTGGAGGTTTAGCGATTATAGGTACAGAAAGACACGATTCAAGAAGGGTTGACAGACAGTTAAGAGGTCGTGCTGGTCGTCAAGGCGATCCTGGATCATCTTTATTCTTTGTGTCTTTAGAAGATGACTTAATGCGCAAATTCGGTAGCGACAGAGCCGCCCAATTGATGGATAAATTTGGTTACAAAGAGGGCGAAGTGATTCAGCACTCTATGATGAGCAAAACCATCGAAAGAAGCCAAAAGAAAGTTGAGCAAAACAACTTTGGCATGCGTAAACGTTTGTTGGAATACGATGATGTCATGAACAAACAAAGAACTGTTGTTTACAAGCGCAGACGCAATGCATTGATAGGCGATAGAATTGGCTTAGACATTCAAAACATGTTATCTGAATGGTGTGACGACAAAGTATTTACAGCTAAACAAGGCGATCAATACGAAGCATTAAAACTTGAATTGGCCATGTCATTTGCTGCAGAATTGCCATTTGATGAGGAGACTTTTAAAGCCAATAAAGCAGAAACCTTAGCAGATGATTTATACCACGCAATGGTAGAAGCCTATCAGCAAAGACAACAACAAATCAGAGAAACTGCCTTACCAGTGATTAAACGCATCTACACTGGAGAGGGCAATAAATATGAGTTTGTGATGATTCCATTTACCGATGGCATCAAACAGTTTGGTATTCCAATCCACATGAAAAAAGGCATAGACTCTAATGGCTATAGCTTAAACACCGAGTATGAGAAATTTGTGTGTTTAGAAACCATTGATGACGAATGGAAAGACCACTTAAGAGAATTAGATGACCTAAAGCAATCTGCCAACAATGCCACCTTTGAACAAAAAGATCCATTATTGATTTACAAAATCGAATCAGTAAAATTATTCCAAAGCATGATCGGGCGAATGAACGACAAGATTTTATCTATGTTGTTTAAAGCGCAAATTGAGAACCAAGGACAACAACAAGTTCAAAGCGCTAAAGAGCCAGTAAAATCAGATCTTAGTAAAATGAAATTGAGCAGTTCTAATGATGCGCCTAAACCCAATCTTGACCGCATGATGAGCAGCTCAGAACCTAATGACATGCCTGTTAGTAGAGCAGATCGCAGAAAAATGGAAAGAGACCAAAAACGCAAATAAAATGATCAGAGTATTTATCATTGGCTTATTCTTATTCATCTGCGCATTGCCCTGTAATGCCCAAGTAACTGTCACTAAGCCTGAAGGTTTGGCTGGTCTGATTGCTGGTCGCTCGGCACAACGTAAAAACCCAGATGCCACCACCAAAGGCTATCATATTTTAATTTTCAATGGCGATAGCCGACCTAAAGCGGAAGGCATTAAAGCCAAGTTTGATGCAGAATACAGTCAATACAGTGAGGTAGTATGGGATGAGCCTAACTTCAAGGTATTTGTTGGGCTATTTATTTCAAAATTTGATTGCATGCGCTTTTACGACAGCATTAAAGGCAAGTTCCAAACCACGATTGTGGTAAATGAAAAAATCCATTATCAACCAATACCATAATACTATGCTAAAGAAAATTTGGTCTTACATTAGTTTTAAACAACAGCCTGAAAGTGAAAAGGGCAACAACAGTTATTTAAAGATGATGCACGGCATTAATCGAATTTCTATTCTGATGTTTATTGTCGGAATAATAATTGTATTGATTAAAGCATTCAAATAAACACAACAATGGGTATTTATCTTTTAATCGGCATAGTCGTTATGCTGATCAGTTTATGGGTCAGCAGTAAACTGAAATCAAAATTCAAATTCTATTCTCAAGTAGCATTAAGCAACGGTATGACCGGCGCCGAAATAGCTCAAAAAATGTTGGCTGATCATGGCATTACCGATGTCAAAATCACACATGTGGCAGGTGCACTCACAGACCATTACAACCCGATTAATAAAACGGTCAATCTAAGTGAAGCTGTTTATTTCGAAAGAAATGCAGCCGCAGCAGCTGTTGCAGCTCATGAATGCGGCCACGCGGTACAACATGCTCAAGCCTATGCATTGTTGGGCTTGCGCAGTAAGCTAGTACCTATGGTTACCATCAGTGCTAGCATTATGAACATGGCCAATTATATTATGATTTTTGCTGGTGGCTTATTGTTTTATAATCACAACCCACTAGGCACTACTATTTTATTGATCTTAATTGCCGCCAATTTATTTTTAACCTTGTTTGCTATGGTTACACTTCCTGTAGAATTTGATGCAAGTAATCGCGCATTAGCATGGATGAAAAACAATGGCATAGTAGTGGGTGGCGAATATGATGGCGCTAAAGACGCGCTCAAATGGGCTGCAATGACTTATGTAGTAGCTGCAGCAGGTGCTTTGGCCAACTTAATCTATTTTATTTCCTTGTTCTTAAGCCGCAGAGATTAATGCCAATCAGACTGTTTGTATGCATAGTGTTGATGTTGGGTAAGTCTTTATGGGCACAAAGCAATTTTAAACTCGAATTGAATCAGATTGTATTGGATGAAAAAGGCCGTAAAATGCAATCCATCATTGCCGTATACAAATACAAAGGCCAACCTTTTGTTGATCCTGCCTTAATTGGTGTTGCTGGTAATAAAGACCCTAAAACATTTTACGCCAAATTACCCAATATGACTGGCATCAATGACACCAATTATGCCTATATATTTTATGGTGGTACAGATCAGCGCAAAGACCTTAAAGGATACAGCTTAATGATCATTGGCAATAATCAAAGATCTTATAAACCTGCTTTGCTATGGATAGATAAAAACCACAATTTGGATTTGAGTGACGATGGCGCGCCTGATACTTTTTTTTATGATACGCCAGACAAAGACATTACCCTATCACACCCAAAACAGGCAACAGCACAATACACCGTCAACATTAGTCGATTCTCGTTTTATTACAACTCCAAATACATCGGCATGCTTGACGACTACTATAAAAACAATGCTGGCCCTACTGCCTTTGCCGGTGCATTGTATTCCTTTAAAGAGCAACGATTAAATACAATTGCTGGCGATTACAACAACGGTACAGATAGTTTTAGAATTGGCATCAAAGATGTGAATTGCAATGGTTTTTACAACGATTGGGGCATTGATCAATTGATTATTGGTGCATACAAATCAGAATTACCAGACCAATCCATAGTCCTCGACAACAAGCAACAAGACATGCATTTTGTGGCGATGGGCAAAGCCTACACCATACAAAGCATTCATCCCTTAGGCGGCTTTATTGAATTCAGTGCCTATACCGGCAATGAGGTTATGACCCATTTACCAATTGGTAAAAAGATCAAACCCTTTAGGTACCAATTGTACAATAAAAGCCTGAAGTCTAGCAAGGGACTTAAAAAGCAAAGCTGTTATTTGTATTTTTGGAACGATCAAAACCCAAATTTTTATAAAGACACTCAGGCACTCAGAACCTTGGCCAATGAATTTGGCAATAAAGTCCAGATCATGACTTTTAACAAAGGACTCAATCATCAAGAACTGCTTCTGTTTAAACGCAATGGTTTAATCAATTGGCCATTAGCGATAGCTACAGAAAGTATTCTCAAACAATTAATGATAGGTCAATTACCCTATGGCATCTATTGTGGTAAACGACTTAAAGTGAAACAAGTTGCCATAAGTCCTGCAGATTTATTAATATTGCTTAAAAAACAACCTTAACCATGGAAGAGACTACTGATATCGGAACACCATCAAACGGCGGCAAGAAAGGCCTTTTGGTGCTATTGACCATACTTTTATTGGGTTCAATGGGTAGCAATGTTTGGTTTTGGAATCAGTCAAAAACAGCTGAACAGAAGGTACAAACTCAGTTGGATTCCATGAATTATTTCCATGCGTTAAAAGACAGTTTATACGATGCATTAGCTCAAGAAGAACTTAAAGTTGAAGGTTTGAGAGCAGAAATCAATTTAAACCAAACAGACAACGACAGTCTCAATCAGTTATTGAATGCTTCTATGGCTAAAATCGCTTCTTTAAGGGCCATGGTTGGCAAGGGTGGTTCTACAGCTTCACTCAGAGCTTTAAAAGACAGTATTGCTAAAATGAGTGTGAGCAATCAGCGATTCAAAACACAAATTGATTCTTTGTTCAATAGCAATGCAAATTATTTAGCTCAAATTGAAGCCCAGCAAGAAGCCATTAATGTACTCGAAGGTCAAAGGAAAATACTTGGCGAAAAAGTTAATATTGCTGCAGAACCTCAAATCGGGGCAGTAATTGTAACCCCTGTATACAACAAAAAAGGTTTATTGGTACCAATCTACAAATCCAAAAAAGTAGAGAAACTACAAATCATGTTTGATGTATTGGGCAATCAATTAACCGAGAACACCATTCAAAAAACCTACTTCTTAAGAATCATTGATCCTGATGGCATAGTGCTCAGCAATAACAACAACAGTTTGACCAGTTCAGACAATGTTTACACCTTCAAGCAAGTCATCAATTTCAATGGTGCGGCTCAAAAAATCAAAAGCAATTTTGTCAATAAATCTGCTTACAAAAAGGGCAAATACAAAGTTGAATTGAAAGAGTCTGATGTGGTTAAACAAACCTTCTCTTTCGAGTTGTTATAAACGCACTTGATACGTTTGTTCCAATTGTTGTTTTAATTCGGATAAATTTTGATCTAGCTTCATACTGGCTGCTGATGTTGCGTGCAAACGTTTATGTTGATGCATTTGAAGGTATTTATCCATAAGGGCCATAAAGTTTTGGGTCTGCTCATCAAAGGCTGCAGCTTTAAAAGTGTTCAATACATATTCAATGGCTTGCTCACTCGGATGCGCGCCATCATTGGCATAAAAACGGTAATCTCTGAGATCGTCATTCACCAATTCATAGGCAGGGAAATACACTAAATCAGGTTGTTTGTTTTGCAAGGCTTGAATGGCCAATAACAAAATAGATTTACTCAAATTATTCTCGTGAACACCATCCTTTAAGTGCTTTACTGGTGACACAGTAAACACCCATTGTATTTGTGGATACTTGGCTTTTACAGCAAGCACTATTGCCTCCCAAGCAACAACTATTTGCTCAATGCTCAAAAGGTACTTTTTGAACTCTGTAGCCGGTAGCTTATGACAATTGGCATAAATGCATTGGTCAGAAATGTGCTCATACACATAAGCTGACCCAAAGGTGACTAAAATATTTTGAGTCTGTTCAAGCGAGGCTTCAAAGTTTGTTTGATCCGTTTGTAGTTGATCTAATAAAGTTTCCGTATGAGCGTGCGCATAACGACCATGGTGGTGTTTACTAAAATAAAGCCCTTGACTAGAAATGATATCACTTAATTGGTAGCGTTCAGCATGAATTGCCATTTGAAATGGCTTTGCTAAACTCAAGGGATTAAACACTGTGCCATTAGGCCCCAACTCAACATTCAACTGATAGGTTTGTAAGTATTTAAACACATGCTCTGTGAAACAAGACCCCAATAAAATACTTTTGGATTGAAGTCCAATAGGTTTGGCAAATGGATTAACTTTTAAATTGAGCGCGTAGGGTATCATCTTGACTGAACAAAAATAAGCAATATGAACTATATCGAATACATTGCCCAAAAGCTGTTGTTTTAAAACTTTCTTTTATTTAAAAAATATCTGTTTATTCGCATTAAGCTATGCGAAAAATCAGTTTAATATTAAGTATTTTATTGTGTTCTTTCAATGGTTTGGCTCAATTCCAAACTTTAAGAGGCAAAATCACTGAAAAGGAAACCAATCAACCTATTCAAGGCGCAAAAGTGAGTATCATTACATTAGTGAATGACTCTAGTCTAACCGCCATTAGCAATGCCCAAGGGGAATACCAAATCAATCAGGTACCTGTGGGTAGGCAGACTGTATTGGTGCAGTATGCTAAATTCACTGATGTCAATATCCCCAATGTGATAGTGAGTTCAGCCAAAGAAGTGATCTTAAATATTGAGATGCAAGAAGAAGTGGCCAATATGAGAGTGGCTTCTGTGAAAGCCAGCAGAACGGGGCAAACCAATAATCAGAACGCTTTAATAAGTGCGCGTCTTTTTACTGTTGAAGAGACAGACAGATATGCAGGTAGTCGCGGAGACCCTGCGCGTATGGCCAGTAATTTTGCCGGTGTTCAAGGGGCTAATGATTCGCGTAACGATATCATTGTAAGAGGTAATAGCCCTCAAGGTGTATTGTGGCGAATGGAAGGCATTGATATCCCTAACCCTAATCACTTTGCAATTCCTGGCACCACAGGTGGACCGGTGTCTATCATCAACAATAAAATACTAGCCAATAGTGATTTTTTCACAGGAGCCTTTCCGGCAGAATATGGCAATTCAACTGCAGGTGTTTTTGATCTTAAATTGCGTAATGGCAATAACCGAAAAAATGAGTTCAGTACCCAATTTGGTTTTTTAGGTTGGGATGTTTTAGCCGAAGGCCCTATCAGCAAAAATAAAAAGTCATCATTCTTGATGACCTACAGATACTCTACTCTTGCTATGTTTGAAGCAGTTAATTTTAAAATTGGCACAAGTGCTGTCCCTCAATACCAAGATGCTTCCTTCAAATTAAACTTCCCACTTGGCCAAAAAGGCAATTTATCCTTTTTCGGCATTGGTGGTAAAAGCAGAATTAATATCATGATCAGTGATCAAAAAGAGAGTACTGGAGAGTTGTATGGAGATGACGACAGAGACCAATTATTTGGTTCTAGCATGGGTATTATTGGATCTGCTTTCAAATGGACCATCAACAACAAAAGTTACTTTAACGCAGTCGTATCAAAGAGCCATCAAAGTGTAGACGCTTATCACCAATTGGTATTCAGACATATAACAGATACTATCTACAAAAAAGGGGAAGCTATTTACCGTTTTGCCTTAGATTCTATAGTTAAAAATCTTGACTACAAATTTAAAACCAACACCACAGGTGCTCATTTATTTATAAATACTAAAGTTAATTCTAATTTTTCTTACAGATATGGTATACAATTGACAGCCTATAATTATTTGTTTCAAGACTCTTTTAGAAATTTTGATTATATGGATACAGCCAATTATTGGAAATGGTTCACAAGATGGGACTCTAAGGGCCATGCCTTAATGAGCATGCCTTACATACAAACTAAATGGCAACCTAACAACAAAATGGTGCTTTCTGCAGGCTTAACCGCTCAAATATATACCGTAGTTGACAACGTCAGCAACAGATCTTCAACAAGTGCACAATTCTTTCAACCGCGTTTAGGTTTAAGGTATAAACTCAATAAAAAACAAGCCTTAAACTTTGGAGTTGGTGTGCATTCTCAAGCACAACCGGCATATACGTATTATTACATTTTACCAGGCAATAAGCAACCGCATAATTTAGGCATGGGACTAACCCAAAGTATCCATTATATAGCTGGTTACGAGCGAGGCATTGGCAGAGATAAACGTTTTAAAGTTGAAACTTATTATCAGTCTTTGAGCAATATTCCTGTTAGTGTTAGACCAAGTTCATTTAGCTTAGCCAATACTGGTAGTGGTTTCAGTCGCTTCTTTCCTGATACATTGCAAAACACAGGAACTGCTTTTAATTACGGCCTAGAATTAACGATGGAAAAATCATTTACAAAAGGCTACTATTACCTAGCCACAGTAAGTATTTTTGATGCCAAATACCGAGGCAGCGATGGGGTTCTTAGAAACTCTGATTTCAACACCAACTATGCAGCCAATGCTTTGTTTGCTAAAGAATGGAAAGTAAGCAGTAAAGCTACTTTTAACATTGGTGGTAAATTAACTTTTGCAGGGGCTAGAAGATACTCTCCTATGGATACACTAGCCAGTATGAGGCAAAGAGAATATATAGAACAAGACGCACTTAAGAACAGCCTTAAATTTGGAAGTAATTACCAACGCTTTGATTTGCGAATAGCTTATAAAATTGATGCCAAAAAAGTGACCCACGAATTCGCCTTTGACTTTGTTAATCTAACCAATCGCAAGAATATTTTAAACTATTCATACACCAGTGAATCACCAAACTACAAACAAGAATACCAATTAGGATTCTTGCCACTGTTTTACTATAAATTGGATTTTTAAACCCTTAATCGTTTAAGCCCTTGCCATTTAAAATGGCGTGGTGGTATTTTCGAATTCTGTCCAATCTGGTTTTAGATTGCTTTGCGCCTGCAAAAAACAACAAATATCCTTTTTGACGGCCTGGCGTAAGGGCTTTAAAGGCTTTAGCAAATATAGCATCTTGAGCACAATAGTCTGTAAACTCTTGAGGCTCTGCATAAGCTTCTACTGGCTTAAACGCAATCTTCTTTCCAGATTTTTCAATCTCAATGGCCTCATAGAGACTTTGCATAATATCTGCTTCATTCATTTGTATTTGCTGCAAGTCTGTAAAACGCATTTGACGACCACCTTGAACCTGATCCGTTTGTTGTATTAATAAACCATGGTCATTGCGCATTAAACTTCCTTTCATGAACAACAAAGCACAATAGTCTTTAAAAGCATGAATTAGGACAACATTTTTCCCATTTAACACGTAACAAGGCACGCCCCACTTAACTGTTTCTTGTAAATCTGTATTGAGCACTAACTGCCTCAAGGCCTTCAATTCTCGCTGCCATTTAACCACTTTACAAGCAGGTGTTGCGGCTAAGTTACATCTCCCACAACCCTCTTCTAAATACACTTCAATAGAACGCGTCATCATTTACATACAAATTAAATGGTTTTATAGGAATGTAAGGTGAACTAAAATGATTAAAGGGACATTGTCTCGAGGGTGTTCTTCACCCTCGAGTAATTTTAGCATGTTACTCACTTCGTTCGTGAGAGAAGTTACTCCTTGCAGTCGTGAGAAAAGATTACCAACCAAATGAAATCACGATTTTCGTTTGGGGTGAAGAACACCCCAAACACGAATAATAGAATTGAAAATAATCAATCATTGATCTAATTATATCCCCTAAAGTGGTCATTGACCACCGAAGCCCTGAGTAG
>Ga0255127_1000885_pt1 | contig 13391 bp, 14 predicted proteins | sample Law_Miss_RepB_8d_FD_188555 | JGI IMG/M metagenome (GOLD analysis project Ga0255127, IMG submission 188555) | Freshwater microbial communities from St. Lawrence River, New York, United States - Law_Miss_RepB_8d | ecosystem: Environmental > Aquatic > Freshwater > River | place: USA: New York...
CGAATGCCTCTTTGGAATGCCCGGCAAGGGGTGCGATCTGGCGGTGCGCATCGGCGGGCGCAGTTACTACGTCGACGGAGTCGACATGGATTCGCTCGGCGACGCCCACGGCACGGAAGGTCTGTGCAAAGTGGTCCGCAAGGCGAAGATCACCGGGCAGTTCCGTGGCGACCGACTGGCCGCCACGAGCTTCGAGCTCCTGCCCTCCGGCCGGTAGCCGCCGATTGATGCGGATCCCCCACGAGGCACCGGCCCTGATGGATTCGAGCGGTTTAAGTGTTTGATGGGGCTGATGAGGCATCGGCTACGCCAACACCAACGGAGGCCCGGAGGGGCGTCTGCGCCATTTCACCCGCATTGAGTCGGGCCTCCGTCGGCAATTCTCCAGGCACTTCGCAAAAGTCCTCCAGGCCTGGGTGCTGGAGCGAGGAGGATGAGGCAGGCTTTGAGAGTCGAAAAAATAACCACCAACGCCGTCCGCACCCCCTACGATGTGCGGATACGAATGGGCGACGTTGATTCTAGAGGTTCTGGGACGAGAAAATCAGATACCCGTCGGTTTCAACGACAGTCTCGGCAATTACCAGGCCCCGCGGTGACCGCCGTCGCCGGGATAGGTCCAATATTTTTCGCACATCCGATCGATGCGCTTCCAAATCACCGAACCGTCGGCATAACCCACCTGGCCACCGACTGCCACCAACTCCCCGGAGGTCGTCGGTTGGCGAATTGGGTAATTATAGAAATGTCCATTCCGCTTGATGGCACCGCCTCGCCCATGAGGAGCGTTCACCCAATTGTATTTTCCAAAGCCATTGGCAGCCCAACTGTTCAGATTCGAAAAGAACACGAACTGCAGGGAATCGGCCAAAGCGATGGCATTGATGGGCGTCAGGACATCGGAGAGTTTGAGGATGGATGGTAAACCGGCTTCCTTTGGCATCTCACGTTCTCCGTGGTAGTCATATCCCGTGTAGCATCCGGCCCCATCTGGAACCGACCCGTTGGGGTGTCCGTGATGTCAGGGAGCCACTGGGCCTATTCCAATTCCAAACCCGGTCCGATCGGCTCTTCCAAGGCTGCTGGACATGACCGATTCCAAACGTTCGATGGAAACTGAGCGAGGCCACGGCTAGCAGCGCGTCGTTCGAGCAAATCCGTTCGGGCACCAAACTGTCCGTAGAAGTCAGAGGGCCCAGGGGATTTCGGGTGATGGGTTAGCTCTGGTGTCAGCACAAATGGTCTGAGAATGATGAATCCCCTAAACAAAGAGGATTGATACCAGTGAGAAGATTCGAAATCAGTTTTTGTTCATCTTGTCGAATCCCATCGGGGAGAACAGGCGAACATTGCGGCAACCGTTCGTGGCCTATTTGCCCTTATCCAACAACACCACCCGGACGCCCCCTGGCTTTTGTGCGGGCTTAGTGAAGCTGTCGATGAGGTTTATGGCAGAGGACGCAGGGGGCGTGGGCGCAACGGCCTTCGGCTCCTCTGGCTCCGGCGCAAGAGCGGAGCGAATGGCGTTTTCGACCAGACTTGTGCAATGGACTTTCGTTGGCGGCAGAGGGCCAAGATCGGCAGCCAGTTTCTGATCCGAGAGTGCGAGCGCTTCCTCGGGCGTTTTTCCTCGAATCAGTTCCATGGCGAGGCTGGCGGTGGCGATGGCCGTTTCGCAGCCGAAAGCTTGAAAGCTGGCGCGCTCAATCACCTTTTTGCCCCGCTCCTCCTTGTATTTCACCCACACCCGCAGCATGTCGCCGCATCCGGCGTTGCCCACAGTGCCGACGGCGTCGGCGTCGGCGATTTCGCCCATGTTCTGCGGGTTGGCCATCGCCTCAGTGATTCTCTTTTGCAAATCACCATTCATAAGAGGCTTACTCCAACTTGTATCGCGGCATCTTTGGGTCCACTTCCTGGGACCAGGCGTCGATGCCGCCGCGCAAGCAGCGGACATTCGTAAAACCGTGCCCGGCGAAATATGCCGTTGCGTCGAGCGCCTGTTTTCCAGTGTGGTCATACACCACAAAAATCTCGGTGTGCGGCCACTTGGTCAGGACCTCCCGCATCGTCGTTTGGGACATCAACACTGACCCCTCGATACACACCGCCTCGTGCTCTTCCCGCGTCCGCACGTCCAGCAGGCGCAGATTCGGGTTTTGTTCGCGCAGCGCGGCGAGTTCCTGCGGCTTGAGGAGGATTTTCGCGTCCTGCTCGTGACTCGTCTGGATGTGCTCGATCATTTCGGCCACGTCGAGGCTACCGTTGCGCTGGCAGAGTTGTTCCAGCGCCTCGTCCTGCTGAAACGCGCAACTGCCGCACCCGCCGATGTGGTAGCGCCTGAACAGCGCCCGCTGCGCGCCGGGAAACCACTCCAGCACGCGCGCCATCGTGGTTTGCGGAGTGAGAGTTTCGGTGGCGGTGTTCATGGATTCAGGTTCCGAAGAACTTCTTGATTTCGCAGACAACTTCGACAAAGCGGTCGATTTCTTCGGTCGTGTTGTAGAAATAAATGCTCGCACGCGCCGTGGATTCCACGCCGAGCTTTTTCATGAGCGGCTGATTGCAATGATGCCCGCCGCGCAGAGCCACACCGTGCTGGTCGGCCACCGTCACCACATCGTGCGCGTGGACACCGTCGAGCAGGAAGCTCACCAGACCAGCGCGGCCAATCGGAGGGCCAAAGAGCCGGATGCCTTTAAGCGCGGCAAGCTTCTCGAACGCATACGCGCCGAGATCCAGGTCGTGCTGCGCTATGCGGTCACGGCCGATACCGTCCAGGTAATCCATGGCGGTGTGCAATCCGATGGCGCCAGAAATATCGGGTGTGCCTGCCTCAAATTTGTGCGGTGCGTGCTTCCATGTGCTCTGGTGAAAATCGACCGAGAGTATCATTTCGCCGCCGCCTTGATACGGCGGCATCTTTTCTAGCACTTCGCCCCGGCCATACAACACGCCGATGCCTGTCGGGCCGCACATTTTGTGGCCGGAGAATGCGAGGAAATCGCAACCGATCTGCTGCACATCCATGGGGCAATGGCCTGCACTTTGCGCCGCGTCGATCAGCGTCACGATGCCGAGCCGCCGGGCCCGCTCGCAGTATTCGGCGATGGGATTGATCGTGCCGAGGGAGTTGGAAATGTGCGTCATCGCAAGCAGCTTCACATCGCTGGTTAGAAATCCGTCGAGCTGGCCGGGATCAAGCAGACCGCGGTCACCGTTGATGGGGAGAAAAAGGAGCTGCGCGCCGGTGCGCTCAGCCAGGAGTTGCCACGGCACAATGTTGCTATGGTGTTCCATCTCGGTGAGCAGGATTTTATCGCCGCGCTGGATGAACTTCGTTCCCCACGCTGCGGCGACGAGGTTGATGCCCTCGGTGGTGCCGCGGGTAAAGATGATTTCATCAGCACTGCGGGCGTTGAGGAATTTCGCGGCGCGGACGCGGGCCGCTTCGAACGCGGCGGTGGCACGATTGCTTAATTCATGGATGCCACGATGCACGTTCGCGTTGTCGCGTTCATAGTAACGACTCAGTGCGTTGATGACGGCGCGCGGTTTCTGGCTCGTGGCCGCGTTGTCGAGATAGAGCAACGGCTGGCCGTGAACCTTCTGGTCGAGAATCGGGAAATCCTCACGCAGGGCTTTCCAGTCAACGGTCTTGGTCGTTTGCTGCGGCATAAATTCTTAGTCGCCGATTGAGACCGGATGAAAGCCGGTGCCGGATAAGTTACTCATGTTTCAACCTTGGCCATTAAATCATTCCAAGCTGCAATTTTGCCGCTTCGCTCATCATCGCTTGATTCCACTGCGGTTCGAAAACCACTTCCACGTTGGCTTCGTCGATGCCTTCAATGGAGAGGAGCTTATTATGCACATCCCGGGCGAGGGATGGACCCATCCCGCAGCCAGGTGCCGTCAATGTGATCTTGATGTCCGCTCGATGGCCTCCACCCCCAGGCAACGGCGAAAGCGAGCAGTCGTAAACCAGGCCGAGGTCCACGATGTTGACGGGAATTTCCGGGTCGTAGCAGGTTTTCATCTGACTCCAGGCTTCTTGTTCCAGTTCCTCGGGAGTCTTCGGCGTGCTCGCACCAGTAGCCGCAGGCTGGGCGGCGACTTCAATGCCGAGCGCATCCGTATCCTTGCCAGAGATCCGAAACATGTTGCCGTTGACGATGACCGTGTAGCTGCCGCCGAGCGATTGCGTGATGTAGGCTGTCTCACCTTTCTGCAACGTGACTTTCGTGCCAGCGGGGACCACGGTTCCTTCGACGTCGCGGGCCAGAGTGATGGGTTCGTTTGAATTCATGACCACTCCTTCTCCGTCTCGGTCGAAACGGTTTCGCCTTTGCCTTCTACGGCGGCCAGCGCCGCATGCCACGGCAGGATGGCGCACTTCACACGTGCCGGAAACTTATGGACGCCGGCCAGCGCAGCCAGCTTGCCCACGTCACCATCTAAATTCCCGGTCGTGACCAGGTCGTGTACTTTGTTGAACAGGTTTTTCGCTTCGGCAATGGTCCTGCCTTGCAGGTTCTCCGTCAGCAGCGAGGCGGATGCTTTCGAGATGGCGCAACCGGAACCTTGGAAGCTGATCTCCCTCACAATGTCGCTGTCCACCTTCGCATAGAAGGTGTAGTTGTCGCCGCAGACTGGGTTGGTCCCCTGCGCGGTGCGATTGGCGTCGGGCAACACGCGGAAATTCCTCGGACTCTTGCTGTGGTCGAGGATGAGCTGCTGGTAAAGGTCTGTCAGGTCGTCAAACATAGCTCCACTTGTTCACTGTGACCTTTTCGTTCTGCTCCAGCCGATCCCACACCAGCTTGTCCAGTTCCTCTCGCACCGCCTTGCAGCGGACGCGGTCGATGATTTCTCCAGCAAAAGCGTGAATCAGCATCCGACGAGCTGTTTCTAGGCCAATGCCGCGTGCGCGAAGGTAGAAGATGGATTCGTCATTCAACTGGCCGATGGTCGCGCCGTGCGTGCACTTCACATCGTCGGCATAGATTTCCAATTGCGGCTTGCTGTTGGCAGTGGCGTCGTCGGAGAGAAGCAGGTTCTTGTTCGTCTGCTTGGCGTCGGTTTTCTGCGCGCCGGGACAGACAAGGATGCGGCCGTGAAAGACGCCCTTCGATTTGTCGGCGAGGATACCGTTGAAATATTCGTGGCTCGCGCAGTGCGGCTGGGCGTGCTCGACGATCATGTAGTGATCGGCGAGTTGTTCGCTGCGCGTGAGGTAAAGGCCGTTCAGGATGCACTCCAGGCCTTGGCCGGCGAGATGGGCGTGGATGTTCGTGCGTGACAGTTTCGCCCCGAGCGCAATGGAGTGGATCACCACGTTGCTAGCACGGTCGAAGTGCGCCTCGACCGTGGCGATATGAAAGGCCCGCTGGCTTTCAACCTGCAACTTCAGGTGCTCGACGACCGCGTTGTCGCCCACCACGAGTTCGGTTACGGAGTTGGTGAAATAGGCCGCTTCGCTGAGGCTCACATAGCTCTCGACGATAGTGACCAGGCTGCTGCGCTCAGCGACGATGAGATTGCGCACATGGACGGTGGCTCCATCTTCCTTTGCAGTGCTAACGTAGAGCAGTAGGATTGGCCCGGACACTGTCTGACCGGCCGGGACGTAAATGAATGCACCATCCTTGAAAAATGCTGTGTTCAAAGCTGTGAAGGCACTCGTATCCGACCGCGCATAGCGGAAGAGATGCTGTTCAACCTGAGCCAAATCCTTCGCGATTGCCTCGGCGAGGCTTATCGCTTTCACCCCTTCCGGGAGTTTGGCGGTGGACGAAAACTCCGGCGCGAAGTGACCATCCACAAAGACGAGTTTGCTGCCCGCGAGTCCGGCAAACGTGAAGTGGTTGAGCGCCTTTGCCGTCACGCTATCGCGCGTCGGTTCGAGCACAGGCTTGAACGGCAGCTTGGTGATGGGCGCTACGTTGGTGAAGCGCCAGTCCTCGTCCTTCGACGTCGGGAAGCCGAGTTCGACGAAGTGCGAGATGCCAGCCTGGCGCGCGACCCGTACCCACGCCGGGTCTTCCGCGATTTTCGCGTACTGCTCGAACTTTTCCCAATACGGGCCTTTTTCCCTCATCGGCTGTTTCGGTTTCACGACCGGTTCTGTTTCCACTGTAACCATGCTCTTCCTTCGATTTGGGCATCACCCGGTTTGACGGTTAAACAGGCGCGGCGGCGCCTTGGATAATCGACTCGTAGCCGTTTTCCTCCAATTCGAGCGCCAGCTCCTTGCCGCCGGTGCGCACGATGCGGCCATCCATGAGCACATGGACATAGTCGGGCACGATGATGTTGAGCAGGCGCTGATAGTGGGTGATGACGAGTTGGGCGTTGTCTGCGCGCTTGAGCCTGTTCACGCCGGTGGCGACGATCTTAATTGCGTCGATGTCTAGGCCGGAATCGGTTTCGTCGAGGATCGCGAGCTTTGGCTCGAGCACGGCCATCTGGAAAATTTCGTTCCGCTTCTTTTCGCCGCCGGAAAAACCGTGGTTGACCGGCCGCTTCAAGAAGTCCTCCGGCACGTCTAGGATTTTCATTTTATCCTTCACGAACGTCAGGAATTCCATCGCGTCGAGTTCCGGCTTGCCGTGGTGTTTGCGGATTTCGTTGTAGGCGGCCTTGAGGAAGTAGGTGCTGTTCACGCCGGGAATCTCGACCGGATATTGGAAGGCGAGGAAGACCCCTTCCCGGGCGCGATCCTCGGCGGCGAGTGCAAGTAAATCTCGGCCGCAGTAAATGACCTCGCCGCCTGTGATGTTATAGCCGTCGCGTCCGGCTAGAATGCTTGCAAGCGTGCTCTTGCCGCTGCCGTTGGGACCCATGACGGCATGGACTTCTCCGGGACGGATTGTGAGGTTGATGCCTTTGAGAATCTGGCGACCTTCAACGCCGGCGCTCAAGTTTTGGATGGCGAGAATGGGGGGGGGCATTGGTCGTGTTTGGTTGAGTTCAAAGTTTGTTAGCAGTGAGGGTTTAACCCACGCTTCCCTCCAGGCTCACGGCGAGCAGCTTTTGCGCTTCGACGGCGAACTCCATCGGCAGTTGCTTGAACACCTCTTTGCAATAGCCGTTGATGATCATGTTCACGGCGTCCTGCACCGAGATAGCGCGCTGTTTGCAGTAGAAGATTTGGTCATCACCGATCTTCGACGTACTGGCCTCGTGCTCGATCTGCGCCGAAGAATTCTTCACCTCGATGTAGGGAAAGGTGTGCGCGCCGCACTTGTCGCCGATGAGCAGGGAGTCGCACTGGGAGAAGTTGCGGGCATTGATCGCGCTCTTCAGGACTTTCACCAGCCCGCGATAACTGTTTTGACCACGGCCGGCAGAAATGCCTTTCGAGACAATGGTGCTGCGCGTGTTCTTGCCGATGTGGATCATTTTCGTGCCAGTGTCGGCTTGCTGGCAGTTGTTGGTCAGCGCGACCGAGTAGAACTCACCGACTGAGTTGTCGCCCTGCAAAATGACGCCCGGATACTTCCATGTAATGGCCGATCCGGTCTCGACCTGCGTCCAGGAAATCTTGGAGTTCACGCCGCGACATGCGCCGCGTTTAGTGACGAAGTTGTAGATGCCGCCTTTGCCGTTTTCGTCACCCGGATACCAGTTCTGCACGGTCGAGTATTTGATCTCCGCATTGTCCAGCGCGATGAGTTCGACGACCGCGGCATGAAGTTGGTTCTCGTCACGCATTGGCGCCGTGCAACCTTCCAGATAACTCACATGACTGCCCTCGTCTGCGATGATGAGCGTACGCTCGAACTGGCCGGACTTGGCCGCGTTGATGCGAAAATAGGTCGAGAGCTCCATCGGGCAGCGCACGTTCTTCGGGATGTAGCAGAACGAACCGTCGGTGAAGACCGCCGAGTTGAGCGCCGCGTAGTAGTTGTCCGTATGCGGGACTACCGAGCCGAGATACTCGCGGACCAGATCAGGATGCTCCTGCACCGCCTCGCTGAAGGAGCAGAAGAGGATCCCCTTCGCACCCAGTTGTTTTTTGAATGTCGTGCCGACGGACACGCTATCAAACACCGCGTCCACCGCCACGCCCAACAGCCGGTTGCGTTCGTGGAGGGGAATACCCAGCTTCTCGTAAGTCTCCAAAAGCTTTGGATCCACCTCGTCGAGGCTCTTTGGGCCGTCGCTTGTGTTCTTAGGTGCGACGAAGTAGGTGATGCCCTGATAGTCGATCGCCGGATAATGTACCTTGGGCCAATGCGGAGTCGGCATGGTGAGCCATTGGCGATACGATTTCAGCCGCCATACCAGCAACCACTCCGGCTCCTTCTTCTTGTGCGAGATGAGCCGAATGATGTCCTCATTCAGGCCCGGCGGAGCGGACTCTGTCTCGATGTCCGTGTAGAAACCGTATTTGTATTCCTGCTTGACCAGGCCCTCAATCGTTTCCATGGAGGTACTCATAATAATCTATCCTTCCGCTTTGATGTCATCGACTTCGACAACGACTTTATAACTTGGAACGCCTTTCTGCGCTGGTGGTCCTCGGGCCGCGCCCGTTTTTAGTTCGAAACCCGCGCCGTGCCAGGGGCAGGTGGCCTTGGTGGCTTGCACGGCGCCTTCCGATAGAGGTCCGAAACGGTGTGTGCAACTTTCATCTATGGCATATTGAGTTCCATGGACATTGAAGAGGGCGATTCTCTGGCCCTCGACTGCGAACACAGCATTTTGGCCAGGTGGCACGTCCTTGTTTGCCGCTATTTTGATGAGCTTTGCCATAATGCTTGAGTCGGTTTGATGATTGCTGAACGAGCCGGAGCCGCCGGCTCCAGTCAGGCGTCACTCATGGTGATGCGCATCGCAAGCCCGGTCGGTCGGCGAATCCGCGTCGGTCCCGGTTGGCTACACTAGTCCGGGTTTAAGCAGGTAGGCTGCCACTTCGTCCCAGTTGATATAGGCCAACATGTGCCTATCGATTTCCACGCAAGGCGAGAGCATCTGCCCGATCCTCTCGACCATCTCCGCGTGGGGTGACCGGTTGTTGATGACGTCACGATCTTCGTAAGACAGTGTGTATTTGGTTACGATGGTGAGGATGCCTTGACTCCAGCCTCAGGAGATTTTTAATCAGCGATTAATTGGTGTAGGCTCATCAGTTTTTTGTTTTGGTTTTTCGGTTGAGGCCGGTCGAAACCTTGCGGTTGCCTAGCGCCGGTAATTTGGTCTCGCAAACGATCCGGCTCGGAATCCGCCCGGCCCTTCCCCCGTTTGAAGCTCAAGGCGGTCATCCGCGACGAAGTCGCCAGTCCACAATTCCTCATCCCATTTCAAACGTCGAAAGCGCTTCGGAAAGCTGGCACTCGCGGATGCTTCTGGTTCGCCAGGTCGCTGCGTTGGCTTGGCTGGGCAGTTCATTGTCATGGTTCGAATACACTCAGCCTTCGCCGTTGTTCCCGATCGCTTCGACCGGGCATCCCTCCAGTGCCTCGCGGCAGTGGAATGCTTCCTCTGGCGTAGTCGGCTGCTTAAGGACATAGGAGTAATCGCCATCGTCATGGCGCGTACAGTTGGCCGGGGCAGTCTCACGGAACAAATCGCAGTCGATACACTGGTTTTCTATATAGAGCTTTCCGGACACGCCATCTGCATATTTATTCACAATGACAGCCATAGATTCTGTTTCGCTTCTTGCACTCGGGATCACGTCACTTCAGTCGGCTAGGCGTCGAGCGCCCGACATTCTAAAACTCGCTCATTTGAAACTATAAGCGGCGCAATTGTGCCTCGCAAACGACTTTCATAAGGTTTTACTTTAGAAAGTAATAGCGAATGCGGCTGGTCTTCGAAACAGGTTTGTCGTCACGGAGACGTTTTATCGTTTGACGGAGTACACTAATGGGTGACCCCTTTAATGGGGTTCCGACCCAACCTGAGTTCCATTCGGTGAGTCTGGCCAATCCGACCTCAGAACTTCACGGGCCCGAGGAGCTCCGTGGGTTCGACCTCGAAAGCCTCGGCGAACCGAACCAGCTCCCGGCCGGTCACGGAGCGGACCTGAGACTCCATCTTGGCCAGCGTCTCGAAATATGGATTCTGCGCGATTCTGCCACTCCTTCGCCCCACCCGCGCCGGTCAGTTCGAAGGTGCCGCCGATGGGTCCCAAAGCCGGCAGGGTGATTCAGCGGGTCGTTGATGAATTGGTCGGTGCGGTCTTTCGAGCCGATGAGTTGCGCGAAGAAGCCGGATGCCCGCGAAGTCCATCCTTCGGCCAGGCCTTGCCACGACCAGGGCCAGCGCTTTTCCCTGTCCATTTCGGGAAGTGAGACCCACTTTTCTAAATCCCCTGGATGGACCGTAAAACTTGAAGCTCGCCTCTGGCCAGAGACACGACGTGAAGTTTCGAGGGCTGTGACCGATGCTGCACCGCTTCGGCTGACACCGTCCGGATATAGGGCAGTCAACTGGGCCCGACAAGCGGTCGAGACGCAGAACCTTACCAGCCATGAATGTCCTCCGTTTGCTTTCCCTGCTGTGCCCCGGATGGCTCATCGCCGCCTTCCTCACCTCCGTCCCGCTCCGCGCTGAGGAGGCCGTTCTGAGCGCGGACTTCTCGGTCCACGCCGGAGCCGTCCGCCCGCTCCACGGCATCAACAAGGGGCCGCTGGCACCCGGCGGAATCTTCGACGTCATCCAGCAACAAAAAGACTTGGGGATTCCGTTCACTCGCCTGCACGACTGTGGCTGGCCCAATCCGTATGTCGTCGATCACCACGCGGTTTTCCCAGACCCGAATGCCGATCCGGCACTGCCGGAGAGCTATGACTTCCGGTTGACCGACGAATACATCCACGCGGTGCGCCAGACCGGCGCGGAACCGATCTATCGACTGGGCGAGAGCATCGAGCACACCAGCGTGAAGCGTCATGTCCATCCGCCCGCCGACATGGAGAAATGGGCGGCGATCTGCCTCGGCATCATCCGGCACTACAACGAGGGCTGGGCTGACGGATTCCATCACCACATCCGCCATTGGGAGATCTGGAACGAACCTGAAAACCGCCCTGCCATGTGGACCGGGACGGACGAAGACTACCTGCGGCTCTATCGCACCACTTCGCTCGCCATCAAGAGGCAGTTCCCGGCCCTGAAGGTCGGCGGCCCGGCGCTCGGAGCCAGCGGTCATTTCGTCAAAGGTGAATTCGTGCCCACGGATTTTGCGGAGAAGTTTTTGGCCATGTGCCGGAAGGACAACGTGCCGCTGAATTTCTTCTCCTGGCATTGCTACACGGCCGACCCGGCGGAACTCACCGCGCGCTCCCGGGCTATCCGGCGACTTCTGGATACCCATGGTTTCACCGAAACCGAGAACCATCTGAACGAATGGAATTTCCTTCCCGGAAACACTTGGCAGCCGATTGACAAGTCCGGCACCGCCGGCGGTCGCAAGCGATTCTATGGGGAAATGGCGGGCGCCCCGGGTGCCGCCTTCGTAGCGGCCTCCCTGATCGAACTGCAGGACGCGCCGATGGATGTCGGCAATTTCTATCATGGCGAATTGGGCGGATTCGGGATCTTCACCGAACAGGGCGTGCCGCTGAAGGCCTACCAGGCCCTGCGCGCCTTCCAGGGGTTGGTGGAAACTCCCCGGCGCGTGGCAACCCGCGGTGCCATCGCGGGCAAGCTGGCCTTCGCCGCCGGCCTCAGCCCGGACGGACGGGAGGCTTCGATGCTTTTGAGCAATTTCGCTGATCCGCGTTCGGACATCGTCCTTGGCTGGAAGGCCTTCGCCTGGACCGGCGGCACGGCGGCGGAAATCCGCATTGTCGACGCGACCCGAGATTTCTCAGAGGCGTGGATGGAGTCGGTGACGGATGAGCGTGCGTCCTTGCACCTGACCCTGAAGGCACCGGCCGTCGCGCTGATTCGTCTGCGCCCGACCGCAGGCGCGGCGGCCAAGACGACGCTGTCGGTCACTTCACCTGCAAACCGGCTTGTCTTTCAGCGCAGCCAGACCGGAGACGCGACGATCCATGTCGCCGGAAGCTGCGCGTGGCCGGGAGCGGTGATCGAGGCGCGGATGGCGAGCGTTGCCACAGGCAAAGCGGGAGCTTGGACCATGCTCGGAACGGTGCGGCCGGACTTCAGCTATCGGGGTCAGCTCACGAACTCGGCGGGTTGGTATTCGTTGGAAGTCCGCGCTCGCAGCGGCCGGAAATCCGCCCACGCCTCCGTCGAACGCGTGGGCGTTGGCGAAGTGTTTTTGGTCGTGGGCCATTCCGTCGCGCACGGCGGACAGATCAATCTTCCCGGAGCCGGGGACGACCGCGTGAGCACCATCGCGCTGCCGCCGGGCGACATGGAATCACAGCGCCGCTACCAGGCCACGGGCGACCCGCGCTTTCTGCCGGAATTGGTCGGCACGCATTTCGATTCCAACGTCCAGCCCGCACCTGCGGGACGTGGGACCTATTTCTGGGCCGCCTTCGCGGAGAAGGTGGCCAAGGCCCAGGACGTCCCGGTATTGCTGCTGAATGCGGCCTTCGGTGGCACCAGCCTGGAACATTGGGCGAAGTCCGCCCGGGGCGAACCTTTCGAGCACCCGTTCGTGAACGCTTCCCTCCGCATGCCCTACCTGCGTCTGGAACATGCGCTGAAGAGGTATTGTGCGGTCACGGGCCTGCGCGCGATCCTGGCCGACCAAGGCCAGAACGATTGGCCTGAAAGAGACGAGGCCAAGGTGTTTGCAAACTATGTCGCCTGGATAGAGCAGGCCCGCCAAGACGCCGGCTTCCCGAACCTGGCCGTGGTCGTGAACCGCCAATCACCTCCCGGCGGTTCCGGTCAGATCCGGCGGGTGCAAAACCGCGTACTCCGCGAGCACCCCCATTGTTTTCCGGGCCCCGACTACGACACCCTCTCCAAAGAGGACACCACCGACAAGGTTCACCTCAGCGAATCGGGCGCTAGGAAAGCCGCACGCCTCTGGGCAGATGCGCTGACCACGAATTTCTTCCGGGCTGCGGTGCCACTTCCGGCGAAGTAGCCCGTGTCAGCGGCCTTTGGCAAATCGAGGCGGACAGCTGCCCTGATGTCCACGCTTCAGGGACTATCAATCCAGAAGGCCGGTGGCGACCCAGATCAGTGAACCCCGATCGACGCCGTCAACGTGTGAGGCCCTGGTATCCGGGCAGGTTTGCCAAGGCCAGAAACGATCCTTGGAAGCCAGCGGACAAGGGGCATTCCAGTTAGGTGTTAGCACGGGTGTCGGTACTAACTGTCGGAGAAGGCAAGATCCCCAATGAAAGCGGATTGGTGCCAGTGGGAAGAATCGAACTTCCGACCAAGGGCTTATGAGTCCCCTGCTCTACCGCTGAGCTACACTGGCACAGACTCCGTTCGGAGCGGGCGAC
>Ga0255127_1000892_pt1 | contig 13320 bp, 13 predicted proteins | sample Law_Miss_RepB_8d_FD_188555 | JGI IMG/M metagenome (GOLD analysis project Ga0255127, IMG submission 188555) | Freshwater microbial communities from St. Lawrence River, New York, United States - Law_Miss_RepB_8d | ecosystem: Environmental > Aquatic > Freshwater > River | place: USA: New York...
CCACTCATCTATGCATGCAATCTTTCAGAGCTTCTTGGTAATAATGTCTGGATTAAGTACGAAGGTCTCAACCCAACAGGTTCTTTCAAAGACCGCGGAATGACAATGGCGATTTCAAAGGCAGCAGAAGATGGCGCTAAGGCTGTTATCTGCGCATCAACCGGAAACACTTCAGCATCCGCCGCTGCTTACGCTGTTAAAGCAGGAATGCGTCCAGCTGTTTTGATTCCTAAGGGCAAGATTGCAATGGGAAAGCTGGCACAAGCAGTTATTCATGATTCAACCATTTTGCAGGTAAACGGAAATTTTGATGATTGTTTAATGCTTGCTAAGGAGCTTTCAGAAAATTATCCAGTGGCACTTGTTAACTCCGTTAACCCGTATCGCATTGAAGGACAAAAAACAGCAAGCTTTGAAGTTGTAGACATGCTTGGAGATGCGCCAGATATTCACGCACTTCCAGTGGGCAATGCAGGAAACATCACTGCTTATTGGAAGGGCTATAAGGAGTACAACAAGGATGGCCTTTCAACAAAGCTACCGATGATGTATGGATTCCAAGCAGCAGGTGCTGCTCCCATTGTTAAGGGCAAGATCGTTAAGAACCCAGAGACAATTGCAACCGCTATTCGTATTGGTAACCCTGCTTCATGGCAGCAAGCAATCGAAGCCCGCGATTTGTCAGGGGGCGTCATTGACTCAGTTACTGATCGCGAAATCTTGAGCGCGTACCGCTTAATTGCAGCTAAAGAAGGTATTTTCGTCGAGCCTTCATCTGCTGCAGGCCTTGCAGGGCTAATCAAATATAAGAAGGCTGGCAAGCTGCCAAAGGATAAGACAATTGTTATTACTGTTACAGGGCACGGCTTAAAAGATATTCCTTATGCGTTGGAGGCTGCGAAGAAGCCTGTGGTTGTTCCTGTTAATGCAAAGATTGCAGCTAAAGCATTGGGACTTGCATAAAAATCATGAAGCCAACATTTAAGGCACAACCTGTTCAGGTTCAAGTTCCGGCATCGAGTGCGAACTTAGGACCTGGCTTTGACTGCCTTGGATTAGCTCTGAACATGAATGATCGTTATATGGCACAAGTAATGGATGAGCCAGGTGTTGATATTGATGTGACTGGAGAAGGCGCCGAAAGCATTCCAACAACAGATAAGAACTTAGTCATCAAAGCAATGTATAAAGGTTTTGATTTCTTAGGTGGTCGACCACGTGGTATTTCATTGCGCCAATTAAATGTAATCCCACATGGTCGCGGCTTAGGTTCATCTGCAGCAGCAATCGTTGGCGGATTAGCACTTTCACGAGCACTTGTTCTTGGTGGCAATGAACGCATGTCCAATGAAGATATGTTGAATATTGCCAATGAAATGGAAGGCCATCCAGATAATGTTTCAGCTGCTATATATGGCGGTGCAAACTTGGCATGGCAAGAGTCCCAACGCGGCCATGTTGTTGCGCAATCTTTAAACTTTGATGTCGATCCACGTATTGGTGTTCTCGCATTTGTGCCATCAACTGAGCTTTCAACCTCAAAGGCCCGCAAGATGTTGCCTGAATCAATCCCACATTCTGAGGCGGTTAGGAATTCAAGCAATGTTGCTGTTTTGGTTCAAGCGCTGCAACACCGTCCGGATCTATTGCTGGGTGCTACTGAAGATTATCTACATCAGGCTTATCGCAAAGATGCGATGCCAAACAGTTTTGCGTTGATGACAAAGCTTCGAAAAGCTGGTGTGGCTGCCTTTATTTCAGGTGCTGGTCCAACAGTGCTGGTTCTTCACACAGGTGGAGAAACAGAGGCGGCTGAATTAGAGCGTGCAGCAGGGGATAAGTTCCACATGATTTCCCTGGGCATTTCACGCACAGGCGTAAGCCTGGTTTCTGCTTAATTTTGCGATTTCACGCCCTATCCTGCTAACCTTTACACATCTGAACGGCACATCTAGCGGCCAGTAACACATCAGATAATTTCAAAAAACAAAAATCCCAGGTTCCTTAGGGTTTAAGCCCTAGAACCAATAGTGAAAAGATATTCATGACAACAGAAATTGAACCAGTTCGCTCACAAAGTCCAGAGCTTGCTGCCATGACCCTTCCAAAGTTAAAGACAGTTGCAACACAACTGGGTGTCGATGGCGCAGCAAAGATGAAAAAGGACGCACTTGTAGAAGCGATCGCTGACTTGCAGGCGAAGAACCGCGATGCAGCTAAAGCTGAGCGCGAAGCACGCCGCGAAGCACGCAACAATCGCAAGAAGGACTCAAAGCCTTCGAACAACACACAAGATTCAGATGATGATGGCGATGATTCATCATCGGCTCCACAGTCAAACAACGACCGCGGTGGTCGCAATGACCGCTTTGATCGCAACGACCGTGGTCGTGGACGTGACCGCAACCGCGATCGCAACCGTGACCGTGCACCACGCGAAGAGCGTGAACCAGTTATTGGTGAAGATGACGTTCTAGTTCCAGTCGGTGGCTTGCTCGATATTCTTGAAAGCTATGCATTCATTCGCACAGCTGGATACCTACCAGGACCAAACGATGTTTATGTTTCATTGCAGCAGGTTCGAAAGAACGGTCTGCGCAAGGGAGATGTTGTAACAGGCCAAGTTCGCCAGCCTCGTGAGGGTGAAACAAAGCAGAAGTTCAACGCACTTATTACTCTTGAAACAGTAAACGGAATGACTCCTGAAGAGGCACGTAATCGTGTTGAGTTCGGAAAGTTAACTCCGCTATATCCTCAGGAGCGCTTGCGCCTTGAGACAGAGCCAAATGTTCTTACAACACGCGTTATCGACTTGATCGCACCTATTGGTAAGGGCCAACGTGGTCTTATCGTTTCGCCTCCAAAGGCGGGTAAGACAATGGTTCTGCAATCGATTGCTAATGCGATCACAACAAACAACCCAGAGTGTCACTTGATGGTTGTTCTAGTTGATGAGCGTCCAGAAGAAGTTACAGATATGCAGCGATCAGTTAAGGGTGAAGTTATTGCTTCTACTTTTGATCGCCCTGCAGATGACCACACAACAATTGCTGAACTTGCAATCGAGCGCGCAAAGCGTCTTGTTGAACTAGGTCACGATGTAGTTGTACTTCTTGACTCAATTACTCGTCTTGGTCGCGCATATAACATCGCAGCACCTGCATCAGGCCGTATTCTTTCTGGTGGTGTTGATTCTGCGGCTCTTTATCCACCAAAGAAGTTCTTCGGAGCTGCTCGTAATATTGAAGATGGCGGCTCACTAACGATTCTTGCAACTGCGCTCGTTGATACAGGTTCTCGTATGGATGAAGTTATCTTTGAAGAGTTCAAGGGCACTGGAAACATGGAGTTGATCCTTGATCGCCGTATGGCTGACAAGCGAATCTTCCCTGCAGTTAACGTTGTTGCATCAGGAACACGTAAGGAAGAAATCCTTATGGGTTCAGAAGAGCTCAACATTGTGTGGAAGCTACGTCGTGTATTGCACGCACTAGAGCCACAAGCTGCACTTGAACTGCTGCTTGAGAAGATGAAGGGCACCAAGTCCAACGTCGAGTTCTTGATGCAGATTCAGAAGACAACTTCGGGTCCAGACGACTCAAAGTAAGCGTAAATTTCTCAAATGTAGGCTTATCGCTTACCCTTGGGGTCTGTTAACCGTCCGTTTGGTTCACCTGCTCGCAGGACCCAAACACGAATATAAGGAATAACCATGAAGCCAGAGATCCACCCAGAGTACAAAGACACCCAAGTTACTTGTGGTTGCGGCGAGAAGTTTGTAACTCGTTCAACTGTAGCAAGCGGTTCAATTTATGTTGAAGTGTGTTCTGTCTGCCACCCGTTCTACACAGGCAAGCAGCGCATCCTTGATACTGGTGGTCGCGTGGCTAAGTTCGAAGAGCGCTTCGGTAAAAAAGAAGCAAAGTAGCTTTCTAAAGAAACCGCATCGCAGCCCTAATGGGTTGCGGTCGCGGTTTTTTTATTTCTCTAACTCACCTTGAACTAACTACGAAATAGAAAGGAGCAGTCAATGAGTAATGATCGTTTTGCATCAGCACATGAAATGGTGCGCGAATACGCCGAACTAGAAGCGAAGATGGCTGATCCTTCTATCCATGATGATCAAGCAAATGCGCGCAAGCTTGGTCGACGCTATGCCCAACTTGGTCCTGTCGTTGCCGGTTTCAAAGCCTGGAAGTCATCTGAAGATGATTTGTTGGCTGCTGCAGAATTGGCTGCTGTTGATCCAGAGTTTGCTGCCGAAATTCCAGGACTTGAAGCAACACGTGATGCTGCCGCTCTAAAGCTAGAAGAGTTGTTACTGCCACGTGATCCCAATGATGATCGTGATGTCATTTTGGAAGTTAAAGCAGGTGCTGGTGGTGATGAGTCAGCGATTTTTGCTGGGGACCTATTGCGTATGTATATGCGTTATGCAGAAAAGCACAACTGGAAAGTTGAAATTATTGATGCCACCGAAAGTGAAATGGGTGGATACAAAGATATTTCTGTAGCGGTTAAGTCAAAGGGAGTCGCAGCACCCGGAGAATCTCCCTATGCGCGTTTGAAGTTTGAAGGTGGCGTGCACCGCGTGCAGCGTGTGCCAGAGACTGAAAGTCAGGGACGTATTCACACATCTGCAGCCGGTGTGCTTATTTTGCCTGAAGCAGAAGAAGTAGATGTTGACCTCAATATGAATGATGTGCGCGTAGATGTTTATCGCTCATCAGGTCCTGGCGGTCAGTCCGTTAATACAACTGACTCTGCCGTGCGTTTAACTCACGTTCCAACAGGAATTGTGGTCTCTTGTCAGAATGAAAAGAGCCAGCTTCAAAACAAGGAGTCCGCTCTTCGTATTTTGCGTGCTCGTCTATTGGCTGATGCTCAAGAAAAGGCTGAGGCGATTGCCTCCGCTGAGCGCAAGAGCCAGGTAAGAACAGTTGATCGTTCAGAGCGAATTCGCACATATAACTATCCAGAAAATCGCATCAGTGATCACCGTGTTAATTACAAGTCAAACAACTTAGATGCTGTCCTTAACGGGGATCTAGATGACATGATCCAAACATTGCTAGATGCCGACAAAGCTGCACGTTTGGCAAACGCGAACTAACATGCTCATCAAAGAGATTCTGCGCGATGCTAAATCGCAGTTAGCTGAATCTGGAATTTCTGAAGCAGATGCTGAGCACCTACTGGCTCATGTTCTTGGTCTATCTCGAATGGATCTACACAACACTGTCTTAGTTGAGTCAACTCTGCTTGGCATTGAAGATAAAGATGTACTTGAAGAGCAGTTCTATGATCTTTTAGATCGACGACTTAACTTCGAGCCTTTGCAGTATTTAACAGGGACAGCCGGTTTTAGATACCTAAACATTGAAGTTGGTCCAGGCGTGTTGGTGCCACGGCCTGAATCAGAGTTACTTGTGGAAGCGGTTTTGCAACACATCGAAAATCTGCCAGCACCAGTAAGTGTTGTTGACTTGGGTGCAGGATCAGGAGCGCTGTCACTAGCAATTGCAACTGAAGCTCCAACAACACGGGTTATTGCAGTTGAAAAAAGTCCTGAAGCCTTGTTCTGGCTTAAGAAAAACGTTTCAGTGATCGCTGAAAATGTTCGAGTTGTTGAAGGCGATGTTGCAGACGTGTTGCCGGGTATTAAGTGCGACGTAGTTATTGCTAACCCACCGTATGTTCCTGATGCTCAAGAGTTGCCTCGAGATGTTGCTGGCTTTGAGCCACACATCGCCTTGTTTGGTGGTCCTACGGGAATGGAAATTCCACAAATATTTATCACCGCTGCTAGCCGCTTGCTAAAGCCGGGGGGAGTCTTGGTGATTGAACATACAGAGGATCAAGGCTCAGCAATCGCTACAGCACTTGGTGTAGATTTTCTAGAAATAGCCCTGCATGATGACCTAGTAGGTCGACCACGTTGGACAAGTGCGGTGAGGAGGTAGCCATGGCAAAAGATATTGATCTTAAAAAGGGTGAACTAACTCGCCATGTTAATAAGGCTGCCAAAGCGATCGCCGATGGATACATCATCGTTATTCCAATGGAAAATAGTTATGCCTTTGTCTGCGATGCCTTTCGATCAGACACAGTACGTCAGATGCATGTGTTGCGTGGGGATCCACTATTTACGGCAGCCCAAGTAATTGTTGGCAGCGTTAAAACAACTGAAGGAATTATTCGCGAAGTCACACCTGAGATAAAAGGTTTGATGAAAAAGTTTTGGCCTGGGATGGTTTCGCTTAACTTGCGACCACAGTTAGGCCTCAGCTGGGATCTTGGTGATAATAATCAACTAGATCGTGTCAGTGTTCGTATTCCGCGAGCAAAGTTTGCAAAGGCACTTGCCGCACAAACTGGTCCCTTGGCAATTGCAAGTGCTTCTCGTAAGGGAATGGCACCTGCAAAGTCCTTAGGTGACATCTTTGTTTTGGACTCTGATGTGGCACTCAAGTTTGACAATGGAAATCTTCGAAAGGGCCCGATTTCTACAGTTATCGAGGCTGATGAAACCGGTGTTCGGGTGCTGCGCGTGGGAGCCATCTCACTAGCCGAAATCAAAGCGATCGTTCCTGGCGCTACAGGCGAGTAAGGCCATCGCCCTATAGGGTTTGGACATGTCCGAAACTTTCTATGGCCCAGATTTCAACCTATTAACCCAGCAGGATCCTGATGTTGCAGCGGTTCTTTTATCTGAACTCAAGCGCCAACAGACCAACCTGCAGTTGATTGCATCTGAAAACTTCACATCACGCGCAGTCCTAGCTGCCCTTGGTTCAACTCTTTCTAATAAGTATGCAGAGGGTTATCCAGGCAAGCGTTACTACGGCGGATGTGAAGAGGTTGATACAGCTGAACTCCTTGCTATTGATCGCGCAAAATCCTTGTTCGGTGCAGAGCATGCAAACGTTCAGCCGCACTCAGGTGCATCTGCAAACGTTGCGATCTATCAAGCATTTACTAAGCCAGGTGACACAGTGCTTGCAATGTCTTTGGCACATGGTGGTCACTTAACTCATGGATCCCCAGTTAACTTTTCAGGTAAGTGGTTTAACATCGAGTCATACGGTGTTCGCCAAGATAACGAACTCATCGATTACGACCAGCTGCGCGATCAAGCAATTGCAACAAAGCCAAAGATGATTTGCTCAGGTGCAACGGCTTATCCATCACTCGTTGATTTTGCAAAGATCCGCGAAATTTGCGATGAAGTTGGCGCAATTATGTGGGTGGATGCGGCGCACTTCATTGGTTTGGTTGCCGGTAAGGCAATTCCTTCACCTGTGCCATTTGCAGATGTTGTTTCATTTACAACACACAAAGTTTTACGTGGACCACGTGGTGGAATGATTTTGGCTAAGGCTGAACATGCTGCGGCAATTGATAAGGCTGTTTTCCCTGGAATGCAGGGTGGGCCAATCATGTCTGCAGTTGCTGGAAAGGCAATTGCGCTCGCAGAGTGTGCAACACCTGCGTATCAAAAGTATGCAAAGGATGTAATCGTTAATGCAAAGGCACTTGCTGCAGCCCTTGAAACAGAAGGCATGCGCGCAGTGTCTGGTGGCACCCAAACTCACTTGGCACTCATGGATATTCGCAGCACTGGTGTTACCGGCAAGGTTGCCGATGAGCGCTGCGGTGCTGCAGGAATTGTTATGAACAAGAACTCAATTCCTTATGATCCAGAAAAGCCTGGCATCACAAGTGGTATTCGTGTTGGTTCACCTGCAACAACAACCCAAGGAATGGGTGTTGAAGAGATGAAGCAGATCGCAACGTTGATTTCTCGTGCTATCAAAACTGATGATGCATCAGCCCATGCTGCGATTAAAACTGAAGTCCATGCTTTAACTGCTCGTTTTCCTATCTACCAGGCGTAACACTTAGTAATGCGCGAGTACTTAATAACTCTGCTGATATCAGCTGCTTTGTGTTATCTAATTACTCCAATTGTTCGCACTCAAGCAATTCGCTTTGGCGCGGTTGCTGGTATTCGAGAGCGTGACATTCACAGCACACCAACTGCGCGTTGGGGTGGGGTTGCGATGTGGGCAGCGATGGCCCTTACTTTCCTCATAGTCAGCAATCTGCCTCTTGTCGGAAAATCTATTGGTCATGAAGCACAAGGAATTTTTCTGGCTGCAACTTCAATTGTTTTGCTTGGAATGGCAGATGATCGCTTCGAATTAGATGCGCTCACAAAGCTTGCCGGACAAGTTTTCACAGCAGGCATTTTGTTGCTCTATGGAATTCAAATCTTGTGGCTTCCAATAAACGGTGTAATTACCTTGCCACCAAGCATCGGGCAGCTGCTAACTGTGCTTATTGTTCTAGTTGTAATCAACGCTGTTAACTTCATTGATGGAATGGACGGGCTTGCAGCAGGTGTTGTTGCGATTTCAGGTATTGCCTTTTTCGCCTTTGCCTACCTTTTAGCCGTTGATTACGGCTTTAGTCGCGCAGGTGCTCCATCGCTCATAACAGCGGTTTTAATTGGTATCTGCCTTGGTTTCTTGCCACATAATTTAAGCCCAGCCAAGATTTTCATGGGGGATAGCGGCTCGATGCTGCTTGGTCTATTGCTATCTGTCTCTGCAATTACCTTAACTGGCCAGGTTGATCCCAATGCAATCTCTGCAGAAAAATTGGGACCAACGCTGTTGCCGCTTTTGCTTCCCTTTGCAGTCCTTGCAATTCCATTTTTAGATTTAGTACTAGCGGTCAGCCGTCGCATCAAAGCTGGAAAGTCTCCTTTTGCACCCGATAACTTGCACCTGCATCATCGATTGTTGAGTGCAGGTAACTCCACTGGCCAGACGGTGTTAATCGTGTATTTGTGGACTGCAACAATTGCATTTCCGGTGACAGTTTTGGCTTTTGCCCCATGGTGGATTGCAGTTTTGACTGCACTGTTCTTTGCACTACTTAGTGCATTTGTGATGAAATATAGAAAAAAGGTTGTGGCATGAGCCAGCCAAGCAATGAGTCGCAATTGTTACGAGGGGCTTTTGTTCCAACGCTCATCGTGAGCATTGTTGCAATCGCTGTATCAGCAGTTGTGCAGGGTATGAGTGGTTTTTGGGGTGCGTTGCTCGCACAGTTTGTAGTCATAATCTTCTTTGTCATTCACATCGCTGTCTCACGCATGACACGTAATTTGGATCCCATTTCAACGATGGCAATGGCGCTGTTTTCTTACTTTGCCAAGCTCTTTGCGTTGGGGATTTTGTTATGGGCCATCGCCAAATACACAGATCGGGCCACCATTAACCGAATCGCCTTTGGAGTCACCGCGGTAGCACTTACGATCGCCTGGCTATGGGGCGAAATTGCCAGTTACATGAAACTGCGCCTACATTTACCCCTGCCCGTCATCAACAAGCCCGACATCGAGTAGAGGGAGTCACCATGCCAAGCCGCGATGAAAATGCAATGTGGTCCATCTTTGGATACCTTTTATCTGGCTTGGTTTTCTGGGGTGGCATCGGCTACGGGCTGGACACGTGGCTAGACAAGGGGATTTTCACCCTGATCGGCCTGCTTGTGGGAATCAGCGGGGCCATCTACCTGGTCTGGCTGAGATTCGGCAGAGAGTGACCCCCTTTACGCTCAATCTCACATTCCTGGGCGTCAATTCGATTTCTCATAAATAACCCCCCTCGCATAGGGTTGCCCCGTCTTCCCGTTAGATCGACCAGTTGTATTGGCCTGTGAGGAGTTTGCGTGCGCGTTCTAGTGCGTTCTGCTGAAGGTGAAGGATTCGTCCCACCAAGCACTAAAGACTTCCAACTTCCTCCAATTTTTGGTGACAATGTTTATACGACAAAGCCAATTCTGCTTGTCTTTCTCTCTGTAATTTTGATTTCAGTTTTCTTTATCTTGTCCGCGCGCAAAGCTGCAATTGTCCCAAGCAAGTTCCAATTTGCTGGTGAATCTGTGTACTCATTTGTGCGTGAAAACTTGGCTAAAGAGGTCATCGGTCACGAATTCATGCGTTTTGTGCCATACCTATTTACCTTGTTTACATTTATTTTGGTGAACAACCTCTTCGGAATTATTCCGCTCATCCAGTTCCCAACGATGTCGCATGTTTCATTTCCTTATGTTTTAGCGTTATCTACTTATTTGGTTTTCCACTACGTAGGAATTCGCAAGCAAGGTGCATTTAAGTACTTCAAGGAAATCCTGTTTATGCCTGGCGTTCCAAAAGCTGCATACATTTTGATTACACCGCTTGAAATTCTTACATTCTTTGTTGTGCGTCCACTAACGCTTTCACTTCGTCTCTTTGCAAATATGTTTGCGGGCCACTTGTTGTTGCTCGTGTTTATCTTGGGTGGAGAACATCTACTCCAAGGAGTTATTGGTTTGAAGTTGATCAGCCCATTTGCCTTCGGTATCGGCATTGTGTTGACCTTCTTTGAATTCATGGTCCAATGCTTGCAGGCGTACATCTTTACTCTGCTCGCAGCTCTATACATCGCCGGCGCCCTTGCCGACGAGCACTAATAGGAAATAAGGAGAAATAAATGGAAGGCACACTCAACCTTGTTGGTTTCGGCCTCGCAGCAATTGGTCCGGGTATCGCAACAGGACTTATCTTCGCCGCATACATCAACGGCGTTGCACGTCAGCCAGAAGCACGTAGCGTTCTACAGCCAATCGCGTTCCTAGGTTTCGCGCTTGCTGAAGCTCTCGCACTCTTCGGCCTCGTACTCGCATTCGTTCTCTAATTCGAAGAATTCATTTAAGGACAACTGATGCAATTTGTTAACTTAGCCGCGGAAGGCAAGGTCAACCCTTTAATTCCGCACACAGCTGAATTGATTGTGGGAGCCATCGCGTTCACCCTTCTATTCCTTGTGCTTCGCAAGTTCGTGGTACCAATGTTTGAAAAAGCATTCACAGCACGAACAGAAGCAATTCAAGGTGGCATCGAACGTGCAGAAAAGGCGCAGGTTGAAGCACAACGTGCACTTACTCAGTACACCGAGCAATTATCGAAGGCACAGTCAGAAGCACAGACACTTCGCGAAGAAGCTCGTGTTCAAGGAGCAGCAATCATTGAAGATCTTCGTGCCAAGGCACAAGAAGAAGCAGCTCGCATCACAGCAACTGCTCACGCTTCAATCGAAGCAGAACGTCAACAGGCAGTTACATCACTTCGTAATGAAGTTGGTGCTTTGGCTGTTGAACTTGCTTCAAAGATTGTTGGAGAAGCACTGGATGATCAAGCTCGTCAATCACGAATCGTTGATCGTTTTCTTGAAGATCTAGAGAAGAGTAAGTAAATATGAGAGCTCACTTCGGAGGCAGCAGCCGTAAGTCACTTGTGGCTTCACGTGTATCACTTGATGCTGCCATCAAAGGCGCAGATGCAAATAGTGCATCTGCTTTGAGCTCTGAACTTTTCTTTGTTGCAGATGTACTCAGCACAAATATTGCTGTGCGTCGCGCACTTACCGATCCATCTCGAGATGGCACAGCAAAGGCAGCATTTATCTCTGATCTACTAGGAAAAAAGATTGGCGCACTTGCACTTGGTTTAATTACCGAGCTATCAAGCCTTCGCTGGTCATCACCAAAGGATCTTGTACTAGTCGTAGAACAGCTAGCAATTGAGGCAGAAGCATCAGCTGCCAATATTGCAGGCGAACTTGACCGGGTAGAAGATGAAATTTTCACAGCTGCAACTGCTTTTGCTAGTTCATCAGAGCTACGCAAGGCGCTGACATCAGATGCTACGAATGCAAAGGCGACCTTGGTTGCCGACATTCTCAAGGGCGCATCTGGTTCGACTGTAAAGCTGGTTTCACAGTTGGTTAATGCTTGGAGAGGTCGCAGTATTGAGTCAGCATTTGCTGATTACCAATGGGCACTTGCAGCACGCCGCAATCGCGTGATCGCACTTGTTCGAGTTGCCACGCCAATTACCCAAGCGCAGTTAGATCGTCTTACAGCAACATTAACAAGCAAGGTTGGACAACCTGTCCGCATCAACGTTGAAATCGATCCTTCAGTTATTGGTGGGGTTTCAGTGAAGTTTGCAGATGAAATGGTTGATGGTTCAGTTTCAAATCGTTTGGCGGGGGCCGCACGCGCTCTTGCCGGAAGCAAATAAAGGGAGAAACACATGGCAGACCTAAAGATCAATCCTGAAGAGATTCAGGGTGCCTTAGCGAACTTCGTTAAGTCATACGATCCAGGCGTTGCAGCTCGCGACGAAGTGGGAACCGTTACTCAAGCAGGCGACGGAATCGCACGTATTGAAGGGCTGCCATCAACGATGGCAAATGAGTTGTTGCGTTTTGAAAACGGCACACTTGGCCTCGCACTCAACCTAGACGTCCGTGAAATCGGTACCGTTATTTTGGGTAGTACAACAGGAATTGAAGAAGGAACATCAGTTCGACGTACAGGTGAAATTCTTTCTGTACCAGTCGGCGATGGTTTCCTAGGTCGCGTTGTTGACGCACTTGGAAATCCAATTGATGGCAAGGGTGAAATCAAAGCTGAAGGACGTCGTGCACTAGAACTCCAGGCTCCCTCTGTAGTTCAGCGCCAACCTGTTAAGGAACCTCTTGCAACTGGTATTAAGGCGATCGATGCAATGACAGCGATTGGTCGCGGACAGCGCCAGCTCATCATTGGTGACCGCCAGACTGGTAAGACTGCTGTTGCAGTAGACACAATTATTAACCAGAAGGAAAACTGGAAATCTGGCGATAAGAAGAAGCAAGTTAAGTGTATTTATGTTGCTATTGGCCAGAAGGGTTCAACGATTGCTGCAGTAAAGGGCGCACTCGAAGAAGCTGGCGCAATGGAGTACACAACAATCGTTGCTTCACCTGCATCAGATCCAGCAGGTTTCAAGTACCTATCTCCTTACACAGGTTCTGCAATTGGTCAGCACTGGATGTACAAGGGCGAGCACGTACTTATCGTGTTTGATGATTTATCAAAGCAAGCTGAGGCTTACCGTTCAGTCTCACTTCTACTTCGCCGTCCACCAGGCCGCGAAGCCTACCCAGGCGATGTTTTCTACTTGCACTCACGTTTGCTAGAGCGTTGCGCAAAGCTTTCAGATGAATTAGGTGGCGGTTCAATGACCGGTTTGCCAATCATCGAAACAAAGGGAAATGACGTTTCAGCCTTCATTCCTACAAACGTAATTTCAATTACTGATGGTCAGGTCTTCTTCGAAACAGATTTGTTTAACGCCGGTGTTCGCCCAGCGATCAACGTAGGTGTTTCTGTTTCTCGTGTAGGTAGCTCGGCACAAACTAAGGCGATGAAGAAGAT
>Ga0255127_1000894_pt1 | contig 13314 bp, 7 predicted proteins | sample Law_Miss_RepB_8d_FD_188555 | JGI IMG/M metagenome (GOLD analysis project Ga0255127, IMG submission 188555) | Freshwater microbial communities from St. Lawrence River, New York, United States - Law_Miss_RepB_8d | ecosystem: Environmental > Aquatic > Freshwater > River | place: USA: New York...
TGCTGGTTTTTCAGTTTGCAGGGTCCTCAGCCCGGTTGCAGGGTCGAAATTGCCACCCCATAGATCCTCAAGCCCACATATCTGGAGGCCGGCAACCTCTTTGACCTGGTTGCGCAGCAGGGTGATGCCGTTGTCGGTAGCTACCTCAGCCACCTCGTTTGCTACCGCTTTGTTTCGGAATGTCAAACCGTAGTCATGGTTGCCCAGCACGCCGAAGGTGCCAAGGCTACCTAGTGCGCAATGGGAAAAGACCCTACGAGCCTGTCCATCCACATGATCTTTCCGGCTGATGAAGTCGCCGGTGTATACCACGATTTCGGGAGCGATTTGCCGAACCCGGTCGAAGGTGTTGATCAGGTAGTCATCATCGACCTGTGGACCAATGTGGAGGTCACTGATCTGAACCACCCGCTTGCCGACCAGAGTTTTTGGCAGCCCGGCTATTGGCAGCGGCCGCCGCACTATTTCCAGCCAATGCGGTTCTATTCGCCAAGTGTACAGGCCCAGCCCACCTAAAAGGGATGATCCCAGTGTCATTCCAGTTAGGAGCAATTTTCGTCTGTTGGGCATTGTGTTTGAGGCCCTAAAAATGCCGCAAACGGCATATCAATGATTGAAGAAATTTTAGGTAGTTCATTGTTGCTACCATGTAATATTTCAGATTTTGGAGATGTATTTAGTCTGTTGGAGTTTTTTGGCGAACCACTTCAACGCCATGGTTCCCAGCGCAAGGATGAGCAAACCTATCAGTGCCATGACCCATTTGCGGGCGCCTGTGCGGTCGGCCCGGCTGAGCCCATCGGAGACCATCGCATTTTCAGAGGATGCATCGCTGGATGATGGAGGGGGAATGGCGATAGTGGTTTTGGTGAAGTGACCATCGTCAACATGGACCTCGACCCGGTATTTGCCAACCGGGGGTGAGGGGAAAGAAAAAAGGCCTTGGGCATTGGTGGTACCTTCCAGAAGGAGAAGGTTTGCAGCATCGAGAAGGCGCAACTTGCCGTTTGAAACGGGGGAATTGTCGTCGTAGTAGACCTGAATATGAACAGTTGAGTCTTGCAGTCGGGCTTCGATGCCCAAACCATGCGCGCTAGCAATTTGTGCGGTGAGCAATGGGAACACGAGGGCGAGCAACGCAGCAAAGGCAAAGCGCATGAGCCAAGGTCCAGAATTAAGTTGTGATAAAATATGACTCTAGCTAGCTAGCAGAAAGGTGTCAATTGTATGGAGCGGTTGCTCATAAAAATTTTACGAAAACCTACTAATCCATTCCGCCGCCCTTGCGGCCTTCCTTTTTGGCCGAGTTACGGCGCTTGGCATCCATGCGGCGGAGTTGAGAGCCCCAGGTGGGCTTGGTTTTTTTGCGGGGGGTCGGGGCCTGCATACACTGGCGGATCATCTCCACCAGTTTGTCCAGGCACTCCTGGCGATTGCGCTCCTGATCGCGGTGCGTCTGCGCCATCAGTAAAATGTCGCCATCGTTGGTGAACCGGCTAGGGTAGCTTGCCTTCAGGCGGTCGAGTGTGCCCAAGGGCAACACCACCTTGGTGGTTGCCGTGGGCCAGCGCAGGTGGGTCTTGCTGGAGACCTTGTTGACATTTTGCCCGCCCGGGCCGCCCGAACGCGCGTAACTGAACTCAAGCTCTTCCAGCGGGATGGCCACACGCTTGCTCACGCGCAGCAGATTGGCCTCGGGTTGGGGAGTGGTCATGGCGCTTTCCCCGACTCGCGGTTGGCTGTTCCCTTGCGCTTGGTCAGGTTGTCACCCAATTCGGCCCGGAAGCGTTCGGCCAATGTCTGTAACCGCAGCAGTTCATCTGGTTGGTTATTGGCAAGGTTTTGGGTTTCAGCGGGGTCGTTCCCCAAGTCATACAGTTCTGGCAGGGTGATTTTTTTTGAGATGTATTTGGCGGGAATGCCTGAGGTTCCGCCTGACTTGCCCGCCAGTGAACGGTAGGTGTGTGGCAGGACCAGCTTCCAGCGCCCGTCGCCGCTCACCACCGCCTGCAATTCGTTTTGCATGAAATAGTAGGCGTAGCCATTGTTGGGCAAATCATGCGGATTTTTAGCCATGGCTTTGCCCGAGACGATACCCCAGCAATCACCCCCATCGATTTGGTTTTTGGGTAAATCGGCTGCCACTTGATTGGCCACGGTGGGCAGCAGGTCGATGGTCATCATCATCGCATTGGTGGTGGTGTTGGCGGGAATTTTTCCGGGCCAACGCATGATGCAGGGCACCCGAGTGCCACCTTCCCACACGGTTCCTTTGCCCTCGCGGAATTTTCCCGAACTGCCAGCGTGTTCGCCGTAACTTAGCCATGGGCCGTTGTCGGAGGTGAAGACCACCCAGGTGTTGTCGGAAAGTTTTAGTTCATCCAACTTGCCCAGGATGCGACCCACCGAGTGGTCGATCTCCTCAAGGACATCAGCATACAGGCCCTTGCCTGACCTTCCTTCGAAATCTTTGCCAGCAAAGAGTGGGACATGGGGCTGGTTGTGGGCCAAATAGAGGAAGAAGGGTTTGGCGGCAGATTTTTCAATGAAGCGGATGGCTTCATCGGTGTATTGGCCGGTGAGTCTTTTTTGGTCTTCGGGGCCTAGAGCCGGATTGATAACGGCGGTGTCGCGTAGCAGGGGTAGTGGTGGATAGCCTTTGGGCGATTCGGGATGCAAGGGCCACATATCGCCTGAGTAGGGGATGCCGTAGAAAGAGTCGAAACCCTGATTGGTGGGAAGAAATTGCGGCAGGTGGCCCAGGTGCCATTTGCCCAGGCAGGCTGTGGCGTAGCCCTTGCCCTTGAGCAGCGAGGCAAGCGAGGTTTCTTTGGGGTTGAGGCCGATTTTGGCATTGGGCCCGAGTGCCCCATGGATGCCCACGCGGTTGGCGTAACACCCCGTTAGTAGGCTGGCGCGGGAGGCCGAGCAGACTGGTTGCGACACATGGAAATTGGTGAAGGCGCGGCCCTCGCGTGCCATGCGATCCAAGTGGGGGGTGCGCGCGAGCTTGCCACCAAAGGGGCCGATGTCGGCGTAGCCAAGGTCATCGCAAAACACCACCACCAAGTTGGGTGGCGTGGAGTTTAGAGCCAAACAGGCAAGAGCCGCGAATATGAACATTTTGTCACCCCGCTTTGGTTATCGCAGTAACTGGAACTTGGTCACCGATTGCACCGAAGTGATTGGAATCCAGGTGCGGTTCACACCGGCTATGTCCTCCACAGCGATGTGGTCTTTGGCCAGTTCCACAATCCGGTGGCTGCCAGCGTCTTGCACGAGGATGAACTCGTAGCGGCCCTGCTTTTCACGCAGCGACACCTTGTCGCCCATGCGCAGCGGGCCGAACGGGCCACCTACGGGCGCATCAGGCCGCTGGGAGAGGGCGCTTCCCAAAAGTAAGGCCCCTGCGGAAACCGCCAGCACAGATGGGATCAGTCGCATGGAAACATTCCTAGCTGTTTGATGGGCAAAACTTAGAGAAATTTGATGCAGGCCACACCCGAGATAACCAGCAAAGCGCCAAGGATTCGTCCAGGCGTGATGGAGCGCACATCCAGCCCCATCCAGCCATGATGGTCCATCAGCATGCTGGAGAGTAACATTCCCCCCACCATGGCTGACAGAAAAACCCCGGCCCCCAGCCTAGGAGTCAGTACAGCGCCTGCCAGCACAATCAAGGCCCCGAGTGGGCCACCGATCCAGTTCCACCATGGGGTGGAGCGGATTACCTCCAGCGGTGGTGGTGATGGCCTGAACAGAAGTAGAAGCGTCACCGCTGTGACGATGGTGCCGCAGACGCTGAAAAATGCAGGGTACCATAGGTCATTGAGATTCCTGCGGAAGGAACCATTGGCCGAGGCCTGTAATGTCAGGCACACCCCTGCCCCGATTGCCAGGAGCAGATTCACCACCGTCGGACCCATCAGATCACTCCATCCCAGTACGACCCATGCGAATTGATCAACCGCGAATTTTATATCTTAACCGACCCAGTTCAGGGTGCGCCCAACCGCCTTGCGCCAACTGGCCAGAAGCTTTTCGCGTTGGTCGCTGTTGGTGGTGGGTGTGAATTCCCGGTCGAGCACCCAGTTGCGTTCGATATCTGCCAAACTGTTCCAGGTGCCGGTGGCGAGGCCAGCCAGGTAGGCCACGCCTAGGGCGGTGGTCTCTTGCACGCGGGGGCGGCGCACGGAAACGCCTAGCAGGTCTGACTGGAACTGTAAAAGGGCGTTATTGCGGCTGGCGCCGCCATCGGCTTTGAGGGTGGCAAGGTTGACGCCGCTATCGGCCTGCATGGCACCCAGGAGGTCAGCCGATTGCCATGCCATTGACTCGACGGCAGCGCGGGCGATGTGAGCGGCGGTGCTGCCGCGGGTGAGTCCAAAAATGCCCCCACGAGCCTTGGGGTCCCAGTAGGGAGCGCCTAGACCGGTGAATGCTGGCACGACGAACACGCCGCCAGAGTCTGGCACGCTGGCGGCGAGGGTTTCGACCTCTTCGGATTTGGTGATGATGCCTAGGCCGTCGCGGAGCCACTGCACCACAGCCCCTGCGACGAAAACGGCCCCTTCGAGGCAGTAGGTGGTTTTGCCACCGACGCGCCAGCCCACGGTGGTGAGCAGGTTGTTGGAACTGGGCACGGGTTTGTCGCCGGTGTTCATGAGTAAAAAGCAGCCGGTGCCGTAGGTGTTTTTCGCGCTGCCCGGCTGGAAGCAGGCTTGGCCGAAGGTGGCCGCCTGCTGGTCGCCGGCGATTCCGGCGATGGCAACCGGGGTTCCGAGCATTTCGGCATCGGTATGGCCGGCAATGCCGCTGGAATCGACCACCCGTGGCAGCATAGATCTGGGGATATTCAGAATTCCCAAAATCTCATCATCCCAGTCCAGCCTGTGGATGTCGAACAACAGCGTGCGGCTGGCGTTCGACACATCGGTCAGGTGCAGCCTGCCGCCGGTCAGTTTCCAGATGAGCCAGGTATCGACTGTGCCGAATAGAATTTCTCCCCTTTCGGCGCGACCGCGCAGGCCGGGGATGGTTTCGAGCAGGTGCACCACTTTGGTGCCCGAGAAGTAGGCATCCACCACCAGCCCGGTGCGTTGGCGGATGAGCGCCTCGTGCCCTTGTGCCTTGAGCCGATCGCACACTGGTGCGCTGACGCGGCTTTGCCAGACGATAGCGTTGGCGACAGGGGTGCCGGTGGTTTTGTCCCACAAGAGGGTGGTTTCGCGCTGGTTGGTGATGCCTAGAGAGCCAATTTGACTGGCCGCAAGTCCGGCGCGGGCCAGCGCCTCCCGGGCGCAGGCGAGCTGGGTCTGCCAGATCTCTTCGGGGTCGTGTTCGACATCGCCGGGGGCGGGATAGATCTGCGGCAGTTCGCGTTGGGCCATCGACAAAGCTCGACCGTCTTGACCGAACACAATAGCCCGGCTGGAAGTGGTGCCTTGATCCAACGACAGAATCGGCTTGCCCGTCATGGCCCATTACCCCAATACAAAGTCCAAGGGAGAGAACCCGGAACAGCACCGGGCTGGGGTTGATTGTAATGGGAAATGGGGCCGCCGGGCGCCCGGCCGGTCACCACCATAGCGTTAGCCTCCCGTTGCCGGTGAGGACTCATGGGCAGTCCGGCAGCGGGTTAGCGGGCTGGCCTCGGCCAGGTCCAGGACCAGGCGGCTGTCCTTGCCTGTCCGCCCGGAGGCTGCACCGGCTTACCCAGTCGCCGAAATGCCTGAATACCGGTGTGTTTTTACCGGGCTCGTGGGCTGCCGGGAAATCAGCCTACCTGAAGATCCTCAACACGAAGGTGAAGGCAACTTCCAGGGCCCTCGACTCGCGGACCCCCATCGCCACCTGCCGGTTCATCCCTGGTTGCCCCGCGATGGTGGCGTTCGCTTCCACCCGGAGCGTGCCGGGCGGCATGGTGCCGGTAAGCACGGCCTTTTGCGGATCAAAAACCAGCCCGGCGATTGGTTGAGCGCGGTGTTCGCTTCGTCCAGCTATACCATGGCGGCGGTGGGCAGGGATGGGACACTCATGGGTCCAGCGATTCCAGGCATGTCCAAGATGGCCAGCAAATCGACAAACCCATCGCCGGACGATCACCAACCTGAAGGCGCGGGGTCTGTTGGACTCCACCCTTGTCCTCTGAGGCGGTGAATTTAGGAGGACACCGACAAGGACCCAGCTGGGGGTGTGATTGTCGTCTTATCCGCTAGATTTGTCTTTGGCTTGATCATTCAAAATTGGTTTCCGTGAAAAAATTTTCCAGGCAGATGGTTCGTTTTTTGTTTTCTTGGCGTGGACCGAAATTAAATCATTTGTAGCTAAAAATATTCTTGAAATTTCAGTTTATGTTTTTCGTAAATGGTTGGTCCACCGACGGCCATTGGGGTTCGCCACCTCGCATGGCAATGCGGTTCCCGTGTGGAGGGTTTTCTTTCGGTATAGCCAGGAAAGATCTAGTTTCAAGCCGTTTGCGGCGCTGGGTTTACACAGCCTGTTGTGGACTTTGGCAACCCCTTAAGGTCCCGCGGGAAACCGTGGGGAACCACCTTGGCACCAAATTAATTTGAAAGGAATGCCTTCCGTGGGGGATTGGACTGTGAGCAATCAGCTATTGCCGAACACTCGATTTTTGCGGGGGCCAGCCGACCATGTCCATTTCCAACACGCGCCAATTGATCCAAAAGTGGTTTTCTCTGGTAGGCACACGTTTCAACCGGTTCCGCAAGCTGGCAAGGGCCACCCGTCCAAAACTGTCACTGCTGCAACTGGAACACCGCGTCACACCCACCGCATCGGTGATCAATTCCTGGGGTTTCCTTGGGCAGGCAAGCGAGGGGACATCGACCAGCATCACCCTGTTCGCTCCCCAGCAAATCACAGCAACCTGTGCCTACCCCGTTGTTGGCGCCGACGCCGACCTGGCAAGCACGCTCACACCCTCTCCAACGATATTTCAGGTGCGTAGCGCCAGTAGCTCTACCACGGTCCTTCAAGCAGGCATTGCGATTGCCCAAGCCCGGATCCAGCAGGCGGCGGGCTCCTCGAATTATGCTTCCCTGATGACCGACGTGTTCGGCAGGGCCGGCACCGACACAATTGATTTCGCTAACCGCCTTGGCCTGCTTCGCCAGTCGCTGATTTCAGGCAACATGGACTTGAAGGTTGAATTGCTGGATAACAGCCAAATGCCGATGGCTCGCGCGGCTTACACTCCCGCCGGTCTCGATGGAAGGGAAACCATCTTTCTCAATCGCGCCTATGCGACAGGCACTTACACCCCTGAATCCGTGGCCGACCTGCTTACCGAGGAATTCGCACACGCCATGGATCAGCGATTGAACGGGAGTCTGGACAGCCCGGGGGATGAGGGTGAGTATTTTAAACTGGTTGCCAGCGGCAACCTGCCGTCCACCGGTGAGGTCTTGCGCCTGACCGCGGAGAATGATCACGACATCCTGCGTGTTGCCGGCCAGGCACTGGCCATCGAAAAGGCCACCGCATATTTCGCCGAGGTTTTCCTGGTTCCGGAAACCGGTCTGGGTGCCAACACTGCCACCACGGGGCCCGCTCCCCTGGTGGGAATCAATTTCGCGTTCACCTCCCTCAATCCGGCCGACCCGTTGTTCACCTCCCCCGGTGGGAACGATGTTCAGGGAACCTTTTCATACATCGACCTTTCAACCGGAACGGTTGTCACGGTTGCCGGCACCATCAGCCGTAAGGAAAAACAAGGGGGCGAAGTAAAGGCCATGTACATGGCCAACAACACCCCCGGTGGGCAAAGCTATTTTCTTGTCTTGGATGAGACCGCCATCAACCCAAACACAACCTACACCACTAGCAGTGATCTCGTTGTGCAGGCTCTGAATGACATCCTGGGGGACGCCCCCACCCAGGGTGTCACCATCTCCACGGTAGTCGATAATTTCGGTCCGGTGACCGGCACGGTGCCAAACGGCGGATTTACCGATGACACCACCCCGCAAATCAATGGAACCATCACCAGCCCACTTCTTGTTGACCAGTCCCTGACCATATTCCGCAACGGCGTTACCCTGACCAACATCAACTTCTCCGGAACCTCCTGGAGCTACACCGACAGCGGGTTGGTAACGGGCAACAAATATACCTACACCGCCTATGTGGAGGACGATGACACCTCTTATCTGTCGCCACCCTCCAACAATTACTCGATAACTGTGGGGGATCCGGCACCCACCCAGATAGTTACGATCAGTGCGATCCAGGACAATGTGCCTTCTGAAATTGGAACTGTTGCCAATGGTGGTTTTACCAACGATTCGACGCCTTCCCTGACCGGAACCCTTTCCTCCGGACTGGTTCCAGGCCAGACCCTTTATGTGTATCGAAATGGCAATACAACCCCGATTGGCGCGGCCACGGTTACTGGAACAACATGGACATTCGACGAGGCAGCTCTCCCAGATGGAACCTACTCGTATACCGCCCGGGTGGTGGATTCCGCTGCCCAATCAGGGCCATTTTCAAGCCCCTATGCCATCACGATTGACACAGTTTCTCCTGCCGCCCCGGTGATCACGGATGTGACGGAACTTGCCGGCGATCCCAACCCGGTTGACTTGGTCACCAATGACAACACCCAAGTGCTAACTGTGACTGGCCAAACAGGTTGCACGCTCCGGGTTTATTCGGCTGCCGCTGTATTGGTTCCCACGATCAACTACCTTGTCACAGAATCCCCTTCAGGCACCTATACCGTCAACTTTGGGTCGAACATCCTTGCCGACGGCAGTTACTATGTAAAACTGACCGATTCCGCCTCCAATGAAAGCGTCGCCTCCAACCAATTCACCATCGACACCACAGCGCCGGCCCAGACGGTCACAATTGTTTCCATTGTTGATGATGCCCCACCCATCACAGGCCTGATACCCACAGGTGGAAGCACGGACGACACCACCCCGAACCTTTCCGGCACCCTCTCCGCTCCGCTGAATCCTGGCGAAAACATTGCCGTGTATCGCAACAGTGTGAAAATTGGCATCGCCATCGTTTCAGGATTAAATTGGTCCTACGCCGACACAGGCTTGGCAGACGGAATAACCTACAACTACCTCGCCCGCGCTGAGGATACGGCTGGAAACCAAGGTACGCCTTCAAACATTTACACGATCACCATCGATACGGTGAACCCCACGCAGACAGTCACCATCACCTCGATGGGTGATGATGTGGCCCCTTCCATTGGTAATGTGCTGGATAATGGAACCACCAACGATGTCACTCCCTTGGTCGGTGGCATTCTAAACAACCCACTGGGTGTTGGCGAGACAGTCTATGTCTACCGGGATAACGTAAAGCTTGGCGCTGCCACCACGACCAGTCTCGCTTGGTCTTATGCCGATAGCGGCCTCTCCAATGGCAGCACCTATGTCTACACCGCCCGTGTGGAAGACCTGGCGCTGAACCAGGGTCCCCTCTCTGTTACCTACACGATCACGATCGACACGGTGAATCCGACGCAGACGGTCACCGTCACCTCGATGGATGATGATGTGGCCCCTTCCATTGGCAATGTGCTGGATAATGGGACAACCAACGATACGGCCCCCTTGGTCGGTGGCATTCTTAACAATCCACTAGGTGTCGGCGAGATGGTCTATGTCTACCGCGACGGTGTCAAGCTGGGTGCTGCTACCACGACAAGCCTCACCTGGTCCTATGCCGACTCGGGCCTCGCCAATGGCAGCACCTATGTCTACACGGCCCGCGTCGAAGACCTCGCCCTGAACCAAGGGCCTCTCTCTGGTACCTACACGATCACGATCGACACGGTGAACCCGACGCAGACGGTCACCATCACCTCGATGGGTGATGATGTTGCCCCTTCCATTGGCAATGTGCTGGATAATGGAACCACTAACGATGTCACTCCCTTGGTTGGTGGCATTCTGAACAATCCACTGGGTGTTGGCGAGACGGTCTATGTCTACCGCGACGGTGTCAAACTGGGTGCTGCCATCACGACAAGCCTCACCTGGTCCTACCCTGATAGCGGCCTCTCCAACGGCAGCACCTATGTCTACACGGCCCGTGTGGAAGACCTTGCCCTGAACCAAGGGCCCCTGTCGGGTACTTACACGATCACCATCGACACTGTGAACCCGACGCAGTTGGTCACCATCACCTCGATGGGTGATGATGTGGCCCCTTCCATTGGTAATGTGCCTAGTGGCGGCACTACCAACGATGTCACTCCACTGGTTGGCGGCACGCTCACCAGCGGGTTGAATGTCGGCGAGACGGTCTATGTCTACCGTGATGGTGTCAAAATCGGTGCTGCCACCACCACTAGTCTCACCTGGTCCTACGCCGACAGCGGCCTCGCCAATGGCAACACCTATGTCTACACGGCCCGTGTGGAGGATCTGGCTCTGAACCAAGGGCCGCTGTCGGGTGCCTACACGATCACTATCGACACGGTGAACCCGACGCAGACGGTCACCATCACCTCGATGGGTGATGATGTGGCACCTTCCATTGGCAACGTGCCCAGTGGCGGCACCACCAACGATGTCGCTCCACTGGTTGGCGGCACGCTCACCAGCGGGTTGAATGTTGGCGAGACGGTCTATGTCTACCGCGACGGCGTGAAGCTTGGCGCTGCCACCACGACAAGCCTCACCTGGTCTTACCCTGATAGCGGCCTCGCCAATGGCAACACCTATGTCTACACGGCCCGTGTGGAAGACCTTGCCCTGAACCAAGGGCCCCTGTCGGGTACTTACACGATCACCATCGACACTGTGAACCCGACGCAGTTGGTCACCATCACTTCGATGGGTGATGATGTTGCCCCTTCCATTGGCAATGTGCTGGATAATGGGACGACCAACGATACGGCCCCCTTGGTTGGTGGCACGCTGAACAATCCACTGGGTGTCGGCGAGACGGTCTATGTCTACCGTGATGGTGTCAAAATCGGTGCTGCCACCACCACTAGTCTCACCTGGTCCTACGCCGATAGCGGCCTCTCCAATGGCAACACCTATGTCTACACGGCCCGTGTGGAAGATCTGGCGCTGAACCAGGGTCCGCTGTCGGGTACCTACACGATCACGATCGACACGGTGAACCCGACACAGGCGGTCACCATCACCTCGATGGGTGATGATGTGGCCCCTTCCATTGGCAATGTGCCCAGTGGCGGCACCACCAACGATGTCACTCCCTTGGTTGGCGGCACTCTCACCAGCGGGTTGAATGTTGGCGAGACGGTCTATGTCTACCGCGACGGGGTCAAGCTGGGCGCGGCGACCACCACTAGTCTCACTTGGTCCTACGCCGATAGCGGCCTCTCCAATGGCAGCACCTATGTCTACACGGCACGTGTCGAAGACCTCGCTCTGAACCAGGGTCCGCTGTCGGGTACCTACACGATCACCATCGACACTGTGAACCCGACGCAGTTGGTCACCATCACTTCGATGGGTGATGATGTGGCACCTTCCATTGGCAATGTGCTGGATAATGGAACCACCAACGATGTCACTCCCTTGGTCGGTGGCATTCTGAACAATCCACTGGGTGTTGGCGAGACGGTCTATGTCTACCGCGACGGTGTCAAGCTGGGCGCTGCCATCACGACTAGCCTCACCTGGTCCTATGCCGACTCGGGCCTCGCCAACGGCAGTACCTATGTTTACACGGCCCGTGTGGAGGATCTGGCTCTGAACCAAGGTCCGCTGTCGGGTACCTACACGATCACGATCGACACGGTGAACCCGACGCAGACGGTCACTATCACCTCAATGGGTGATGATGTTGCCCCTTCTATTGGCAATGTGCCTAGTGGCGGCACTACCAACGATGTCACTCCCTTGGTCGGTGGCATTCTGGACAATCAATTGAATGTCGGCGAGACGGTCTATGTCTACCGGGATAACGTGAAGCTTGGCGCTGCCACCACGACAAGCCTCACTTGGTCTTATGCAGACACTGGGCTCTCCAACGGCAGCACCTATGTCTACACGGCCCGTGTGGAAGACCTCGCCCTGAACCAAGGGCCCCTGTCGGGTACTTACACGATCACCATCGATACGGTGAACCCGACGCAGACGGTTACCATCACCTCGATAGGCGATGATGTGGCACCCTCCATTGGCAATGTGCTGGATAATGGGACGACCAACGATACGGCCCCTTTGGTTGGTGGCACGCTGAACAATCCACTGGGTGTTGATGAGACGGTCTATGTCTACCGCGACGGTGTCAAGCTGGGCGCTGCCATCACGACTAGCCTCACCTGGTCCTATGCCGACTCGGGCCTCGCCAATGGCAGCACCTATGTCTACACGGCCCGTGTGGAGGATCTGGCTCTGAACCAAGGGCCTCTGTCTGGTACCTACACGATCACAATCGACACGGTGAACCCGACGCAGACGGTCACCATCACCTCGATGGGTGATGATGTGGCCCCTTCCATTGGCAATGTGCTGGATAATGGGACCACCAACGATACAGCACCCTTGGTTGGTGGCACGCTCACCAGCGGGTTGAATGTTGGCGAGACGGTCTATGTCTACCGGGATAACGTGAAGCTGGGTGCTGCCACCACGACAAGCCTCACCTGGTCTTATGCAGACAGCGGTCTCTCCAACGGCAGCACCTATGTCTACACGGCCCGTGTGGAGGATCTGGCTCTGAACCAAGGGCCTCTGTCGGGTGCCTACACGATCACTATCGACACGGTGAACCCGACGCAGACGGTCACCATCACCTCGATGGGTGATGATGTGGCACCTTCCATAGGCAATGTGCTGGATAATGGGACGACCAACGATACGGCACCCCTGGTTGGTGGCATTCTGAACAATCCACTGGGTGTTGGCGAGACGGTCTATGTCTACCGGGATAACGTGAAGCTGGGTGCTGCCACCACGACAAGCCTAACCTGGTCTTATGCAGACACTGGGCTCGCCAATGGCAGCACCTATGTCTACACGGCCCGTGTGGAAGACCTCGCTCTGAACCAAGGGCCTCTGTCGGGTGCCTACACGATCACTATCGACACGGTGAATCCTTTGCAGACGGTCACCATCACTTCGATGGGTGATGATGTTGCCCCTTCCATTGGCAATGTGCCTAGTGGCGGCACTACCAACGATGTCACTCCGCTAGTTGGCGGGACGCTCACCAGTGGGTTGAATGTTGGCGAGACAGTCTATGTCTACCGTGATGGTGTCAAAATCGGTGCTGCCACCACCACTAGTCTCACCTGGTCCTACGCCGATAGCGGCCTCTCCAATGGCAACACCTATGTCT
>Ga0255127_1000897_pt1 | contig 13299 bp, 10 predicted proteins | sample Law_Miss_RepB_8d_FD_188555 | JGI IMG/M metagenome (GOLD analysis project Ga0255127, IMG submission 188555) | Freshwater microbial communities from St. Lawrence River, New York, United States - Law_Miss_RepB_8d | ecosystem: Environmental > Aquatic > Freshwater > River | place: USA: New York...
ATCCGGAATATGTGGAGGAACTGGTGACGCACCATGTGGGCGGCTATCTCAAGATTGCCCCCGAACACAGTGAGGAGAACACGCTCTCAAAGATGATGAAGCCGAGCATCGGTTCCTATGATGCCTTCAAGGACATGTTCGAGCGCTTCTCGAAGAAAGCCGGCAAGGTGCAATACCTGATTCCCTATTTCATTGCGGCGCACCCCGGCACCGAAAACGAGGACATGCTGAACCTGGGCCTGTGGCTGAAGAAGAACAAGTTCAAACCGGACCAAGTGCAGACCTTCTACCCCTCTCCCATGGCGCTGGCCACGGCCATGTACTACAGCGGCAAGAATCCGCTCAAGAAAGTGACGTACAAGAGCGAAAAAGTGAGCGTCGTCAAACAGATCGAGCAGCGCCGCATCCAGAAGGCCTTCCTGCGCTATCACGACGAGAAGAACTGGCCGCTGCTGCGACAGGCGCTCAAGGACATGGGCCGCGAGGACATGATCGGCGATGCGCCGCACCAGCTGGTGCCCGCCGAGAAACGTTCCGCACGTGGCCGTCCGGTGACACCTGTACGCACGCCAAAGGCGCGCTCGCGCCGCTGAGTCCGCCCTTGTGGGAGCGGGCTAGACTGTGGGAGCGGGCTTGCCCGCGAACAGCTCCCTTTGAGACCGCACCGGGCTCGGCGGGCGGCAGTGGAGCCACTTCAGAGTTCGCCGACTGCGGGGACGCGCGCTTACGCGTTCAGGGTCGAAACTGCAAATCAAAAAGGCTGGCACAGATCCAGGCTCCGGGCAGGCGGCCTTCCGTTCAGCGGCATGAAAGACACGCACCGAGTGAGCAAAGAGACCGAGGCTCTTTGCGATGCGAGCGCACACGGGACGTGTGCGGGTCAGCCGCAGAACGGGAGGCCGCCTGCCCGGGGCCGGCACTATGTACCTTGAGTTCACCCAAAAGCCTGCTACCCGAAAATCCCTCTTGATGATAATGATTCTCATATATACAATGATTCGCATCGGTAGAGGCCTGCCGAAAGAATCATTGTCACGGAGAATTTCATGCAACGCCGTTCCACAGCCCACCGCTTTGTCCGCAAGCCCCTCGCGCTCGCTCTGACCAGCGCCGCCCTCCTTGGCGTGCCATCCCTGTTCATGCAGGCCCAGGCACAATCCGAAACCCCAGCAACTGAGCGTGAACTGCCCGCGATCTACGTGATCGGCAAAGACCAGGGCGCTGCCCTGCGCCAGCCGGGGGCCGTGTCGCTGGTCGGTCTGGAGGAGCTGCAATTGCGGCAACCGCGTTCCACCGAAGAGATGCTGCGCACCGTGCCGGGCGTGACGGTCAAGCCGGAAGAAGAAAGCGCCATCGTCGCCAATATCGGCATGCGCGGCCTGAGTTCTGCGGATTACAAAACCCTGATTCTCGAAGACGGCGTGCCCGTCGCGCCGGGTTTGTTCGTCGGCAATGGCCGCTACTACAACCCGCGCGTGCAGCACATGGAAGGTATCGAAGTGCTCAAGGGGGCGGCGTCACTGCGCTATGGTCCCAGCACCATCGGTGGCGTCATCAACTACATTTCCCGGCAGCCTGCCGACGGTGTGCAGCTGAGTGTGCGGGGTGGCTCTTTCAATACGCGTGAAGCCTCTGTGGAAGCCGGTGCCACGTCGCGCTCGGGCGATGCCGTTTTCGGTATCTTCGCGACCCGCGAAAAGAGTGACGGCTTCATGGACAAGGGCCATGAGATGTCCGACATCATCTTCAAGACAGGCCTGCAGATCAGCGACAGCCAGTCCGTCAGCCTGAAGGTGTCCGATTACAAGAGCGACGCCAATATTTCCTATTACGGCGTGTTCCTGAATGAGTACCGCGCAGAGAGCCGCGACAACCCCGCGCCCGACGACTGGCTCCTGTCGGGCCGCCGTGCTGTCGATCTCAATCACGAATGGCGCATCAGCGACGCCCTGCGTCTGAACACGCTGGTCTATTCCAGCGAGACCTGGCGCGATTACTGGCGCTTCGGCACCAATGCCGCCGCCTCGGGCGCCGCACGCTCCTGGGTGCAGACTGACAGCCTGAACGGCAACAACCGCGCATTCGAGCGTACCGGCATAGACAGCCGTCTGCAGTGGGAACACAGCCTGTTCGGCCTGCAGAGTGAATCCGAGCTCGGCCTGCGCTACATGACCGAAGCGATGGACGACATGACCATCGCCGCCGTGCGCGCCACCCCGCGCACCGGGGCCATCAGCCGCGATGTGCGCGATGCCGCCGACAGCGTGGCGCTGTACGCGCAAAACCGGCTGCAGCTGACCGAGACCGTGGCCGTGACTGCCGGCCTGCGCATCGAGAACTATGAGCAGACCCGCAAGGACCGTCGTCGCACGCCTGCACAAGGCACCAGCGCCGGCAGTGACAATACCGAGTTCCTTCCGGGTCTGGGCCTGACCTGGCAATCCTCGCCGGGGCTGCAGCTGTTCGCCAGCGTCTACAAGGCCTTCTCACCGGCCTTGAATGCCGATGCCCTTGATGCACTGACGGATCAGGAACTGGATGCTGAACGCTCCGTCAACATGGAGATCGGGCTGCGGGGTGGCGATGGCCGCCTGAGTTACGAGATGGCGGCGTTCCGCATGGATTTCGACAACCAGATCATCCCGGCCAACAGCAACAGCCAGTTCCAGCGCACCAATGGCGGCGCCACGCTGCACCGGGGTCTGGAGTTCGGCGCTGGTTTGGAACTGGGCGGGGGATTCAGCGTGGATGGCAATGCGACGTGGATTCCGGACGCCGAATTCGCTGGCAACCGCTACAGTGCCACTGGAGCCATCACCACGCCGGACGGCAACCGCATCACCTATACGCCGGAATGGACGGCCAACCTGAGCCTGAGTCACCAGATGGGGAGGCTGCGCTCTTCGGTGAACCTGCATCACACGAGCGAGCAGTTCACGGACGTGCAGAACACCGTGGCGATCCGCGAGAACCTGACGGGCTTCTTCACCGGCCGCATCGACAGTTACACACTGCTGGATCTGAATGCGGTGTATGAAGTGAACAGCCAGCTCACGTTCAGTGCCAGCATCAAGAATCTGACCGACCGCCGCCATATCACCAGTCTGCGACAAGGTATCTATGTAGGGACAGAGCGGGCCGTCAATGCGGGGTTTGTGTACAAGTTCTGAGGCCAGACTTGCCTGTGAAAGGGGTGTGTGGGAGCTTGCCTGCAAGCGAACTGCTGACTGTGGGAGCTTGCCTGCAAGCGAACAGATTTGATGTGGCGAGCCGGCCCCGGGCGGCAGCCCTCCCGTTCTGCGGCTGACCCGCATCGCTCCCCGATGCCCTCGCATCGCAAATAGCCACGGTCTCTTTGCTCACTCGGTGCGGGTCTTTTATGCCGCTGAACAGGAGGGCTGCCACCCGGGGCCTCTTTCGGTGCCAGTCGTCTGGCTTTGTTCGCTTGCAAGCAAGCTCCCACTGGCAAGCTGCCGCCCAGCCAGGCAAGCTCCCACCCGCAGGTTCCCGCAGAGCCTGCTCACAACTCCAGGCCTTACTTTTTCTTCAGGGCCTGCTCGAACAGCGCCGCCATCGTGCCGGTCTGGCGCTTGTTCGCGGCAGCGGCCTCGAAGTCTTTCTTCTGCCGCTCGGCATACTGGGTCTGATTGCGGCGCGAGGAATCTCCCTGCTTGCCTGCTGTCGCCGCACCAGCCACTGGCAACTCGTCACTCAGACGCATCGTCATGGCGATGCGTTTGCGTTCCAGATCCACTTCCAGCACCTTCACCTTGACGATGTCGCCCGCCTTCACTGCCTCGTGGGGCGACTTGATGAATTTTTCCGAGATCGCTGAAATGTGCACCAGACCGTCCTGGTGCACGCCTACATCGACGAAGCACCCAAAGTTGGTGACATTGGTGACAGTGCCTTCCAGCGTCATGCCCGGCACCAGGTCACTGATTTTCTCGACACCGTCCCGCAGCTCCGCCGTCTTGAACTCGGGTCGCGGATCGCGGCCGGGCTTCTCCAGTTCGCGCAGAATGTCCTGCACTGTTGGAAGCCCGAACTCGGCAGTGACATAGTCCTGCGGATTCAGCGAACGAATGAACGTCACGTCGCCAATCATGGATTTGAGGTCGCGCTTGTTGCGCTTCGCAATGGCCTCCACGACACAGTAGGACTCAGGATGAACCGACGAGGCATCCAGCGGGTTCTCACTCTCGTTCACACGCAGAAAGCCCGCCGCCTGCTCGAAGGACTTGTCGCCAAAACGTGGCACCTTCTTGAGATCGTTGCGACTGCGGAAACGCCCGTTGGCATTGCGGAATTCGATGATGTTGTTGACCAGCGTCTGGTTCAGTCCGGACACGCGCTTGAGCAGGGGCACCGAAGCTGTGTTCACGTCGACGCCCACTGCGTTCACGCAATCTTCCACCACGGCGTCAAGGCTGCGCGCGAGTTTCACCTGACTGACATCGTGCTGATACTGCCCAACACCGATGGACTTCGGGTCGATCTTCACCAGTTCGGGCAGCGGGTCCTGCAGACGCCGCGCGATGGAAACCGCGCCACGAATGGTGACGTCCAGATCGGGAAACTCCAGTGCGGCCAGCTCGGATGCTGAGTACACCGAAGCCCCTGCTTCGTTGACGATCACGCGCTTGATGCGCAGTTCGGGGTGAGCCTTGAGCAGGGTTGCCACGAACTGGTCAGTCTCCCGCGAAGCCGTGCCGTTGCCGATGCTGATCAGCTCCACGCCGTAACGCTTGCAGAAATCCAGCAGCACTTTTGCAGCGTCCGCCGTGCGATTCTGTGGCGCTGTCGGGAAGATCGCCGTGTGGTCGAGCACCTTGCCTGTCTCGTCCACGACGGAGACCTTCACTCCCGTGCGCAAACCAGGATCGAGGCCGATGGTGACTTTCTTGCCCGCCGGGGCCGCCAGCAGCAGGTCCTTGATGTTTTTGGCGAACACATCGATGGCATCTTCTTCGGCGCGCTCGCGGATCTGCGTGAGGAAGTCAGTCTGCAGATGACTCTGCAACTTGACCCGCCACGTCCAGCGCACGACATCGAGCAACCAGGCATCGGCGGCGCGACTCTGATTGCGGACGTTCCAGAATCCGGCAATCAATGTTTCGCAGGGATGACGCTGTGCGTTGTCCAGATCCTTGATGTCCACATTCAACAGCAGGATTCCTTCCTTGCGCGCACGAAACAGGGCCATGGCGCGGTGCGAGGGAATTTTCTCCAACGCTTCAGAGAATTCGAAGTAATCGCGATACTTGGCCCCTTCCTGCTCCTTGCCCGGCACCAGTTCGGAGATGATCTGCGCTTTCTGCCAGAAGTACTCCCGCAGCTGACCAAGCAGTTTCGCGTCTTCACTGAATTTTTCGATCAGGATGTGGCGAGCGCCGTCCAGCACAGCCTTGACGTCGGCAAAACCGGCTTCGACATTCAGGAAGGCTTCGGCCTCCTGCTCCGGATTGCGCTGCGGCTCGGCATAAAGCATGTCCGCCAGCGGCTGGATGCCTGCCTCGCGGGCAATCTGAGCCTTGGTACGACGCTTTGGTTTGTAGGGCAGATAAAGATCTTCGAGTTCTGTCTTGGTACCCACGTTGCGAATCAGCTTCTCGAGTTCCGGCGTCAGCTTTTCCTGTTCCTTGATGCTCTTGAGAATGGCGTCACGGCGCTCTTCGAGTTCACGAAGGTAGTACAGGCGCTCCTGCAACTTGCGCAGCTGCGTATCGTCCAGACCTCCTGTGACTTCCTTGCGATAGCGGGAAATAAAGGGCACCGTGGCGCCTTCATCGAGCAGGGCAACGGCGGCTTCAACCTGGGCGGGACGGGCGGCGATCTCGGTGGCAATCTGTTCGTACAAAAAATGCATGCTTTCTCAAACCTGTGATGCTGATGTGAATAAGAACAAATGGTGTGCAGGGACTCAGAGTTCCCCGTAAGAGTCCTTCTTTGCCGCACGGCGCTCCTGGCGCTGTTGCTCGACGCTGATGTTGCGTGCAGCACGCTCCTGCAGCATGTCCACATGGGACAACAGTCCGCGCAGAATGCTGATCTCCATCTGATCGGGCCGGATGCGGCCGAACAGGCGACGCATGCGCATCATCAGCAAGCGCGGATTCTCGGGGTCATGGAAGTACAGGTCGACCAAGGTCTGTTCCAGATGGGTGTAGAAATTCTCGAGTTGCTGCCCGGTGGCCTTGGGTACATCCCAGTCGACTCCTTCGACGATGGTCTCATCGTTCTGCACCGGAGCCGGGGCAGTCAGGCTCGCGCGACGCAACAATTCCATGCGCACTTCATAGCAGATGACCATCACGGCGGCGGCAAGATTGAGTGAGCTGTAGTTCTCGTCGGCTGCGATATGCACATGGAAATGGCACAACTGCAGCTCTTCATTGGTGAGGCCCGAATCTTCGCGACCAAATACCAGGGCGACCTGATTCAGCCTGCTCTCATCGGCCACCTTGACGGCAGTCTCGACGGGCGACATCAGCGGCCACGGAATCCTGCGCACGCGGGCGCTGGCACCAATCACCAGACCACAGTCACTGACAGCCTCTTCAAGCGTTGCAACCACCTTGGCGCGCTCGAGAATGTCCACGGCAGCAACGGCACGGCCTGAGGCCACCGGGCTTGGAAACTGTTCAGGGTCGACCAGGGTGAGATGACTCAGTCCCATGTTCTTCATCGCTCTGGCCGTCGCGCCGATGTTGCCGGGATGCGAGGTATTGACGAGGACGATACGAATATTGTTGAAGCAATTCTGTTGATTCTCGATGTTGGACAAGGGTTCCCTCTGCCCTTTGTGGGCCGCAAAAAAACTGGACTGGATTATAGCAGCTTAAAAAGACGGCATTTGCTATGATTGCGCGTCCTCAAAAACCCGGGTTTCCAGATACTATGCATGCCGTTGTCAATATCGCTCTCAAGGCCGCACGTGATGCCGCCGAAGTCCTCGCCCACAACAGTGACCGTCTCGACAGAGTTCGCGTCGTCGAGGAGAGCGGCGGTCAGGTCATTACCAACATGGATCTGGACTCCGAAAAGACCATTCTTTTCCATCTGCAAAAAGCCCACCCGGAATACAGTATTCAGTCCCGCGTCTCGGGATTCACCAAAGGCGGCGACACACAGAACGTGTGGATCATTGATCCTCTGTGCGGCAATGCCAATTACCGCCGCGGCATTCCGTATTTTTGTGTGTCGATTGCCTTGAGCACGGCCGGGCGTGTCAATCATGCTGTGCTTGTAAACCCGCTGCTGCGAGAAGAGTTCACGGCGAGCCGTGGCGCCGGTGCCCAGGTCAATACGCACCGCCTGCGGGCCAGCAACGCCCGTGCTCTGGAAGGCGGCCTCGCAGTGCTTGGCACTGAAGCAAACAATGCAGCCCACAGCGATACGCTGCTGCGCCTGCAGCAGAAGCTCTATGGCGTGCAGTGCGACGTGCGCCTGACGGGCTGCCCGGCGATGGACCTGGCCTGGGTCGGCGCCGGACGCGCGGATGCCGGCTGGCTGGGGGAAAATGACCCTGCCTCCATTGCGGCAGCACTGCTCATTCTGCACGAGTCCGGCGCACTTATCAGCGATGCCACAGGGAATCCGGAAGTCAGCAACAGTGCCGAACTGGTGTTCGGCAATCTGAAGTGTTTCAAGCAACTGCTGCAGATGCGGTTGGCAGGCAATGATAGAGCGCTTTGAAAAAGGGCAGTCAACAACAATAGAACAGGACATCAGGCTCTTATCTCTACCGGAAGCATAGCGCTTCGCAGTGGTTGTAAAGCTGACTCAGTGTCAACAGATGGCAGAGAGCTCCTCACACAGACGCCACAGCCTTGTCGATGACCCCATTCCGGCAACGCTGATCCGCATGACCGGCCCGATGATCATCGGGATGTTCATGCTCTTCTCCTTCAATCTTGTCGACACCGTGTTCATCAGCATGATGGGCACTGAGCCGCTGTCGGCCATCAGCTTCACCTTCCCTGTCACTTTCATGATTCTGAGCCTGGCTATCGGCCTGGGCATCGGCACCTCTGCGGTGGTGGCCAAATATCTTGGGAGCTGTGAGCACGAGAAAGCCAAGCAGGCGTCAACTGTCACCAACTACACGTCCATCCTGCTGGCGCTGGTGCTGTCGCTGATCGCGTGGATGTTCATGGATGAGATCTTCCTGCTGATGGGCGCTGACGAAGATCTGCTGCCGCTGATTCGCGATTACATGGGCATCTGGTTGCCGGCCAGTGCACTCCTGGTGGGGATGACGACAGCCAACAGTGTGCTGCGCGCCTGTGGCGATACACGCACCCCGAGCCTGGTCATGGCTGCTTCGGGTCTCATCAATGCGCTGTTGGACCCGATTCTGATCTTCGGTCTCGGCCCGATTCCGGCTATGGGCATGAAGGGCGCCGCGATCGCCACCCTGGTGTCGTGGATCGTGGGCTTCAGCTACCTGTTCTACTACCTGATCGTGAAGCTGGAACTCATCTACAAGGGCATTCCCTCACTGAAGATCTTCATCTCGTCCAGCAGAGAGATGTTGCGCATCGGCATCCCGGCCTCGGGCGCGAACATGCTCACCCCCGTCGCAGCCGGCGTCATGACAGCCATCGCTGCCGGTTACGGCGAAAGCACCGTAGCCGCCTTTGGGGTTGGCTCACGCATCGAGTCCATCGCCAGCCTGCTGGTGCTGGCGCTGTCCTCCACCCTGCCCCCCTTCATGAGCCAGAATCTAGGGGCCGGGCGGCTCGACCGCATCGCTGAGTCCTATCGCATGACGCTGCGTTTCATTCTGCTTTGGCAACTGCTGATCTATGGGGTACTGGCACTGACGGCGGGAATGATTGCGGCGGTTTTCACCGAAGACGAGAACGTGGCCGCAGGCATCCGGATGTTCATCTGGATACTGCCGCTGGGCTATGGCTTGCAGGGCGTGATCATTCTGACCAACTCGGCGTTCAATGCCCTGCACAAGCCCATGGTGGCGCTGTATCTGAGCATTGCCCGCTTTTTCGTGTTCTACGTGCCGCTGGCCTGGGCCGGGAGTGAATTGTTCGGGCTGTGGGGCTTCTATGGTGGAGCCCTGCTGGGCAATGCACTGATGGCGGTGCTGTCGTGGCGCAGCTTCCAGAAGGCGATTGCTGATTATCCGAGATAGTTCGACTGCTTGTGGGAGCGGATGGTGGGTGCTGACTCTGGGGGCTGACTGCTCGTGGGAGCTGAACGCTTGTGGGAGCGGGCTCGCCCGCGAACAATTCGCTTGCAAGCAAGCTCCCACATGATTTCAACAGGGAGCGGACGCTCTCAATTTCGAAACAGACTGCGCAGCCCCGACAGCACGCCGCTGTCTTTCGCCGGCACCGGATCAGCCTGTGAAACTGCCGCAGGCTCATACACCTTGACCGGAGACTCCACCGCGGCTGCCGCTTCACGATTCTCTTCCAGCGCTGCCTTCTGCGCGTCATCAATCAGGCTGAAACTCTTGTCTTCCACTGTTGCCCGCACGGGCCGGCCAGTGTCGTCGTCCAGACTGAGGCGGTTGTTGCTCTCCTGGAAGGCCAGCATCTCCTGACAGATGGTGTTGTAGTCTTCGGCTGTGAGCAGATCGGGACGCTCCTTCATGTTGAGCGTGAACTGCTTGTCATTGGCGGCCGACAGATAGTGCAGGTTCTTCTTGCTGGTCAGCAGCAGCCCTTCCGCTTCGGCGCGGTCATACAGTGGCGTGCCACGCAGCGGAATGTACGGGAAAAAGAAGAAGAATTCGGGGGCGATGCGGCGGTTGAGCTCCAGGGTCTGACGCATGTTTTCCGCTGTCTCCAGGGGCATGCCGACGATGTTGAACGTCAGCCGGTTGATGCCGGCCTTCTTGCAGTTCTCGGCCGCGTCCACAATCTGCTGGTTCGTCATCTTGCGGCCCAGAAAGCTGGTGCGGTATTTCTCGTCGCCACTCTCGATGCCGAACCAGATTGTGTGACACCCGGCTTCTGCAGCCGACTCACAGAACTTCTCGTTCATCACTTCCACGCGGGAATTGATGGAAAACGGCAGGCGGATCTTTTCCTTGTAAATCTCGAAGAAGGCGCGCACGAACTTCAGATTGGACAGGAACAGCTCATCCCAGAACTCGAAATAGCCGACATTGTATTTGTCGCGCAAGCGAATCAGCTCGTTGACCATGTCGTCCGGATCATACTTGCGCAGGAATTCCTTCTTGGTCTTCCAGCCATCCAGCAGCGGCGTGTTGCAGCAATAGGTGCAACGATAGGGGCAGCCGCGGCCAGTCATCACCGGCAGCACCACCTTTTCCTTCGGGCCAAAGATGGACGTATTGACATCAACAAACCTGCCGTCTTTGGCGAAGATGTCGTAGTCGGGGAACGGCAGGGACGCGAGATCCCCGATCTGGTGAGGCTCGGTACGAATGACCTCGCCATCGGACAATTTCTCCCACATCCCATCCACCGGACCATCCTTGCTGCCGCGCAGGAACTGGACCAGGTTGCCGATGGCATACTCGCCGTCGCCGACACAGATGAAGTCGATGTTGGGATTCTCGATGGTCTGCTCTTGCGAGAGCATGGCCTGATAGCCGCCGATGCAGATCGGCAGCTCGGGCAGCATCGACTTGAGCACTGCAAAGTAGGGTTCCATCGGGTACCAGTGCGGGCTCATCACTGAGAAGGCGATCAGATCAGGCTGCAATTCGGCAATGCTGCGGGCGTAATTCTCGGGATTGTAGGTCTCGGCATCGCGCAGGATCAGAATCGGCTTGAGAATGACGTCCACCCACGGAAAGTCCCGCTTCAGGTAGGCCGACATGCTGGCCAGAGGCATGGCCACTTCATTGCCATCCGGGGAGTAGAAGCTGAAAACCAGGCGCAATCTTCTGCCTGCTGTCCTGCCGTACCAGCGTGATTTCGCCTGAGGGTAAAAGGGGCGTTCAGTACTGACGGCGATCAGGTCGGCAACGGAATTCATGCAGGGGCCTCAAAAGTACGCATGGCTGTTATCGGTTCAGCCGCTATTGTTGACTATTTTAGTGGGAATTAATACCACAAAGAAAGTGCCTTCGAAGACCGCAGAAGCGCGACTCCCAATTTGCCCCGAGTTCCTCTATTCTTGCCGGCAAGCATCCCCGACACAACACACAACAAGGCTGCAGGGCTCTCGATGGACGCGCTAACCGCATTGCATTCACGTACTTCTGTTCCCCGTGTTTCCGGGCCGGTGCCTTCCGACGCTGCCGTGCAGGCACTGTTCCAGGCAGCCCTGCGGGCACCTGATCATGGCCAGCTGCGCCCGTGGCGATTTCTGCGCATCGAGGGCGATTCTCTGCAGCGCCTGGCCGATCTTTTTGCTGGCGCCGCGCTGGCGGAAAACCCGAGCCTGACTGAGGACGAGGTCCAGAGCGCCCGTGGCAAGGCTCTGCGCGCACCACTGGTCATCGCCAGCATCTCCTGTGCGGCGGAACATCCCAAGATTCCTGTGCTCGAACAGGACATGGCCGCCGCCTGCGCCACCCATGCCATGCTCCTGGCAGCCCATGCACAGGGTATCGGCGCCGTCTGGCGCACCGGCCCCTTTGCTGTGCACCCTGCCGTGCGCGATGGCCTGGGTCTCGCAGCACATGAAAAGCTGATTGCTTTTCTTTACGTCGGCCACCCTGACGTTCCGCCGCGTGAGCCGCGGGAACTGTTGGTCGCTGACTTTGTGCAGAACTGGTGAGCCATGCGCCGCACCGTCTTCAACACTCCCCTCATTACCCCCCTCCTGCGCGCGCTGGCCATCGTTCTGTTGAAGCTGCTGGGTTGGAAGTCGGTGGGCAAGCCGGTTGAAGGTGCCCGCTTCGTGCTGATTGGTGCGCCGCACACCAGCAACTGGGACTTTCCCCTGATGCTGATGGTGGTGCTGCAGTTGCGCCTGCGTGTGTACTGGATGGGCAAGCATTCGCTGTTTCCCTTCCCCTTCACGGGTTTCATGAAATGGCTGGGTGGCATTCCTGTGGACCGCCGCCGCAATCAGAATCTGGTGGACCAGACGGTGCAGCAGTACAAGGAGAATCCTGAGCTCGTGGTGCTGGTACCCCCAGAGGGCACACGTGCGAAAGTGAAGGAGTGGAAAACCGGCTTCTACCATATTGCGGTGAACGCCGGCGTACCGATTCTGATGGGCTATGTAGATGCCTCCACGAAGGAAGCTGGCCTGGCCGACTTCTTTTACCCCACGGGTGACATCGAGAAAGACCTGCCGGCCATCCGTGCCTTCTATGCCAACAAGGTTGGCATCAATCCCGAGAACACTTGAGCAAGGTCACACCGCGCGGTGCCCGAGACTGCTCAGGGTAGTGTCAAACACGAATTGCGCGTAATCCTCAATGCGAGTGCCCTGACGTGAAAACTTCCAGCGCTTGAGATACCACTGCTGCAACATCGCCGTGGTATTCGAGGCAAGCAGCGCCAGTCTGTCGGCCTTGAACTCTCCTGAAGCAACTCCTGCCTGAAATGTGTCCAGCAGCCGCTCGTCGAACTTCAGCTCCATCTGCATGGCTGCTTCGCGCTGCTCCCGTGACAGGCCCTTGGATTCCAGATAGCAGAAGTAATACCAGGGATGCATGATGTCATTCATGTAGAGATCGCCGTAGAGGATGGCCTGCAGGCGCTGGACCGGCGGCAGACTCTGTACGGCCTGGTCGGACAATACCGCGTCGAGCGTGGTCCGGAGTACTTCCGCGATAGCGCCGGCCAGATCGTCCTTGCTGCCGATATAGGCGTACAGGCCACCCATGCTGATGCCTGTGTCGCGACTGAGATCCCGCAGGCTCATGGCCTGAAAGCCCCTGGCATTGGCGAGCTGGAACGTGCAGGTAAAGATCTTCTGCAGATTGCCCAGGGCGATCTGCGGATTCTTGATCTGCATCTTGTCACGGTGGACTTCGAAGACGCGCCGCCACAGCGAGTCTCCTTCCAGAACCCAGGTCTTGCGGAATGCGTCGAGACTGATGTCGTGCGGCCACTGATCCATTTTGTTGTTATCTCCGTTTGACAGGGGTGCAAGTGTAATCTTTTCAGGCACGGCAATTCATCCCCCGTCACAGACTGCACAAACAGTCCGCTGATGAGGTGAATTCACCGTGGTATGCTCTGGCCACATCGACATTCTCAAGGAGTCCGACCATATCCCATTACCAGGCGCCGCTTCGCGACATGAAGTTCCATATTGACGAAGTGCTGGATTTCCCCAGCCACTACGCCGGATTTGCGCAAGGACGCGATGCCACGCCGGACATCGTCGACGCAGTGCTCG
>Ga0255127_1000898_pt1 | contig 13283 bp, 12 predicted proteins | sample Law_Miss_RepB_8d_FD_188555 | JGI IMG/M metagenome (GOLD analysis project Ga0255127, IMG submission 188555) | Freshwater microbial communities from St. Lawrence River, New York, United States - Law_Miss_RepB_8d | ecosystem: Environmental > Aquatic > Freshwater > River | place: USA: New York...
AGCGTGGCGCGGGCCGGCTCGCGCCACGCTTGGCGGGCGATGTGGCCGCGCCGGGCTCTGGCGGGGCGGGCGGCAGCTCGCCAGGCATGGTGTCGGCCACGGGGTGGTCCACCGCGTCGCGCGCCAGCGCCTGGTAGAACAGGTGGTAGGCCAGCACCACCCCGGCGAAGGCCATCATCAGGTGGGTGGTGGGGCTTTCGGCCATGGCGATGGCCAGGCCGGCCGGCAGGGCAGCAAAGGCCCACAGGGGCAGGCACACGAGGGCGTGGCGGGCCCAGCGAGGCCAGTGGGGCACCACGCGCATCACCCACTGGGTTTTCAGCAGGCTGTGCAGGTGGCGCGAATCGGGCTGGCCGGGGTGCTGGCGGGCGCGCACGCGGCGGTACACGGTGTACAGGGTTTCGATCACCGGGTAGGCGCACACCAGCAGGCTTTCCCAGGGGGACACGTTGGGGTTGCGCGCGGGCAGCAGCACCGCCAGCCAGGCCAGGGCGAAGCCGCCGAAATAGGCCCCGCCGTCGCCCATGAACAGGCGGCCAAAGGGGTAGTTCACCAGCCAGAAGCCCAAGGTGGCGGCGGCCAGCACGCCGGCGGCGGCGCTCAGGTGCGCGTCGCCCGCGCCGTGGGCCACCACGGCAAAGGTGGCAAAGCAGCCGGCCAGGGTGCCGCTGGCCAGGCCGTTGAAACCATCGATCAGGTTGATGGCGTTGGCCAGCCCGGCCACCGCAAAGGCGGTGAAGGCAATGGCCACGGGGGGGTGGGCCAGCAGCGGGTCAAGCAGGGGCAGGTCAAGCCGGTCGATGGAGTGGCCGGTCAGCAGGCACACCAGCAGGCCGCTCACCATGGTGGCCATGAGGCGGGGCGTCACGCCCACGCGCTTGGTCACGTCTTCCAGCAAGCCGGCGGTGATGGCCGGCAGGCCCGCCAGCAGAATGGGCTCCAGCGTGTCGTGCACCTGCTCGGGCCCCACGCTCCACCCCGCCACCAGCCCCAGAAAAATGCCCAGCCCGCCGATGCGGGGCACAGGCTGGCTGTGGAACTTTTGCACCCCCACGGCCAGGTCGTGGGTGAAGCGGCCGTGCCATCGCTGCGTGAGCACGATGAGCAGGCAGGCGCCAAACGAAACCACCAGGGCGGCGATCAATGGTGTCATGGCGGGCAGTGGGTTAGGGGTTGAGGACGGCTCAGTGGCGCCCTAGCACATGGCTGGCGCGGGCATTAGGGCGAACACACCCCAGGGTGACCGTGGGGCCGCCCGTGGATTGGCTTGTGTGAAAACCCATGCCCGTGTGGATGCCCGCCACCGAAGTGGCGATGCACAGGCCCGGCGCCGTGCGCCTGGCCTCAGGAGGCGTTTTGGCCGTAGCTGCCGTAGTGGTCTTGGCGGTAGCGGTAGCGGCCGTAGCGGTAGCCCTGGCTGTAGCCGTAGCCGTAGCGGCGGCGAGACAGGTCAAGGCCGTTGAACACCACGCCGTGCACGCGCGCGCCGGCCTGGGCCAGGCGCTTGCGCGACTCGATCAAATCGCCCAGCGAGGTCTGCTCGGCGCGGGCCACCATCAGCACAGTGCCGGCGCGCGGGGCCAGGGCTTGCGCGTCGGCCACCGGCAGCACCGGCGCCGAGTCCACGATCACCAGGTCATACCGGCTGGTGAGTTCGCGCAGCAGTTCGTCGGCGTGGGCAGAGCCCAGCAGCTCGGCCGGATTGGGTGGCAGCTTGCCGGTGGTGATGAAGTCCACCCCCGGGGCGATGGACTGGAAGATGGTGTCGTTCACCGGGGTGCGGCCGGCCACGGCGTCGCTGAAGCCCACGCCCCGGTCCACGCCAAAGTACTTGTGCAGGTGGCCTTTGCGCAGGTCGGCGTCGATCAGCAGCACGCGCCGCCCGCCCGCGCCCAGCACCACGGCCAAGTTGGCGCTCAGGAAGCTTTTGCCGATGCTGGGGGTGGGGCCGGTCACCATCACCAGGCGGTTGGGGGCCTCCAGCATGGTGAACTGCAGCGCGGTGCGCAGGCTGCGCATGCCTTCCACCGCGGCGTCGTCGCTGTGCTTCAGGGCCAGCAGGTGCAGCCCCGGGGTGCCTTGGGCGATGGGGCCGGCCAGGGTGGCCTGGCGGGCCGAGAGGGGCACCGTGGCCAGCACGCCCATGCCGGTGGCCTGCTCGATTTCTTCGGGGCTGCGCAGTTGCGGGCGCCATTGGTTGCGCAGCAGGGCCAGGCCGGCGCCGGCCAGCAGGCCCAGCAGCAGGCCCAGGCCCACGATCTGGCCCTTGCGTGGCTTGATGGCGTACTGCGGCACGGTGGCGGTGTCGATCACGCGCACATTGCCCACCTTGCCTTCTTTCACCAGGCGCAGTTGCTGGAAGCTGTCGAGCAGGTTGGTGTACAGCCCGCTGTTCACCTTCACGTCGCGGGTAAGGCGCAGCAGCTCTTGTTCGGTGGCGGGCAGCTGGCGGGCGCTGCGCTCCAGGCGAGAGATTTCGGTGCGCACGGTGCGCAGCTGGCTTTCCACGGCCACCACTTGCGGGTGCTCGGCGGTGTAGCGCTCGTCCAGCTCTTTGCGCTTTTGCGTCAGTTCCAGCTCTTTGGTGCGCAGGCTCACCATCTGGCCCAGCATGGCCGACGACTCGGCCCCCAGGTCGAAGGTGCCGCGCTCGTTGCGAAAGCGGCTGAAGCGGTCTTCGGCGGCCTCCAGCTGCTGGCGCAGCATGGGCAACTGGGTTTTCAGGAAGGCCAGCGATTTCTCGGCCTCGGCGGCCTTGCGGTCCACGTTCTGGCGCACATACAGCTCGGTGATCTGGTTGAGCACCTGCGCGATGCGCTGCGGGTCGTCGCCTTCCAGGCTCACGTTCATGATGCCGGAGGCTTTGCCCTTCTCCGAGATTTGCAGGTCGTTCTGCAGGGCCCGGGTCACGGCCTGGGCGGAGCGGCGCGTCACCAGAAAGTGGGCGCCCGGCTTGGCGTGCAGCTTGGACACCAGCACCGCGCCTTCTTCGCCGTTCAGGCGAAACACCAGCCGCTCGCCCACGCGGCCGCTGGCCAGCAGTTGGCCGTCTTCGGTCTGCACGGCCAGGCCGCTGGCGGTGGCGGCAATCACGAAGGTCTGGCCCAGCAAGCCTTCGCTCACCTCAAACAGGGCCACCTGCACGGCCTCGTTGCCGCGCACGTAGCCGTCCATGCCCAGAAAGCCAGGGTCTGACAAATCGTTGGCGCGCCGCGCCAGCCACTCGCCCACCAGCGGGGCGTAGCGGGGGCGCACCTCCAGGTCAAGCCGCAGGCGCTCCACCGCCTGGCCGACGATGGTGCGCGAGCGCAAGATTTCGATCTCGGCCGTCACGGGGGAGCGCACGTCAAACAGGTTGCCGGCCTCGCCGAGCATGCCGCCCAGCGGGCCGCCCTTGGTGTCTTCCACCTGCACCAGGGTGTTGGTCTCGAAGATGGGGGTGCTGGTCCAGGCGAACAGGCCGGCGCCGAACACGCCCAGGGCCGTCACCGCGCCAATGAGCCAGCGCTGGTCCATCAGGGTGTCGAACAGGTCGACCAGGCTGATGCCCTCGTCGTCGTCGGCAAGGGCGGGTGCGGCCAGCGCGTTGGGTTGTGGCAAGGGCTGGGGCGTGGGGGTGGAAGGGGTCATGGGCGTGCAAGGGGCTGGACACATGGCACCGTGGCCATGGCCTTAGCCAGACAGGGAAAACAAAGAGCGAAACGCTGGGGCGCGGGTGTCATGTGGGTTGCAGCGCCCGCAGGCGCGACTGCCAGTGCCCGATGCCGAGGGCGATGTCGGCGTAGGCGGTCTCGAACGCGGCGCGGGGTTGCTGGTGGGGGTCGGCCACGTCGACGCCGTCGTGCTGGCGCAGCAGAAACACCTTGCCGCGCGCCAGCGGAAAGCGGCGCTCGGTGTCCAGCTTTTGCTGGCGCGTCATCACCAGCACCAGGTCGGCGCGCTGCACGGCCTCGGCGTCCACCTGCCGGGCGCGGTGGCCCACCAGGTCAAGCCCGTGCTCACGGGCCACCTCGATGGAGTACGGATCGGCCGGCGCGCCCACCACGGCCGCCAGGCCGGCCGAGCGCACCAGCAGGCTGGGCTGTTCGCGCGCCAGCAGGGCCTGCGCCATGGGGCTGCGGCAGATGTTGCCGATGCAAAGCACCAAGACCTCACGAATCATCGGCGCAGGTCGTCCAGGTTGTTCAGGCCAGCGGCGGTGGGCAGCAAGAGGCTGATCACGCGGTTCCAGCGCACGATGGGCGCGGCGTCCACGTACACGATGTCGCGCGGGCGCAGGGCAAAGCCGTCGGCCAGGGCGAAGGCCACCGGGTGGCTGGCGTCCAGGTGGTAGACCTCGGGCTGGCTCACGCCCTGGGTGCGCAGCACGTACACCTGGCGCGGGTCGGCCGAAGAAGGGTTGATGCCACCGGCATCGCCCAGCACCTCGTTCAGGCGCAGGCGGCCGTCGCGCAGGTACTGCGGGCCGGGCTTGAGCACTTCACCGGTGACAAAGACCTTGCTCTCCTCTCGCGAGAGCACGCGCAGCATGTCACCGTGCTGCAGGCGAATGCGCGAAGGGTTCACGCCCTGCTCCACCAGGCGGGCCAGGTCGATCTGCACGGTGCGGCTGTCGCGCGTGAGGGCCACCGAGGTGCGGTCGGCGTCGGGCAACAGGCCGCCCGAGCGGCCAATGGCCTCAGGCAGCGTCATGGCCAGGTCGTCCACCACCTGCAGGCCGGGCGTGCGCACGTGGCCGTCCACGTAGATGCGGGCGCTGCGGTACTGCTGCACGCGCACGGTGAGCTGGGGCTTCTTGAGCCAGCGGCCCAGGCGCTGGCTGAGCAGCTGGCGAATCTCTTCGTCGGTGAGGCCTTGCACTGGCAGCGAGCCAATGAAGGGGAACTGGATGCGCCCGTCGTGCGACACCACATAGCCGCCACCACCGGCGCCGGCGGGCTGACCAGGGGCCTGCACAGTGTTGAACTCGGGCTGGTCAAACACGGTGATGGCCAGCACGTCGCCCGGGCCCACGCGGTAGGCCTGGTCGGCACCGCCCAGCAGCGCCTCCACCTCGGCCGACACCTTGGCCTGCGCCTGGGCCTGTTCGCGAATCAGCCCGGGCGTGATGGGCGTGAGTTGAACGCGCGATGCCACGGCGGTGGCCGCGGCCGTGGCCTGGGCGCGCGACACGGCGTCGGGGTTGAAGCCCATGGCGGCGGGCAGACCGGGGGCAAAGCTGCAGCCAGCCAGGCCCAGGGCGGTGGCGCTGAGGGCGGCCGTTACCGCGAGGCGGCGCATCGGGGAAGAAACGAAACGGGGCATGGGCTCAGGGGAATGGCCTTGGGGTCAGCGGGCAAGGCCCGGGCAGACGCATTGGCGTTGAAACAAGACAAAGGGCAGGCGCAAGGGCGCTGGGGCTGCTGCGTCAAACGGGCTCCACCGCGGTGTGGTGGACACAAACCTCTTTCTCGCGGCCCAGGATCTGCAGCAGCAGCGAGACGCGCTGGCCAGACACGGCGGTGACCATGCACTGCAGGTTCTGCAGGTGCGCCTCGCACAGCCGCACACGGTCGCCCACGCGAAACGGGGGGGTGGGGTCGGCGTCGCTCGCGCGGCGCAGCCGCTCCACCTCGCGCACGGCCTCCACCAGATCGGCCCGCACGGTGGCCGGGCAGGTGCCGAACGACACCAGGGTGCTCACGCCGCGGGTGTGGCGCGCCGGGCTCAAGGCCTGCTGCGCGCTGCCACGCCGAAAGAACACGTAGCGCGGGAACATGGGCTCCAGCGCCGGTGCCGGTTGCTCGGCGCCGCGGCGCCGGCCGGCGGGCGCGCACAGGGGCAGATAGCTCAGGTAGCCCTGGTTGGCCAACTGCTCGGCCGCCAAGCGCTCTTGCCTGGGCTGGCTGTAGGCCAGGTACCAGGTGTGCTCCCAGTCGTCACTGGGCAGTGCCGACGGGGCTGACATGGACTCGGAACCAAGACGCATGGAGGGCAAGGGACTGGGAGGGGCCAATCGGAGCCGGTAGCGCCCGAGGAGAAAAGGGTTCCCCCACGGCTACCGCAAGGAGATGCAAAACACCACCTTCGAGAACATGCCGATTTTGCCACCTCGAAACACCAATAATGATCTAATGGTGTTTTTTAGGACCTGAGCGTGATTTTTGACCGGTACCGTTCGTCGCATACCCCGGGCTTGCCCCAGGCCACTGGCCAAGGTGCCGGGATGCGCCGCCTGCGCCTGGCCTGCGTCGGTGCGCTGCTGGTGTGCGCCAGCGCGCAGGCCACCGAGGCACGGCTGGCCGTGCCCCAAGGGGTGGCGGCCGAACTGCGGGCCCTGGAACAGACCGCGCAGCTGCTGCAGCAATGGACCAGCGAGCAGTGCCCTGAATCCAAGGGTCCGCTGGACGAAGCGGCCCGCACCGCCTTGTCGCTGGAGGTGGGCAGCATTCGGGCGGGCTGGGACGCCACGGCGCAGAAACTGGCCGCCCAGCTCACCCGGCTAAATGCGCTGTGGCAAGAGCGCGCCGAGCTGGCCCAGTGCGCCACGCGCGCCCGCGATTCCTCACCCTGCCGCACCAACCAGGCCACGCGCGAGACGATTGACCAGCTGCGCCGCGAGGCGAGCCAGCAATGGTCGGGCTCGGTGCGCCGCCTGGGCGCGCTGCTGGAATTGACCGACCAGCAAGGCGAGTGCCTGAGCCGCGCCACCATTGCCGACTGGGTGAACCAAGAGCGCCAATACCTGGGCAGCACCAGCCAGTGGCTGGGCGGTGCGGTCTCGCGCCTGCAGGCCCTTCGCTGAATTCGCCCCTGCGGGGCTTGCAGCGCGCAAGACCGACTCGCACAAAAAAATAGCCCCTGATCGCAAGATCAGGGGCTTAACTTTCTCGGGGTAAAGAAAGATTCAAGGGGTTGGCGCCCAAGCACGGGCGCCGGAGATATCGTCACAAAATTTGTTTAAAGTGTCAATTATTGTTTTTATCATTTAAACAACACATCGTGCCGGGCTCGGCGTCAGCCCTTGAGGCCGGCGGGCCAGCCAAAGGTGTCGGCCATGAAGCTGCAGCAGTGGTGCATCAAGGCCTGCCCCTCGGGGGACAGCGCGCTGTCTTGCTCAAGGGCAGCGCCCAGCGCCCAGAAACGCTCCACCGCCTGCTGTTGCTCGGCCAGCAGGCGCTGCGAGGTCCAGGGCGTGGCGAAGGTGCGGCGACGGGTGATGCCGGGCGTTTGCCCGACCGATGCCGACACGGTGCGCTCTTGCAGCCGCTGAAGCACCAGCGCCAGGCGCGCGGTGGCGAAGGCGGCCTGCACGCGCCGGTCGGGTTCGGTCAGGCCATTGCCAGCAGCACCCTCTTTCGCCTTGGCGTCTGCGGCCAGGCCCGGCGTCGGTTGGTCGGTGTTCCAGGCCAGAAGGCCTAGCCGCGCTCCCTCAAACACCACAGACACCAGGTAGTCGAGTTCGTCTTGGTGGGCTTGCACGTTCAGGAACACCGCCCCCCAGACCCCGAAAGAGCACAGCGAGCGCACCGGGCCAGGCGTGAGACTGGGGTCTGCCTGCGCCACGCACAGCACCACGTCGCTCACGATCTGGGTAAGGTCGTCGTGCACCTCGGGGGCGAGCTGGGACAGGCAGCGCAGGGCTCGGCGCACCATGGCGCATTGCGCGGGGTAGTGCTCGATGTCCACGCGCGACAAGACCAGACCTTCGTTTGACTGGCTGGCCAGCCACTGGCCCATGGCCTGGAGGGACTCATCGCCGTAGAAGCCTTTGCTGAAGTTGCTCAGGCGCGGGCCATTGATGGCCGAGTCCAGGCCAGGCGCTTCGGCCGCACGGACGAGCAGATCGGTGGCCAGCGCGCCCAGGGCGTCGGGCCTGCCGGCCGCTTCGGGCAAGAGCGACCACTGAAAACAGGCGGCGTAGTCCTGCGGCCGGGGCCGCTCGACCGTGTCCACATAAGCGCGGGCCATGCGGCGCTCAGGGTGATCGGTGTGCTCGATGAGCTGCAGGGCACTGTGCCGCCAGCGCGCACGCATGTGCTGGCGCAACGAGTAGGCGCGCGATCGGCTGGGCAGGATGGGGTTGTCGCTGACGGTCATGTTCATGGCTGCAGAGTCTTGACTTCGACCGCCTGAAGCTGGCCGCGCCGTGGCCCGGCCGGCGTGCCGTGCACCTCGGCGCCCGCTTCGGGCACGTACTCGGCGGTCTGCCCGTAGAGCTTGCCGCCCATGGCGACCACCAGGCCACCAAACGCCGCGCTGCCCCTGACGGTGCCGGTGCTGGTGATCTCCAGTACCTCGCGGCAGTGAATCTCTGGCTCCACGATGCCGGACACCTTGGCGGTGTCCACCCGCACCTTGCCCGCCACCCGACCATTGGCCGTGACGATGAGCTTGCGGCCCTGGATCACCCCCTCGAAAACACCGTCAATCACGATGTCTCCCTCAGTGACCAGCTCACCCCGGAAGGTGGCCTTCGAGTCCACCACCACATAACCCAGCGATTCGTCGTTCTGCAGCTTGGGGCCGCTGGCGGCGCTGCTCATCGCGCCCTTCAGGCCGGCGGCCGCTGTGTCCCGTGAGTTCGGCTTTGTAAACATGTCGGCGCTCCCGCATGAGGACCATGGCTTGGCGTCGGGCAGCACCGGATGTGCCGCTTGTCACGCCGAACGAATAATATCTTTTTCAGTTAATCTGATATTTCTGTCAAAGATAGCATAATTGAGGCATGAAAGTCCTTGTGACAGGCGGCTTGGGTTTCTTGGGCAGTCATCTGTGCCTTTTGATGAGCCAAAAGGGGATGACGCCTGTGGCCATGGACATGTGGGACGAGGGCACTCGTCACCACCTCAATGGCCTGAACACACTGCTGGGGCACCCCACCCGTTTCGTGGAAGGCTGGTCTGGAGACCCGGAACTGCTGCGCCGCGTTCTGGGTGCAGAGCGCTTTGACGCGGTGGTGCACCTGGAGCCGGGCGTGGCGATCGCCAGACCCGGCGACAGCCTGGACACCCGCATCGCGCAAACACTCGACCCCATGGCCTGTCTGCTCAACGAGATGGAAAACCAGGGCGTTCTCCAACTGCACGTGGCCAGCAGCGCCGAGGTGTACGCGGGCTCCATCGACCGGCGCCCGCTCACCGAACAATCGGTTCGCATGCCCTCCAGCCCCCGGGGTGTGCACCACATCATTCTTGAGGAACTGGTGCGCGAGTTGCCCCTGCTGGACGCGGCCTGGCGCGTGGGCGTGTACCGCTTCTTCAGCCTGGCCGGCGGTCATGAGAGTGGCCTGCTGGGCCCACTGGATGCACGAGAGCTGCAGCAACTCCTGCCCCAGCTGTGCAAGACCGCGACCGATGGGCTTGCCACCAGCATTCGCTGCGACCTGCCCACCGAAGACGGCTCGGGGGTGCACGACTTCATTCACGTGGAAGACGCTGCGGCTGCCATCTTGGCGGGGCTGCAAACCGCCAACACTTACGGCGATTCCTTCACGGTGAATGTCGGCACGGGCATGGCCACGTCTGAACTGGACATGGTCAAGCGCATGGGCCACACCACCCTGCGCGAGCTGGCCTGGAGCCGCCGCTTCGGGGCGCCCGGCGCTGCGCCTTGCCTGGTGGCCGACATGAACTACGCACACGAGGTGCTGGGCTGGCGGGCCAGAAAAAGCGTGCAAGAGATTTGCGACACCACCTGGGCCTGGTTCCTCACGAACCAGACTCGAGTTCAAGCGACCTGAATCCAAGGGGTATCAATGTCAGTCGTGGCCGTGATCAACAGCAAGGGAGGCTGTGGCAAAAGCACCGTGGCCACGACCTTGGCGTCCTGGTATGCCAGCCGCCACTCGGGCGCGATGATCGGCGACCTGGACAAGCAGAAGTCGGTTCGCTCGTGGTTGAAGGTGCGCCCGATGGAGTGCACACCCATCCGGCCCTGGGTGATCGACCTGGGCAAAGTCTTTCCCGCCCCACCCAGCACGGCGCATGCGGTGCTGGACACCCCCAGTGGCCTGGACCACTACACCCTGGCCAAGCTGCTGATGTACGCCGATGCGGTGGTGGTGCCGGTGGGGCCTTCGCTGTTCGACCTGGAATCCACCAAGGTGCTGCTGGCCTTGCTCGAGCGGCACCACAAGGTGATCGCCGGGCGCTGCCCGGTGGCGCTGGTGGGCATGCGCTGGCCCCCTGGTGACAGCGGCCGGCGGCGCCTGTCCGCCCTGCAGGCGCCCTTTCCGGTGCTGAGCGTGATCACCGAAGACCCCGTCTACCCGGAACTCATTGAGGCGGGAATGGGCCTTTTCGACACCCAGCGGCCAGAGCGAGACCGGCGCGTGAACGAGTGGCTGCCTTTGCTGCAATGGCTGGACATGGTGTGGCAAAGCCCCCCTGCCCAGGTGGCCCGCAGGGCGGCGGCGGCGTCCGCGTCCGTCGCGATGTGACCGGGTAGCCGTGCGGCAGCGTCCTGGCCGCTTGACCACACCACGGCATGCCCTTTCGCACTGGCGCTACCCTCACGCGCTGCTGAAGGCTTCACCCCGCACCCAAGCTTCTCCCCACCATGCCCTCTCCCACCCGCTTGCTCATTCTTGTGGGCACCACCTACGGCAACGCCGAATCGGTAGCCCAGGCCATTGCCTTCGACGCCGGCGACCGCTTTGACGAAGTCGAGGTGCGTCGCATGGACGACCTGGATATTTCGGTCTTTGACGCCGGCACCGCCACCTGCCACCTGATCTGCTGCGCTACGCACGGCTCGGGTGACGTGCCCGACAACGCCCAGGCGCTGGCGGCCTCGCTGGCCAACGAGCCTCGCTACCTGGGCCATGTGCGCTACGGCGTGGTGGCCCTGGGCGACAGCTCGTACGCGTCCACCTACCTGGGCGGCGGGCTGCGTTTCGACGCCCTGCTGAGCGACCTGGGCGCGCGGCGCGTGGGCGAGGTGATGGCCTTGGACGCGGCCACCGTGGACGAGCCCGACCAGGCCGCGGTGCAGGCTATCCGGCCCTGGCTCGACCTGGCCCTGGCGCCAGCCTGAGCCTCAGAGCAAGGGACGCAGTTCGCGAGCGGCGTCCAGCAACAAGGGCAGCAGGTCTTGCCTGAGGGTGCTCTCTTCCAGGCGCTGCGGCGAGGCCACCACGTTCAGCGCCGCCAGGGTTTGGCCCTGCACATTGCGCAAGGGCACCGCCAGGGCGAACACGCCCAGTTCGTGTTCTTCGCGCGCCACCGCAAAGTCGTCGGCGCGCACCTGATCGATCACCGCCCGAAAGGCCTTGTGGTCCACCGTGGTGCGCGGCGTGAGCCGCGCGAGTTCTCGCCCCTTGAGCCAGGCCGACAACTCGCCCCGCGACTTGGCAGCCAGCAGCACCCGCCCGGTGGAGGTGGCGTGCGCCGGCAGGCGGGCCCCCAGGTGCAGGCCATAAGCCATTAGGCGCTGCCCCCCCGGTGAGACGCTGCGCGCGACGATGACCACCTCGTCTTCGTCCAGCACCACGGCCGAGAACGACTCGCGCGTGAGCGCCGCCAGCCGGTTGAGCGTGGGCTGAATCAGGCGCGGCAAGCGGGCCGAGGCCAGGTAGCTGCCAGAGAAGCGCAATACCTTGGGTGAAAGCCAATAGTGGCTGCCATCGGTTTCCAGGTAGCCCAGGTGGGCCAGGGTGAGCAGGTGGCGCCGCGCGGCCGCCCGGGTGAGGCCCGCGCGCTCGGCCGCCTGCGTGGCGTTCAGGCGCTGGCGCTGGGTGTCAAAGCTCTCCAGCACAGACAGACCTTTGGCCAGACCCTCGATGAAATCGACGCGAGCAATGGGCGTGTGGCTGGTGGACATGGCGCGCATTATCCGGGGTTTGGCAATGCTGCGCGATGATCGCGCAGCACAACCACCAATCGCGCAATGTTGCCTCGCCAACATTGCCCAACCCCGTAGGGCTCCCTATCCTCGCGGCCACCGTTGTCGGCGCTTGGCCGGCAGCTCTCGCCATTTCCCTTCTGGAGACTCTTCCCATGCGCACTCAGGTCGCCATCGTTGGCGCGGGCCCCTCTGGCCTGCTGCTTGGTCAACTTCTGCACAAGGCGGGCATCGACGCCGTGATCGTCGAGCGCCAGTCGCCCGAGTACGTGCTCGGCCGCATTCGCGCCGGCGTGCTGGAGCAGGTCACCACTGACCTGCTGGACGAAGCGGGCGTGGGCCAGCGCATGCACGCCGAAGGCCTGGTGCACACCGGCTTTGACATGCTGTTCAACGGCGAGCGCCACCGCATTGACCTGGAAAAGCTCACCGGCGGCAAGAAGGTGATGGTGTACGGCCAGACCGAGGTCACCCGCGACCTGATGGAGGCGCGCCAGGCCGCTGGTCTGCCCACCATCTACGAAGCCGGCAATGTGCAGGTGCACGACTACGACACCGCCAAGCCCCGCGTCACCTATGAGAAAGACGGCCAGACGCACACCATCGAGTGCGACTTCATCGCCGGCTGCGACGGCTTTCACGGCGTGTGCCGCGCCAGCGTGCCGCGCTCGTCCATCAAGGAATTCGAGAAGGTGTACCCCTTCGGCTGGCTGGGCCTGCTGTCGGACACGCCGCCGGTGCACCACGAACTGATCTACGTGAACAGCGACCGTGGCTTCGCCCTGTGTTCGCAGCGCAGCGAAACCCGCAGCCGCTACTACCTGCAAGTGCCGCTGACCGACAAGGTGGAACAGTGGAGCGACCAGGCCTTCTGGGACGAGCTCAAGCTGCGCCTGGACCCGGAAGCCGCCGAAAAACTGGTGACCGGCCCCAGCATCGAGAAAAGCATTGCGCCGCTGCGCAGCTTCGTGACCGAGCCGCTGCGCTTTGGCCGCATGTTCCTGGCCGGTGACGCCGGCCACATCGTGCCGCCCACCGGCGCCAAGGGCTTGAACCTGGCCGCCACCGACGTGAAGTACCTGTCCACCGCCTTCATCGAGTTCTACAAGGACAAGAGCGAGGCCGGCATCGACAGCTACTCCGGGCGCTGCCTCAAGCGCATCTGGCGCGCCGAGCGCTTCTCGTGGTGGTTCACGTCCATCATGCACAACTTCACCGAGCTGGGCGACATCAACACGAAGCTGCAGCAGGCCGAGCTGGACTACCTGATGCACTCCGAGTCGGGCCTGCGCACCATCGCCGAAAACTACGTGGGCCTGCCCCTGAACTTCGGCGAAGCCTGATCGGGCTTGCCTTCACCGCAACGGGCGACGCTGTCGCCCGTTTGCGTTTCAGGGCCAGGGTGGCTGGCTACAGTGTGGGCTTCGACAACCGACGACGCCTTCCCCATGCTCCCCTCC
>Ga0255127_1000899_pt1 | contig 13261 bp, 19 predicted proteins | sample Law_Miss_RepB_8d_FD_188555 | JGI IMG/M metagenome (GOLD analysis project Ga0255127, IMG submission 188555) | Freshwater microbial communities from St. Lawrence River, New York, United States - Law_Miss_RepB_8d | ecosystem: Environmental > Aquatic > Freshwater > River | place: USA: New York...
GGCCCCCTTCGCCCCCCGCAGGCAAGGGGGCTGCTGTGCTTTCTGGGGGCTGAACACGCCCTAACACCATCGAGGGAGAGAACTTTCCCCCTGCCAAGGGTATGCCCGAAATTTAACGAAATCCGTTATTCAGATACTGGCCCTGTCTGCAGCGAAGCCCCCCTCTTGAAACCCCTTCGCAGGCAAAAACAGGAGCACAAGCATGACTTCCGGATTCAACCTCAAGGCCATTTGCACCGCCGCCATCGTGGCCGGCGCCGCCTTCGCCGCCCCCGCCGCTCACGCCGGCACCACCGCCCAGACCAAGTACCCCATCGTGCTGGTTCACGGCTTCATCGGCTTCGACAACATCCTCGGCGCCGTCAACTACTTCTACGACATCCCCGGCAACCTTCGCAAGGAAGGCGCCAAGGTCTACATCGCCTCGGTGAACCCGTCGCAGACCACCGAATTCCGCGGCGAAGAGCTCATCCAGCAGATGAAGCAATGGGCCGCCAAGGACGGCGTCAAGAAGTTCAACCTGATCGGCCACAGCCACGGCGGCCCCACCGTGCGTTACGCCGCCGGCACCGTGCCCACCATGGTCGCCTCGGTCAGCACCATGGCCGGCACGCACTTCGGCTCCAAGGTCGCTGACGACCTGGCCCCCACCTTCTCAGAAGGCAGCACCCTCGACGGCCTGGCCACCTCCGGCCTCAAGCTCATCTCCTGGTTGACGGGCAACAAGACCACCGACCAGACCAACCTCCAGGCCGCGCTCAGCTCCCTGTCCACCGAAGGCTCCGCCGCCTTCAACGCCAAGTTCCCGGTGGGCGCCCCGACGACCGATTGCGGCTCCGGCCCCGAAGTCGCCAGCGTCAACGGCAACAGCATCCGCTGGTACTCCTTCTCGGGCACCGCCGTCAAGACCAACGGCTGGGACATCTCCGACCTGATCCTGGCCGGCACCGCCTCCTACTTCAAGGGCGAGCCCAACGACGGCCTGGTGGGCCGCTGCGCCAGCCACTGGGGCAAGGTCATCAAAGACGACTACGCCTGGAACCACCTCGACGAGATCAACCAGGTCCTGGGAACCATCGGCAAGGGCGCACCGGACCCCGTCGCTTTCTACAAGCAACAAGCCAACCGACTCAAGTTGGCCGGCCTGTGATGGGCACAGCGCCCCACCAGGGCGCTTGACCCATCCGCATGGCCTCGATCGCGGGGCCTGCGCATTTGACGAGGCGACAACCGACTTCAATCCCAGCCGTCCTGGCCGGGTGACGAGCGCCTCATTTGAACCACCCTGGAGACACGCATGAAATTCAACGCTTCCATCAAGGCCGTCTGTGCCGCAGCCGCCCTGGCCGGCATGGCCCTGGCCGCGCCGGCTGCCCACGCCGGCACCACCGCCAAAACCAAGTACCCCATCGTGCTGGTTCACGGCTTCATCGGCTTCGACAACATCCTCGGCGCCGTCAACTACTTCTACGACATCCCCGGCAAGCTGCGCAGTGAAGGCGCCACCGTCTACATCGCCTCGGTGAACCCTTCGCAGACCACCGAATTCCGCGGTGAAGAGCTCATCCAGCAGATGAAGCAATGGGCCGCCAAGGACGGCGTCAAGAAATTCAACCTGATCGGCCACAGCCATGGCGGCCCCACCGTGCGCTACGCCGCTGGCACCGTGCCCGGCATGGTGGTGTCGGCCAGCACCGTCGCTGGCACCCACTTCGGCTCCAAGGTCGCTGACGTCATCGGCGCCAACACGACCCCGGGCGGCGGCTTCGACGACCTGGCCACCGCTGGCCTGAAGCTGATCTCCTGGCTGACCGGCAACAAGACCACCAGCGACACCGACCTGCTGACCGCCCTGGGCGCCCTCAGCACCGAAGGCGCTGCCGCCTTCAACGCCAAGTTCCCCGCTGGCGCCCCGACCACCGCTTGCGGCACGGGACCTGAGAAGGCCACCATCGCCGGCAACAGCATCCGCTTCTACTCGTTCTCCGGCACCTCGGTGAAGACCAACGGCTGGGACGTGTCCGATGCCATCCTCGCCGGGACCGCCAAGTACTTCGGCGACGAGCCCAACGACGGCCTGGTGGGCCGCTGCTCCAGCCACTGGGGCAAGGTCATCAAGGACAACTACACCTGGAACCACCTGGATGAAATCAACCAGGTTCTGGGTACCATCGGCAAGGGTTCGCCCGACCCCGTGGCCTTCTACGTCCAGCACGCCAACCGCCTGAAGTGGGCGTTCCTGTGACGCCATGAGGCAGCGCCCCGATCCCCCGGGTCGGGGCGCCCTCAGGCCGTTTCGTGATCCAAGAATGAGCGCAGCAAGAGGTTGAAGATGCAGATGCAAGGCTGGATGAAAGCCGTCGGGGTCGCCTTGGCCCTGGGTGCCGCGGGCGTGGCCTATGTTGCCGCCACGCGCCCGGGTGGCCTGGTCGGTGAGGACGGCGCTTCCCCTGCCCAAGGATCCGGCTGGGGCATGATCCGCCCCGACGCCTCATCGGGCGCCACGCCGGCGCTGGCCGCCAAGGCTGGCCTCAGCCTCGATCAAATCCGCCACAAGCTCTTCAAGGAAGGCTCCTTCCAGGGCACCGAGCCCTCGGGCGACTGGTGCGTGGCCGCCGCCAGGCTGAGCCCTTGCGCCGACCTGCGCAAGCGCTTCGAGTACTACATCCTGGGCCTGGGCGAAGTCACCATCGAAGACATCCGCGCGCTGGTGGCCGACGAAGCCCGCCGCGCCCACGGCGACGAACTCGCCGGCGCCATCATGTCCATGTGGGACCGCTACTGGCAGCTGCGCAGCCACACCTGGCGCAACGCCTTCGTGCAGTCCGATCGCAACACCTGGATGCCCGCCTTCGAGGAGCAGCGCATGGTGCGCCGCCAGATCCTGGGCGAAGACTGGGCCCGCGCTTTCTTTGCCGACGACGAAGCCAAGTTTCAGCAGTACGTGGCCCAGATGGACTCCGGCCAGCCCCCGCCACCCGATCCCGGCGAGCCCGTGCCCCAGATGGCGCCTGGAAAGGACCCCGCCGCCGTGCACGCCGAGCGCGTCGCCCGCTATGGCCAGGATGCCGCCAACCGCCTGGCCAAGGCCGACGAAGAGTGGGCCGATTGGGAGCGGCGCCTGGCCGCCGCACGCACCGAATGGGAGCGCCTCAAGAGCGCGGGGCAACTCTCCGACGTTCAGCGTCGTCAGGACATGCAGGCCTACATCGCATCGCACTTCCAGGCCGACGAGCACCTGCGCGTGAAAGCCCTGCTCAACATCTGAGCGGCCTCCGTGCCAGAATGCCGGCATGATCGCTGTCGACGCCACCCTCGCCCGCCTGCAAACCGCCCGTGACCTGCTGCTGACGCCGTACGGTCTGGACGAATCCAGCCTGCTCAACGCGCTGCGGGTCATCACCCAGCACCGCGTCGACGACGCCGATCTCTACTTCCAGTACACGCGCAGCGAAGGCTGGAGCCTGGAAGAAGGCATCGTCAAGTCCGGCAGCTTCGGCATCGACCAGGGTGTGGGCGTGCGCGCCATCTCCGGCGAGAAAACCGCCTTCGCCTACTCCGACGACATCTCGGAGGCCGCCCTGCTTGACGCCGCACGCACCGTGCGCACCATCGCCGCGGCCGGCCAGAGCCGACGCGTCAAAGTCGACAGCCACCGCGTTGCCGCCAGCCGCAGCCTCTACGCCGCCTTCGACCCCATCGCCTCCATGGACAGCACGGCCAAGGTCGCGCTCCTCGAAGACGTCGAGCGCCGCGCCCGCGCCAAGGACCCGCGCGTCGTCCAGGTCATGGCCGGCCTCGGCTGCGAATACGACGTGATCATGGTCGCCCGCGCCAACGGCGTGCTGGCCGCCGACGTGCGCCCGCTCATCCGCCTGTCCGTCACCGTCATCGCCGAACAAAACGGCCGACGCGAAGTCGGCTCATCGGGTGGCGGCGGCCGCCACGACCTCAGCTACTTCACCACCGAAGTCACCCAGGGCTACGTCGACCAGGCCGTCCATGCCGCCCTCGTCAACCTCGAAGCCCGCCCCGCACCCGCGGGCGAAATGACCGTGGTCCTGGGCTCTGGCTGGCCTGGCATCCTCCTGCACGAAGCCGTCGGCCACGGCCTGGAGGGCGACTTCAACCGCAAGGGCTCCAGCGTCTTCGCCGGCCGCATCGGCCAGCGCGTGGCGGCCAAAGGCGTCACCGTGCTCGACGACGGCACCCTGCCTGATCGCCGCGGCTCGCTCAACATCGACGACGAAGGACACGTCTCGCAGCGCAACGTGCTGATCGAAGACGGCATCCTGCGCGGCTACATCCAGGACGCCACCAACGCCCGCCTGATGAAGACCGCGCCCACCGGCAACGGCCGCCGCGAAAGCTACGCCCACCTGCCCATGCCCCGCATGACCAACACCTACATGCTCGCGGGCGACAAGGAACCGCAGGAAATCGTCGCCTCCATCAAGCGCGGCCTGTACGCCGTCAACTTCGGCGGCGGCCAGGTCGACATCACCTCGGGCAAGTTCGTGTTCTCCGCGTCCGAGGCCTACTGGGTGGAAGACGGCAAGATCCAGTACCCGGTCAAGGGCGCGACCCTGATCGGCAACGGCCCCGACGCCATGACCCGCGTCAGCCTCATCGGCAACGACCTGCAGCTCGACAGCGGCGTCGGCACCTGCGGCAAGGAAGGCCAGAGCGTGCCCGTGGGGGTGGGGCAGCCCACCCTGCGCATCGACGGCCTCACCGTCGGCGGCACCGCCTGATCCCGCTTTCCTGAACGAGTTTCCGTGCGCCTCCCCTGTGTGGGCGGCGCGTTTTCAGCCTTCGATGCATGAGCGCTTGACCAGCCTCGCAAATCTCGTGCATAATGCAAGGCTTCGCTGTTGAAGCATTTGTCTCAACCCACCAACCCTTCGGTGGAGCTCCTTGAGTCAGGTGCTTTTTCAGATCCGCCCGTTCTACGGGCCCAAGACTGATGGTTCGTTGTTGCGCAGTGGTTTGTGCAGCCGAACGGTCAAGTTGGGGTACACCATGATCCAAATGCAATCGCGACTTGATGTCGCAGACAACACGGGTGCCAAGAGCGTCATGTGCATCAAGGTGCTCGGTGGCTCTAAGCGTCGTTACGCCGGCATCGGCGACATCATCAAGGTCAGCATCAAAGATGCTGCCCCGCGTGGCCGCGTCAAGAAGGGCGAGGTCTACAGCGCTGTGGTCGTTCGCACCGCCAAGGGCGTGCGTCGTCAAGATGGTTCGCTGATCAAGTTCGATGGCAACGCCGCCGTGCTGCTCAACGCCAAGCTGGAGCCCATCGGCACTCGCATCTTCGGCCCGGTGACGCGTGAACTGCGTACCGAGCGCTTCATGAAGATCGTCTCGCTGGCTCCCGAGGTTCTTTGAACCTCAGGTCAACGAAAAGGACAGCTCAATGAACAAGCTCAAATCCGGCGACCAGGTCATCGTTCTGACCGGTCGTGACAAAGGCAAGCGCGGCACCGTGTCGTCTCGCGTCGACGCCGATCACCTCGTGGTCGAAGGCGTGAACGTGGCCAAGAAGCACGTCAAGCCGAACCCCCTCAAGGGAACGACCGGCGGCATCGTCGACAAGACCATGCCGATCCACCAGTCCAACGTGGCGATCTTCAACCCTGCTTCTGGCAAGGCTGACCGCGTCGGTATCAAGCTCCTGGCTGACGGCAAAAAAGTGCGCGTCTTCAAGTCCAGCGGCGAAGAAATCAAGGCTTGAGGTCACAAATGGCTCAACAACAAGCTCGCCTGCAAAAGATCTACCGTGAAACGATCGTTCCCGAACTGATGAAGCAGTTCGGCTACAAGTCGATCATGGAGGTGCCGCGCCTGACCAAGATCACCCTGAACATGGGTGTCTCGGAAGCCGTCTCGGACAAGAAGGTCATGGAACACGCCGTTGGCGACCTGACCAAGATCGCCGGCCAAAAGCCCGTGGTCACCATGTCCAAGAAGCCCATCGCCGGTTTCAAGATCCGCGAAAACATGCCCATCGGCTGCATGGTCACGCTGCGTGGCGTCACCATGTTCGAATTCCTCGATCGCTTCGTGACCGTCTCGCTGCCCCGTGTGCGTGACTTCCGCGGCATCTCGGGTCGTTCGTTTGACGGTCGCGGCAACTACAACGTCGGCGTCAAAGAGCAGATCATCTTCCCGGAAATCGAATACGAGAAGATCGATGCCATCCGTGGTCTGAACATCAGCATCACGACGACCGCCAAGACCGACGACGAAGCCAAGGCTCTGCTGCAGGCTTTCAAGTTCCCGTTCAAGAACTGAGGCCCGCCATGGCAAAAGTCTCTCTCAAGCAACGCGAAGAAAAGCGCGAAAAGCTGGTCGCCAAGTACGCCAAGAAGTACGCCGAGCTGAAGGCCATCATCAACGATGCCCAGAAGCCGGAAGAAGAGCGCTACGCCGCTCGCCTTGAGCTGCAAAAGCTGCCCCGCAATGCCAACCCGACCCGTCTGCGCGCACGCTGCAACCTGACCGGTCGTCCCCGTGGCACTTTCCGTCAGTTCGGCCTCGGCCGTTCCAAGATCCGTGAATTGGCTTTCGCTGGCGACATCCCCGGTGTCACCAAGGCAAGCTGGTAATCCGGCCGGGCACGAACAGGAGTTATCCCATGAGCATGAGTGATCCCATCGCCGACATGCTGACGCGCATTCGCAACGCTCAAATGGTCAAAAAGACCAACGTTGCACTGCCGTCGTCGAAGCTGAAAGTCGCGATCGCCCAAGTCCTGAAGGACGAAGGCTACATCGACGGTTTTGCCGTCACCGGTGAAGCCGCCAAGCCCACACTGGAAATCGTTCTGAAGTACTACGCTGGCCGTCCGGTCATCGAGCGCATCGAACGTGTTTCCCGTCCTGGTCTGCGCATCTACAAGGGCCGTCACAGCATCCCTCAGGTCATGAATGGCCTGGGTGTTGCGATCGTGACCACCCCGCAAGGTGTCATGACCGACCGCAAGGCTCGCGCTGCCGGTATCGGCGGCGAAGTGCTCTGCTACGTCGCCTGATAGAGGAGCAATCGCAATGTCCCGCGTTGGAAAAATGCCGATCGCCGTCCCTGCAGGTGTGGACGTCAAGATCTCGGCCGAAGCCATCACCGTCAAGGGTGGCAACGGCACGCTGAACCTGCCGGCCAACGGCCTGGTCACCGTCACACAAGACGGCGCCACGCTGAAGGTCGCCCCGGTCAACGACACCGCCGCAGCCAATGCCATGTCCGGCACCTTCCGCGCCCTGCTGGCCAACACCATCAACGGTGTTTCCAAGGGTTTCGAGAAGAAGCTGACCCTGGTTGGCGTGGGCTTCAAGGCCCAGGCTGCTGGTCAGAAGCTGAACCTGTCGATTGGTTTCTCTCACCCCGTGGTGAAGGACATGCCCGCAGGCATCAAGGTCGAGACCCCGTCTCAGACCGAAATCGTGATCAAGGGCGCCGACCGTCAGGTCGTCGGCCAGATCGCTGCCGAAGTGCGTGCGTTCCGTCCGCCCGAGCCTTACAAGGGCAAGGGCATCCGCTATGCGGACGAGCGCGTGTCTCTCAAAGAGACCAAGAAGAAGTAAGGAGCTGATTCATCATGGCATTGAGCAAGAAGGAACAGCGCCTGCGTCGTGCGCGCCAGACCCGTGTTCGCATCGCCCTGCAAGGCGCCGTGCGTCTGACGGTCACCCGCAGCAACCTGCACATCTACGCCAGCGTCATTTCTGGCGACGGCACCAAGGTCCTCGCGAGCGCCTCGACGCAAGAGAAGGAAGTTCGCGACCAGATCAAGAACGGCAGCAACGCCGAAGCAGCCACCCTGATCGGCAAGCGCATCGCCGAGAAGGCCAAGGCAGCTGGTGTCGAGAAGGTCGCTTTCGACCGTGCTGGCTACCAATATCACGGTCGTATCAAGGCCTTGGCCGAAGCCGCGCGTGAAGCCGGCCTCGTGTTCTAAGCCATCCAAGCCGCGATACGCAACCGGAAGGAATTCAAATGGCAAAGTTTCAACCCAAGGTGGCAGACGAAGGTCGTGACGACGGTCTGCGCGAGAAGATGATCCAGGTGAACCGCGTGACCAAAGTGGTCAAGGGCGGTCGGATCATGGGCTTCGCAGCACTGACCGTGGTCGGCGACGGCGATGGCCGCATCGGCATGGGCAAGGGCAAGGCGCGTGAAGTGCCGCTGGCCGTCCAAAAGGCGATGGACCAGGCACGCCGCGGCATGCTGAAGGTGCCCCTCAAGAACGGTTCGGTTTTTCACAACCTGACCGGCGAACACGGCGCAGCCAAAGTGCTGCTGGCTCCGGCTCCCGCTGGTACCGGCATCATCGCTGGCGGCCCGATGCGCGCAGTCTTCGAAGTGATGGGCATCACCGACATCGTGGCAAAGAGCCTGGGTTCTTCGAACCCTTACAACATGGTTCGTGCCACTTTCGACGCCCTGAACAAGGCCACCACCCCGGCCGAAGTCGCTGCCAAGCGCGGTCTGACCGTTGAAGACATCTTCAACTGATCGCAGGAGAGCTGACATGAGCGAAAAGAAAACTGTCACGGTCAAGCTGGTTCGCAGCCCGATCGGTACCCGTGCCGATCACCGCGCCACCGTGCGCGGTCTGGGTCTGCGCCGCATGCACAGCACCGCCGTCCTGGAAGACACGCCTGCTGTGCGCGGCATGATCAACAAGGTCCGCTACCTGGTTGTGGTGCTCTGAGCATCGCAGCCTTTGGGAAACACCATGGAACTCAATAGCATCAAGCCCGCATCGGGTGCCAAGCATGCCAAGCGCCGTGTCGGCCGCGGCATCGGCTCCGGCCTGGGCAAGACCGCTGGTCGCGGTCACAAGGGTCAGAAGTCGCGTTCGGGCGGCTACCACAAGGTCGGCTTCGAAGGCGGTCAAATGCCTCTGCAGCGCCGCCTGCCCAAGCGTGGCTTCAAGTCCCATCAGCTGAAGTACAACGCTGAGATCACCCTGAGCGAGCTGCAGGCCCTGGGCGCGTCGGAAGTCGACGCCCTGGCCCTCAAGCAAGCTGGTCTCGTGCCCCAGATGGCCAAGACCATCAAGGTGATCAAGTCGGGTGAACTGTCTGCCAAGGTCGTCCTCAAGGGCATCGGCGCCACCGCTGGTGCCAAGGCCGCGATCGAAGCAGCCGGTGGCTCGCTGGCTGAATAAGCCAGGCACCGAAGCGCGAACACTGAACGTCTAGCCTGAACAGGACTCAGCGTGGCAACCTCTCCCACTCAACTGGCACAAAGCGGCAAGTTCGGCGACCTTCAGCGTCGTTTGGTCTTCCTGCTGTTGGCGCTGGTCGTCTACCGAATCGGCGCGCACATCCCCGTGCCCGGTATCGACCCTGCCCAGCTGCAGCAGTTGTTCAAGGGGCAGCAGGGCGGCATCCTGAGCCTGTTCAACATGTTCTCGGGTGGCGCCTTGTCGCGCTTCACGGTGTTTGCGCTGGGCATCATGCCCTACATCTCTGCGTCCATCATCTTGCAGATGATGGGCTACGTGATCCCGCACCTCGAGCAGCTCAAGAAAGAGGGCGAGTCCGGTCGGCGCAGGGTCACTCAGTACACGCGTTATGCGACCTTGGGTCTGGCTTTGTTCCAGTCCTTCGGCATCGCGGTGGCGCTCGAGGGCACGGCCGGTCTGGTGATCAGCCCTGGTTTCGGGTTCCGCATGACAACGGTCATCAGCCTGACCGCCGGGACGATGTTCCTGATGTGGCTGGGTGAGCAGATCACCGAGCGCGGTTTGGGCAACGGCATTTCGATTCTGATTTTCGGCGGCATCGCAGCGGGCTTGCCCGGCGCCATGGCCGGCCTGTTCGAACTGATCCGCACCGGCTCCATGAGCATCCCAGCAGCGATTTTCATCGTCGCCCTGGTGATCCTGGTGACCTACGTGGTGGTGTTCGTTGAGCGTGGCCAGCGCAAGATCCTGGTCAACTACGCCAAGCGGCAGGTCGGCAACCGTGTGTACGGTGGTCAGTCTTCTCACCTGCCGCTGAAGATCAACATGGCGGGTGTGATCCCCCCGATCTTCGCGTCGTCGATCATCTTGTTGCCGACCACGGCTGTGGGCTGGTTCGCAACGGGCGACAGCATGCGCTGGTTGAAAGACCTGGCCTCGATGTTGTCTCCTGGTCAACCGATCTACGTGTTGCTGTACGCAGTGGCCATCGTTTTCTTCTGCTTCTTCTACACGGCGCTGGTGTTCAACAGCCGCGAGACCGCAGACAACCTGAAGAAGAGTGGCGCGTTCATCCCCGGGATCCGTCCCGGCGATCAGACGGCCCGCTACATTGACAAGATCCTGGGGCGCCTGACTCTGGCAGGTGCCGTGTACATCACGCTGGTGTGCCTGCTGCCCGAGTTCCTCGTGCTCAAGTACAACGTTCCTTTCTACTTTGGCGGCACGTCATTGCTCATCATCGTCGTTGTCACGATGGACTTCTGGGCTCAGGTGCAGTCGTATGTCATGTCTCAGCAGTACGACTCTCTGCTGAAGAAGGCGAATTTCAAAGCAAGCTGAACGCTGCGGGCGATCGCAGCAAACCCCAAGCCGGACACGGTCTGTTTGACAGCCGTCCCCCCGGTTCGGTGTGAAGCTTGAAACAGGTGGCCGAACCAGGTCGCGTCTGATGCAAATGCGGGTACACTGCGCACCCGTTCAGCCAAGAGACGCAAGTGGACTTGGATTTGGCGCCCATCGGTTTGAGTCGTGCTCGCATCGTGTTCCGGGCGAAGTGAGCTGTAGTTTGGTGACCCCGGAAACGTGGGCGAATTTCCGCTGAGAAGTCAGCGGTTCAGGAGAAGACCATGAAAGTCTCGGCATCCGTCAAGGTTATGTGCCGCAATTGCAAAATCATCCGTCGCAAGGGTGTGGTTCGCGTCATTTGCACCGACCCGCGTCACAAGCAGCGTCAAGGCTGATTGCCTGACCAAGCGACGACACACGCGTTCAGAGGACAGTTATGGCACGTATTGCTGGCATCAACATTCCGCCGCACAAGCACACCGAAATCGGTCTGACTTCGATCTACGGCATTGGTCGCACCACCGCGCAGAAAATCTGCACGGCTGCAGGCATTCCCTTCGACAAGAAGATCAAGGAATTGACTGACGGCGACCTGGAAAAGATTCGAGAAGAAGTGGGCAAGCTCACCATTGAAGGTGACCTCCGCCGCGAGCTCTCGATGAACATCAAGCGACTGATGGACTTGGGCTGCTATCGCGGCTTCCGTCACCGTCGTGGTCTGCCGATGCGCGGTCAGCGCACCCGCACGAATGCACGCACCCGCAAGGGTCCGCGCAAGGCCATCGCTGGCAAGAAGTGATCTGCGCTGGTTGACTGAGTTCGAAAGAGATACATCATGGCAAAAGCACCCGCGAACAGCGCTGCCCGTCGTGTGAGCAAGAAGGTCCGCAAGAACATTGCGGACGGCATCGCCCACGTGCACGCTTCGTTCAACAACACCATCATCACCATCACGGACCGCCAGGGCAACGCCCTGTCGTGGGCTTCGTCGGGTGGTCAAGGTTTCAAGGGCTCGCGCAAGTCCACGCCGTTCGCTGCCCAGGTGGCTGCCGAAGTGGCCGGCCGCGCAGCACAGGAACAGGGCATCAAGAACCTGGACGTCGAGATCAAGGGCCCTGGCCCGGGTCGCGAGTCTTCGGTCCGCGCACTGGCTTCGCTGGGCATCCGCATCAACTCCATTTCGGATGTGACGCCGGTTCCCCACAACGGTTGCCGCCCCCAGAAGCGTCGTCGCATCTGACGTTCGCTTGATCGGCCCACGTCGCGTGGGTCAGGTCACCACCTCGCAGGACCTGACTCAGGTCGTGCGAGGTTTGGCTGTCTGTATCCTGACTCGCTTGTCGGGTTATTCGGTAGGGCAGCCTCTACACTTGCTAGAATCGCAAGTTTTCCGCAGTGGGCCGCCGCATGGCGGTCTGTCTGTTTGCTGAAGCCCACCGTCTGCAGGCGATTCGCTCGCAGACTCGCGTCGATGCCCCTCCGATGGGCTTGACGTCAGATCAACAAGGACACGAAAAGTGGCACGTTACCTCGGACCCAAGGCCAAACTGGCCCGCCGCGAAGGCACCGACCTGTTTCTCAAGAGCGCCCGCCGCCCCATCAGCGACAAGGCCAAGTTCGACACCAAGCCCGGTCAACATGGCCGCACTTCGGGTTCGCGCACCTCTGACTTCGGTCTGCAACTGCGCGAGAAGCAGAAGGTCAAGCGCATGTATGGCGTGCTGGAGAAGCAGTTCCGCCGCTACTTCGCCGAAGCCGAGCGCCGCAAGGGCAACACCGGCTCCAACCTGCTGTCGCTGCTGGAATCGCGCCTCGACAACGTCGTGTACCGCATGGGCTTCGCTTCGACGCGTGCCGAGGCACGTCAGCTGGTCGGTCACAAAGGCGTGGTCGTGAACGGCCAGGTCGTCAACATCCCGTCTTTCCTGGTCAAGACCGGTGACGTGGTGTCGGTGCGCGAAAAGGCCAAGAAGCAGGTTCGCGTGCTGGAAGCTTTCAAGCTGGCCGAGTCCATCGGCTTGCCCGCATGGGTTCAGGTTGACGGCGCCAAGCTGGAAGGCGTCTTCAAGAAGTCCCCGGATCGCGACGAGTTCGGCTCCGACATCAACGAATCGCTGATCGTCGAACTGTACTCGCGTTGATGCGAGGCTGGCTGCGCCGCGCGACCTCCGTGTCGTGCCGCGTGGCCTTGTGCCGTTGGGTCTCGGCCCGGCGGCATGTGTTTTTCAGGGCCGGGGCAACCGCTCCGGTTGGTCCAGCAGCCTTATCGGTGTAACGAGCCGAGGGTATTGACAGGAAGACCTCATGCAAACGAATTTGCTGAAACCCAAAGCCATCCAGGTGGAGCCGCTCGGCGGTCACCGCGCCAAGGTCACGCTCGAGCCGTTCGAGCGTGGTTATGGCCACACCCTCGGCAACGCGCTGCGTCGCGTCCTGCTGTCTTCGATGGTCGGTTTCGCACCCACGGAAGTCACGATCGCTGGCGTGCTCCACGAGTACTCCGCCATCGATGGCGTGCAGGAAGACGTGGTTCACATCATGCTGAACCTCAAGGGCGTGGTTTTCCGCCTGCACAACCGTGACGAAGTCACTTTGGTTCTGCGCAAGGACGGCGAAGGCCCGGTCACGGCTGCCGACATCCAGACCCCCCACGACATCGAAATCGTCAACCCGGGTCACGTCATCGCCCACCTGTCGCAAGGCGGCAAGCTGGACATG
>Ga0255127_1000903_pt1 | contig 13202 bp, 12 predicted proteins | sample Law_Miss_RepB_8d_FD_188555 | JGI IMG/M metagenome (GOLD analysis project Ga0255127, IMG submission 188555) | Freshwater microbial communities from St. Lawrence River, New York, United States - Law_Miss_RepB_8d | ecosystem: Environmental > Aquatic > Freshwater > River | place: USA: New York...
GCGGAGATCCCGTCCTTTGAGACGGTCCGCGAACGGGTCGCTCAAGACTACAAGATGGATCGCGCCCGGGCCGCAGCCCGCGAGGCCGGCGAGAAGTTCCAGGCGACCGCCACGGCGGGGCTGGCTTCGGGCAAGCGCTTTGCGGACATTGCCTCGGCTGAGAAGGTTTCGTCGGTCAACATTCCGGAGTTCACGGCCTCGGCCCAGAACGTGGCCGGTCTGGATTCCCGCCTGAACCTCTACCTCGTGCGCAACGCCGCGACGAGCACCAAGCCGAACGGCGTTTCCCGCTATACGGAAAGCACCGACGGTGGCTTCGTTCTGTATCTCGAGAAGAAGGCTCCGGTCTCCGATGACGCGGTGAAGCAGGCCTTGCCCGCTGCGCTGACCGAGGCTCGCCAGCAACGCCGCATGTCGGTGTTCCAGTCTTGGTTCTCTTCCGAGTTCCAGAAGTCCGGAGCCATGGCTGCCAAGTCGTCTGCGACCGGGACTGGCGTTCCGCCGGTCCAATGAAGGTCTCAGGACCGGTCATCAAACTTTCCGCACCGGCGACGGGTCAGTTCTGGCCCGTTCCGGTGGTGTACGAAGACCCCCGTCTGCTGGCCATTCACAAGCCGGCCCGGTTGCTGACGTCTCCCGATCGCTATGATCCGGAGCGCCCGAACCTGATGAAGTTGCTCCACGCTGGCATCGAGCGTGGGGCGGACTGGGCGGTCAAGCGGGGGTTGAACTACTTGTCCAATGCCCATCGGTTGGACTTCGAGACCACCGGTGTATTGCTGCTGGCCAAAGACAAGCCGGCGCTGGTCCATTTGGCCAATCAGTTTGGTGGCGCCAAGCCGGAGAAGACCTACGTGGCATTGGTGCCCGGCAATCCGGAGCAGGACGAGTTCGAGGTGGATCTCAAGCTCATGCAAGATCCCCGCCTTCCGGGCATGATGCGCTGGTCCAAGGACGGCAAGAAGGCACTGACCCGGTTTCGAGTTCTGGAGCGCTTCAGCGGCGTGACCTTGCTGTCCTGCCATCCGGAGACGGGGCGGACCCACCAAATCCGGGTACACCTCAAGTTTGCTGGTTTCCCAATTTACGGAGACGAGTTCTACGGAGATGGCCGTCGCCTATTCCTTTCGGCCTTGAAGCCCTCGTACCGGCTCAAGGACGGGCTGGAAGAACGTCCACTCACACCCACGCTGGCCCTGCATGCTTGGAAATTGGGGGTGGCGCATCCGGATGACGAACGTCGGGTGGAGATTACGGCTCCTTGGCCGGGTGACCTTGAAGTGGCTCTGAAGTACCTGCGGAAGTTCGGCAAGTAGACGCACGGTTTCTCTGGCCATCGGCCGTCCGGAATTTGGCGGTGGCACGCACGCTGTTTGCTTCCCATTCGGCGTGCTTCGGACTTCAATGGTGCCCCAACCGTGAGTTACCAGGTCATCGCCCGAAAATACCGCCCCCAACGTTTTGCCGACGTGGTGGGGCAGGAACATGTGACCACCACACTGGCCAATGCCATCCGCTTGGGTCGGATCGCGCACGGCTACCTCTTTTGTGGTCCCCGTGGCACCGGCAAGACGACCTTGGCGCGTATTTTTGCCAAGGCTCTGAACTGCACCGGGGGACCCAGTGCGGAGTTCGATGAAACAGACCCGCGGGTGAAGGAAATCACCGAAGGGCGTTCTCTGGACGTCCTCGAAATCGATGGTGCCTCAAACAACGGTGTCGATCAGGTGCGGGAATTGCGGGATACGGCCAAGTTCGCGCCGGCCTCGGGCAAGTTCAAAATCTACATCATCGACGAGGTTCACATGCTCTCGGCGGCGGCCTTCAATGCGTTGCTGAAGACGCTGGAGGAGCCGCCTCCGCACGTGAAGTTCCTCTTCGCGACGACGGATCCGGAAAAGGTTCTGCCGACGATCCTCAGTCGTTGTCAGCGTTTTGATCTCCGTCGGATTCCTGCGGCCTTGATCGTCAAACACCTGGCTTGGATCGCCGAACAGGAAAAGGTTTCGATCGATCCGGATGCGCTTTTGGCCATCGCTCGCGGGGCAGACGGTGGCATGCGCGATGCGGAATCCACCCTCGACCAGTTGATCAGTTTCTGTGGTGACCGCATCGTGGAGTCGGACGTGCTATCCATGTTCGGGCTGGCCGCTCGGGCGCAGCTCATGCAACTGATCGATGTCCTTCTGGAAGGCAACATCGCCACGACGCTGAGGCTTCTCGAAGACTTGACCGTGTCCGGCAAAGACCTTGGACGCCTCTTGGCCGACCTGCTCAACCATTTCCGCAACTTGCTGCTTTTTGTGGTTTCGGGAGGCGAGGTGGGTTTGCTCAATGTCAGCGAGGCTGAGATGGGAGCATTGAGCCGTCAGGCCAAACTCATTGATGCCGATGCTCTCACCCGCGTGATGGAGGTGCTGAGTGCAGCGGAGGGGCGCCAGCGGGAGGTGGCTTCCAAACGCATCTTCATGGAGGTGACGCTGTTGAAGGTCATCCAAGCCCGCGAAGCCACGAGTTTGGATGCCGTTCTCAAGCAACTGAAGTCGATGCGGGATCAGGCACCGAACACTCCGTCCAGCGTGGCCTCGGTGCCATCCGTGGCTAGGACGGCTCCGGCAGCGCCTATCGCATCGCCGGCCGCTGCGCCGACGGCTGTTGCAGCGTCGACCGGGGTGGCTCCGGTCGCAGCGGTTCCCGCGCCATCGGTCTCGCCGGTTCATCCGCCCGTTGCAAAGCCTCAGACAACCGTGGTTTCGGCGGTTTCGCTTGCAGCCAATTCTTCAGGCACTGATTCAACAGTGGCATCCCTTCCAACGCCTCCGGCTTCGAGCGGGGTTGCCAAGGCGCCGGCAGAGTCTGCTCCGTTGTTGTCCGAGAGTTCCCAGACTATCGATGCAATTTGGCAAGTTTTGTTGGCCCAATTGCCTCCCAGCGAAGGGCTGTTGCGGGCGGCCTTGCAGCAAAGTCGCGCGGAGAATTGGGCGAGGGGAATCCTCACCATTGCCCATCCGCCGGATGCCTATCTGGATACGGCACGAAATATCACCACGCTGCAGTCCGTTCTGCTGACCATCACTGGCAAGACGGTCACGCTGCGATTTGTCGCTTCAGAGAGTCTCACTGTTCCCGAACTCGCCGCGCCGGTGGTGACTTCAGCGGTGTCGCCTCGGGATGCCGCCCGTCCGTCTGCGACCGAATTCAAGTCGCCGGAAGCCAAGCCCAAGCCCGCGGCTCCCATTTTGTTGAACAAAGAGGAGTTTTTGAACGACCCGTTGATCCGTCAGGCTTTGGAGGTGTTCAAGGGGAGGATTCTGGAGGTTCGTGGGCCCTCTGAAGGGGCTTGATAGATTTTTCCGATCTCGACGCCCGGTGGTTGCCTCCGACTGGATATCTCGTCCAGAATACGCTCTCGCAGCACAACGATTTCAGTTTGTAATCACACACTATGAGCAGCGTTGGAAAACTCATGCGCCAGGCGCAGCGCATCCAGCAGCAGATGGAAACCGTTCAGGCATCCATCGCCCAGAAGACCATCGAAGCCACCTCCGGAGGCGGAGCGGTGAAGGTGATCGTTTCCGGTGATGGACAATTGAAGTCCATCCAAATCAACCCGGATGCGGTCAACAAGGATGATGTCGCATTTCTGCAGGACCTGCTGGTGACCGCGATCAATCAAGGGCTGAACGAGGCCAAGGAGCTCTCCAACAAGGAAATGGGTTCAGTGACTCAAGGGTTTGGCCTGCCCGGGATGTTTTGAACCGGGCTTGATGCGATGACCGAGTTGCCCCTTCCGGTTCAGGCGCTGGTCCTCGCGCTGAAATCCCTGCCAGGGATAGGACCGCGTTCGGCCGAGCGGATGGCGCTTCACGTCATCCAAATGGAGCCGGAGCGGGTTCGAATCCTCTCCGAGGCCCTCATGGCGGCGCGTGAGCGGGTCGTGGGGTGTGAACGCTGCGGAGGACTCACCGAGAGTCAACCTTGTCGCATTTGTTCCGATGACCGCCGGGATGCCGGCGTGCTCTGTGTGGTGGAACGTCCCACGGACATTCTCAGTTTTGAGAAGTCCGGAGCTTTCCGCGGGCGTTATCATGTTTTGGGAGGCAAGTTGAGTCCACTTGATGGAGTCGGACCTGAAGACCTGCGGATACGAGAATTGGAGTCCCGCATCCCGGAGGGCCCCGTTCGCGAAGTGGTGGTGGCGTTGTCTGGGGATGTTGAGGGTGAAGCGACGGCCCACTATTTGCGCCAACGTCTGGCAGCAAGCGGGGTTCGCATCACCCGTCTCGCACAAGGATTGCCGGCGGGAGCCGGTCTGGAGTACGCCGACGAACTCACCCTGAGCCGAGCCTTGGAGGGAAGGCGTGAATTTTCATGAATGCTTCAAGAGTCCCGCGGGCTGTTGTTTTTGATCTAGGCAAAGTCCTGTTGGATTTCGACTACGGAATCCTTGCTCGTCGCATGGCGCCCCAGTCGAGCATTTCGGCAGGTGAGATCCTCAGCGTTGTCAACCAGACCCCGCTCCTTCATCGCTACGAGACCGGGCTCATGACCGATCATGAATTCTATGATGCGGTGGTTTCGGCGACCGGGTTTCGGGGAGAGAAAGTTCAGTTTCTGAATTGGTTCGGCGACATCTTCACCGAGATCGAGCCGATGGTTGCCCTGCAAACCGCCTTGGTTCGCAGGGGTATTCCGACCTACGTTTTTTCCAACACCAATGCGCAGGCCATACGGCATGTGCGCGAATCCTTCTCGTTTTACCGACAGTTCACCGGCGAAGTGTTGTCGTACGAGGTTCGCTCCATGAAGCCCGACACCCGGATTTACGAGGCTGTGGAAGCAATATCCGGATTCTCGGGTGGTGACCTGCTTTATTTGGACGATCGCCCTGAAAACATTGCAGCCGGTATCGCCCGTGGATGGCAGGCCTGGATTCATGCCGATCCCGGTGAGACCGTCCCCTGTGTTACGGCTCTAATGGGGCTGTGAGCGATGCGGTGACGCACGGCACGGTTTTGAAAGGCAATCGCGGTGAGACTTTCGGGAGGGACTGAGATGAGACGCTTTGGGCGTCCGTCGGAATTGGCCCGCACTGGATTGTGCTTCGCTCCGTTGGCTACCCAAGACATTCCATCCTGCGCCCTACGCACGTGTCTGAATTGCGGGAGTCACAATGAAGCGCCCGTCCTAAGCCAAAACGATTTAGTTAGATCAGTCGTGCCGGCTGCTTCTTCTGCTAGAGCTTCGTTGTTCGCTTGATCTGGGGCTCAACTATGGGCCTCCCACCGGCCCGCACCTCGCCCTCGCCTCGTCTTGCCAAAGAATCCGCCACGCCATCAACTTTCTGCCAACTGAATCGGTTCGTCTAAGAGCCTGTCTGAAAATGGGGAGGGGTTCTGCGGCTGGGGAATTCTGGGTTGGGCAAGGAGGTGAGCGGCGGGGCAGACCTCCTACGGTCTGTTCCGCCCGAACCAACGCAGTCCAAGCCGGAAAGACCCGCCGCCCGAAGGGTTTGGGAGGGAAGGGCCCGCTGGCGGCGTTGCTTGTCGGTCACAGACCGCTGCGGGTCTGCTTCCTCCGCGCGCCTTGCCAATCGAACCCTTCCCTCCCAAACAGAACCCCTACCCATTTTCAGACAGGCTCTAAGGGTTGGAAAATGGGAGGCCAAATTCCGGTTTCGTGTTTGGTTCGCTTCAGAGAAGGTTGGCTCATCTCGGTTTTCAAACGGGAAACCGTCGGCCAACAAGGAGAACACGCACCATGGGCATCATCGATTACCTGAAGACGCAGTTTCTGGAGATCATCCAGTGGGAAGACGACTCACGCGACACCCTCAGCTGGCGTTTTCCAGATCAAGACAAGGAGATCAAGAACGGAGCCCAGCTCCTGGTTCGCGAGTCGCAGAAGGCCCAGTTCGTGTATCTGGGGCAGTACGTCGACACCTTTGGGCCCGGCAAGCACACCCTCAAGACCGAGAACATTCCGGTTCTCAGCACGCTGTTGGGCTGGAAGTACAATTTCGAGTCGCCCTTCAAGTGCGATGTCTACTTCGTCAACACCCGGCTGTTCACCGGCAACAAGTGGGGTACGAGCAACCCCATCATGGTGCGGGATCCCGACTTCGGCATCGTGCGGGTGCGGGCCTTTGGCACCTACGATTTCCGAATCGTCAATGTGCCGGTGTTCCTCAAGGACGTGGCGGGAACCGACCATCATTTTCGCATCGACGAGTTCCAGGACACCATGCGCTCGCGCTTCGTCAGCGCCTTCAGCGATGCCGTGGCCAGCTCCAAGGTGCCGGTGCTCGACTTGGCGGCCCGCTATTCCGAGTTGGGGGATGCGCTGTTGCCGCTCCTCAACCCGATCCTCACCGAGAAGTACGGCATCGAACTGGGCAGCTTCATTGTCGAGAACGTCAGCGTCCCGCCGGAGGTCGAGGGCGCCATCGACAAGCGCTCCAGCATGGCCGCCATTGGCAACTTGAACGACTACGTGAAACTTCAACTGGCCGAGTCGCTCAAGCAGCCCGGCGGCGGCGGGGTTGCCGGTTTGGCCGCTCAGTTCGCGCTGGGGACACAAATCGCCCGCGATCTCGGTACGGCTGCGCCGCCGGTGATCGGTGCTTCGATGGCCGCCGGTTCGGCATCAGGCGCGGCTTCGGCGATTCCGGAATTGCTCTCGCCGGCCGACGTGGCCCAGAGCCTGGGAGTTTCCGAGGCGGACGTGCTGGCCGCCTTGGGTGACGGATCCCTCAAGGGCAAGAAGATCGGGTCTGCCTGGCGCATTACTCGAGTCGCCTTGGACGAATTCCTGAAGCACTGAATCGTTCGTCTGCAGCCCGGTCGCCGGAGTGAGTTGAGGTCCGGGTTTGGAGATCCCAAACCTGGAACGCCGATCCTCGTTTCCCATCGGCTCATTAAGCCCTAGAATCGGTTCCAGAAATGGACGCTCCGATTCGAGTTCGCTTTGCGCCGTCACCGACGGGTTACCTGCACATTGGTGGGGCCCGCACGGCCCTCTTCAACTGGCTCTTCGCCCGCCATCACGGCGGGAAGTTCATCTTGCGCATCGAAGACACGGATACCCAGCGCAACAGCCAAGAGGCCATCAATGTCATCTTGCGCGGCCTGAGTTGGCTGGGGCTCGACTGGGACGAAGGTCCCACCACCGGCGACACCGCCTGCCCGAGTCGGGGCGACTGCGGTCCCTACTTCCAGAGTCGTCGCGGCGAGATTTACGCCCGCCGCATCCAGGAATTGCGCGACAAGGGCCTGGCCTACGACCGCGACGGGGCGGTGTTCTTCCGCATGTCCCGCGAGGCAATCACCATTCCCGACCTCATCATCGGTGATGTGCTGCGTCCGCTCACCGACCGCGAAGAGGCCGATCCCGATTGGGTGCTCGTGCGCAGCGACGGCAACCCGGTGTTCCACCTGGTCAACGTGGTGGATGACCTGGAAATGGGCATCACCCATGTGATCCGGGGTGAAGACCATCTGGCCAACACCGCCAAGCACATCGCCCTGTTCAAGGCCTTCGGAGTGGAACCGCCGAAGTATGCGCACATCCCGCTCATCCTGAACCCAGACGGTTCCAAGATGTCCAAGCGCGACCACGGGGCCCACGTGACCAATTATCAGGACGACGGGTTCACGCCGGAGGCCGTGTTGAACTACTTGGCATTGCTCGGGTGGGCGCCGGCCGACGGGAAGGAGTTTTTGCCGGTGTCCGAGTTGATCGCCCGTTTCGGGCTCGATCGCGTGAACCGCAGCCCGGCCAAGTTCGACGTCAAAAAGCTCGAGGCCCTGCACTTCGAGCACACGCGTATCATGGAGCCTGCTCGGTTCGTGGAGCGGGGTGTCGCGGCCTTGGCCCGCGCCGGCATATCCACGGCCAACTTCCCGCCCGAGTACATCGCCGCCGCCCTCGAGACCGCCCGCGAAAAGGGCAAGCTCTTCAAGGACCTGCCCGCCTTCGTGGATTTCTACTTCGCGCCCGATGACGCAGTGCCGGTGGAGGCCGAGACTCGGTCCAAGGCCCTGACCGCCGCCGCACGCATGCCCCTCGAGAGGCTGGCCGTCGCCTTCAGTGTGCTCGAAGAGTTCAAGGCGGCTCCATTGGAGGCGGCCCTGAAGGCCTTGGCCGCCGAACTCGGGGTCAAGGTCGGAGCCCTGGTGCAACCGGTCCGCGCCGCCTGCACCGGCAAGTCGGTCGGCCCCAGCCTGTACCACCTCCTTGAGGTGCTCGGTCGCGAGCGGGTGCAACGCCGCTTCGCTGCCGCCCTCGCGAGCCTGCCGGCGGCCTGATGGTTGGGCTCACTGGCCCTCCGAGCGTTGGTAATCGAGCCGGGTACCTGCCGATGAGTGCGTGTTCCCGGAGTCTCAGGCTTGTGCCAAGACAAAATCAATTATTTGGTTGGCCTAATAATTGGTGGTGGGCAGGCTTTGGCCAACAGGCGATTAGGACAGTAATCGCCTTTGGCATCGGTTGGGGCGAATTCCAGCGTTCCGAAAAGTGGTGGTTCTGTTAATGCCGGTGCTGATTTTCGCGGTGTTGGGTCTAGCTCAGTATAAATTTCGTATGGATCACTCCACAAGGCCTGCCATGTGGCAACCGGTTCTGTTGCTGACTCTAACTCAGTACAAATCTCGTATGGATCACTCCACCGAGACGTATCCCGCAGTCGCTGACGAGATGATATCGGCGTGGAGATCTCGCCCGTTTACCTCGCTGACGAATATCGCTCCGATCCGATCGGTTTTAGTCTACAACGGAGGAGTGAAACTCGACGAGGCCCAAACCGACTCCCTCCTAACAACTGTGGGGGCTTGGTTTCGAGCCTACAGTGAGGGCTCTGAGTCGGCCTACCTAGCCTTTCGACTCCCTGAGGGCGTGGAATGGGATTGGACGCCCAAGGCCTTGGACAATCTCTCCAACTATTTTGTCAATGCCACCATCTTTTATTCCGACGAAATGCAAGATCGCTGGTGTAAGAAGTATGGACATCCAGATCGGGTTGAGTCGTTTATTCCATATTCACTTTTCATTCATCGAAAATCCCCTAAAGAGCTTGCAGAGATTCGCCGGAGATGGATTGAAGACTATGGTCCGGGTGTGGTTGCTCCGAAGATTCCGGCCGAACCGATTGAACGGTGGAAACAAATCGCCTTTGATTCCTCGGGCGAAAAATGGTTTGACGGTTATTGGACTGGCTACTCCTTGAAGGATACGGAAGTTCAGATTTACCAAACCAACTCCCTCCCCAGCCCGCTGCACCTGCGGCATTTTGGGACAGATTTCCAGAGCCGAAGTTTTGGATTAGATGCAGGATTTGAGAACATAGGTATCGCTCCCTTGCATGAGAAGTCATTCATTCGATGGAAACTGTCGTATGCAGACATTTTGCAGAAGACGGGAAGCCTTCTCATCGCTGATGTGAAGACACTAATCAATCAGTCTCCGCCCGAATCCCCTCGACCCATGTTCATTCGACTCGTGTTCCGGGAAGATATAAGGCGCTGGGTGCCCTATGAATTCGTTCAAGGGAGCATCCTGGACACACACAGTCGATATGCGTTTTGGTAATGCTTTTGACTCCCGCCGACCGAGTCCATCCACCGCCAACAAGGCACGGTGGTGTATCGGACTATTTTTGCTAGTGTTTGGCATTGGTAAAGGGGGAGGGCTCTTCATGAGCGATATCAACTGGAAAATGGGGGGTCCAGTATTGATTTGGGTTCCTCACTCCATGGTATTCGTGACCGCTGCGGTTGTGGAAATTGCTGTTGGAGTCTTATTGATTCTGAAGCGCACTGAAAGACGATCACTGGATCACGCGCTATTTGCCTGGGTGGGCTGTTTGGTGGGCTATCAGATCATTCGCTCGTTTTACAAAATCGTGCTTCCCTGCCGCTGCCTCGGCCTCTGGCAACAATGGCTAGGATTATCAGATACGGCAGCCAACATCGCTTCTTTGGTGAGCCTTGGTTTGCTGGGTCTTGGTTGCCTGATGATCGGTCTTGAAAACACCGAATCCCACGATTCGCATTCATCCCAGCTCCCCTCGTCACTCTCTTGAGATTCCTTTCTCAAGCCTTAGAATTCCCAGAAGTTCAATCCAAAGGGTCGGACAGTGCGGGGGGCTTCCGAACCCTCTACACTTGGGCCCTTGGAGCAAAACTGTTGCTCCTCACGGTTTTGTTATGGCTTAGCCCGGGACCGAACAACACCGCCTTCGACAATTACGAGCCTCACTGGCCGGAACGAGGGGACGTCACCTGGCAATCACGGCTGTCCTGCATGGACGTGGGGCATTATCTTTGGATCGCACAACACGGCTACACCCCCGACAATCCATCGAATGCCTTCTACCCGCTGTGGCCCGCAATTCTAAAACTTTCAGGAATCTCGGCCTCACCAAACGCCCCGGCCTTCGCCGCGCTGACGGCGTTTGCTCTATGGGCATGGTCCATGAGGCGGCTTTATCGTTGGATTCAAAAACGATTCGGAGAACCGGTGGCGTGGGCGACCCTGTTGGTGTTTTTGCTGTTGCCAAGTTCTATTTTCTTTTGGGTCGGGTTTACGGAGTCCTTGTTTTTGGCTCTGTTTGTGACCTATTTAACGAGCCTGAACAGGACCAACAGGATTCCAGCACTACTGGCGGCTTGCCTGCTCCCGTTGGCGCGCCCGGTCGGCATTTGCCTCGCGGTAATTCCATTAGTGGAATGGGTTAGGGGTCGTTCCCGCTCGTTTCAATCGATGACCCTGGTTTGTTTTCTGATTGGGTTTGCTACCTATCTTTCAATCCTGCGGGCGGCGACAGGAGATTTTTTTGCAGGATTCCATGCGCAGCAGTATTTTATAAATTCTCCTAGCTTGTCCCACTTGCTAGAACCCGGGATGGTCGTGTCGCAATTCTTCCGGTTTGAGGAATTGCACAGCCCGCAGGGATCCATGCTGGATCGAGTGATGTTCCTTGGCAGCCTGGCCCTCATTGTGCCTGTCAGCCGTTTACGTCTCGGTTGGGGTGCGGTTTGCTTGGCAGTAATTGTTATTCCTGCATCCACCAATTGGTTTCTTAGCTTTAGCCGGTTCTCAATTGTTGCGATACCATTGTGGGTAGTTGTTGGTATTCGTATGGCGAAAACCGACCAATTTTTCATGCGAGTCGCTGTTGCTTATAGTCTGATCATTCAGGGTTGGCTCTGGTGGCGCTTTTTGCAATTTCAATGGGCTTCCTGAAAGATTGTGTCACCAAAAACAACAGACGCTGGAATTGCAAAAGTGGAAAGCAGGACACCAAAGATGAGTTGGCGAGGTTGGGTCATCGCGCTCTTATCGTTCATTGCCTGCGTGTTGCTGGTGAACAGAGGGTTCTTCCCGGAGGCGCCGCGCAATCAGGACAAAATATTGAATTCTGAAGAATCTGCGAACCCAACGATAGTCGCTGCTCTTACGCAGGATAGTTCTCGGTGGAATTCCGGTTTGAAACAAGGTCGCGCCAACTCAAAACCATTGCCACCCGCCAGCGATCTGAGAAGCGATTCTCGTTTTTCCGGTGCTATTGACACGTTCGATCACATTCAACTGACGATGGACAAGCTTCCGTCAAAGTACGGTAATGCAAGAAAATATCTCAACGGTTTGAAAGAGAAGTTGTTCATAGATGACTATCGTTTCATCGCTACAAGTTTAGGGGTGGATTGTGCGGGGGCTAAGGCGGCGTTTGATCAGGTAAACGGTGCGATCGAGGTTCGCGCTGAACGCCCGGTCTCTGAAGCTAGGTCGGCCATGGGAAATGTGCAAAGCAACGCCCTCGCAGACCATTGCAAGCGGCTGATTGAGGAGTCTGGAAACCCAGGGTACTCGAATATTGCGGGTGTTTTCGTGTCCCGCGGCATTGAGGGCGCGAGTCAAAATCAGCTGCTCTTGGATGCAGTGATTTATGTGGCGGCTAAAACCGACCTCGAACAAGTTCTTGAAGAGGATATCCGGCACGACGCAGGCATTCGGAAACGGCTGGATGCTGAATTTGGGGATCAGAAAATAGGGGAAGAGTGGGCGAAGGTTGCGGAAGAATCCGTCTCGGAGTCGAACCATGTCCTTGATGCCTACCAATCCATTTTCCAGCGACGATTGACGAGGCACTTGGGGGCAGCAGGCGACGGCATCATGGAGGCGTTGGGGCAACTGAAACTCAACAACGTTAACTTTCTGGAACTGAGAGTCCCTTGCAACTGACGGACAGGAGGCGGCGACGGTCCGGGGATGATCCTTCCGATCCGCTTGAGAACATGCTGACGGTTGCCTTCACGCGCTGGGCACGGGCGACTTCTCCGTGAGTGTCCGCCAGCGTCTGTCGCCCTCGCTCTCCGATCCTGCGATGCTCCGGGGTTGTTCAGCGGGGAGGTGGTGCTGTTCAGGGCGCGTGGGTTCGCGCCGTCGACGGTAGGCTAAAGATCGGCTCCAACGCGAATCGCCCAGCCTCCGGAGGCCTCGGCGACGCAGGGAGCTTGTCCAGCGCCGGTTCGCCGCCGTGCTCTCCCAACTCCCGCAGGCTTGATCTCTGGCCGGATCGGTGGCTGTAGTCATTGCCACCGATTCCCATGAATGCTCCTTCTCTGTCGCGTCGCGAAGCCCTCCGACACCTCGCCGCCGCCGCCGTCCTTCCAGTCGCAGGTGGTTGGCTGGGAGGCTGTGCCACTGCGGGCAGACCGACGACCGCCTCGGTGGCCAGCACCGACTTCGGCCGGATGCCCGATGGTCGTCCTGTCCGCCTGCACACCCTGAAGAACGCTTCGGGTGCCACGGTGGGGGTCTCGGAGTACGGGGCCACGATCACGTCTATCCAGGTGCCGGATCGGAGCGGCCAGTCGGCCAACGTCGTCTTCGGTGGCGATTCGATGGACGCCTACCAGCGGGGGCTGCCCGCCGCGTCGGTCATCGGCCGCTACGCCAATCGGATCCACGGTGCGCGGTTCACGCTGGAGGGCCAGGAGGTGCGCATCACCGCCAACGAGGGAGGTAACCATATCCACGGTGGCCGGGAAGGCTTCGCCGCGAAGCTCTGGAGTTCCCGCACGAGGGTCGAAGGGGCCACCGCCATCGCCGAGTTCCGCTATCGCAGCGTCGATGGTGAGGAAGGCTACCCCGGCCATTTGGACGTCACCGTGACGTACGCGTGGAATGACCAGAACGAGTTG
>Ga0255127_1000906_pt1 | contig 13157 bp, 13 predicted proteins | sample Law_Miss_RepB_8d_FD_188555 | JGI IMG/M metagenome (GOLD analysis project Ga0255127, IMG submission 188555) | Freshwater microbial communities from St. Lawrence River, New York, United States - Law_Miss_RepB_8d | ecosystem: Environmental > Aquatic > Freshwater > River | place: USA: New York...
GTAATCAAGCGTTGCGGAATCCCTGTGTATTCAGGTGATGACATCCTCAATTTGCCACTTCTATCAGTGGGAGCAGTTGGATTTGTTTCAGTGTGTGGTCACACAGTTGGATCAGAGCTCAAAGAAATGCTTAATTCTTGGTTTGCGGGCAATCCTGCGCGCGCACTAGAAATTCATCAGCAATTACTTCCAGTATTTACCGGAACATTCCGCACACAAGGTGCCATCATGACAAAAGCGGCACTGACATTAATGGGTCTGCCTGGTGGATTTACCCGTCTTCCTCTAGTCGATGCAACAGATGCGCAAGTTGCGCAGTTGCGTGACGACCTACGCGCAGGTGGCGTAGTACTTAAATAATGAATCATCCTCACCCAGATCTCGGATTACCCTCACCTTTAGTAAAAGGCGGGTTGCGTATTGTCGCCCTAGGCGGCTTAGGTGAAATTGGTCGCAACATGACCGTCTTTGAAACAAAAGGAAAGCTACTCATTGTTGACTGCGGTGTTCTATTTCCTGAAGATACGCAGCCAGGAATCGATTTAATTCTTCCTGATTTCTCATATATCCGTGATCGTTTAGATGATGTTGTTGGAGTCTTTTTAACGCATGGCCACGAAGACCACATTGGCGCAGTTCCTTATCTATTGCGCGAACGTGGGGACATTGCTATTTATGGATCAGCTCTCACGCTGGCTCTTGTCACAGCAAAGCTAAAAGAGCACAGAATTTCTCCACTCACGCGCGAAGTTCGTGAAGGTGGACATGAAGATGTTGGACCATTTGAACTTGAATTTGTGGCCGTTAACCACTCAATTCCAGATGCATTAGCAGTTGTTATCAATACTGATGCTGGCCGAGTTCTGGCAACGGGTGATTTTAAGATGGATCAACTTCCACTTGATGGTCGTATTACAGATCTGCGTACTTTTGCTCGTTTAGGTGAAGAAGGCGTTGACCTATTTATGGTGGATTCAACGAATGCAGACATTCCTGGCTTTACTCCATCAGAGCGTGAAATTATGCCCGCCCTTAATCGCGTTATCGGCTCAACTAAGCGCCGAGTAATTGTGGCTTCATTTTCATCCCACGTGCACCGCGTTCAGCAAGTAATTGACACTGCAGCTATTCATAATAGAAAAGTCATTTTTATTGGACGCTCTATGGTTCGCAACATGAAGATTGCACAAGATATGGGTTACCTAACTATTCCACCTGGAATCGTTATGGATGCAAAGGATTTGGACTCCTTTGATGACAATGTTGTTTTGATTTGCACAGGTTCACAAGGTGAACCGATGGCAGCCCTATCGCGTATGGCAAATGGTGATCATCAGATTCGCGTGGGCGAGGGTGACACAGTTATTTTGGCTTCATCACTGATTCCTGGAAATGAGAACTCAGTCTTTAGAGTCATTAATGAACTCACTCGCTTTGGTGCCAAAGTCGTTCATAAAGCTAATGCCATGGTCCACGTCTCAGGACATGCTGCTGCAGGAGAACTTCTCTACTGCTATAACATCGTTAAGCCGCGATATGTCATGCCAATCCACGGCGAATGGCGTCATATGAAGGCAAATGCTGAACTTGCAATTCAAGCCGGAGTCCCACGATCAAATGCTTTAATTATTGAAAATGGCGTTGTGGTCGATTTAATTGATCATGAAGCACAGGTTGTTGGCTCAGTCCCATGTGGATTTGTTTATGTCGATGGACAAAGTATTGGTGATATTACTGAGGCATCGTTGAAGGATCGTCGCATTCTTGGTGAAGAGGGATTTATTTCCGTGATTGTGGTTATTGATTCACAAAGTGGAAAGATCGTTGCTGGGCCAGATATCCATGCACGTGGATTCAATGAAGATATGGCGCTCTTTGATGATGTGAAATTAAAGATTGAGAAGGCATTGGCTGCTGCGGTTGCCGAAGGAATTAATGGAACTCATCAGCTTTCACAGATTGTGCGAAAGACCGTTGGTGGATGGGTTGGGGGAGAACATCGCCGAAAGCCGATGATTGTCCCTGTTGTTATTGAAGTTTAAGAACGGCGCGCCTAGGGGCTAAGAAATTACTCATCCTTTACGATGAGGAGTGTGGCTAAGAAAAAATCTAAATCCAAAAGCGGTGCTGTAGGTGGCGCGCTCGGAAAAGGCTTAGCTGCAATCTGGCGATTCATCGCAAAAATTCTTGGAAACTCAGTTCGCTTCATTGCCCGTGGTGCTCGTGAATTAGATCCAGCACATCAACGCGATGGAATGGCCTTTCTGATTCTTATTCTCGCACTCGTTGCAACGGCCGGAACTTGGTTTCATGCTGACAATATTGTTGGCCGTGCGGTCTATGCATTTGTTTATGGCGGCTTTGGTCGCATCGGCTTTGTAACACCCGTTGTTTTGATTTATTTTGCTTTTAAACTATTTAGAACCCCTGAGGACAAAGCGGCAATTGGTCGAGTTGTTGTTGGCACATTGACGCTTCTACTTTCTTCAACTGGTATTGCACATTTACTCAACGGCTCAACCGGCACAGGTGCCACCGCAATGCGCGAAGGCGGTGGCTGGATTGGTTACGCAGTAACCACACCGTTGGTGTCATTGATGACTTCAGTACTGACTTATCCAGTATTAGTACTTGTATTCATCTTCGGTTTATTAGTTGTAACTGCAACTCCGGTTTCACAAGTTCTAGATCGCTTTACATCTAGTGCTAGTTGGCTATGGGCCAAGCGTCCTGAAAGACCCATCAAGGTAGAAGATTTTGAAATCACAGATACCCCACCTTTTGAAACACCTATCGTCGCTGCTTGGAACGAGCCGGTAGAAGAGGATGAAGAGTTAGATGAAGAGAGCTTTGATGAAGAGTTCACAGTTCCAATTCCTATTTCTCCTGTCATAACTCCAGAAACTGTTACCAAGCGTCCAGAACAACTCTTGCTCACCCCTGATTCAACATATGAACTGCCGCCTGCGGATATGTTGCGCACAGGCCCTGCTGCAAAAGCAAAGAGCAAGGCAAATGATTTAGTGGTGGCAGCGCTGACTGAAGTCTTTGCTCAATTTGAAATTGATGCCCAAGTGACTGGCTTTATGCGTGGGCCAACGGTTACACGCTATGAAGTTGAGCTGGGAAATGCCGTCAAAGTTGAGCGCATTACCGCCCTTGCTAAGAATATTTCTTATGCTGTTGCAAGTAGTGATGTGCGAATCCTTTCTCCTATTCCAGGAAAATCTGCAGTGGGAATTGAAATCCCAAATGCTGATCGTGAAATCGTTGCCTTAGGCGATGTTTTGCGCTCATCTGTTGCCGGCCAGGATCACCACCCCATGTTGGTTGCACTTGGAAAAGATGTTGAAGGCAACTTTGTGTGTGCAAACCTTGCAAAAATGCCTCACCTTTTAGTTGCAGGTGCTACTGGTGCTGGTAAATCTTCAATGATTAACGCCATGATTACATCGATTTTGGTGCGTGCTACACCGGATGAAGTTCGCTTAGTGCTAATTGATCCTAAGCGCGTAGAGCTAACTGCCTATGAAGGTATTCCACATTTAATTACACCAATTATTACTAATCCAAAAAAGGCAGCAGATGCACTTACCTGGGTAGTGCGTGAGATGGATTTGCGCTATGAAGATCTTTCAACATTTGGCTTTAGACATATAGATGATTTCAATAAGGCAGTTCGTGCCGGCAAAGTAATTGTGCCCCCTGGAAGTGATCGCACGGTTGAGCCTTATCCATACTTACTTGTAATCATTGATGAGCTAGCGGATTTGATGATTGTGGCAGCAAAGGAAGTAGAAGAATCAGTTGTTCGTATTACTCAGCTTGCTAGATCTGCCGGTATTCACTTAGTCCTTGCAACTCAGCGACCATCGGTGGATGTTGTTACTGGTCTAATTAAGGCAAACGTTCCTTCTAGACTCTCATTTGCAACTAGTTCTTTAGCAGATAGCCGCGTTATTTTAGATAGCCCAGGGGCAGAAAAACTTGTTGGACAGGGTGATGGTCTCTTTATTCCTATGGGAGCTAGTCGAGCAGTTCGTATTCAAGGTGCTTATGTGTCAGAGCGCGAAATTGAAGCGGTTACAACACATGTGAAGAAGCAGTTAAAACCGCGCTATCGCGAAGATGTCACAGCCGTTCAATCACATCCCAAGATGGTTGATAAAGAGATTGGCGATGATTTAGATATTTTGTTACAAGCTGTTGAATTAGTTGTTGGAACACAGTTTGGTTCAACATCTATGTTGCAAAGAAAACTTCGTGTTGGATTTGCAAAAGCTGGACGGTTGATGGATCTAATGGAATCTCGTGGAATTGTTGGACCATCTGAGGGCTCAAAGGCCAGAACTGTTTTGGTGAAACCAGATGAACTCGATTCTGTTTTAGCGACCTTGCGAGATTACTAAAGCAACCTTTGCCGGGGGTTAACACACATTTCACCCCCTGTTCTCACACCGCTCTCTAGCCACAGGGGATGCCACGGTTCTAGACTTGTACTCTCATCGGCAGCAGTAATTTCCCTTAAGGACCAGTAACGATGTCACTTGGATCTTTGATAGCTAAGGCGCGTAAAGACGCGGGTCTTTCTCTTGAAGATTTGGCTGCCAAAACCAATATTCGTATAAGCGTTTTGAGTGAAATAGAAAAAGATAACTTTGAACATTGTGGTGGTGAAACTTATGCCCGAGGCCATGTTCGCAATATCGCTTCAATTTTAAAAGTGGATCAAAAAGAGTTCATCCGTCTCTATGAAGAGGAGCAGGGTGGTGAAACCCGCTCGATCAAAGATTTGCTTATTGAAAATAGTGTCATGCGTTTGCCGGCCGAAGCTCGCAAAGTCTCATGGAAAGTTCTTGTGATGATTTCTGTGGTGTCGCTCTTTGCTGTTGGAATTGCTCAAGTAGTAATTTCAAACGTCAATACAAATGATGTTGTTAGTGCAGTTCCATCTGCAAGTGCATCGCCAACTGCAGCCGAATCACCATCTGCCGAGCCATCGGCCCAAAATACTTTTTCAACCGGCACTGGAGTCGAAGTAGTCATTAATGCAGTCCGCGCTAAGTCATGGCTATTTGTCTCTGATGATGCTGGAAGAGTTCTCTTTAGTGGTCAGATACCACGTGGGGCAGTTAAGGTATTTTCCTCCGATTCACAACTCAATCTCAAAGTTGGAAATGCTGGGGGAGTAGATCTGAAAGTAAATGGCAAGAAAGTTGAGGCCATTGGTATGGATGCTGAGGTAGTTAGCGTGTCGTACGGAGTCGATTCATAACCCGCTAAGATTTGCCAAATGAAGCGCACCGTAGCAGTTGTCACTTTAGGGTGCTCACGAAATGAAGTTGATTCTGAAGAGTTGGCTGGTCGTTTAGCAGCCGATGGATGGACCTTAGTTGATGATGTTGAATCAGCTGAAGTTGCTCTAGTTAATACATGTGGATTTATTGAATCAGCTAAAAAAGATTCTATTGACGCTCTACTTGAGGCAAACTCACTCAAGGGTCATGGTCAGACGCGTGCAGTTGTTGCGGTGGGCTGCATGGCTGAGCGTTACGGAAATGAATTAGCCGAAGCACTACCTGATACGGATGCAATCTTAAGCTTTGATGACTATCAAGATATCTCTGCGCGTTTGCAATCAATCGTTGCAGGTAATTCCCACACCCCGCATATCCCGCGTGATCGTCGTGCTCTCTTGCCGATTGCTCCAGCTGATCGCGCTGAAACCCGCGAGAGCGCTGAGTTTTCCCGCAAACGCTTAGGTGATGCACCATGGGCGCCACTTAAAATCGCATCAGGCTGTGATCGTCGCTGTTCTTTCTGCGCCATTCCATACTTTAGAGGCTCCTTCATTTCACGCCGCCCTCATGAAATCTTGGATGAGGCACGTTGGTTAGTTGCCAATGGAGTTACTGAACTCTTTTTGGTGAGCGAAAATACAACCTCTTATGGAAAAGATTTAGGTGATCTGCAGTTGATGGAGAAGATGCTGCCTGAGATTGCAGCAATCGAAGGTGTTGCACGGGTCCGACTTTCATACCTGCAGCCTGCAGAGATGAGACCAACTTTGATTCAAGCGATGATTTCAACGCCAAAGACAGTTCCTTATTTTGATTTATCTTTTCAGCACTCATCCCCATCAGTTCTGCGACGCATGCGCCGCTTTGGTGATAATGAAAAGTTCCTGCATTTAATCAATCAAATCCGAGTCTTATCACCTGAGGCAGGAATTCGCTCTAACTTTATTGTTGGATTTCCGGGTGAGACGCAGGAAGATTTTGATGAGTTGGCACGTTTTATCACTGAAGCCAAGTTAGATGCAGTGGGAATCTTTGGATATTCAGATGAAGACAACACCGAAGCGTTAAAGATTGAGGGCAAGATTGATCAAGAAGTAATAGCCCAGCGTGTGGAGGTTCTGTCTTCACTGGCTGATGAAATGGTCTCATTGCGTGCGCAAGCTCGAATTGGTGAAACTGTTCGTGTGTTGATTGAAGATGCTGAACTCCAAGAAGGACGAGCAGCTCATCAAGGTCCAGAAGTTGATGGAAGCACGGTTTTTATCGGAACAGATTTTAAGGCAGGCCAGTATGTTGATGCTGTGGTGATTGATTCGATGGGTGCTGATTTGGTGGCAAAGCCATTATGAAGTTGCCAGGATTTATCACTCCGAACTTCATAACTGTAATGCGCTTATTGCTGGTGCCAGTTGGTGCTTACACACTTTTTAAAAATGGTGGCAATGACCCAACTTGGCAATACATTTCATGGTGCGTGTTTTTCATTCTTGGAATGAGCGATGTTCTAGATGGCAATTTAGCCCGCAGCCGTAACACCATCACAGAGTTTGGAAAGTTTTTAGATCCAGTTGCAGACAAGGTAATGATTGGCACTGCAATGATTTCGCTATCAATTCTAGATCGTATGCCCTGGTGGATCACTATTGTCATCTTGGTACGGGAAATTGGAATTACAATTTTCCGCTTGATGATTATTAATCGAGGAGTGATTCCGGCCAATAAGGGCGGCAAGATCAAGGCGACCATGCAAAACTTTGGTGTTGGCTTCTATGTCTTGCCTTTGAGCTCCTCGCTCTACTGGTTCCGTGATGGATTTATGTATATAGCCGTAGCATTGACTATCGTTACTGGCGCTTACTATGTAAAATCAGCGTTCACTAAGAGATAGGGACACACTCACATGGCACTGCCTGCCGAGATCATCAGCCTTGCGGCGCAAGTAGTTGATGACTTACGTGCTCGTGGTGAAACTCTTAGCACCGCTGAATCTTTAACTGCAGGAGCTGTTAGCTCTGCCATCGTCACGATCGCCGGAGCATCTGATGTTTTTGTTGGTGGGACTACTGCCTATCGCGATGAAATTAAGAGTTCTCACTTAGGAGTTGATCCGGCGCTGATTGCCGAACACAGTGCAATCAGTGAAGAAGTTGCCATTGCTATGGCGCAAGGTGCGTTGAAATCTTTTGGAACAACATGGGCAATTGGCACTACAGGAGTTGCTGGACCTAACCCATTAGATGGGCATCCAGTGGGTGCGGTGTGGGTAGCAATTGCCGGGCCGGTATGTCAGAGCATCGAATTATCCTTATCTGGTGAGCGAGAATCTGTGCGAAACGCAGCTACGGCAAGCGCCATTGCCACCTTTGCGCGTATCCTTAGACACCGAGCGTAAAAAAGGAGGTGGGCCCGTGGTTCTAGTTCGTGAAGCAGTTGGTCTCACACTTCGCGCTGCCCGCACATCACAAAATCGCACATTGCGCGATGTAGCACGTGATGCCCGTGTCTCACTGGGTTACTTATCTGAAGTAGAACGTGGACAAAAGGAAGCATCATCTGAACTTCTTAACGCTATTTGTGTTGCGCTAGGTCTTTCACTCTCTGGTGTTTTCAATGACGTAGCGCTTGAGTTAAAGAGCCGCGAGAGCGTCACTCTTACTGTCGTCGATGCCGCTTAATAAATACGCACCACAAGCTGCAACACATCGCCGCACACAAAGTGCAATCCTTGAAGGTGCTAAGGCCTTAATTTCAACTGTTGGTTTAGCCAAGATGTCTATGATTGAAATCGCTGATACAGCCCAAGTTTCCAGAGCAACTCTCTATAACCATTACCGAGATAAAGAATCAGTCCTTGGCGCTCTGTGTGATTTCGAGATTCGCAGATTAGCAAGCATCGCCCAAATCGCGCCAAATCCCACAGATGCTCTAGAAGTTTTATCGATTCAAATCTCATCCGATAGCGCCCTTGCCAAGATGCGAACCTCTGATCCTGGCCCATTAACTCAAGTGATGGCAGCACCATCTCATCCACTATGGATGCAGTTCAATGATGCTCTAGCAATGATTCTTGGTTCACAGGTTTTAGCTGATCTTGCAACGCGCTGGTTAATCGGTCAGGCTATCCAACCTCTCACACCAGAGGATTCCAGAGTCCAAGCAGAGTTTCTTATTGCACGTGCGAATCTCTGATCTTCGCGAGCGTTTAGCTCTTTCATTTGGCGAGCACTCTCACTTTCCAACCGATATCGCTATCTCAGAGTTAGGTAGCAAAACCGTTAATGAGGCGCTAGCTGCTGGCCTTGAGGCAGATGAGATCTGGAAAGCGGTATGTAAGGCGCACCCTAAAGAGACAGAAAAATATAAGTACTAACAATGAGCCTTGCTACAACCCTGACTCAATCAGATCAAAACCATCCACCCTTAGTTTTAATTCATGGTCTGGGATCTGCTGCAACGGCATTTAAGCCCATCATCCCTGCCCTCGCACAAAGCTTTCGCGTGATAACTGTTGATCTTCCAGGCCATGGTCAAAGCCCCTATAACAAGGCCCAAGCAATGGATCCAAAGTCACTGGGCAGAGCAGTCTTTGAGAGCGTTGAGAGTAGGTATGGAATAAATGAGTTTCATGTGGCAGGTAATTCACTGGGTGGATGGATTGCACTTGAGATGGCAGCTGATCAACCGCAGCGCATTAAAACTCTCACAGGTCTAGCACCTGCTGGATTGTGGCTAAAACCATCATCGGGGCGCACACCTAGTGAAGCATGGTCCTATTACATGGCCAAAGTGTTACGGCCCGTCATTAGAGCTGGATTACATGTCATTGCATTGCGCAAGATTGGCTATGCAAATGTGAGTCCCAAGTGGCGTGAGTTAAGCTATGAAATCTGTTATGACTCGGCATATGCAATGGGACATGCAACGGGATATTTTCAAGCTTGGGATGGCATGTTAGGAAGACGTTTTGAAGGACATATTCCAGAGAGCGTTCCTGTAACAATTCTCTTTGGCGATACAGATAACACATTGCCGCATCCGCATTCACAGGAGCGCTCGCTAGCACCTGCTCATAGTTCTTGGGTGGTTATTGATAACTGTGGTCATGCACCGATGTGGGATTATCCAGATTTGATAGCAAAAATTATTAAGGAAACTACCGAGCGATAACCTCAAGGACCCAGGGCAATTTGCCATTGGATTCAAAGAGTTCGCATTCAAAGTTGGTTGAGACAATCTCTGCTAGTTCTTGGGGATTAGTCGGTACAAGCTTAGAGAGCAGCAACAGGCGCGTTACTTCACCCCGAGTCTTTTTGGACATATGAGTGATTACTTTCTTCACACCATTAACTTTGCTGAATACCTTTATCTCAACGCACTTTTCGGCCGGGGCAGTCCAAACGCTTTGGTAGGTCGATGAACGGCAGTCGATAATCAAATCCGCTTCAATGGCATCTAGCGCCTTTGTAATCGGTGTGCGCATCTGGGCTACATCTATTTTTTCTTTGTAGGGCTCAATCGGATCAAGGCATGTAAGGCTTCCGTACTTTGCCGAGATGATTGCAATTGATTTCTGTGCTCGGTTTTGGCCAGATCTGCCCAGCGTTGCCCAGCCCAGACCCTGATAGAGGACGCCGGTATAGATGGTGATAGCTGGACCTGGCTCTGCCGCCTTTTTCTCACTGGGGGGAAGCAGAATCAGCATGGGGGTAAGTATGGGCCCGTATAGCGCTGGCGACACGCTCATATCTGTCAGTGCCTCCTGCTACCTTTCGAACAGATGTTCGGATATTCTATCCGAGTACAACCAGAGCGGTTCTAACCTCCGCCCACAGCTCTTCCCCCGAGCGCTGCGGTCCGTCGTTAGGTCTCCGTACCTTCTGGGCCAGGACCAAACGTCACACGACGTTCTATCGAAAGGAAAGTAAGTGGCTACTGAAAAAAGTAATAAAGCTAACGATGCTGCACAAGAAAAAGCTACAAGCGAACGCCAAAAAGCGCTCGATACAGCCCTAGCCCAGATCGAACGTCAATTTGGAAAAGGCTCAGTAATGAAGATGTCCGATCGTCAAAACCAGATTGTTGAAGTAATTCCAACTGGTTCAATCGCACTTGATATCGCACTTGGTATTGGTGGATTGCCTCGCGGTCGAATCGTAGAGATCTACGGACCAGAATCTTCAGGTAAGACAACTCTTACATTGCATGCAATTGCAAACGCGCAAGCCGCCGGTGGTATCTGTGCATTCATCGATGCTGAGCACGCCTTTGATGCAGAGTATGCAAAGAAGCTGGGCGTTGATATTGATGCTCTTCTTGTTTCACAGCCAGACACAGGTGAACAGGCGTTAGAAATCATGGACATGCTTATTCGTTCAGGCGCACTTGATCTCGTTGTCGTTGACTCCGTTGCAGCTCTTGTTCCACGCGCAGAAATTGAAGGCGAAATGGGAGATTCTCACATGGGTCTTCAGGCACGCCTGATGTCACAAGCGCTACGTAAAATTACTGGTGCACTTCACCAATCAAAGACAACTGCAATCTTTATTAACCAGTTGCGCGAAAAGATCGGTGTCTTCTTCGGTTCACCTGAGACTACAACTGGTGGTAAAGCGTTGAAGTTCTACGCATCAGTTCGTTTGGATATCCGTCGTATTGAAACCCTTAAAGATGGCCAGGACGCTGTTGGTAACCGTACTCGCGTTAAGGTTGTTAAGAACAAGATGGCTCCACCATTTAAGCAGGCAGAATTCGACATCATTTACGGCACAGGTATTTCACGTGAAGGCTCTCTGATTGATCTTGGAGCAGAGGTTGGAATCGTGAAGAAATCTGGCGCTTGGTATACATACGAAGCTGATCAACTGGGTCAGGGCAAGGAAAATGCACGTACATTCCTTATCGATAACCCAGATCTAGCTAATGAGATTGAAGGCAAGATTCGCGCTCACTTTGTGCCAATTGAGGTCGATGCAGATCTGATTGCAGCTATCGATGAAGCCACTGCTGAGGTTGATTTCTAATTAGCCTGCAATTTTCAAAGGTTGACCAAGAGGCTGACCCTTACTCAATTGCATATGCCATCGCACAAAATGCTTTGGTTGCGCGGGCCAAGAGTAAGGGTGAGCTCTTGGCTCATCTTAAAAAACGTGGCGTTGAGGATGAGGTTGCGCAAGCAACAATCTATAAATTAACGCAAAATGGCTTAATCAATGATGCTGAGTTTGCTAAAGCTTGGACTCAATCGCGCCACAATGCCAAGAAACTCTCCAAGCGAATCATTGCCGGAGAGCTTCGCACCAGGGGAGTAGATCAAAGCGCAATCGATGAGGCGCTAGATGAGATTGATGATGAATCTGAATACCGGATGGCGTTTTCGTTAGCGATGAAAAAGTATTCAACGATGTCAAGAATGGAACCAGAGGTTCAGATTCGTAGAATTCAATCCTTGCTACAACGCAAAGGTTTTGGCTTTGGTGTTATTGGCCGCGTTATTCGCGAGCTAGATATTCACTCAGGCGAGCAGCTGTAGCAACTACGGCTGCAGCATGAACGCGGCCGGGCTGTCGACCTAAACGCTCAATCGGTCCACTGATGCTCACTGCTGCAATAACTTTTCCATTAGGTCCGCGAACTGGGGCAGAAACAGAAGTGACTCCAGCTTCGCGCTCTCCTACAGATTGCGCCCAACCACGACGACGATCTGCAGCAAGTTGAGCAGCAGTAAATCTGGCATTAGCAACGCCGCGATGAATCTTTTCGCTATCTTCCCAAGCCAATAAAATCTGTGCGGCAGATCCTGCCTGCATGGTTAACGCTGCGCCAACCGGAACAGAGTCACGCAGACCAGATAAGCGCTCTGCAACGGCAACACAGATGCGTTGATCACCTTGTCGCTTATAGAGCTGTGCACTCTCACCTGTCGCATCTCGCAGCGCAGCCAACGCTGGGGCAGCAGCGGCAAGTAAACGATCTTCTCCTGCAGCTGCGCCAAGTTCGGCTGCGCGTGGGCCTAATACAAAGCGACCAGATAGGTCACGGGCGATGTAGCGATGAAACTCCAGGGCCACAGCTAAGCGGTGTGCGGTTGGGCGGGCTATGCCCGTTGCAACGGTTAACTCGGCAAGTGAATGCGGGCCAGCTTCTAAAGTATTTAATATTGATGCGGCTTTATCTAATACGCCAACTCCGCTATTCTTTCTGCTCATAGGGTGATATTAACATCCCACTATGTGATATGGCAAATAAAGGAGTAAGGAAAAGCAGATGGGTAAAACGCTAGCTGAGAAGATTTGGGCAGAACACATTGTTCGCGCTGCCGATGGTGAACCAGATCTTTTGTATATCGATCTTCATCTCATCCATGAAGTAACTAGCCCACAGGCCTTTGATGGTCTGCGCCTTGCTGGACGCACAGTGCGCCGTCCTGAACTGACCATTGCTACAGAAGATCACAACGTGCCAACGCTTAATATTGATAAGCCAATTGCAGATCCTGTTTCAAAGCTGCAGGTGGACACACTTCGCGCAAATTGCGCCGAGTTTGGTGTGCGCATCCACTCATTGGGAGATAAAGACCAGGGTGTTGTTCACGTAGTTGGCCCACAGCTGGGCTTAACACAACCAGGTATGACAATTGTTTGCGGAGATTCACACACATCTACCCACGGTGCTTTTGGTGCTTTAGCTTTTGGTATTGGAACCTCTGAAGTAGAGCATGTATTAGCAACACAGACCTTGCCACTTGCTCGTCCAAAGACAATGGCTATTAATGTTGAAGGAACGCTAAAAAAGGGCGTTACTTCAAAAGATATTATCTTGGCCATCATTGCAAAGATTGGCACTGGCGGAGGCCAGGGC
>Ga0255127_1000909_pt1 | contig 13119 bp, 2 predicted proteins | sample Law_Miss_RepB_8d_FD_188555 | JGI IMG/M metagenome (GOLD analysis project Ga0255127, IMG submission 188555) | Freshwater microbial communities from St. Lawrence River, New York, United States - Law_Miss_RepB_8d | ecosystem: Environmental > Aquatic > Freshwater > River | place: USA: New York...
AACGTGGCCGGAGCGGAGCACTTGACGAGGTAGGCCATCTGGCCGGTGAGCGAGCCCAGCGTGGTCTGGGTCGCGTTGCCGCGGATCCATACGCTCCACTCGGGGGTGCTGGCCGTCGGCAGCACCGAGGACGTGCGGAATTGGGCGGGGTTGGGGTTCGGGTTCCAGCGCCAGATCTCCTGCACTGCCGGGGCGCCCACGAGGAGGTTTTCGATCGTGTCGTGGTTGGCGTCGCCGTGGAGGTAGATCGAGTTCCAGCCCGCCTTCAGGGAGTAGGTGACGTTCTGCCACTGAGCCCTGGCGCTTGAGGCGAGGGCGAGGAACAAGAGGAATGCCGGGAGAAATTTCTTCATCGCACGCTCAGTCGGTAGAACCGGGAGGTGGTTGAGGGGGCTTTCACAAAAATCGACCGGATGCCGACCTCCGGCGCCTGGTAACGCGCCTGCTCCGCTCCTTGGGCGGACAGCGCGAACGATACCGTGGTCCAAGTCTTGAGATCGGCGCTTTCCTCGACCGTGTAGGACTTGCCGGTGATGCCGAAGAACTCGAGTTGCACCGCGGAGGCGGTCTTGCCCAGCAACCGGAGTTCGAAGCGATCGGACGGATCGGCGGCGAAAGTGCCGGCAATGTACTCGTGGAAGTTGGAGATGCCGTCCCCGTCGAAATCCCCGTCCCGGGAGATGAGCGCCAACTCCCAGCCGTTGGCACCGGGGCGCCGGCCCGCAATGTAGAGCTGCCATTCTTCCCAAGCGTCGGGGAGCCCGTCGCGATCGGTATCATCCCCGAGATTAAGATCGAGCCGTACCCGCTCACCGCCCGCCGTGGCGCGCAGGGAGCCGGAAACCCCGATCGGGTAGAACTGTTGTCCGTTCATCGTCACGACGACGGAAATGAGGCCGCCCGCGGCCACCGCGGTTTCGCTGTAGGCGCGTGTGGAGGGGAGATTGAGGTCAACACTGACCTTGAGCTCGTAGTTGAAACCTCCCCGAAGCTCCTTGGATACCGGAGCGCGGCCGATTTCCTTGCCGTCCCTGAGAAGGATCAGCTCCGCGCCATCGACCTTCAGGGTCGCGCCCACCTGATCGCGCACGATGCCGAAGAGGGTATAGTGCGGCGCAGGGGGGAAAGCCTGAAGGAGCGCACTGGCGAAGGCGAAAGCCAGCCCCCAGCGCAACCAGCGATAAAATGTCATGGGTAAGCTCGAGTGAGCAAAGCCGCGCGCCAGTGGTACCTCAACCCTATTTCCATAAGAAATCAGTGGGGTGAGTCTCGCATCGCGGCCAAGTCCGTCCCTGGGCGGTTTTGGCCGTCGAGTCCCTCCGCTTCGCCATGGATGATAAAGGTCTGCGTTCATGGCACCTCGTAGACCTCGATCAAGGCATTGCCCGAGGCACCGCCGGGGCCGGTGAGCTGCGCCGTGTAGGCGCCGGGGGTAAAGTAGGCCAGCAGCGCCGAGTCGGCGCTGCCTGCCGGCAGCGCAAAGGCCCCGACCTTGGAAGCGGCCGCGGCGATCGCCCCCGGCTCGGGCCCAACCGTCCAGCCCGAGTTTCGCGTCACCACGCGATCACCCGAAAAAACGGCGATTTCGGTGCGCGCCAAAACGTCCTCTACGCCAAACTGCGCCAAACCAGGCCCCACCCCGCGCACCAGCAGCCGTTTCGGTACCGACCCCGAAACCACAAAGCCTGCGATCAGAGCGTCGTCCCCGCCACCCGCGCGCGCCCGGGTGGCGATATTGACCAGTTTCTCGGATCCGCCGCCCCGGCCGGAGTCGGCGTCGTAGACCTCGACGAGCGCGACCCCCCTGGCGCCGGTTTGGGAGGCGGCGACAAGGGTGTAGGCGCCCGGCAGCAATTCCGTAAAGAGGGCGGCGTCGCGGCTGCCCGGCTTCAGCGCGAAAGCCCCGACCTGGGCGGCGATGGCGCTGGTTTCGGCCGCCTTGGTCGGCACTTCATCCCAATCGTTTGCGGACGCCACGAGCTGACCCGCCCGGTAAAGCTCCAGGCGGGCCGCGGGGAGGACCCCGCCCACTCCGAAAGCGGATAAACCGGGGCCGACGACACGCAGCAGCAGCCGGCGCGAGGCGTTGCCGCCGACCACAAAGCCCGCGATCAGCGAGTCGCCGTTTCCTCCCGTCGGGCTGCGACTGGAAATGTTCAGGAGCCGTTCGGTCTGGCGTGCAACAGACGTCTCGGCGCCCAGGAACGAAGTCGCGCCGCCGGAAGCAGGCGTGTAGTCCAACGCCACAACGCTGCCCGCGCGGATCTCTCCGGTGAATCCACCTCCCCCGGAGAGTCGGCCGGCGGAATCCGCCGTGATCCTTGATCCGTCTTCAACCGAGCCCGTGAGAACCGCGGCGAAGCCCTCGCCGGAGGGAGCGACAATCAGGTAGGCCCGCGCGGACCCGCCGGAGGAGCCTGCCGGGTAGTAGCCCGCGAAACGCTCCAGACCGACGGAGCGAGCCGGACCGGTGGCGGAAAACGACAATCCCAGGCGATCGACGGAGCCGGCGAGCGAGCCGTCCGCGGCAAAGGTCCCCGCGATGGCGAACTCGCCTTCAAGCGCCGCGCGCGAAGGCATCGCCCCGACGGCCGCCGAAGCGACGGCAGGTCCGGGTTCGGTCGATCCCGAGAGGCGGCCGGCGGAATCCACGCTTACGGCCGAGGCGACCACGGCTTTTTTCGCCGCGACGGAAAAGCCCACGAACGCACCGGTACGGTCCTCACGGACGAGCAGCGCGAAGGAACCGCCGCCGCTGAGTGTCCCGATATAAACGCCTGCGTAAGGGAAACGCGCAGCGGACTCCGAGACGGCGATCGTCGCCGCCGCCGACAGCACCGAGCCGGCGGCGTTGGAAACAATCACGGTATAGGCGCCGGCGGAGGCGGTGGTGACGCCGGTGAGGGCGTACTGGGAACCTGTGGCTCCGGCGATGGCCACGCCATTCCGCCGCCACTGATAGGCCAGCGGGGTTGATCCGGTCGCGCTGACTGAAAGCGTGTGGGCGCCGCCCACCGAAAGCGAAGCCCCGGAAGGTTGGACGGAGATGGCGGGAGCCGAAGCCCCCGAGGCGGCTGGGGAGAACACCAGATTCGGGGAGGAAACAATCTGCTGTTTCGAAACTCCATTTTCCGAGAAACGGAAGATGGCGGACACGGCGGAGAAAACCTGCGAGCCCGAGAGGCCTGCGGGATGGGCGATCGTGAATTCAAAGCGCGCCGGGCTGGCCGGGATGGAGGTGTAGGCGAACCCAAAGGAGCCCATTTCGCCGGAGAAAGGCGCGACTTCCGGCGGATTCGCACCGCCCTTCGACACGAAGGTCCAGTTCGAGGGCACCGAGCCGATCTGGAATCCGATGGAGCCCATCGAACCGCTGTAGGTCAGGGTAACGCTCAGCGTTACCGTTCCCGCCGCGGTCCCGATCGTCGAGGCCACGGGGGAGACGCTCACCGTCTGCGCTCTCAGAAAGAGCGGGCAAAGGAGAACGAAGAGCAGTATCCGGCAGGAGGAAGTCATGGCATGTTTCTCACGGTAGCTGGTATACCTCCACCAGTCCCACTCCTCCGCCGGAGACGGCCGACATTTGCGCGGTGTAGGCCCCGGGCGGCAGCGTGAGCAGCAGAACCGCATCCTTGCTGCCCGCGGGAAGACTGAAGGCGCCGACGGAACGCGCGGCAGCCGCGATTCCCGAAGCCTCATCTCCATTCCAATTATCGTTCTCGGCCACGACCGTCGCCTCGCGCCGGACGACGAGCCGGGGGTCCTGCACCACGCCGCCGACACCGAATTGCGCCAAGCCGGGACCGATTGCACGCACCAGCAGACGCCGCGGAGCGTTGCCATCGATCACAAAGCCGACCGTCAGCGTCCCGCCCGCCGCGTCGAGCGTCGAGCGGACAGCCAGGTTGCTGAGCGACGAAACGGCCGCGGCTCCCGCGTCGTAAATCTCCGCCAAAGCCACGCCGTCTGCACCGCCGGCTTCGACGTGCACGGTGTAGGAACCGGGGCCCACCGCTGAAAGTAGCGCCGCGTCGGCGGAGCCCTCCGCCAGCGGAAAGGCCCCGACCCGCGCGGAAACCGATGTGACGCCGCTGACTCCGGCGGGCCCGGAGTGCCAGTCCTCGTTTTCCGCCAGCAAGGAGGCCCCCTGATAAAGCCGGAGACGAGGATTCAAGGCGTATCCGGAAACACCGAAGCCGGCGAGCGAGGGACCCACACCGCGTATGAGGAAATTTCGCTGGGCGGCGCCTTCGACCGTGAATCCGGCGATCAGCGTGCCATCACCGGTTCCGGAACGCGCCAGCGAAGACAAGTTGATGAGACGACCGGTGGCCGGAAGCACGGTGGACACGCCGGAGAAATCGGCCTGCGCCTCGTTCGGAAGCTTGAAACTACCCTTCAGGGCGCCGCCGTCCGCCGTCAGCGAGCCCCTGACCTCCGTGGTCCCGGTGCCGCCGGAAATCGCCCCGGAGAAGGAGAAGTCGGCGCCGAGGTCGAGGACCCCGCCAAAAATACCTTCGGGCGATTGCAGCAGCACCGCGGTTTGTCCGGAAGGCAATGCGATCGCCTGGACGGTGCCCTGTAGCGTCCCAAGGAAATCAGCCCGGTAGGCGCCGGTCACCGACGCACCCGGGCCGGACGTGGGCAAGGCGCGGGCCGAGGCCCTCAGGCCAAGCTCGGAAAAGTCGAGGGTGAGTTGCCCGTCGCGTACCGAGCCCCTGACGGTGACCTGGCTGGGGTTCGAAGCCGCACGCGCAGGTCCGCTATCCCGCGCTCCCAAGGGAGCCGCCACTGTGACCTGCAAGGTAAAGGTCCCGTCCGCGGCGAGCTGGACATTGAAAGCCCCTTGCAAGCCAACCTCGGCAGCCAAGAGCAATACCGTCACCGAGCGGCCGTCGGCTGGCAGGAAGGCGGCCACCCGACCACGCCGCGCGGCCTGATTCACGTCGACGACATCCGCGAGAAAGGTCTGGGGCGTTCCGGCCGCAACCTGCACCCGTCGGTCCACCGGGGAGGCGGGGGCGTAGTTGGAATCGCCGGGCTGGGATGCGCGGACGACCACTTCGCCGGCGTCTGGAAGAACCAGCGAGCCGGAATCGATGCGGGCAGATCCGCTGATGATCTGGAACGCGACCGGCAGACCGCTGGTCGCGGTGGCTTTGAGGGGCAAGGTACCCCCGCGGACGCCGGACGCCGGAAGCTCGAAGGAAATGGTCTGCGGGGCGCCTCCCACGGTGAATGACTTCTCAACTGCCGTTGCGGCCGCATAGGACCCGTTTCCAGGTTGCGAGGCGCGAACCACCACCGTGCCGCGTCCCAGAGCCACGAGTTCTCCGCTCTCGATCTTGCCTGGACCGCTTATCACAGAGAACGCAACCGGCTGGCCGGACGACGCCGTCGCTATCAGCGGGATGCGCCCGGAAGCCGGAACGCCCGAGGGCTCCGGGAAGGTGATCGTCTGTCTGCCCGGTTTAATCACGAGGGTTCCAGAGGTGGAACCTTGGAAGGCAGAGGACTCGACGATGGCGAAAACCGAGTAGGAGCCCACCGCCGTGGGAACGACCGTCGTGGAGCCGTAGTAGACGACGACTTTAAGGTTGCCCGGAGAAACCGAGACTAGAACCGGTTTCGGCTGCCCGTCGTACTCCTGATCCAAGGACGAAAGCGTCACGCTCGCCGGGGTACGGGAGTTTTCAGAAACCGTGACCCTCACGACCGCGGACAGCACACTCACGTTGCCCAGGGCGTCCGTCGCGGTGGCCTGAATCGGATAAGTTCCGACTCCCCGGAAGAAAGTGACTTCCCATGCACCCACGGCGGAGGCTTGCGCAGAAGCGACGGACGTCGAGTCGGCGAAAACCTTGATCAGGGCCAGCGGTTCGGCCGTGCCCCTCAGAGACACCAGATTGCCCGACACATATTGGGAGGAGAAAACCGGGGGATCACTGACCACCGTCACCGTGATCGCCACCGTGTCCGTGTCCGTCGCGCCCAGGGCGTCCGTGGACAGGACCGTCAGTGTGTCCGAACCGTTGAAGTTAAGCACCCCTTGGTAGGTCAAAGTCGCGAGAGCCGCGTTGATCTGCGCCAACGAGCCCGCTAGGGAAAGTGAGGCGGAGTTGTTCGCGCCAGCGCTCAGCGCGGCACCGCCAGCAATATTCACGAAAAGCCTGCCATTGGTCACGGTCAGACGGATTCCCGTAAGATTATCGTCACGGTCGGCCACACTGACCGCGGCCGCGCCAGTGAAAGCCAGTACCGCATCCTCGGCTACGGTGCGGGCGGACGGTACCGTGTTGACCGGGGAGGCGGCGGAAAGAGGGATGATCTCCTGGGGAGCAGAAGTCAGAGCGCTGACCGCGGAAGGCGCGAGCACGGCGGAAGCGCCGAAAATATGGGGGCCCTCCGCCAGTGCCGTAGGCGGGGTGAAGGACCATGCGCCGGAGGCATCGGCCAGGGTTGAGCCCAGCTGTTGATCGCCGTCGTAGATCCGGATGGTGGCTCCGGCAACCGCGGTACCGGAGATCACCGGCGGATTCACCACCGAACTGGGCCTGAGCCCGACGATCAACGGCGCCGCGGTCGTCGATGATTCACCGGCCACGACGATGGGGTCGAGAATGACTCCGTTGGCCAGCCGATCGTCGTCGCCCCGCTCGCCGTCGCGATATACGATGCGGATGATGTCGGGTCGGCCGTCCCCGTTGGTGTCGATGAATTGAGCACCCGTCCGGCCGTCCCATTCGAAGGCGTAAAAAGTCTTCACCACGGCGGAGGCGCTCTCGTAGCCGAACTTGAAGATCTTGGTGGGCACCTGCGCGCCCCGGGGAAGGGTGATTACAAGCTCCACCGAGCCGTCGGGCTTCAACAGGGCGTTGGCCAGTTCAAACTGCACGACGGGGGAAAGCGCCACCCAGTCCTTCGGTTTCGCGTCGAATTCATCGACGGAGTAGGTCTTCGCGTCACGGACGACGGCTCCGGCATCAACCACGACGCCGTTGCGGTCGCCCCGGAGATCGCCGGCGGCGAAGCTGCCCACCACGATCGCCATGACGTCCTGGGCGGAAGCGCCAGATTGGCCTACACGAACTGTGGCGACCGCGGTCTGGGATGAATCGGGCTGTCCGTCGCCGTTGAAGTCGCCGGTTGTCGCCTCATCAGCATCGGCGACGCCATCGCCGTCGGTATCGAGTACGAAGTTCAGGGAGTAGATCACTGCTTCGTCGGCCGTGCCGCCCGCCGGGGAAACCACCACCTTAACCGTCGCGTAGCTGGTGAACGTGGCGCTGAAGCGCACGGAGAGCAGGGAGCCCGCGACGGCACCTGCGCCGTTGGTGAATTCGCGCAGCGAGAAGCCGAGGTCGCGGCCCGTCGGATCGATGAACAATTCGGCGAGGTTGACGGTTAGGTTGGCGGCGGAGCGAACGCGGATGAGCAGGGCGAGGTCGGAAACCGGCCGAATCTTCGCCGAGGTCGGGGCGAAGGTGGCGCTTCGCGGGCCGATGAAGACCTCCCCGGCCGTGGGGTCGGTGCTCCCATTGCCGGCTCCGTCCCGCGCGATTACGTCAACGGAGAAGGTTCCGGCACGAAGTGCATTGAGCGAAGGCACCGGGCATTCCCAGATGCCATTGCTGCGCGAGAGGGTCACTTCACCTCGGGTGGAGGAATAGGTTACCCCGTCGACGGCCACGGTGAGCACGACTGTGTCATTGATATCAAACAGCCCGCGAAGAACCGGCGTCGCGGAGGTCGAGTTCAGCGGGAAGACCGTCGGCACACCGGGGGCGGCGGTGTCGATCACCACGGAACGCGCGGTCTCGGCGCCCACGTTGCCGGCGGGATCGGCTTGCAGGAAGATCAAGGGCTGCGTGCCATCAGGCAGCGCGGCGAGCGGCGTGATCGACCATTCGCCCGCCGGGTTCACCAACGCTGATCCGAGCAGTTCCGTTCCCCGCAGCAGGCGCGCGGTGGCTCCCGGCTCACCACGACCACTGAACGCGGGGCGGGCTGATGCGTTCGGGGAAACAAACGCGTTCACCGAGGGTGCGGCCGGCGGAGTCCGGTCAACGATCAGTGTCACGACCGCCGACGAAGGCCCGTTGTTGCCGGCGGCATCCTTGGCCACCGCGGACAAAGGATGAGTACCTTCCGAAAAATCCACGGACGGCGAAAACGCCCAGCGGCCACCGGTGCCGGTGGTAACCCGCGCCAGGAAAACCCCTCCGTCGAAGAGCGAAACCTCCGAACCAGCCTCGGCGTTTCCGGCGATCGCGACCTTCGTAAGTCGGGTCGCGGCCAAGGCGTCGATCGTCGGGGCCGCCGGGGCGGTAAGGTCGATTTCAAAGCGAACCTCGGTGGAAACGGCACTCGCCGCTCCCCCGCTGTCCGTCGCGGTGGCCGTCAGCACCCTGATACCGGGAGCGAGAGCCGTCGCGGGGGTCAGAGTCCACGTGCCCGCGTTGTCCGCGACGGCAGAACCGATCAGCAAGCCGCCGTCGAAGACCCGCACCGTGGTGGCCGGTTCAGCCAGACCGGAAAGGACGGGGCGAAGCGAGTTCGATGGCCCCGCGGAAAGGACGGTGGGGGGCACGGGAGCCGGCAACGTGATCGTGAAGCTGGCCGAGGCGGAGGCGGTGCCGGGATTACCCGCCGCATCGCGGACGGACGCGGTGAGAGAATTCGCTCCGCGGCGCAGCGGGAGAGCGAGCGTGACCGTCCATTGCCCCGCCTCGTTAGCCAGCCCGCTGCCGAGCAACAATTCGCCGGCGAAAAGCTGCACGGTGCCGCCGACTTCGGCGGTTCCGCTGATCGCCGGGCGGGCCGAGGTGAATTCACGCGAGGCGGAGAACGCGGGGGCCGGCGGAGGCGTGGTGTCTATCTCGAACGAGGCGCCAGCGGAGACGGGGCTACGGTTACCAGCCGCGTCGATCGCGACGGCGGTAACGGTATGCCGCCCCTCGGCAAGTTCGAGGTTGGATACGACCCGCCATTTGCCGTCTTCTCCCGAGGGGCTTTGGCCGAGCTCAACGGATCCCTCCTGAACGACGATCCGCGCCCCGGGTTCGGCCGTGCCGGAAAACTCGGGCCGCACCTTGTTCAAGAATGGAGTCACCGCATCCAGCGCCGGCTGCCCCGGCGCCGTGGTGTCGATCCGCAGTTTGACGGGAACCGCCGGACTCCTGTTCCCCGCGGCGTCAACCGCCACGCAGGCAATCTCGTGCTCACCGTCCGCCAGAGGCGTGGTCAGTGTGACGGACCAGTTGCCGTCGGCGCCCGCCAATCCGCTCCCGATCACGGCGGTTCCCTTCGTCAGCTCGATCACGGCCGACGCCTCGGCGCCACCGGTCACGGTGGGGAGGAAGGAGTTCTGCAGGGCCGCCGACGAAACCGAGGGCCCGACCGGAGGAGTCCGGTCGAACACCAAAAGGCGCTCCTCGGATTTCGCGCTGGCATTGCCCGCTTCATCCTCCGCTGTGACCTGGATGCGGTACGAGCCCTCGGCGAAGGTGCGGATCGAGGCGAAGGACCACTGGCCGGTCGCCGGGACAGCGGTGCCGCCGAGCAGTTCGTCGTTCACGAAAATCCTGACGTAGGAGCGGGGTTCGGCGCTGCCAGAGAAGGACACGGAGGTGAGGTTGCTGGGCGACCTGAACTGAGCCGTCGGTGAGAACGGGGCGGTGAGGTCGATCCGCAGCGTGAGGACAACTGAAGCGGAGCTGGTAGCCGTTTCACTCCGGGCGAATGCATTGAGCAGATGCACGCCCTCCGTCAGCGCCGCCGCCGGCCGGAGCGACCAGCGGCCCGAGCCATCGGCCTGCGCCTCGCCGATCACCAGATCACCCTCCTTCACGACGACCGAAAGACCCGGCGAAGCGCGCCCGTCGATCAGGGGTGAAGCGGAGGAGGTGACCCATGAAGCGCGGGTGAAGGCGGGGGCGTCGGGAACGTTCGGATTGTAGGTGATTGCGACCTGCTCCGAGGGTACGCTCGCGTTACCCGCGAGATCGGTTGCGACGGCGGAGATCAGATTGATGCCCTCGGTCAGGGCCGCGGAAAGCGTGATGGCCCACTCCCCGGCACTGTTGGCGGTTGTGTCTCCGACCACTTGCTCGCCCCGCAGGAGCCGGACGGAGGCCGACGGCTCCGCGCTGCCGGTCAACTTCGGTGCGGGCACCGCGAAAGAGGCCGGCTTGAGGGTGGGCGCGGCGGGCGGAACCGAGTCCACGATGACCAGACTCAGCGGGGAGAAACCGCTGGAGTTCCCGGCCGCATCAAGCGCCAAGGCGGTCAGGGGATGGGAACCCTCCGCCCAGGGTTGCGCCGGTGTGAACGTCCAGCTCCCGTCGGCCGCCACCGCCACCTCGGCCACGACTTTGTTTTCGTCGAAAACCCGGACGGTGCTGAATGCCTCCGCGCGCCCCGAGATTAGCGGTGTTTTGGATGAGGAGTACCGCGGAACGTTGAGGGTCGGAGTTCCGGGCGGATACGGATCGACCGTGACGTTGAATTTCGCGGAGGCGGGCCCCGTGTTACCCGCGGCATCACGGGCTACCGCCGATAGCTGCCGCGGGCCCGCGGGCAGAGGAGCCAGCGGAACGACGGACCACTGCCCGCCCGTACTCGCCCGGCCGGATCCGATCTCCACCGCGCCGTCGAGCAGGCTGACCACGGCGAGAGGCTCCGCCGTCCCGGTGATGGCGACCCTTGCGCCGATCACCTGACCCGGAAGCGTGAAAGCCGGCGCGGCAGGCGCGACGGTGTCGAGTTCCACGATGACCTCCGTGGACGTCGCGCTCGCCGTGCCGGCGCGGTTGGTCGCCACCGCCGTCAGACGATTCGCGCCTGCCACCAAGTCGCCGGAGGGAGTCAACGACCAGTTGCCGTCCGACCCGGCGATCGCCGTGCCGACAGAGGTGCCGCCTCTGGAAACTGTAACCGACGACGACGCGGGGGCGGTGCCACGTATCGAGGGCCGCGCGAGATTCGTGGGCCCGGAGGTCAGGATCACGGGCGCGGCCGGAACGGAAAGATCTACCTCGAGAACGGTCACGGCGGAAAGGGCGCTGGTGTTGCCGGCGATGTCGGTGGCGCGAGCGGTGATCTCGTTCCTGCCCTCAAGAAGGTCCGCGGTCACCGTCGCGCTCCAGGCGCCCCCCGCATCCGCCGTCACGGAGGCCAGGAGCCCGCCGTCGCGGAAGATCTGCACGACCGACCGAGGCTCGGCCTGACCGCTGAGAGGAGGCCTTCTGGTGCCCACAAACCCTGGCAGGGCGAAGGACGGCGGCGCCGGCGCCACGGTATCGACGATGATATCACGGCTGCGCGCGAGTGATCCGGAGGCCGATCCGACAGGGAGCACAAGGGAAGGGGCCACGGCGCCGGAAACGCTGCCGATGGTCCCGATGAGGGCGCCGGACCCGGCCGCATCCAGATCCGCGGTGAGGTCGCCGGGCTGAATCTGATAGGAAAAGGTGAGAACATTGGTGCCCGCGCCGGAGACGTAGGCGGCCGATCGCTGCGCCGCGGAATTGAGCTGGAGCGCCGGGGCTCCGGTGACGGTCACGATACCGGAGAAGGAGACCGAAATTTCCACGGTCTGACCGCTCCGGTAGGGTCCGTCCTTCGCCGTCGAGTTCAGCGCGATCACCTCGATCCGCTCCGCGATGCTGAAGGCCTGCTCGACCGGCACCGCGGCCTCGAGGTTGCCATCGCCCGCCTGCGTCGCGCGGATCACGACCCGGCCTGCGGAGACGAGAGTCACCAGGTTTCCCGCGACGGTGGCGGGGCCGCTCACCACCTGATAGGAGACAGGCAAGCCCGAGCTCGCGACCGCTCCCAGCGTGAAGGCCGGGTTGCCGAGAGCCTGGTTGGGCAGGGCGTCGAAAACCAGCGTTTGGGACGCCTTCACGATCGTCAGCTGGCCCGGGGTGAAGACGAAACGGTACTTCGACGAGCGTCCGCCGTTCGGGTTCAAAGTGTAAACGCCAGCCGGCGAGGCTTCATTGGCCTCGGTGGCAACCGCGGGTCGCGCTTCGAAGCCGGACGGTTCATCTCCGGTCAGGAATCCGTCAAACGTGAGTTCAAACGGGGGATTCGCGGATGCGAAGGCTCTCACGACGGGCTTAACGCCGACCCCGAGAGGCCGGGGCGCCACGATGAGCACCTGATCGACGTCGGAGGCCGACGCGTAGGTACCATTGCCGCGCTGGGAGGCCCGCACCACCACTTCTCCCGCACCGATTATCGCGAGCGACGAATCCGTCAGGGTGGCGGGACCCGAAATCAGGGCGTAGGAAACCGGCAAGCCGGAGTCGGATGACGCTCGCAGGGTCACGGGGGAATCCCCGTAGGTCGCGCTCCCGAGAGCCGGAAACGCGATGGTCTGCGACAGTAGGAGCACGCGGAACGATTGGAGGCGTTCCTGGGCGGGATTGAATTGCGCGTCGCCCGTCTGGGAGGCCTTCACCACGACCGTACCGGCGCCGGTCGGGGAAAGGATCTTGCCGCTGATTGTCGCGGGACCACTGACGACCGCGAAAACCACCTCAAGCCCGGAGGAAGCGAAGGCCTTCAGTTCGATCGGAGCGGAAGTCACCGCGAGATCGGACACCGCCGTGAACTCCACGTATTGGTTCTTCTTGGAGACATCGAGGGCGAGATTCACCTCCGGCGCGGGGAAGTGGTTCGCGTCACCAGCCTGGACCGCCCCGACCGTAACGTTGCCGGTGGCGGGAATCGCAGAGAGCTTCCCTTCCGCGGATAGCGAACCCGCACTGCCGTTGGCCAGACTCAAGGTCACGGGAAGACGGGAGGAGGAGGAAGCCTGCAGTACCAAATCCGTCTTGAGGGACGAGAGCGGCGTCTCGGGCAGGGGCGCGAACACGATGTACTGCGGGGCGCGCTCGATGGTGAAGGTGCCGGTCGCGCTGCCCGTGTAGTTCCCGTCCGCCGGCGTCGCCACCACCGTGTACGTCCCGGCGTTCACCGGCCTAGCGCTTGCACCGTTGAACGTGTACCTCACCTCCACTCCGGGCACACTCGTCACCACCGTCGGCGCCAGCCCCTGCCCCGTGTACACCGCTGTCAGGTTCCCCAGCGTGAGCCCCACCTCCGCCGCCC
>Ga0255127_1000911_pt1 | contig 13105 bp, 14 predicted proteins | sample Law_Miss_RepB_8d_FD_188555 | JGI IMG/M metagenome (GOLD analysis project Ga0255127, IMG submission 188555) | Freshwater microbial communities from St. Lawrence River, New York, United States - Law_Miss_RepB_8d | ecosystem: Environmental > Aquatic > Freshwater > River | place: USA: New York...
CAACAAGTACGTGACCAACGGCGCCTACTGCCTCCGCCACGGATTGCACGTGGGAAAACCGCTCTGAACGCGGTCAACATTGAAATGATCAGCCCGCGTTTTCTATGGGTAAGGCGCTGATCTCCAGCATCCGCTCGATGGGCTTGCGGGCGCGCTCGATGATGTCGGGCGGCAAGATGACTTGGGGCTCCAAGGTGGTCATGCAATCCCGGAGCTTCTCGAGGGTGTTCATCTTCATGAAATGACACTCGTTGCAGGCACAACGCTCCGTCGGGGCCGGGATGAAATGCTTGTCGGGGCACTCCTTTTGCAGGCGGTGCAACATGCCCGCCTCGGTGGCGATGATGATGTCCTTGGCCGGGGTCTTCCGGCACCAGGTGATCATCTTTTCGGTGGAGCAGACTTCGTCGGCCAGCATCCGCACCGATCGCGTGCACTCGGGATGGGCCACGACCGGAGCCCCAGGAAACTGCTGACGAATCCGGGTGATGGCCTGATGGGTCCACTCGACATGAACGTAGCAATTGCCCTTCCAAAGGGTCATGGGTCGGCCGGTCTGCTCCATGACCCAAGCTCCGAGATTTTCGTCGGGCACGAACAGCAACGGACGATCCTTCGGCGCGTGCTCGACAATCTTAACCGCATTGCCGCTGGTCACGATGCAGTCGCTCAAGGCCTTCACCTCGGCCGAACAGTTGATGTAGGCGATGGTGTAGAAATCGGGATTCGTGGCCTGGAGTTCCCGCAACTTGGCAGCCGGGCAACTCTCTTCGAGGGAGCAACCGGCATCGCGATCCGGGAGAATGACCCGCTTGGTGGGATTCAGGATCTTGGCTGTCTCCGCCATGAAGTGCACCCCGCAGAAGACGATGACGTCGGCCGAAGTCTTGGCTGCCTGCTGCGACAACCCCAGTGAATCGCCCACAAAATCAGCCACATCCTGAATTTCGGGCACCTGGTAGTTGTGAGCCAAGATCACCGCGTTGTGCCGACGCTTCAGCTCCAATATCTCCCGGGAAAGGGCATCGAACTGAGCCGGGGGCATTGGCTTGCGGACAGAAGCGATCAGCGGATCAGACGCGTGAACCATGACCCAGACGCTAATCCCGAGACCCCTCGATGCCAAGGTCCGGGTCGGCCAGAACGGTTCTGGCGGTAGGTTCTGGCTGCAAGGTTGACTCTGGCCGGCAGAGCGCGCGGACTCTAACGCAGCGAGCATGATTTCAGAAAATCCAAAGGAGCCATTACCGCCCCAAAACCCGGATCGGGCACCGCGATTGGGGTTGTACGGCGGATCATTTGATCCCCTGCACCGGGGGCATTTGCTCGTGGCTCAAGCGGCGTTGGAAGAACTGGCGCTGGACCGGTTGTTCTTCATTCCGGCCGCGCAATCACCGTTCAAACCCGGATCCCGACCCGCCCCCGATGCGGCGCGCTTACGCATGCTCCGCCGATCGCTCGCCGGCCAATCTCGGACCGAAGTGCATTGCGACGAACTCACCCGGGGTGGCGTGAGCTACTCGATCGACACGGTGAACGCGTTCCGAGCACGGAATCCCGAAGCGGAACTCTTCTGGCTCATTGGAGCCGACCATGTGCCCACTCTGCCCCAATGGCGCGAGGCTTTAGCCCTGGCCGAGGCGGTGACCTTTGTGGTCATTCCGAGGCCCGGCCAAGACCAAGCCTCCCTGCCCCCTCCTTGGCGACTGCGTCACTTGCGAGGGTGGCCGCTGGGGGTTTCCTCGTCCGAGATTCGGGACCGGGTGCGCAACGGGATGTCGTACGAACACCTGGTGCCCAGCGGAACGGCCGATATCATCGCTTCCGAGGGGCTTTACCGGGAGACGACTTAGCCGGCACGGAGGCTGCCAGTGCCGAGGATCCTAACGACGCGGCCAGCGCATTGATGCCGCTGGCGGCGTAACCGGCTCCGAAGCCGTTGTCGATGTTCACCACCGTGAGGCCGCTGGCGCAGGAATTGAGCATGCCCAGCAAGGCGGTCAGCCCTCCGAAGTGGGAACCGTACCCCACGCTCGTCGGAACCCCGATGATGGGTTTGCCAATCAGACCTCCAACGACGCTCGGCAAGGCCGCTTCCATACCGGCCACCACGATAATCACGTTGGCGGACTGAATCTCGGGAAGCCTTCGCAGGAGCCGGTGCAACCCGGCCACGCCCACGTCGTAAATCCGCTGGACGGTATTGCCCATGAAGTCGGCAGTGACCGCCGCCTCCTCAGCCACCGGAAGATCGGTGGTTCCCGCCGCCACGACAGCAATGGTTCCCGGGCGCTTGGGCAGGGGTGAAGTTTCGAGGGTCAGGCAACGGGCCGCCTCGTGATGGACTGTGTGCGGGAACTTTTTCTTCAGAGCCCGGGCCTGCTCCAGACTCACGCGGGTGGTCAGCACGCGTGCGTCGGCGGCGAGGATTTCCGAAGCAATGGCCACCACTTGTTGAGCCGTCTTGCCGGCTCCGAAGATCACTTCAGGAAACCCTTTGCGCAGGGCTCGGTGTTGGTCCACCGCAGCAAACCCCAGATCCACGACCGGGGCCGCCTGGAAGATTTGAAGGACCTGCTCGGCAGGCACCTGACCTTGGCGAAAGCGTTCCAACAGCGTGAGGGCATCAGTGGGACTCATGGGCGAAGAGCGTTTCAGGGACGTGTTTCAGAGACGAAATTCAAGGACGAGATGAGGTCAACGGATCGGCCGCTTCGCGCAACCGGCGGCGGGCCTCGGCAAGCCGCTCGGGCTGATCGGCGGCAATGTTCCGAGCGGCAGCGGGATCGACCTTCAGGTCATACAGTTCCACGTTGGATCCCATGGAACGTTCCACGGCCTTCCAGTGGTCCCAGCGGATGGCCCGACCGGGTGAGGCGTCGGCGGTTTCCCAATACAATCCGCCCGCACGGGTGACGGGTTCTTTCTGACCTCCCAACATCTCCGGTGCGAGGGATATGCCATCGAGTCCTTGCGGGATCGGAACCTTTGCCAAGGCCCCGATCGTGGGCAGCACATCCCACAGGGCCACCGGACGATCCTGGGTCTGGCCGGCCGGAATCGTTCCCGGCCAACTGACCAAGAGTGGCACCCGAAGCCGAGACTCGGCCAACCGGTCATCACTGGGAGCGCCACCGCCCGTACTGGTCACTACCAAGAGGGTTTCGCGCCGAACGCGACTTTGTCCCAACTCACGAACCACAGCGCCGACAAAACGGTCCCACAGCAATGAGTGGCGTCCGCGCATGTCTTCGGGAGGGAGGTTTCCCGGCAACGGATGGGCCACGTACAGGAAGAACGGATGATCTTCATGCACCTGGATGTAATTGGTGGCAAACCGCGCAAACCAGTCGGGGGCATAATTGGCCAGTCGCCCGCGTTGGTCGATGAGGTTGTCGAAGGTTTCAGCGTTGCGCCAAAAGGCCTTGGGATACAGGTCCTGAGCTTCTTTCGAATCCAGAAACCCGAACCAGTCCGAAAAGCCCTGCCGCAGGGGATGGCCCGTGGTGTTGTTGCCCCCCAGATCCCACACACCGATGACTGCCGTGCGATAGCCGGCCGCTCGGAGGACTTCCCCGAGCGTGACATCCTCGTTTGCCAACGGGCCCGAAACCGGCCCGCGGATCCGCCCATGCCCGGAATGCCGACCGGTCAACAGCGCTGCCCGACTGGCGGGCGTCGATGCGGCACCCGCATAGGCCTGGGTCCAGCGCATGCCCGAAGCGGCCAGCTTCTCGAGATTCGGGAAAGCCCCGTTGGTTCCCAGATCAGAATCCGACCAACCGTCTGCGGCCAAGACAACCACATTTGGCAGCGGCGAACGGCGGTGGACGTTGCCTGAATTGGCCGACTTGGATGCCTTGGCTGAAGCCGGCGACGGGGCCTCAGCGGCACCCATGGGAAACCCCTCCAGCAGTGCGACAAGGACAGCCAGCACAGCGACCCCATGACCGCCTGCGCCCAGCGCGACCAACGCGCACCGCCATCCATTCCAGAACATGCCCCCTCGAATCATCGTGTGGTCGGACGATGGAACCTCACCGCACGGGTTGCCAGATCTGATGTGCATTCCCGACGGACTGGCCGCCATGCTCTATTCCTTGCCGTGGTGTTTCACCAAGTAGCTGACCAGTGCGGGCACATCATTGGTAGGGATCGGGGCCCCGTACTTGGCCCGCATCTTTTCGACACTGGCTGCCCAACCCGTCCGGCTCAGGCGCGGTTGGGTGGCGATGTAATCGAAGGAATGACACAGAGCGCAATGGCGTCGGACCGGTGCCGCAGGCTCACCCTCGGGCAGGGCCGGTTCACCCACGGGGAGTACCCAGGGATCGGCCGCATGCGGATTGGCCTTGGGAGCCTCGGGCACGATCGCCGTCGCCGCCAACACCCCAACTCCGGTGAGTGCCAACACAACACCCCAAATTTCCGTCCTCGAGACGAGGCTTTGAAATTCACGCAGTTTCATAGGCTCAGAGCGGTTCTTTCCACGACATTGCGCATGTAGCCAGCCGGATTCCACAATGCATCCAAGGGTTGGCTCTGACCGAGGCGATTGGTGGCCCGAACCCATACCTCGGGCGTCCCTTCGGCGGGCGGCTGCCAGTCGAGTGTCCACTCCCGGAAAGCGTAGCGGCCGAGATCCTTGCCCAGTTGGGCGGTCGTCCAACGCTTTCCTCCATCGGTTGACACCGTGACATCCCGAATGCCCGATCCGCCGTCAAAGGCGATGCCGCGCAAGGTGATCCCAGAGCCCGAACGCTGGATGCGGTCTCCCGTTTGGTGACTGGTCATAAAGGAACGCACATTGAACCGGTCGATGGGGACGGTGCGCTTGGGCGTGGTTCCAGGTGCCACATGGGCACAGGGATCATCGGGAATGCGGTACGCCGGATTCATCCAAAACCCAGTGAACGTGGCATCCACCACCTGAATGGAGTGCAGGTGTTTGACCCAATAGGTTCCATAGTGCCCCGGCACCACCAAACGCAGCGGATAACCATTGAGCCATGGCAGCGGCTCTCCGTTCATCTCCCAGGCCAGGAGTACGTCCGGGTCGAGCGCCTGCTCGACCTCCATCGCCTTCACAAAGTCGGGAATACTGGCCACCAGCGGTCGATCGAGGCCATCGAAGAGCACTTGCTTGGCTTGGGGCAACACAGTGGAAGCCTTAAGCACATCCGCCAAACGGACCCCGCGCCAACGTGCACAACCCATGTTACCATGACCCGATTGACCTCCCGGAACACGCGGTTGGAAAAAGCCACGGCTGTTGCCCGAGCACTGGTTCACCGCGATCACCTCCACGGTCTCGAACTTCTGCTTCAGGGTCTCGAGGCTCCAAGTCTGCGGGGTTTGGATGCTCCCTCGAACTTGCAGGCGGAAGGTCTCGGGATTGAGCACCGACAGCGGAGGAGGCGAACCGGCCAAATGATAGCGGACAAAAAAGGCGTCATTCGGAGTCAGCAAGCTTTCGTGGTAAACCGAAAACGGAGTCTCCAATTGCGGCGGACGGGCCGTGTGGCGAATGAGCGGGCGTTTCTGAGGATAACGCACCAGCGGCCGTTCGCCGTTGTCGAAGGGCAACTTCACGACGTCGTCGGCCCATGCCGACGAAGCCAACCCAGCAAGGCCCGCCTTCAAGAACCTCCGACGGGTGGTCTCCTGTTCTCCCAGTTCCCGGTGCATGGACCCGAGGCTAGCGCCGAAGAGCCGGCTTAGAAAAGCGCTGAGCGATACAGAATGAACCCGGTCTACGATCTTCTCTGCGATCCTCACTTCGATGCTCCAAAGGGCCCTCCCGTCAACCACCGATACCCGGGTAGACGGGCTCGCGACTCAGGACGCGCGACAGTTGCACAGCGCTGCCGAAGGCGTCTTCGTGGAATCCGTAGCGAAAGTAGCTGCCGGCAAAGAAGACTTTCTGGCCATTCCCACGGCGGTTCAGGTCGGGCAACTCCTTCTGGGCGGCAATGGCCTCCAAACTGAAGAGCGGATGGGTGTAAGGGATCTTGCGGTGGACGCGAGACGGATCGATCTCGTGCTCGCCATTGATGGACACGAAATAGTCAGTGTCCGTTTGAAGGCCTTGGAGACGGTTCATCCAGTACACGGTCTGCGGGAGAACGGCTCCGCTGGGATGCCGCGACATGCGGTAATTCCAGGCTGACCAGGCCAACCGGGCCTTGGGCATGACATTCCGATCACTGTGCACGGTCGCCAGGTTCGGTTGATACTGGAAAGCCCCGAGCAAACGCCGCTCATCGGCATCGGCGTCGGTGAGCAGGCGCAGCGATTCGTCGGCATGGGCGGCCAGAATGACGGCATCAAAGCGATGGGTGTTTCCGTCAGCGGTCGTCACCCAGGCGCTCCCGCTTTCACGGCGGACCGCCACCACACCCAGTCCAGCCCGGATGCGATCTGCGAAGGGTGGGATCAACCGCCGGACATACTCGCGAGCTCCGCGGGTGACCGTCCACCACGGGTGCTGCGTGTGGAGTCCGAGAAATCCATGGTTGTGGAAAAACTGGATCAGGGTCCGCGCTGGAAACTCCAACATCCGGTCTGGCGGCGTGCTCCAGACCGCCCCGCTCATCGGGATGAGGTAGTGCTCCAGGAAATCCCGTCCGTATCCGCGACGGGCGACATAGTCTCCCACCGTGACGGAAGCCCATTGTGGATCCGATAAAGCAGGAACGGCCTCGGCATTGAAGCGATTGACCTGTAGGAGCATTCGCCAATACCGGGGCCGGAACAAATTGCGCCGCTGGGCAAACAGGTGGTTCAAGCTCGAACCCGAGAACTCCAATCCAGTAGGCACATGCTGCACCGAGAATGACATGTCGGTGGGTTGGACCGGCACCTGGAGTTCCTCGAAAAGTGCGACCAAATAGGGGTAAGTCACCCGATTGAACACCATGAACCCCGTATCAAAAGGAACAGGCCCACCGGCTTCCGCCACCTCGATGGTGTTGGTGTGACCACCGACATGGGCATTGGGATCAAACAGCGTCAGGTCGTATTGACGATGCAGGAAATGGGCGCAACCGAGTCCGGCGATGCCGGTGCCGATGATGGCGAGGGAGGGACGGGAAGACATGAGAACGACGCGATGAACTGCGGGGACCCTCCGATAAATCCGCCGGAAGTCCAACGCCCGTTGGGACGATGTTCCCTGCCCGATTGAAAAGCGCCTTCCTCCGCGTGGGGACTGCATTCTAGGATGAAGTCATGTCGTTGAGCGAAGCCCCTCGCACCCCCAAGTGGCCCTATTTGTTGGCAGATGTGATTCTCGTGGCCACCGCCGCGGCGGTGGCCTGGAAGGCTGCCCCGGTCTGGACGTGGAAGGAAATCTCGCTGGTGGGGGGCCTGACGGGTCTGGGAGCTTGGATTTTCATCCAACCCTTTCAGAAAGACCACGAGACCGCCGTCAAACTCTTTGAGCAGGTCAATCTGGCTTCGGCAGCTGAGAAACTCGGATCCCTCGACAAGACCGCTCAGCAAATCGCCGCCGCCACCGCCCAATGGCAGGACATCCAAACCCTCTCCAACAAGACGGTGAATGCAGCCGGTGACATCACCCAACGAATCGCTGCGGAGGCCAAGAGTTTCTCGGAGTTCTTGGCCCGCGCCAATGACGGCGAGAAAGCCAACCTGCGACTGGAGATCGAAAAACTGCGCCGAGGTGAAAAGGATTCGCTCCAGGTGGTGATCCACCTCATGGACCATTGCTTCGCCTTGTTTCAGGCGGCCATGTCCTCTGGCCAGCCGCAATTGATCCAACAAATCGGCAACTACCGGAACGCCTGCATCGATGCCACGCGACGGGTGGGAATCCTGCCTTATGAAGCCCAACCGGGCGAACCGTTCGATGCCGACCGACATGAAGTCGCCGACGGTTCCAAAGCGACCGAGGGTGCCACCGTCGAACGGACGATTGCCTGGGGCTACACCTTTCAGGGCGCAGGCATCCGCCGCATTCAGGTCGCTCTAGCGTCCCCGTCGGGTTCGACGGCCTCCAGCGAGAACACCTGATCGGACCGATCAGATCATCGGCTTGGGATAATCGGGAAAGAGGCGCACATCGATGGCCTCCATGCCCGCGGCCCGGATGGACTCCATGCCGAGGTCGGTGTCTTCGAAGCCCCGGCAATGCGCTGGATCCACTCCCAATTGACGGGCGGCCTCCAGGAAAATGTCAGGAGCCGGCTTCTGGCGCACGACGTCTTCGCTGGTCACAATGGCTCCAAACCAGTCGTAGATGCCCAGATGGCGCAAGACCGTGGGTATGCCCGGTCTGGAACCGCCGGTGGCAATGGCCATGGGCAAGATACCACGGTGACGGCGGGCGATCTCCACCACCGGTTCCACCGGACGAACCTCATGCACGAACTCCAGATAGGCGGCCTCCTTCTCCTTGGCCACCGCCAAGGGATCCAAACCCCGGATCCCCTGTTCTTCGAAGAGCATCTTCAGGATGTTGCGTCCCGGAACACCGCCCAGCGCATAGAATCGGGTTTCCGGGAAATCGATGCCGTAACGCGAGGTCACCGACTGCCACGCGCGCCAATGCAGGGGCATGGTGTGGGCGACGGTGCCGTCGCAGTCGAAGATGAGGGCTTTGGGCGTTTCGAGGGTGGGCATGGGTGTCGGGGCAGAATCAGGCTTCAATGGCCGCCAGGCGGCGCTTCACTTCGTCATCCATCAGCGGATCAATCATGGGATTCAAGTCGCCATCCAAGAAGGCGGCCAAATTGTAGAGGGTGAGTTCCAGTCGGTGATCCGTGACGCGGTTCTGCGGGAAATTGTAGGTGCGAATCTTCTCAGAACGCTCGCCGCTGCCCACCTGATCTTTGCGCTGCTGGGCATACTTGGCGTTCTCCTCATTCATCTTCCGCTCCAGCAACCGGGAGCGGAGCACCATCATCGCCTGCGCCTTGTTCTTCTGCTGGGAACGCTGGTCTTGGCAACGGACATCCAATCCGGAGGGCTTGTGAAAAATGCGAACCGCCGAGTCGGTGGTGTTGACGCCCTGCCCCCCGTGGCCGCCGGCGCGGCAGACGTTGATCTCTAGGTCTTCGGGCTTGATGACCACATCGACCTCTTGAGCCTCGGGCATCACCGCCACCGTCACCGTGCTGGTGTGGATGCGTCCCTGAGCCTCGGTGGCCGGCACGCGCTGCACCCGGTGCACGCCGGACTCATGCTTGATGCGCTTGAAGACGTCTTCGCCCGTGATCATGAAGATCACTTCTTTCATGCCCCCCAAATCGGAAGGACTGGAGTCCATCGGCTCGATCTTCCAGCCACGATCTTCGGCATAGCGGGTGTACATCCTCAGCAGGTCAGCGGCAAAGAGGGCGCTCTCGGCCCCACCCGCACCGGCCCGGATTTCCAGGATGGTATTGCGGGAATCGGTCGGGTCCGGGGGGATGATACCTCGATGGACCGCGGCCGTGAGACGCACCGCTTCAGATTCCAACCTTTGGATCTCTTCGGCCGCCATGACCGCCATCTCGGACCCGGCCAACTCGGTCGCCAGCAGTTCACGATTATCGGTGAGATCTTGGTGCACCTTCACCCAGGCATCTCCATCGGCCACGAATTGGCGCAGGCGGGAATGTTCCCGGGTCAACTCCTGGCCACGAGCCGCATTGCTAAAGGCATCGGGGGCACCGAGCAGCGCTTCCACCTCGTCGAATCGACGGCGGAACTTCTCGATGAACGGCAGGAGATCCATGGTGGTTGGTCGTGGGACACACTGGTGTCCAAAGCGGGCTGGCAAAAAGCAAACCGCCCGCGGGTCGTTTGGACGACCGGCGGGCGGTTGTTGGCTCTGCGGCTACTTCTTCTTCTTCTTGCCAGCGGCGTCCGCCAAAGCGGCCTGCGCCGCCTGGGTCTTGGCCAGGCGCTGCTGGAACTTGTCCACACGGCCGGCCGTATCGACGAACTTCTGCTGACCCGTGTAAAACGGATGGGTGAACGCGCTGATGCCGAGCAGGTAAAGCGGGTACTCCTGGCCGTCTTCCCACTTGGCGGTGAGGTTGGTGTTGGCGCAGGACTTGGACAGGAACGACTGGCCAGAGGCCGAGTCGCGGAAGATCATCGTGCGGTAGTTTTTCGGATGCACATCAGCTTTCATAGCAGCAAAGAACCGATAACTTGAGGGAGCCCACCCGAGGAAACAAGCCCTTATTTCGAGGAATACGCAACCGAACCCGTTCCCGCCACGGCGACGGCCGGAGCGTCGAAGGTCCGCCGAGCTTCCTGCGCAGAAATCCTATGCCCAAGATGGGTTGCGCGGTTTAGCTTCCTGCAAAACTCATCCCGCTATGAAGCGCTACAATGTCGGAGTCATCGGTCACGGTTGGGTGGCCTCGGCCCATATCCCTGCCATCAACGCCACCCGTCAGGGCCGCGTCACCGCCATTCACTCCCGGCGAGATCTGGATCCCGCGGTCGCCAGCGCCCAATACGGCTCACCGATCCGCGTTTTCAAGGACTTGGACGCCATGCTGGCCGATCCGGACATCGATGCGGTGTCCATTTGCACCTTCCCGAAGGACCACGCCGCCCAATTCGTCCGAGCGGTCCAGGCCGGCAAGCATGTGATCGTCGAGAAGCCGCTGGCCCTCAACTCCGCGGATCTCGAAGTCATGGCAGCGGCCCTCCGCGGCACCGCGGTCAAGACGTGCGTGTGCTTCGAGGTGCGCTTCTCATCGCAGTTCCAGTCGATCCATTCGATGCTCCAGTCGGGCTTGCTCGGCGAGGTCCACTTTGCCGAAGTCGATTATTACCACGGCATTGGTCCGTGGTACGGTCAGTTCCGCTGGAGTCATCAAAAGGCCGAGGCGGGGAGTTCACTCTTGAGCGCCGGCTGCCACGCCCTCGATGCGCTGCTCATGGTGATGGGCGGCGAACCGGAGGAAGTGACCTCGTATGCGACTTCATCCAAGAGCCCCCACTTCGCGCAGTACGACTTTCCAACCACGCAGGTCAGCATTGTGAAGTTCCAGGATGGTCGGATCGGCAAGACCACCTCCTGCGTGGACAGCTTGCAGCCGTACTACTTCCACACGCACATCGTCGGCAGCGAGGGATCGATCTTAGACAACAAGTTCCACAGCCAGAAGCTGGGCATGCTCGACAAACACAAGTGGAGCCAATTGTCGTTCGCCCCGGTGGATTCGGGCGACGTGAAGGACCACCCCTACCAAACCCAGTTCCAGGCATTCTTCGACGCCCTCGACCGCGGCGAAGACATGCCGCTGACCTCCTTCGCCGACGCCTACCGTTCGCACCGCCTGATCTTCGCGGCGGATGCATCGGCGTCCTCGGGCAAGCCCGTGCGCCTCTGATTCACTCCGGTGCGGCGACCTCCGCGAGGCTGAGGTCGCCGCTGCGGGTTACGTCTCAGCGACGAACCGATAGGCCGGTGATCCCAGACAATCCCAGCCCGTTCAAGAAGCCGTGAGGGCCGACGCCAAGGCCAAGGCTCCGATTGGCACCGAGTCTTCGCCCAGGCCCGCCAGCGCCACCTGCGGCCCCGGTCGGAAGGCCTCCATCAAGTAAGCCGGCAAGGCCTCGGCCATCGCTGCTCGAAGGGGTTCACCCACCAGCGACAACCCTCCGCCCACAACGATGATCTCGGGATGGAACAGGTGGACTGCATGGGACAACGCGAAGGCCAGATCGTCGGCCACATCTCCGAGGATTTTCCGGGCCAATGGATCTCCGGCATCGATGGCAGAGCGCAAATGGCGGGACTCCCCACCCTCCGACGACTGAGAAACCACGGCGCGCACCAAAAAACCTTCCTGCCCCACCACGGCTGCCCGAATGCGGCGATCCACCGCCCAACCCGAGCAAGCATCCTCAACGATACGCCCGGAGCGATCCAACCGCAGGTGTCCGATCTCGGCCTCGCCGGGGCGGGCTCCGTGGTACAAGCGGCCGTCGACGACCATGCCGCCGCCCACACCGCTGCCCATGTTGATCCAGAAAACGCACCCGAAGCCCCGGCCCGCGCCTCGGAGCGCCTCGCCGAGAGCCGCGACATTGGCATCGTTCTCGACCGCCACCGGAACTCCGGTCAAATCGCGAACCCAGTCTCCGAGCGGGAAATCATGCCAACCGGGCACCTGATGCGAGCAACAAATTTGACCCGTCTTCGGATCGACCGGGCCACCGAAACCCACCCCCACGGAGGCCACGGAATGACGCGCCATCAGGCCGGGCACGACTGAAGCAATTTGGTCCCGGATCCCCGCCCCACCCCGGGCGCGATCGGCCGCCAATCGATGGCGCTCCAAGAAGGTTCCGTCGGCATTGCCCGCCACGATCTGGATCTTGGTACCGCCGATTTCGATTCCGATATGACTCATAGTGTGAGGTTGAACTCTTCCGCGAGCAGGACTAACCCGGCGTTCCGATTGTCAGCGGGACGGTACAAGCCGCGAAAAGCTCCGCTATGTCCCACCGTCGGGGCAAGGTCTGCATCACAACGTCCTGCATTCCATGGAGTGGCGGCATCAAATCTCTGGCTCCCGTCCGCGGCGAGGGAATTCTCGGCTCGCAACTGAGGTACCCGAGCCAACCCACTTCCGAAAGAGCCCACCCAACAACCTTCCATGAGCAATTACGCATATTGTTGAAGACACACTGGGTTCTGGGCACCTTGGCGGAATGGCCAAGCGCGAGCAGGTGAAAGGCGTCTCCGCCGGTGAGATCAGTGATGAAGCCCTGGATCTCATCGCGACTCGATTCCGGGTCTTGGGCGAGCCCAACCGGCTGAAGCTCATCCGCGCCCTTGAGGGCGGCGAGCTGTCGGTTTCTGGGCTCATCGAAGCAACCGGCCTGACCCAAGCCAACGCCTCCCGCCACCTTCAGACATTGACCCAGTCGGGCATCTTGGGCCGCCGTCGCGACGGGACCAGCGTGATCTACCACATCGCGGACCCCGGCATCTTCCGCCTGTGCGAACTGGTTTGCGGATCGGTCCAAACCCTCCTTGCCCGCCACGCCAGCGCCTTCACCTCGAATTGAGGTAAATCGTCACGCCGGAACCGTTCAACAGAAAGCCCTCCCCAACTGAATCGTTCCGGCT
>Ga0255127_1000913_pt1 | contig 13084 bp, 10 predicted proteins | sample Law_Miss_RepB_8d_FD_188555 | JGI IMG/M metagenome (GOLD analysis project Ga0255127, IMG submission 188555) | Freshwater microbial communities from St. Lawrence River, New York, United States - Law_Miss_RepB_8d | ecosystem: Environmental > Aquatic > Freshwater > River | place: USA: New York...
CCCGTCAAACGCGTGGTGGACTACAACGTCAAAGTGCGAGTCAAGAGCGACGGCACGGGCGTGGACATCGCGAACGTGAAGATGAGCATGAACCCGTTTGACGAAATCGCGGTGGAAGAAGCCGTGCGCCTGAAAGAGAAGGGCGTGGTCAGCGAGGTGATCGCGGTGTCCTGCGGCGTGGCGCAGTGCCAGGAGACGCTGCGCACGGCCATGGCCATCGGTGCCGACCGCGGCATCCTGGTGGAGACCGATGTGGAGCTGCAGCCGCTGGCCGTGGCCAAGCTGCTCAAGGCCCTGGTGGACAAAGAGCAACCCGGCCTGATCATCCTGGGCAAGCAGGCCATTGACGACGACGCCAACCAGACCGGCCAGATGCTGGCCGCCCTGGCCGACCTGCCGCAAGCCACGTTCGCCAGCAAGGTGGAAGTGGCGGGCGACAAGGCCCAAGTCACCCGCGAGGTGGACGGTGGCCTGGAAACCCTGAGCCTGAGCCTGCCGGCCGTCATCACCACCGACCTGCGCCTGAATGAGCCGCGTTACGTGACGCTGCCCAACATCATGAAGGCCAAGAAGAAGCCGCTGGAGACCGTCAAGCCCGAGGACCTGGGCGTGGACGTGAGCCCGCGCCTGAAGACCCTGAAGGTGAGCGAGCCGCCCAAGCGCGGCGCGGGCATCAAGGTGCCGGACGTGGCGACCCTGGTCGAGAAACTGAAGAACGAAGCGAAGGTGATCTGATATGACCGCACTTGTTATTGCCGAACACGACAACGCCAGCATCAAAGGCGCCACGCTCAACACCGTCACCGCCGCCACCCAACTGGGCGGTGAAGTGCACGTGCTGGTGGCCGGCCACAACGCGGCAGCCGCCGCCGCCCAAGCCGCGCAAATCGCCGGCGTGAGCAAAGTCATCCACGCCGACGCTGAGGGCTTCGCTCACGGCCTGGCCGAGAACGTGGCCGCCCAGGTGCTGGCCATCGCCGCTGGCTACAGCCACCTGCTCTTCCCCGCCACGGCGGCCGGCAAGAACGTGGCTCCGCGCGTGGCCGCCAAGCTGGACGTGGCGCAGATCAGCGACATCACCAAGGTGATCAGCGCCGACACCTTCGAGCGCCCCATCTACGCCGGCAACGCCATTGCCACCGTGCAGAGCGCGGACGCCACCAAGGTCATCACCGTGCGCACCACCGGCTTTGACGCCGCAGGCCAAGGCGGCAGTGCCGCCGTGGAAACCGTGACGGCCGCCAGCGGCAACGGCAAGAGCGCCTACGTGGGCAGCGAGATCGCCAAGAGCGACCGCCCCGAGCTCACGGCGGCCAAGATCATCGTCAGCGGTGGCCGTGCGCTGGGCAGCGCCGAGAAGTTCAACGAAGTCATGACGCCCCTGGCCGACAAGCTGGGCGCGGCCATTGGCGCCAGCCGCGCGGCGGTGGACGCGGGCTACGCGGCCAACGACCTGCAGGTGGGCCAGACCGGCAAGATCGTGGCGCCGCAGCTCTACATCGCCGCTGGCATCTCGGGGGCCATCCAGCACCTGGCGGGCATGAAGGACAGCAAGGTGATCGTGGCCATCAACAAAGACCCCGAGGCCCCGATCTTCGCCGTGGCCGACTACGGCCTGGAGGCCGATCTGTTCTCGGCTGTGCCGGAACTGGTCAAGAGCCTGTAATCACCGCCCTTAGATCTCACCGCTCCCCATTGACGACGTTCAGGGCGAGCGGTTTTTTTTGTCTGGAGAACACCCATGAGCTACATCGCCCCCGTCAAAGACATGCTGTTCAACATCGAGCACCTGGCCCGCATCGACCAGGTGGCCCAGATGCCCGGTTTTGAAGACGCTGGCCTGGAGACCGCCCAGGCGGTGCTGGAGGAATGCGCCAAGCTCAACGAGGGCGTGATCGCCCCGCTGAACTGGGAAGGCGACAAGAACCCTTCGTTCGTCAAGGACGGCGTCGTCACCACCACCCCCGGCTTCAAGGACGCCTACAAGCAGTACGCCGAGGGCGGTTGGCAAGGCCTGCAGCATCCGGCCGACTTTGGTGGCCAGGGCCTGCCCAAGACCATTGGCGCGGCCTGCGGCGAAATCCTCAACAGCGCCAACATGAGCTTCGCACTGTGCCCGCTGCTCACCGACGGCGCCATCGAAGCCCTGCTGACCGCGGGCACCGACGAGCAGAAAGAGAAGTACCTGCCGAACCTCATCAGCGGCAAGTGGACCGGCACCATGAACCTGACCGAGCCGCAGGCCGGCTCTGACCTGGCCGCCGTTCGCACCCGCGCCGAGCCCCAGCCCGACGGCACTTACAAAATCTTCGGCACCAAGATCTTCATCACCTATGGTGAGCACGACATGGCCGAGAACATCGTGCACCTGGTGCTGGCCCGCGTGGTGGGCGCGCCCGAAGGCGTGAAGGGCATCAGCCTGTTCGTGGTGCCCAAGTTCCTGGTCAATGCCGACGGCTCGCTGGGCGCGCGCAACGACGTGCACTGCGTGAGCATCGAGCACAAGATGGGCATCAAGGCCAGCCCCACCGCCGTGCTGCAGTACGGCGACCACGGCGGCGCCGTGGGTTACCTGGTGGGTCAGGAGAACCGTGGCCTGGAGTACATGTTCATCATGATGAACGCCGCCCGCTACGCCGTGGGCGTGCAGGGCATCGCCGTGAGCGAGCGCGCCTACCAGAAGGCCGTGCAGTACGCCCGTGACCGCGTGCAAAGCCGCCCGGTGGACGGCAGCTTCACCACCGCCGCGCCCATCATTCACCACCCCGACGTCAAGCGCATGCTCATGACCATGCGCGCCGTCACCGAGGGCTGCCGCGCCATGGCCAGCGTGGCCGCTGCCGCCTACGACGCGGCCCACCACCACCCGGACGCCGAGGTGCGCAAGCAGAACGCCACCTTCTACGAATTCCTGGTGCCGCTGGTCAAGGGCTACAGCACCGAGATGAGCCTTGAGGTCACCAGCCTGGGTGTGCAGGTGCACGGCGGCATGGGTTTCATCGAAGAGACGGGTGCTGCCCAGTACTACCGCGACGCCAAGATCCTCACCATCTACGAAGGCACCACCGCCATCCAGGCCAACGACCTGGTGGGCCGCAAGACCGCGCGCGACGGCGGCGCATCGGCCAAGGCGATTGCCGCCCAGATCGAGAAGACCGAAGCCGAACTGAAGCAAAACGGCAGCGCCGATGCGCTGGCGGTGGCCAAGCGCCTCACCGCTGCGCGCGAGGCCTTTGTGGGGGTGGTGGACTTCATCGCCGCCAACGGCAAGGGCAACCCGGCTGCCGCCTACGCGGGCAGCGTGCCCTACCTGATGCTGGCGGGCAACCTGATGGCGGGCTGGCAACTGGCCCGTGCGCTGCTGGTGGCCCAGGACCAACTGGCCAGCGACGAGGCCTTCATGAAGACCAAGATCACCACGGCGCGCTTCTACGCCGACCACGTCCTCAGCCGCGCACCGGGTGTGCGCGACGCCATCGTGGACGGCGCCGACGCTGTCACCGCGCTGGCCGCTGAGGCCTTCTGATCGCGACCGGGGTTCTGTCGCCACAGCGTCAGAACCCCCTGCAGCCGTGCCACAAAATCCAGAGCAACACCACACGGAGACAACATGACAGCACCCGCACGCTACCTTCCACCCGTCCTGCAGAAACTGCGCTTTCCGGTGATCGGCTCCCCGCTGTTCATCGTGAGCAATCCCAAGCTGGTGATCGCCCAGTGCAAGGCCGGTGTGGTGGGCTCCATGCCGGCGCTTAACGCCCGTCCGGCCGCGCAACTGGACGAGTGGCTGGCTGAAATCACCGAGGCCCTGGACGACCACAACAAGGCCAACCCTGACAACCCGGCCGCGCCGTTCGCGATCAATCAGATCGTGCACAAGAGCAACGACCGGCTGGAGCACGACATGCAGATGTGTGCCAAGTACAAGGTGCCCATCGTCATCACCAGCCTGGGGGCGCGCGAGGACGTGAACCAGGCTGTGCATGCCTGGGGTGGGGTGGTGATGCACGACGTGATCAACAACGTGTTCGCGCACAAGGCCATTGAGAAGGGTGCCGATGGCCTGATTCCCGTGGCGGCAGGCGCTGGTGGGCACGCCAGCGTGAAGAGCCCGTTTGCCATGATTCAGGAAATTCGCGAGTGGTTCGGCGGCCCGGTGGCGCTGTCGGGCTCGATCGCCTCGGGCGGTGCCATCCTGGCGGCCCAGGCCATGGGCGCTGACTTTGCCTACATCGGCTCGGCCTTTATTGCCACGCACGAAGCCCGTGCGGTGGACGAGTACAAGCAGATGATCGTGGCCAGCAACTCCGACGACATCGTCTACAGCAACTTCTACACCGGCGTGCACGGCAACTACCTCAAGGGCTCTATCCGCAACGCGGGCATGGACCCCGAGAACCTGCCGCAGAGCGACCCGAGCAAGATGAACTTCGCCACTGGCGAGGGCTCGAACGCGGCCAAGGCTTGGCGCGACATCTGGGGTTGCGGTCAGGGCATTGGTGCCATCCGCGATGTGGTGCCCACGGCCGATCTGGTGGCTCGTTTCAAGCGCGAGTACGCCGAGGCCAAGGCCCGCATCTGCGGCGCTTGAGTCTCGAGTGACCTCAACAAAAAACCGGCTGAGGCCGGTTTTTTGTTGGCTGCGTGGCTCGCATCAACGCGCCAGCGTGCGCGACAGCAACTGGGCATCCAGCACGCCAGGGCCTTGCGGGTGTGAGGCCACCCGCTCCACGTGGCGTTTCACGGTGGCAATGCCGGCTGCGGGTGCCACCCAGCGGGTCTCGCTCTCGCCCTGGCTGGTCACCCACTCGATGCGGTAGGCGTCGAAGGTGCCCGCCGGCACGGTGACCTTCTCGAAAGCGGTGACCTTGAAGTCCGTGGTCACGGGCGTTTTCTGACCGGTGGCCTGCACCGTGACCGTGTTCACTGAGCGCCATGTCTTGCCCACCGTGAGCGGCCAGGCGTAGTCCAGCGGTGGGTCGTAAGACACATAAGGTTTTCCGGCGGGGGTGAGCGAGGCCACCTGAGCGAAGCTCACCGGGTCGTGCAAGGAAACACCGGCCTGCGGTGCGCCAAAGGCAATCACCGGCTTGCCTTCCCAGGTGGCCGGTGCATGCGTCCACACCACCTGGCCGTCGTAGGTCCCAAAGCTGCCAGAGCTGATGCGGTGGTAAGTGGAGACCGTGCCCATGGGGGGAATGCCCATGCGCTGGGCGGTCGGGGGCGGGGTGGCGCAAGCGCTCAGCCACACCGCCAGCGCGGCGGCGATGGGCAGGGCGAGCAAGTGGCGACGCTTGGGCAGTGAATCCATTGGCTTCTCCAGGGTCAGGCGCAACCGTGCGCCCGTTGGATTCAGTCTAGGAGCGTGTGCTTCAGGTGAATTGATTGCAATCAATCAACACGCGATTCCTTGATGCCCAATTCAGTGGCGCTGCTCCAGTGCCTTGGCCATGGACTTGCCCAGTTCCACGCCCCACTGGTCATAGGCGTTGATGCGCCAGATGGCGGCTTGCACGAACACCTTGTGCTCGTACAGCGCAATGAGCGCGCCCAGGTGCCTGGGGTCCAGGCGGTCGAGCCACAGCAGCTGCGTGGGCACATTGCCCTCGAAGCTGCGGTGCGCGGTCATGGTCTCGTCCGCGCCGTCACCAGGTGCTCCCCGGTTCAACATGGCGCGGGTGTCGTCGGGCGAGCGACCACGCGCCATGGCCTCGGCCTGGGCCCGCATGTTCAGGTTCACCAGTCGGTGGTGCGTGCCGGCCAGGGGCAGGGGGGTGTCTTCGTCGAGCACGCCGATGAACTCCACCGGCACCTTGTGGCGCCCCTGGTGAATGAGCTGGAAGTAGGCGTGCTGGCCGTCCATGCCCAGGCCGCCCCAGACGATGGGCCCGGTGTCTACCGTGGCCGGGGTGCCGTCGGTGTGCGTGTGCTTGCCGTTGGATTCCATGTCCATCTGCTGCACAAAGGGCGTGAAGCGCGCCAGGCGCGAGGCATACGAGACCAGCAACTGCGAGGGCATGCCCAAGAAGTTGCGGTTCCAGATGCCGTGCAGGGCGAGACGCACCGGCAGGTTGTCGCTCAGCGGGGTGTGGCGAAAGTGCTCGTCCATCGCATGGCCACCGGCCAGCAGCTCGCGAAAGGCCTGGGCGCCCACGGCGATGGCCAGCGGCAAGCCCAGCGACGACCACAGGGAATAGCGCCCGCCCACCCAGTCCCAGAAGAGAAAGGTGCGGTCGGGGCGATAGCCCAGGCGCGCCGATTCGGCTGGCGTGGCCGTGATGGCGGCGAGGTGGTCGCTCACGCGTTCGGCGGGGCAGCCCTGGTCGATCAGCCAGCGCTGCGCGCTGGCGGCGTTGGTGAGCGTTTCCTGGGTGGTGAAGGTTTTGGACGAGACGATGAACAGCGTGCGCCGCGCGTCCAGCGCCTTGAGCACCCGCCACAGCGCCCAGGCGTCGGCATTGGAGACGTGGTGCACCCGCACGCGGGGGTGCGCCAGGTGTTCCAGTGCGTCGCAGGCCATGTGGGGGCCCAGGTTGGAGCCGCCGATGCCGAGGTTCACCACGTCGGTGATGGCCTCGCCGGTGTGGCCCGTCACCGTGCCCGCGCGCACCGCCTCCGCGAAGGCGCACATGCGCTCAAGTTCGCGGCCGACGTCGGCCGAAATGGCGGCGCCCCAGGGGCCAGGCGCTTGGCCGCCACGCAGGGCCACGTGCAGCACGGCGCGGTTTTCGGTGGCGTTGATCGGGTCGCCGCGGAACATGGCGTCGCGCTGGCCGGTCACGTCAGACTGTTCGGCCAAGTCCACCAGGGCTTGTTCGATCGCGGGGGTGAGGCGCTGGCGGCTGGCGTCCAGCGTGATGCCGACGGCGTTCAGGCGCAAGCGCTCGGCGCGGCTGGGGTCTTGGTCCAGCAGGTCTCGAAGGTGGGGTTGGGGCTCGGCGGCGAGTTGGCTCAGTTGTTGCCAGGCCGCGAGGTGGATGGGCAATTGCATGGCCCGTGATTGTCCATGCTGTTGAAGTGATTTTGTTTACCCGATCCCTTGAACGGGGGAGAGATGGGCCTGAATGCCGTCTGCCGTGAGGTGCAGCACCCGTTGGGCGCGGGCGGCGGCGGCCTCGGAGTGGGTCACCAGCAAGAGCGCGGCCCCGTTGGCCTGCGTCTGCGCCTGCAGCACGTCCATCACCCGGGCGGCGGTTTGTGGGTCTAGGTTGCCGGTGGGCTCGTCGGCCAGCACCAGCGGCGGGCGGTGCACCAGGGCGCGGGCGATGGCCACGCGCTGCAACTGGCCGCCCGAGAGCTCGGCCGGCAGGCGGTGCCCCAGCCCGCCCAGGCCCACGGCCTCCAGCATCTGGGCCACGCGCGCGTCGTCGCGTTGGCCCAGCAGCAGCAAGGGCAAGGCCACGTTCTGCGCCACGTCCAGGTGGGGTAGCACGTGAAAGGCCTGGAAGACGAAGCCCAGGTGGGCGCGGCGCCAGTGCGCCTGCTGGGCTTCATCGAGCTGGCCGAGGTCCACCTCGTCGTGCCAGATGTGGCCCGATTGCCAGGTGTCGAGTGCCGCGAGGCAATTGAGCAGGCTCGATTTGCCCACGCCCGATTCGCCCACCAGCGCCACGAACTCGCCCGGCGCCACGGTGAAGCTCACGTCGCGAAACACCGGGGTGTCGCCATAAGACTTGCCCAGGGATTGCACGCGCAGGCTCATGCGGGGTCTCCCAGCCAGCGCTGCACGGTTTGCATCACCTGCTGCGCCGCATCGGGCGCGTCGCACGGCACTACCTGGCGCAGCGGCATGGAGCGCAGCCAGGTGAGCTGGCGCTTGGCCAACTGGCGCGTGGCGAAGATGCCCTTGTCGCGCAGGGTGGCCAGGTGCGCCGGGTCCAGCGGGTCTTGTTCGTCCAGCGCTTCCCACACTTGCCGGTAGCCCACGCAGCGCATGGACGGCAGATCGGGGTGCAGGTCGCCGCGCGCGCGCAGGCGGCGCACCTCATCCACCAGGCCGGCGCTGAGCATGGCGTCAAAGCGCTGCGCGATGCGATCGTGCAGCCAGGCACGGTCTTGCGGTTCCAGCGAGAGCAGGTGCTCCGGTGCCAGGGGGCTGTCGGGGTTGGCGGTGCGCCCGCTCTGCCAAGCCGAGAGCGGCTTGCCCGAGACGAGGTACACCTCCAGCGCGCGCTGGATGCGCTGGGCGTCGTTGGGGAAGAGGCGGGCCGCAGTGGGCGGGTCCACCCGCGCCAGCTCAGCGTGCAAGGCGGGCCAGCCCTCGGCGCGTGCCTGGGCCTCCAGGCGCTCGCGCACGGTGGCGTCGGCGGGAGGCATGTCGTCCAGGCCCACGAGCAGCGCCTTGAAGTACAGCATGGTGCCGCCCACCAGCAAGGCGGTGCGGCCGCGGGCGGCGATCTCGGCCACCAGCCGGGTGGTGTCGCGCACGAAGGCGGCGGCGCTGTAGGCTTCGGTGGGTTCGATGATGTCGATCAGGTGGTGCGGCACCTGTGCCAGTTCGTCGGCCGATGGCTTGGCGGTGCCGATGTCCATGCCGCGGTACACCAGGGCCGAATCGACGCTGATGATTTCCACCGGCCAGCGCTGCGCGATGGCCAGCGAAAGCGCGCTTTTGCCGCTGGCCGTGGGGCCGGCCAGGGCGATGCAGCGGGGTGCTGTGGCAGGCATGCGATCAGCGCCCGTTCGCCACCAAACGCTGCGGCGCCGGGCGGGCCTCGCCGTGGCGCTGCACCAGCGTCCAGGCCACGGCGGCGCAGGCCACGCCCCAGAACCAGATGCCTTGGGTGAGCGGCAGCACGCTGTCGCCCGCGCGGGCCAGGGCCGGGCCGAGCCAGCCGCCCATGGCAAAGGCCACCACCATCATGATGAAACCCGATAGCGCCGAGGCCGCGCCGGCCGACTGCGGAAACGGCCCCACCGCGCCACTCTGGCCACAGGGCTGGTGCACACCGTGGGCCACCATGAACAGATAGAACGGCGGGAGGATGGCCCACAGGCTCTGCACACCGGCCAGCGCCAGCACGCCCATGAGCGTGCCGCCGATCAGGCTGAGGGCGCCCGCCAGGGCCACTGTGCGGCGTACCCCGACACGGCTGAGCAACCATCGGCACACAAAGGTGCCCACGATGTAGCTCAGCGACATGCTGAACATGGCCAGGCCGTATTGGGGTTTCGTCAGGCCCAGCACCTGAATGAACACAAAGGACGAGGCGGCCAGGAAGGTGAAGAGCCCGCCGTAGGAGGCCGTGGCCAGCAGGGCCCACGCCAGGAAGGTGGGGTGGCGCGCGATGCTGAGCCAGGTGGGCAGCACGCGCGAGGGCGAGAGGGCTTGCGGGTTGCGCTGGGCCAGCGTTTCCTCGAAGCGCCAGACCACCATGCCCAGCGTGGCCGCGCCGAAGATGGCGATCAGCATGAGGGCGGCAGGCCAGCCCAGGCGGTCAGACGCCAGGCCGCCCAGCGGCGCGCTGGCGCAGGCGATGATGCCCAGGCCGCTGAGGCCCTTGGACATCACGCGGGCGCCATCGACCGGCTGGTACAGGTCGCGCACGATGGCGCGCGCGCACATCACCGCCGCACCCATGGCGGCACCCTGCAGCGTGCGCCAGGCAATGAGCGATTCCATGCTGCCGGCCAAGGTGCTGCCCACCGAGGCGGCCACGAAGGCCGACAGCCCCAGCAGCAGGATGGGGCGCCGCCCGAAGCGGTCAGACAGCGGGCCCCACAGCAGTTGCGAGCTGCCAAAGGCCAGCAGCAGGGCGGAGAGGGTGTACTGGGCCTGCGAGACAGGGGCGTTGAAGCCCTGGGTCATGGCCGGCAGGGCGGGCAGGTACAGATCGGTGGCCACGGGTTGCAGCCCCAGCAGCATGGCCAGGAGCAACACCACCAGGCCCGGCGACATGGCGTTGACGGAAGCGGGGGAAGACATCCACCCGAGGGTATCAGAAGGCCCCCGGGGCGACGCCCGCTCAGCGAACGGCCCAGGCCGCTTGCGGCGCGGGCAGGCCGAACAGCTCGGCCAGGGCCAGCCGGTACTGCGCCATGCCCACCGCGTTGGTGTTGTGGTGGGTGCCGCCGTCCACCAGCACAAAGGCCTTGCGGCCGCTGGCGGCCTCAAACAGGCGCCGGCCCAGATCGGGCTTGATGAGGGCGTCGTCGCTGCCGTGCACCACCAGCAGCGGTGAGCCAATGTGGGGCACACGGCGCACCGCCTCGAAGCGCTGGGTGATCAGGGGCGAGAGCGGCAGCCAGCCCCATTTGAAGGTGCTCACCACGTCGGGAATGGAGGTGAAGGTGCCTTCCACCAGGGTGCCGGCCTCGTCGTTCACCTCGGCGGCCAGGCCGATGGCGATGGCCCCGCCCAGGGAATGGCCAAAGATGTAACGCGGGCGCTGGGGGTGGTGCTCGGCCAGCCAGCGCCAGGCGGCCATAGCGTCTTCGTGGGCCAGGGTTTCCGAGGGCAGTTGCGGCGTGCTCTTGCCGAAACCCCGGTAGTCCACCGCCAGCACCGAGAAGCCGAGTTCCTGCATGCGGCGAATGCGCATGGCCGAGCCGGTCACGTTCCAGCGGGCCCCGTGCAGGTAGAGCAGCACGGGCGCATCGGGCCGCTCGGCCAGGCTGGCCGAGGGATGCCACAGGCCATGCAGTCGCACGGGCTCACCCGTCTCGGCCGAGGTGAAGTCGATCCAGACATCGGCCATTTCGTCGGCCAGGGCGGCGGCTCCGCCCCAGGTGCGGTCGGATGGCTGGAAGATCCACGCCCGCTGTTTTTCATCCAGCGTGGCGCAGCCGGCCAGCAAGGCGGCCGTGGCGAGCAGGGCGGCGATGAGGCGTCTCATGGCGGTGATGGAGCGCGGCAGACGGAAAAAAGTTCAGCCCGGCCGGATGGCACGGGCTGAACCTTTAGCAAGAATCGTGTCCGTCTGTTCGGACCACCGGGCATGGCGCCACGGCACCGGGGCCTGGGCCCCGGGTCAGGGCGTCAGATCACGCCCTGGGCGAGCATGGCGTCGGCCACCTTCACGAAGCCGGCGATGTTGGCGCCGTCGATGTAGCTCACGCTGCCATCGGCGCGCTGGCCGTGCTTGACGCAGGCGGCGTGGATGCCTTGCATGATCTGCAGCAGGCGGGCGTCCACTTCGTCGCGGGTCCAGGAGAGGCGCATGGCGTTCTGGCTCATTTCCAGGCCCGAGGTGGCCACGCCACCGGCGTTCGATGCCTTGCCCGGTGCGTACAGCACGCCAGCGGCTTCAAACGCCTTGGCCGCTTCGATGGTGGAGGGCATGTTCGCGCCTTCGGCCACGCACAGCACGCCGTTCTGGATGAGGGTCTTGGCGTCGTTCTCGTCCAGTTCGTTCTGGGTGGCGCAGGGCAGGGCCACGTCCACCGGCACGTGCCAGGGGCGCACGCCGGCCTCGAACTTCACGCCGGTGCGGGCGGCGTAATCGCTCACGCGGCCGTAGTGGTGGTTCTTCACGTCCATCAGGATGGCCAGCTTCTCGGGGGTGAAGCCGTCCTCGTCAATGATGGTGCCGCTGGAGTCGGACACGGTGATCACCTTGGCGCCCAGCGCCATGGCCTTTTCCACCGCGTACTGGGCCACGTTGCCCGAACCCGAGACCGAGACGCGCAGGCCAGCAAAAGACTTGCCGCGGGTCTTGAGCATTTCGTCGGCGAAGTACACCGTGCCGTAGCCGGTGGCTTCGGGGCGGATCAGCGAGCCGCCGAAAGACAGGCCCTTGCCAGTGAACACGCTGGCGGCGTTGTTGGACAGCTTCTTGTACATGCCGGCCATGAAGCCGACTTCGCGGCCACCCACGCCAATGTCGCCGGCCGGCACGTCGGTGTCCGAGCCCACGTGGCGGAACAGCTCGCTCACGAAGGCCTGGCAGAAGCGCATCACCTCGGCCGGGCTCTTGCCCTTGGGGTCGAAGTCCGAGCCGCCCTTGCCACCACCCATGGGCAGGGTGGTGAGGGCGTTCTTGAAGGTCTGCTCAAAGGCCAGGAACTTCAGCACCGACAGGTTCACCGAGGGGTGGAAGCGGATGCCACCCTTGTAAGGGCCAATGGCCATGCTGTGCTGGATGCGGTAGCCCTTGTTCACCTGCACCTGGCCGTGGTCGTCCACCCACGACACGCGGAACATCACCACGCGCTCGGGCTCGACCAGGCGCTCCAGCAGGCCTTGCTCGGCGTACTTCGGGTGGGCCTGGATGAAGGGCCACAGGCTTTCCATCACCTCGGTGACGGCTTGCAGGAACTCGGGTTGGCCGGGGTTGCGCTGGGCGACATAGGCCAGGAAGTCGTGGACGGACGCGTGTTTCATTGTGGGTGCTCCAAAAAAGTGCATGGCATTATGCGAAAACCGCATTCCGTCATTCAAAAAGCACCTTTTTGGCGCAGCTTTGCCGCGAAAAGCCCGTGGTGGTGGCTCTTTGCACCAGATTGGATCAGCGCCCGCGCAAAAACAGGGCGTCGAGTTCGCGCAGGGTGAGCTGGCGCCAGGTGGGGCGGCCGTGGTTGCACTGGTCGCTGCGCTCGGTCACTTCCATCTGGCGCAGCAGGGCGTTCATCTCGTCCAGCGTGAGGCGCCGGTTGGCCCGCACCGCGCCGTGGCAGGCCATGGTGGCCAGCAGTTCGTGCTGGGCGCGCTGCACCACGCGGCTGGCGTCGTGCTGGGCCAGCTCGGCCAGCACGCTGCGCGCGAGTTCCACCGGGTCGCCCATGGCCAGGGTGCTGGGCACGGCGCGCACGGCCAAGGTCTTGGGCGACAGGGCGGTGATCTCCAGGCCCAGCGCCTGCAGGGCTTCGCCAGCCGTCTCGGCGGTGGCCACCTCGGTGGGCGTGGCCGCGAAGCTGGCCGCGATGAGCAGGGGCTGGCTCTGCACCTGGTGGGCGTCGAGCTGTTGCTTCAAGCGCTCGTACACGATGCGCTCGTGCGCGGCGTGCATGTCCACCACCACCAGGCCCTGCGCGTTTTCGGCCAGGATGTACACGCCTTGCAGTTGCGCGATGGCGCGCCCCAGGGGCCAGTCGCCCTCCGGCAGGGGGGGCGGCACGGCGTCGGCCGGGGTGGTGGGCTCCGGCC
>Ga0255127_1000919_pt1 | contig 13049 bp, 7 predicted proteins | sample Law_Miss_RepB_8d_FD_188555 | JGI IMG/M metagenome (GOLD analysis project Ga0255127, IMG submission 188555) | Freshwater microbial communities from St. Lawrence River, New York, United States - Law_Miss_RepB_8d | ecosystem: Environmental > Aquatic > Freshwater > River | place: USA: New York...
ATGAGCAGGGATCCGTTTTGCCGCTTACCATCGATCCAACGGATCCCACTAAGTATCGGATACCGTTGACTCTGAACGAATCCCAGCGATACCAAATACGACTCGTCGATACACAAGATCGCACATCGAAAGTGAAAGAAGAACTAAGTGTAAAAATCTTGCCAAATCAGGAACCGCAACTCAAATTGACCAGTCCGCTGGATCAACGGGTTTCGGCTATACAAGAACTTGCCGTAAGCGCAAAAGCTCAAGATGATTTCGGAATCCTACGAACCGGAATTAGTGTCGCGGTCGGAGATCGCGAACTGGAGGAGATCGTCCTAAGCGAAACTCCTTCCGCAACAGTGTTGGAACAACCATCCAATAATCCACCAGCGACACCTTCGGAAACGTCCGCAACGAGTCCTCAGCTACAGGCTGTCAAAAAACAAGAAATCAAGTATCTCATCGATCTCGAATCACTCGATGCGAAAGCCGATCAGTTGGTAACGTATCACTTCTGGACAGAGGATCAGAGTCGTTCCGGAGAAACACGTCGTGTTGATAGCGATCTGTTTTTTGCCGAGATACGTCCTTTCGAAGAATTGTTCCGGGAATCCGAGGCTTCAGCCACAGAGCAACGCCAACAGCAGCAGCAACAGCAGCAAAACTCACCTGCTGGACAACAAGCAGAAGAATTGGCAGAACTACAAAAAAAGATCATGACCGCCGCATGGAACATCCTGCGATCATGGCCCAACAACAAAACTGAAAACTCGTTGACTCTCGAGTTCAAGGAAAAAATCGACGTAGTCAAAACATCTCAAGAGCAAGCGCTCGAGCAAAGCAAGGCTCTTGAGCAACAGCTACAGGATCCTAAGTCCCTGAGTGAGCTTGTTGGGGTGCAGACAGCCATGCAGGGAGCGATCGAGAAACTACCAGTTGCTCCGACTCCGAGCGATTCGATCATGATTCGGGAATCCATGACGGAAATGCGTAAAGCGTACGAAGGGCTTTTGCGTCTGCGAGCTAGGGAACACGAGATTGTTCAATCTCAACAGCAGCAATCCTCAAGCTCTCAGTCCCAGTCCGCAAGTCAGCGAAATCGACAACAACAAATCGAACAATTGCAACTTGAGCAATCCCCGAGTCGTTACGAAGAAGAATCACAACCCATGCCGGAAGAAGCTCCGGCGGACAAAGAAATGCGGCAAGTGATGAACCGCCTCGACGAACTTGCAAAGCGTCAAGCAGATCTTAACGAACAGATACGTGAACTCGATGTTCAATTGCAGTTAGAGCAGGAGAAAAGCAAACGGACTGAACTCGAAGAGCAGCTACAACGACTTCGAGAAGAACAAGAGGAAATGATTCGCGATACAGACGAAGTACTTGAGCGAATGAACACTTCGGACATGAATGCAACTGAGTCGCAGCAAAACATGGAAGAGGCTCGCAAGCAAGTCGAACAAGCACGTGAACAGATGCAACAAGCTCAACAGCAACTTGAAAATCAGCAAACTTCCTCGGCATTGAATTCCGCTTCACGTGCCCAGCAAACGGTCGATCAAACGCGTCAACAACTACGCGAACAGTCCTCGCAAGCCCTTGAGCAACAAGTATCAAATCTTGTGCAACAAGCCCAGAACATCGAGAAGCGTCAAAGCGAACTTGAGCAGTTGCTAAAGGACCAAACAGTTGAGGAGCCACCAAAGGCCGATAATCCATCCGCTCCGAGAGAATCCATGCTTCGCAGTGAAGCGGAGTTAGCCCAACAAGCGAACCCGGCAAGCAATCCATCGGAGGGTTGGAAATCCCAAAAGGAAGATCTACAACAGTTGCTTGAGGGAATCAAAGAGACGGTCGAGCAAGCAGAGTCCAGTGAGCCACTTCTTGCGGAACAACTCTATGAAACGTACCGAGATTCTGTCCAAGAGAATATTGAACAGCGTCTTGATCGAATCCCCATGCTCATCGAGCGGGGACTCGATCAACCTGCTCTCGAAGACGCCAAGGCGGTTTCGGATCAAATACAAAAACTGCGGCAGCGTATCGAAGATGCATCGCAGAGTGTTCTCGGCAATGAAACCGAATCACTTCGTCGCGCGATGCAGGAAATTCAAGAGGCGCAAAGCGAAGTCGATAGCGAGCTTCAACGCCAATCCGGCCAAGGTGCCGAAGATCCAAATTCAGAGAGTCCAAATTCAGAGAGTCCAAATTCAGAGGATTCCAATCCAGAGAAATCGAGTAGAAGTAGCCAGCAAGGTCTTAACAATCAGCAGGGCCGTAACAAACGACAAGGAAGTGACAACGAAGCAGGTCGTAACAACGAAGAAGCCCGAAGCAACGAACAAGGTTCCAATAGCCAACAGGGTTCCGACAAACAGGAAGCTCAAGATCAAAACAACCAAAAGAACGAAGAGGGTAGCGAAGCTAACGCGGATGGGGGTAGACCAGGAACCACCGCGAATTCAGGGAACTCTTCCCCTCGAGACTCACAGAATCCAGGCAACTCCGATTCTCAGCAATCGCTTCTTGAGCGAATTGAAGCCGAGCAGGCATCTGGAAACCGAGGAGAGAATCGTCGTGCAGGTCGGGCAAGTGGCGAAGGTGGTCTGCAAGCCGCACCGATTACCGGAGAAGATTATGCACAATGGAGCGATCGATTACGAGAAGTGGAAGAGTTGATCAGAGATCCCAACTGGAAAGCCGAGGCGGCGCGGATTCGCGAAGCCGCGCGAGATTTCCGAGTAGAGTACCTTCGTCACTCCAAAGAACCGCAATGGGACTTAGTGAAAAAACTTGTGTCTGATCCCTTAAAGGATCTTCAAAAGAAGGTCAAAGAAGAGTTGCTGCGCAAGTCCGCCAAGCAAAATGAAATTGTGCCTCTCGATCGCGATCCCGTCCCGGAGCGTTTTCAGTCGAAGCTCGACCGATACTTTGAAGAACTCGGTACTGGGGAACGGAAATGAACGAGTGGCTATCGAGTATCTATTTGGTACGTCAGGAATGGCTTGCGGGCTTTTCAGTCCTCTGGGTTGTGCTCTCAATCTTGCATTGGTTTTCCTACAGCAACCAAACACCACTGTCTGCTCGGATGTTAGGCACCGGTGTAAGGGCAATAGGGCTGGCGTTGCTCCTGTTGTGCTTACTGGAACCTCTTCGAAGCGTCAGCGTTCCGATGCCTCAGGCGAACACGGTTGCGATTTTGCTTGACGACAGTCGCTCGATGCGAGCTTTGTTTACCGACAAGTCGGCGGTCAACGCTTCATCCGCCGAGCCGACTCTCTCCGAGGAATTCCGAACCATCATCGATGGCAAGGACTCTTGGATGGGATCCTTGGAGGAAACTTTTCGGGTGCGCAGGTACCTCTTTGGCGATCAATTAAAGAGTGTCGATAGCTTGGCAAGTTGGACGGGCAACTCCAATCACTCACAGCTCTATTCTGCGGTTGCGAATATCGAGAAGAGGCTTGGGGTAGACCCACCATCGGCGATCGTATTGATCTCGGACGGAAGATCTTCACAACCGACGATCGCCACGGGCAGTACACCCGTGTTTCCTGTGATTCTCTCTTCAAAAGGGGATGGCAAACGCGATCTTTGGATCGACGAAGTTGGTTCGCAATCAAGCGAATTTGAAACAGCACCGATTTCGCTACAAGTCAAACTTGGCCAACAAGGATTAAACAGTGAGGAAGTCGAAGTCACACTATATGAGATCGACGGGACTTTGATTGAAACCAAACAGACCACAATCTCCAGCAAAGAGAAGAGCCCGACTGTCAGATTCCAGGTACGGCCCAAACAATCAGGACCGCAAAGCTACCGAATATCGGCTCGATTGCTTCGAGGCGTTGAGGGTTATGAAACAACCTTGGAGAACAACCAGAGATGGGTTGCCGTAGATCGCGGGAATGGTCCGTACCGAATCCTTTATTTATCGGGGAGACCGAATTGGGAATTTAAGTTTCTTCGCAGAGCATTGAGTGAAGATCCCGAGATACAGATTTCCGGCTTGGTGCGTATTGCAAAGAAGCAGCCCAAGTTCAGTTTTCGAGGTAAAGCCGATTCGGATACCAATCCGTTGTTTTCCGGATTTGAGGATGTGCCAGAAGAAGCCAAAGAACAAATCGACGAACCCGTCTTCGCACGGCTTGGCGTGCAATCCAAAGAGGAGCTAACCCGAGGATTTCCAAAGGATGCAAAGGAGCTTTTCGCGTACTCGGCTGTTGTAATCGATGATTTAGAGCTGGAGTTCTTTACCATCGAGCAATTGCAGTTGCTAAGGGAATACGTCACCCAAAGAGGAGGAACTTTGCTGGCTCTAGGAGGCCAAGAGAGCCTACGAGGTCGCAATTTTCGCGATTCGATTCTCGGTCAGATACTTCCTGTTTACGGCGATTCCCGCGAGCCTCAATTATTCGAACCACAACCTGGATCCGGATCCGAAAATATCAACCCTTTGCGGTTTAGCTTGACTCGAGAAGGATGGTTACAACCGTTCCTTCGTTTGGAAGACAACGAGCCCGATGAAAAACGCCGAATCGAAGCGATGCCGGACTTTCTTGTTTGGAACGAAGTCGAGGGGGTGAAGCCTGGCGCAAGAGTTCTAGCTGAAGGGACACAAACCGATGGGACCAAACTCCCTGTTCTGGCCGTCCAAAAGTTTGGCAAGGGAACCACGGCATCCCTGTTACTTGGTGACTTGTGGAGGTGGGCGTTGATGCCCACTGAGGAAGTATCGAGCCCTGTTCCACAGGCATGGCGACAGCTTATTCGTGGCCTAATCGTAGATGTCCCAAAGCGAGTCACCATGGAAACCTCGATCGATGAGAGAGAACCATCTCGGCGGAACATCATGGTTCGCGTAAAGGATGCAGATTTCACAGCCATGGATAACGCAACGGTAGAACTTACGATTACACCTCCGATGGGTGAACCTCTTCGGTCCATCGCCTTTGCATCGCAGGAATCCGCAGGACTTTATGAATCGAGTATCCTTATGAAGGATAGTGGCGTTTACCAAATCCTCGCAACGGTTGCTGGCGGAAGTGCTTCAACGAGTGTGAACGAGGACATCGGTCAGGTGGCTACTTCATTCGTCCATGAACCCGAAGTTCGCGAGCTAAATCGATGCGAATTCGATACGTCGAGTCTTTCACGGTTGGCAGAGGATAGTGGAGGGGCTGTGATCCGGTTGGACGATCTAAGCTCACTAGCGAGCCGAATACCGACCGAGAATTTACAATTTACGCAGCAGCGAATCGATCCCCTTTGGCATACACCATGGTGGCTAGCAGCCGCATTAGGCTGTTTGGTCGCTGAGTGGTGGTGGAGGAGAAAACATGGGTTGGCTTAATTCCCCAAAGCGGTACTTGCTAACGACACTTAAGTTGAACGTACTTGTTTGGCCATTAACAGCGTTCGCGCAATCAAGTCAGTCACAAACTCCTGGAGCCTTCGACCAAACATCTAATTCGTCATCCCCGGTAATCGTCGCCCCAAGGGAAGGTGTCCCAAGGGAAGGTGTCACAGGGGAAAGTGACATAGGGGATGCATGTATCGTTATAGGGGCTCCTGGCGAACCTCAGTACGGTGAGATGTTTTCTCAATGGGCGAATCTCTGGGTAGAAGATCTTTCGTCGAGCCGAACCCAACTTATCGGTCATTCAACACAGCAAGCCTCGGACCTTTCTGATCGTGAATCGCTCAAAAGATGGATCGCTCAAACCAAAGTGCTTGACCCGAAACGAACGCGCTGGCTGATTCTCCTTGGACACGGAACATTTGACGGAAAAACGGCGAAATTCAATCTCAGAGGGGAAGACATTTCCTCGTCGGAATTACAGCAGTGGCTAGATGGGGATACAGCCCAATGGGTAATCGTTGTAGGTGCTGCAAGTTCTGCACCATTTTTAAAAGCGTTGTCGGGCCCGAACCGTGTCGTCATCGTCTCAACAAAGAACTCCAACGAAAGCAACTTTTCGCGATTCGGTGGATTCTTGAGTCAAAGCCTCCATGAAGAGACATCTGACCTAGACCACGATGGGGCCGTCTCGATCCTCGAAGCGTTCATCTGTGGTTCACAAAAAACGAAGCAGTACTACGAAGACAACCGCTTGCTGGCAACCGAGCATCCCTTGCTTGAAGATAATGCAGACTCACTAGGTACGAGCGGAGAGAGCTACCGAGGAACTCGCCCCGTGGCAATAAGCTCGGCGGGCAATACTCCAATGGAGAAAATGGATGGCAGACTAGCGAAGCGGATTACGCTTAAAGTGCGTCCGTCAGATCGTGGGCTCTCAGGGGAGGCACTAGAAGCGATCGAAAAGCTGGAGATGCAGATCGATAACTTACGGTCTAACAAAGAGTCGCTGCAACCCGACGACTACTACTCGAAGCTCGAGACGATCTTCCTGGAGATTGCCAAGATTCGCTTCGGGCCCCGTAGTTAGTGTTGTGGCTCGATACAGTGTTGTGGCTCGATACAGTGTTGTGGCTCGATACAGTGCTGTGGCTCGATACAGTGTTGCTGCCTCGATGGTTGTGTTGCTTGAATGCTCGTGAGCAATCAATCCGGCAGAGCGTAACTGCCACGTGTTTCTGGCAATTGCAGATTACCGAAGGAGAACGTATCGAACAGCCGTTCCAGGCGGTTATAGCACCGATGGAGATTACGATAATGGCGAAACTTCGACAGTGCGCTCAACCCGTTCCCTCTAGGCTGGTCGGGGTCAATTTCCCATGGATGAATATAAAAGTGAATTGTCCTTCCGGACTTCTCGATTTGCTTTAATCCCCAACGCGTAAACCACCAAGGGAATATTCGGAAGTAACCGCCACCACCGATGGGAATCCTCAATGGGCCTTTCGGAAGCACCGAAACGGGGTGCTCGCATATCGATTCGTTGCCGCAAGTTAACATGTACGAATCAAGCGGAGAGTCGGGAATCCCGTATCGGTCGTGTCGGATCGGAACCACACTGCTGTCATGTTCGATTCCATGTTTTCGAAGAATAGAAACAGCCCAGCTTGATTGCTTCGTGATCGAAAAACTTGGAGCTCGAAAGTGCCGAATTGTCTGACCACTTAGTTTTGAGAGAACTTCGTTGGCCATCGCTAGATCGATGCCTAAAGCCGTTGCACCTTGTTGATAGACCAAGCGGTGCCAATAAGTATGCGAACCGACGATGTGACCGTCTTGAGCAATCCTTTTGACAAGCTCTGGATATCGCTCTGCGACCCAACCTAGCACGTAGCAGAAACTCTTGACACCCTTGCGGTCGAGCAGATCGAGCATCCGATTGGTATTGCTCTCAACGCGTTGCTCCCAGTCCCCCCACGATTCTCTAGGAGCGACAGAATCGAAATTCGAGACGTGGTAATAATCTTCTACGTCGATCGAAAAAATGTGCATTCGAAGTGCCCTTTAAGCGATTTCAGGCACAAGCCGTAGAACCGACACTCACAAGGAGACCACTACGACTTCTTAGCCGAAGCTTCTTCAATCTTGTTCCACAGATCTTGGTAATAGAAAGCGAACCGAGAATCTTCTGGCTTCTTTGTCAATCCGGCCAACTTTGTAGCGATGCTACCGGGAACGCCGATCAGACGAAGAGCGGTGCATGCAACCATGGCGAAATCGTACATGACAGAAGCGTTCTCGACGTATTCGAGGTCGAGCGTTTGCTTCTTCAAAACTGAAGCAGTGTCCGAATCGGCTGGAAGGTTGATCTGGGAGAATCCAGTGATGCCAGGCCTGATCGTCAATCGGGACTGATAGTATGGTACAACCTTCTCAAGTTCTTCGACAATCTCAGGACGTTCGGGCCGAGGACCGCAGAAGGACATATCACCACGCAAAACGTTAATGATTTGTGGGAGTTCATCCAAGTGGAGTTTGCGAAGCCAGTAACCGAGTGGCGTGATCCGGGGATCTCGCTCACCTTCGCACCACTGAATGCCTTGAGCTTCAGCGTCGAATCGCATACTGCGGAGCTTATACATCGTGAACGGTTTACCGTTGCGCCCTGACCGCACCTGTGAATAAACACCGTTACCAGGACTTGTCCAGCGAACTACAATAGCAAGGATACCGGCTAGAAGTAGGGCAGGGGGTGCAAGAATCAATGCAACGGGGAACTCCCACAATCGCTTCCAATTGTGATACCCACGTACATCTAAAGTCTCTACTACACCGCAAGGGACCTCACCCGGAGTAATTCCTTCGGGAACTGAGACATCGCAGCGAATAGTAGAAGACTTGCTTGTACTGCCAGTAGGGCCGGTGGGATGGGACATATCTGCCGATGGCGACGATGAATAATTTCTGCCCGATACGTTAACAGCGACAGACTCAGACATGGTAAACCTGTAGGCGGCGTGTTGAACGGGTGATAAGGATCAGGACTTACGTGATAGTATGCCAACTCTAGGACGAAATGCAACCGAAGCTTTCGCCCAGACTTTACTTTTCTTTTTCGTCACTTCGTATTTCCCTTGAAATTCCCAGATATTCCAGGTTTCCTCCCCCCCGAATTTTGTGGGTGAAACCACTCAACATGCGGTCGCCGGAATGAGAACGAAAGACTGTGAAATAGCGACCAGAAAAAGGTTGCTTCAATTGCTCCTTTGCTGGGACTTTAATTTGTAAAACCGGAATTTGTGGTAAATACTTCTTTCATCAGCTCCGTGGATACGAGAAAATACGCCTCCCGGATTAGCCATTGAGATACTTACATCGAGCCAGCATATAAACGTCACGCGAAAGCGAATCACAGAGACTCTGATGATTTCCGAAAGACAGAGGAAGCTTGATTGGAACAAAAGGCAGGGGAACCTGGCTTAGCACCCTTGGACTGGGGTACTGGCCGGGTTCGAATCGAATTCGCCTTCCGCGGCGAAGTTCGAAGGTTTGAGATTGCCGGATCTTTTTTCCGGCTGGGGGGTGATCCGCGCTGTGAATGTCACATCCCGAACATACCCGTACCCGTCGCTGCTTATGTTCAGATAGCGCAAGGGTATTTAGTCGTCCTTGAAATGAACGACTTGCCCACTGCACACCCCGCAGATCCACTTTTCGTCCTCGAGGGTGGTACGGTTTGGCTTCAACCCAACGCCCGCTTGACCCTTCTGGATATCGATTCCAGTCCTCAAGAGTCCGAGCAGTTCTCGTGGGAGTCCTTCGATCTCGACGATATCAAAGTCTTCCCCAATACCCTAGTGATCCGCTCTGGCATGATTGGCACGGGGAGCGAACCGAATCACTTCCGTTTGGTGAACCCGCTGTCGATCTTGGGGACAGCTCCAGGATGCCACCTGAGGATCTCCAACAGGAACGTAAGCAAATTTCAAGCCGTTGTATTTCGAGGAGAGGCGCAAGGCCAACCTCCGAGAGTTGTCGATTTGTTCGCCGGGCAAACAACCCTTATCGACCAAAAGCCTGCGAATGGACAATCGCTCGATGTTGGTTCAGAACTTACCATCGGTGGACTGCGACTTGAATCCGTAAGGTTTCTTTACAATGCTTCTCGCCCGGATCAATTGATTGAAATCAATCATTCCTTCCTAACGTTGCCACTGCGTTCACCCAATCAACCCTCTTCACTCTCTGCACCCGCACCCGCCACCACGCGAATCGACAAGGTAACAAGCAAACCAGAGACTTCCACGAAAACTGGTAAAGCTAATCCTTCGAAGTCAGCATCGACGCATGCCACCAAATCCACTGCTATAGGGTTCGATCCCCCTGCAACGCAAAAGCCTTCGATTCACTTTCAGATCTTAACTTCGAACGACTCGCTGACATCCACATCTATCACACCGAGCGGCTCGACAAGTCCAGCGATCAGTGGCCCGCCGAATGTCCCTGCTACTACCCCTAGCCCTCCTGAAAAAACAAACGGTTCAATCGAAGCTCTCGAAGCGATACAGCAGAATCTTTCTGAGCAACTGAAATCCCTGACTCAGCGACTTGAAGGAATCGAAGAAGCTATCGAACACCTTCCGACGGCCTTTCAAGAGAACTCCGATCAGCTGATGCAAGCCGTCAACCGACTCTGTGAATCGGTATCCACGCGTTCAGCGACGTCCAACTCTCCCACCACCGCCGCTTCCCCTACCGTCTCGTCTCCCGTTGTTGCTCCCAGTAAAACGGCTGGCACATCAGTACCAGTTGCCAAACAGCAAACACCAGCACCAACACAAACGGCACCATCTGTCGTTTCAAAATCGACGCCTACTGCCCCTTCTCCAACACTTGCCCCATCGTTACCCGCACCGACACTCGCCAGCGCACCTTCTGCTGCCAGTGCATCCACCTCGCAACTTCCAACCGCCCGCGAAGCAACCGGACTCAAACTCGGTGCACCTAAACAGGCTCCTGCAACGGATAAAAATTCGTCTGCCCCTGCGAACACAAATTCGAAGAACAAGAAAAAGCCCGAACGCGGTGGGCCGGAGCGTACCAAAGCGGATCCACCCAAACCAGGGAATGCCAACACCGCCGACAGCGCCAGTGAAACCTCCGACAAGTCACCGCAATCGAACCTATTGCACAGGGTAAAGTCGATCGGAGCGTATGTTACTTCCAAGCTCTCCCGGAATCGGAATGACGCTGATGCAACAGAGGCTCCAGCGGCAAATGCTACATCCATACCGCTGCCACCCCTGACCCTACCTCAAAAACGCAAAGCCGAAAAAGATTTCGTCGGAGAAAGCGTCCTGGTAAGCAGCAATTTGACAACCTCGAAGCGTTCGAGATTGCAAACGGACCCCAACTCAGCTGAAATTCTCGCGTCGCACGAATCGAAAGAAGAAACCCAAGTCTTGGGCTCTTTGATGGGACTGCGATATCGCGATGCACACGCTTCTTTTCTCCGCTGGAGTATTATCGGAATCGTATTCCTCGTAACACTCTTAGCCGGCGGTCCATTGGTCTGGTACCGAATTCCGCAAGGCTGGCGGGAACTGATATGGCAGAAAATCAGTTTTACCCAACCAGATTCCACTGATTCCACGACAACCTTGTCGACTGAGCCAAATACCAATCCTGGTTCGTCTACCCCAGCAAAGCCACCAGCCTCTACCACGACTTCGCCAACTCCTGCCGAAACCCCAACTTTGAACGAGTTATCCACCAAAGAGTCTCCCTAAAAAATCGCACTGTGCGCCTGCCTTCCTTACCTAAAACGCAGAGCAAGAACACCTTTGCAACAACTCGGAAGTTCTTACGTCTTTGGCTTATTGGATTCTTCATCCTCCTGAGTTAACTTCATCGCCGGCAAGGACTGCACTGCATATCTCCTTCGAAGCAACTCGCTTCCGGCTTCAAACTACTTTCCACTCCATTGATCCCCTGCGGAAGATTCGTATGGAAACTTCAACTGATCAAATCGCTTCGAACGACACTACATCCAGTCTTGACGCCCACTCGGCGCCTTTCGTCGGTCGCTGGCAAACACTTGTAAGCCAAACGAATTGGGAGAAAGGGAAAATCATCTCGGAATGGAGACAAGCTCATATCGAGGCTCAAGCCCCGTCTACCCAATACAGCGACGAAGCTTGGGCATCCCTCGTCGGGTTCGTCACCTGCCAACACGTTGGCCGACTCCGGCGCGTTTACGATCGCTTTGGGGGCTCATGGCAAAGCTACCCTGGGTTGTACTGGAGCCACTTCTGGGCAGCCCTCGATTGGGACGATGCGGAACTATGGCTTGAAGGTGCATCCCAAAGCGATTGGAGCATCTCGGAAATGCGAAGAACGCGAGCCGAAGCCATGCAGACGACCGAAGCAACTTTCCAACAAGAGTCGAGCCGCATCTCGGAAGCGTCCCAGGAAGACGATGAGAGATCCTTCGAAGCTGATCGCTCGGGAAGTGAGAACTTCCAAAGCGGTCCGAAACACGAACTACCGGATTTCGGTGAACCACAAGAAAAATCAGGAGCCGAAAAGAATCGTCATCATGATGATTTGCCGAGCAACAGCATGTTAGGTTCGAGTGAATACGACCCGAATCCATCAGGCCCAAGCGGGTCATCTCAATCCCATGATCCCGAGAGCAAAAGGCCTAACCCCTTCGAATCCCTCGGAGAGTTTCCTCAAGACGTAAAAGATGCCGTCGAACAATTCAAACTCTGCATCTTGCGGCATCGCGCAAGCCAATGGCAGGAAATTACTCGCGATGACTTGATCGCTGCACTCGATGCTCTACGCGCTTTTTGCTAGCCGCGAGTCAGAACCTAAAACGATCCGTTAGGTATTAACCTTTTACGAGCTTGGTGATCAATTCATCAAGCTCTTTTTGCGTCACGTTCATCTTGGCCGCTGCCAAAGCAAACAATCGTTTCTCGATCTCATCGAGATCCCCATCGGCCGCCATAATGCGGATCAAATCGCCAAGCATTCGCATCTGCTCGGACTTCTCCTTTGGCAACTTCATCGTCGCCTCATCGCTGATCGCGAATTCCATCGCTTCCCCCAAGTCGGCTTCTCCAAGTCCTAACTCGGCGCAGCGATCGACCAACCAAGCAATTTCGCGTTCGGTCAGCGATCCATCGGCCGAAGCCATAATGACCAAATTCTTCAAATAATCGAGATGTTTCATGGTCATCTTTCCGCTCGCTCTTCGCGACTGTCGTTACCGAATTGCAACCTAGCTAAACCTGCGATGCAGGTCGCGACTAATCGCTAATTGTCTCGTTTCCCGAAAAAATTGCACCACCCCGCGCCCGATTTGCAAAGGAACCAAGCCATGGATTCCATAGGGATTGCAAAGTGATATCACTACGATATACTTCAATCAAGGAAACAGCGCAAATCCAGGTTCGATCGAAATCTCGATCTAAAACGCGCGACACCTCTTTTCAGGAACAACACTATGAGCAGCCTTGCGAAACCATCTCCAACCTCTAAAACTCAAGACAGTATTCTGGAAAAGCCATACCGAACCGGTAGCGGTTGGCCAGTGCTAGCAATCTCTCTCCTAATACTCTTCGCTTCCCCATTCATGGCAGCGTACGGCATTTCCCTGCGGAATGCTTCCGGCGGACTATTCGTACTGATCTCT
>Ga0255127_1000926_pt1 | contig 12979 bp, 17 predicted proteins | sample Law_Miss_RepB_8d_FD_188555 | JGI IMG/M metagenome (GOLD analysis project Ga0255127, IMG submission 188555) | Freshwater microbial communities from St. Lawrence River, New York, United States - Law_Miss_RepB_8d | ecosystem: Environmental > Aquatic > Freshwater > River | place: USA: New York...
CAGTGGGTCGAAAAAGATCTGAATCAGTATCTCAACAAGGCAAACGGCACAGAAGATGTCGATTATGTGATTGCAATCGACACAGACTCCGTCTATCTAAATCTTGGTCCGCTTGTGTCCAAGGTAATGCCAAACGAGAAGGACGAACAGAAGATCACGCAGTTCATTGACAAGGCATCCAATGAGGCAATTCAGAAGGTCATCAATAAGTCTTATGATCGTCTTGCTGAATACACAAATGCGTATGAGAACAAGATGCGTATGAAGCGAGAGTCGATTGCTTCATCGGGAATTTGGACTGCAAAGAAGCGATACATGCTAAATGTTCGCATGGGCGAAGAGAATGTTTACCTAAAGGTTCCCGAACTCAAGATCATGGGTATTGAGACTGCGCGTTCTTCCACACCAGAGGTTGTTCGCAATGCCCTCAAGGAAGCCATCTCAATCGTTATGAATAAGGACGAGCATCATGTGCATGAGTTTGTTTCGACCTTTAGGAATGTTTTTAAGAGCCTTCCACCAGAGAAGATCGCATTCCCAAGAAGTTGCAATGGGCTGAAGGAGTATGGTGATTCAAGTACGATCTACAAGAAGGGAACGCCAATCGCAACAAAGGGTTCCCTGCTGTTCAACTACAACCTCAAGAAGAACAAGTTGGGTGGAAAGTATCAGGAGATACGCGAGGGCGACAAGATAAAGTTCTTGTATCTCAAAACACCCAATCCATTACATGAGAAGGTAATCGCATTCACATCAAAGATTCCAGATGAGTTCAACCTTGATGGGTTCGTAGATTACGATTTGCAGTTTGAGAAGACATTCCTTGAGCCTATGAGAAACATTCTTGGCGTTCTTGGGTGGAAGGAAGAGCCTGTTCACACATTGGAAGGATTGTTTGGATAATGGCTTATCTGATAGCAAACATACCCCCTATTGAAGTATTTGTCCGTAAGGAATTTCTATATGATTTTCTTACAGATCAAAATGGAAAATCTCTTGGCAAAGACGAGTATGAATCGGCACATTGGCTGACAGTCAAGTCGATTCCCAATCAGGCACTCTATTTTGAATCATTGATTCATGACTATGGAGCGGTATATGACAAGTTGCCTCTTCATGCTTTTGTGTGGAGAAAAGATGTTGATGTGAGAAAACTATATCCCTTGGATTGGTTGCAACTTTGGGATTGTATGTCATACAATATTTCTGTGATCCGTAAAGAGCGTCTGCGAAACGCAAGATGTGAAGTTATGATGAAAGATAAGTCTCGCGCACCTGGCTACTATTTGTTTACAGTAGACCCATGTGCATCTGATCCAAACGAAGTAGATGTTGGATGGTCTGAGACTCCGAATGAACACAAATCTTTCAACATCATAAAGTTGGACAATGGTCAGTTTGCAGCACAGCCCAACAATAGAATAATATGGAGGCATCAATCACAAACTCCATCATCTGATCTCAAGATTCCATACTTTAAATTTTCTACGCGCAAGTGGTTCTGCGAGAACCAAGATCGTTGGAGTGCATCGGGTGCAACAAATTTTAACTACGACACAAATACTGACGAAGAGTATTGACAGAGTGTATACCTATAGTACAATGAAGTGAAGCCTAACATAAGGAGAATATCATGGCTACAAAATTGGTTAGACTAGTTACGGGTGAAAATCTTCTCGCAAATGTTACCGATAATGGAAGCACACTCACGCTGAAGAAGCCAGCGATGCTTGTGATGATTAACAAGGGAGAAGTCGGTCTTGTTCCTTGGATTCCATTTGCCAAGGAAGAAAGCGTCACGATTGCAACAGACAAGGTTCTGTACTGCGTCGATCCAGAAGAGAATACAGCAAACGAATATAGCACAGGCTTTGGCTCAGGTCTTGTCATGCCAACTGGTGGCGTGAAGCCCGTTTCGCTCAAACTCTCTGGAGAATAAACCTTGAATTTCCTAAAGCAGATTGTGAAAGAGTCTGGCAACAAATTTGCCAGCATCGTTGAGGATGGAATCGACGGAGCAGATGTCGCGGGATTTGTTGACACTGGTTCGTATGCTTTCAATGCGCTTCTTTCTGGTTCCTTGTACGGAGGAGTAGCGGACAACAAGATCATTGCCCTTGCGGGTGAATCTGCCACGGGAAAGACCTACTTTACCCTTGGGATTGTCGCGCAGTTCCTCAAGAACAATCCCGAGGGCATGGTCCTCTACTTCGACTCAGAGCAAGCGGTCACATCCGACATGTTCGAAGGTCGTGGTGTTGACTCCAAGAGAGTCGCTGTGTTTCCAGTTGCCACCATTGAGGAATTCAAGACTCAATGCGTGTCGATTGTTGACAAGATCCTTGAGATGGACGAGTCTGAGCGCAAGCCCATGATGATCGTTCTTGATTCTCTTGGAATGTTGTCAACCGAGAAGGAAATGAACGATTCGGCAGAGGGCAAGAATGTCAGAGACATGACACGGGCGCAGGGAGTGAAGGCGACATTCCGAGTCCTCACGATGAAGTTGGGCAAGGCAAGGATTCCCCTTGTGATGACGAACCACACATATGATGTTGTGGGCGCATATGTCCCAACGAAGGAGATGGGTGGTGGTAGCGGTCTGAAGTATGCCGCATCCACCATCGTCTACCTGTCAAAGAAGAAGGAGAAGAATGCGGATGGCGATGTCATCGGAAACATCATTCATTGCAAGTTGTATAAGTCTCGTCTGACCAAAGAGAATCAGATGGTCGATGTTCAGTTGAACTACGACAGTGGTCTGAATCGATACTATGGTCTTGTGGAGATTGCATTGACTCATGGCATCTTCAAGAAGGTATCGACTCGCATCGAACTTCCTGATGGCACAACGGCATTTGAGAAGAACATCAATGAGAATCCTGAGAAGTACTTCACGGCAGAGGTGATGAAGCGTCTTGAGGAAGCGGTTGCAAAGGAGTTCAAGTATGGAACAGCAAGTTCATAAGTTGGCAGTCGTTGTTCCCTACCGCGATAGGGCAGAGCATCTCAAGCAGTTTATTCCACATATGAAGGAATATCTTGAGAAGCAGAACATCGTACACAACATTTACATCATTGAGCAAGAAGCAGGGAAGCCTTTCAACAGAGCCAAGTTACTCAACATTGGCTTTCTTGAAGCAGATACAGATTGTGACTACTTCGTGTTTCATGATGTTGATATGTTGCCACAGAATGTTGATTATAACTATCAGGATTTACCCACGCATCTTGCAGCAGCAGCAAGTCAATTCAACTTTGCTCTTCCCTACGAAGGATACTTCGGTGGGGTGACGCTGTTTAGCCGTTGGGCAATGAAGAAAATCAATGGTTATTCTAATGAGTATTGGGGTTGGGGTGCTGAGGATGATGACGTTCTTTATCGCTGTCATTTGGCAGGGGTTAAAGTACAGAGACAAACACCAGGCATACTCAAGTCATTGAGTCACGACAGACAAATAGATGAGCAAGACTACAAAAAGAACATTGAACGTATTCGTGAGATGTGGTCGAAGAAGTTGGATTGGGAGAATGAAGGTTTGAACTCCTGCAAATATAATGTTGTAGATAGAAATGAAACACCCGAAAGAATCATTATAAAGGTAAGTATATGAAGGTTTGCTATGTTAATCCGTGGGGTGGATTTGATATTAATTTTGCGACAAATGGTTTCTATATCAGTAAACTTCTTCGTGAGATAGATCCAAAATGTGAGATACAACTAGGATTAGATACTAGTGCTGATTTGATTATTTCTTTATATAGACCTATGGATGGTCATCCACAGTTTGCAGATATGAGAACTGTGAAGGGAAATACTATTTGTTTCACGGGTGAGAGTTATGACATTGTTTCCACAACACCCGGCTGCAAGGCTTACATAGGATTTGATCTTGAACAGGACATGCCCAAGGATGTGATGTCTTTGCGGTATCCTCTCTATGCACTTTATCACCAAGACTATATGGATAAACATGGCTGTTCTTCATTTGAAGAACTTCGTGAAAGATATAAGAGCCAAAAGAAACCAAAGATGTCGGCAGTTGTTTCAAATCCGAGTAACGGCTTGCGAACATCCTTGATCGAACATTTAGTTCGGCATGGACTTTGCATGTCTGGTGGAAGAGTCCACAACAATGTCGGTGAGGTAGAAGACAAGTTGAAGTTTACTTCGGAGTATGGAGTTGCTTTAGCGTTTGAAAATCTTTCTCGAAAGTCATATATCACCGAGAAGATATATGAGGCATTTGTGGTAAATGCTGTTCCAGTTTATTGGGGGGCAGAAGATATCACAGAGGAATTCAATCCCAACTCCTATATTGTGTTTGATGCGAGTAGCAATGAAGCAGCAAATAAATCATTCATGAATATCTTGTCGCTTCTATCTGATGAAGAGCGAATAAATAGTATGTCGATGGTAGATCCCATCAGCGGTTTCCGTTCCGAGAGATATATTAGGGATGGAAAGAGCATCCTCAAGAATTTCATTATGAGCGTATTGGATACCAAGTGAAAAAACTATTTTTGTCATCATCATCGGGTTACAAGTGGGATCAAATAAAGACATGGAATCTGTCTGCCAAGAAGACAGGACATGATGTCTGCAATCTACTCATAAATCCAACAAAGGAACTTGTTGATTCGTGTAACGAGCATGAAGTTTCTGTTGTGACGTACAATCTACAACAGACCAACAAGCCACCGCACAACCTACGATTCCTTCTTCAATATAAGTACCTGATGTCTGTCAAGGATATCTATTCACATGTCGTGCTTACCGACAGCAGGGATGTTTACTTTCATTCCGATCCATTCCCCCATGTCAAGTCCGTACTGGATGCAATGGGCAAGGATATTGTTTGTGGAAGCGAGTGCATCGCCTATAAGGACGAGCATTGGGGGAATGGGAACCTCATGGAGGGGTTTGGTTACGTTTATGATGAATTCTGTGGGAACGAGATATGCAATGTTGGGGTTCTGTGTGGAAAAACTGAGGCTGTGGCTGAACTATGTCTCATGATCTTCACAATGTGCTATCACAACCCAGCAAGTGTGTCTGATCAATCTTCGTTCAACATACTCATGGGGACTGATTTCGGCAGGAAGCGCGTGGCTATAAGTCGCCCTTCCGATGGGCTTATGGTGCATCTTGGTACAGTTGGTGTGCAGAAATTCCAAGACAAGTTGACTCAGAAGCCCTCTTGGGCTGAGGGAGAGATACCAAGCACATTTGGACGGGCGATTTCAATCATTCATCAATATGATCGTATCGATACGAGTAAATGGGAGTTGATATGAAGACCACACTTGTGACTGCATTTTATGACATAGGTAGATCTAACTGGGAGTCTCCCATGTTTAGACGCAAAACATCAGAATACATCGATTCATTCTCTGTGTTTCTGAAGTATGGTTTCGATATGATCATCTTTATAGATGAACGACATTACGATTCCCTGAAGAAACTTGTTGATGCTTCGCCAAATGGACACAACAAGAGACTTATCAGCATAAATGAACTTTGGATGCAAAAAAACATTTGGGCTTGGTCTAAACTTGACAGGGAAAAGAAGATCATGGCTTCGGCGGAATATCAACGACTTATACCACATCGGGTGGCTGCCAAATATCCCGAGAATGTCAATCCAGAATATACCATCATGACCCATTCAAAGGTAGACTTTGTGGGACATGTCATCGATAACAATTTAAGTGATTCGGAGATACTTATCTGGGTTGATTTTGGCTACTTTCATAACAAGGTTCAGTCAAAGCATCTTCCCCATGAGAAAATTGATGTGTCAAAAATTGATCCCAATCTAGTACACCTTTGCGGCATTCTTCCCATTGATGACGCGGATAGGGATGTGTTGTACACCCTCAGAAATGCTCCAGTCAAGATATGTGCGTATTTGTTTGGGGGAACAAAGGATATGCTGAAGAAATTTCAGGGAATGGCTCACGAAGCACTGGAGTTTTATCAGGAAAATAACATCGCTGATGACGAACAGGCAGTGTGGCTACACTGCTTTTTCCGAAATAAGGATATATTTAAAATTGAATTGTTTCCTGAATGGCATATGGGCTTTAAATACTACACCAAGGAAGGATAAAATTATGACACCTAATATTTACAATGCAGAAAAGCCGCAAGCCAAAACGCAGGATATCTACGACAGTTTCAATCATTTCATCTTCAGTGGAGACAGGGATGTCTTTAATAAAATGTACGCCAGAGTGATGTTTTATGAGAAGACAAAACATCTGGTGGGTGACATAGTGGAGTGTGGGGTTTTTAAAGGATCGGGCATTATGACATGGCTAAAAGTCCTTGACTTGAACGAACCAAGCACGATTAAGAAGGTAATTGGGTTTGACTTCTTCGACCCGTCATTTGTTGAAAACATTAAGGTAGGCAAAGACAAAGATGCGATGAAGCAAGTATTCACCCGTTGTCCCTCTGATAGTAGCGAATTCAGTAAAACTGCGGTTTTGAATAGGTTGCTTTCTTCTGGTATTTCACGTTCCAAGTTTGATCTTGTCGAGGGAGACATATCGCTATCCTCGCGGGAATACATCGCTGCCCGTCCTGGTATGAGAATAAGCATCTTGTATCTTGATCTGGATCTATGTGAGCCAACCTATGATGCTTTAAAAAATCTCTGGGATCGGGTAGTTGATGGTGGGATCGTCGTATTTGACGAACATGGCTACCATGCTTGGAGTGAGTCCGATGGAGTTGATCGATTTGTTTCAGAGAAAGGTCTTGTCCTCCACAGAACAAATATGAAAGCACCCACTGCATATATTGTCAAGGGAGAGAGAAGGAATTCTTGAAGACGGCAGTAATCTTGACGGGAAATATACGCACATGGGAGCAATCTATTGATGCGATTGTGGCTGCATTTGTAGATTATGATTGTGATTTCTTTGTCAGTACATACGATCTTCAGTATGGATACCATCCATGTGTAAGGCAGTCTATCAACTTCTTTGATGATCGATTGCTAACAGATGAAGAAGTACAAAGAATGTTCTCATCGATATCCCCCAAAGGATTGCGAATAGATCGACACGCAGACTATGGAGCGGCGGCTTCTTCTGCAATATCTTCTTCTTTCTCCACAGAGCAGCATTGTAGTCTATTTCAATTTTTTAAACTTAGAGATGCCATGCAGATGGTTGAGAGTTACGAGATACTTCACGGATTTCGCTACGACGCTGTGGCAAAGACCAGATGTGATTTATGCTTATCTTCCATTCCCAAGTTTGACATCAAGTCATCTATTCTAATAGACTCAGGAAATGTATATCCAAATGATTGCTTTTTTATGACAAACCGAGACGCTGCGGAAAGAATAATTTATTCTTGCGTACATAACGCGATGTCACCCATAGATAGTAGGGCAATGATGGTAATTCCTCACGGTTTGTTTCTAATCGCAATTGAGGGCAGTGAAATGCAAGTGATCACATATCCTGTCATCGACCATGTTGTAAGACAAAATCGTTTGGTTAAGTATCCAATGTTGAACTCTCCTTTTACGATGCCAACACAATCTAAATTATGAATATCATATTTTTCATCACACATAAAACACTTGGGATAGATCATGCTCGTATGGTATTCCGTAGTCTGTCTAATCAGAAAACGGACAAGAAGTTCGATCTCATGGTGATATACAATTCTCATCAGGAAGAACTACCCAACTCTGATCTGCTTTCTCTTTGGAGAGAACTCAATCTTAGCCGAGTGATAGAAAATGTCGTTGTTTTCGACTATAACCACGCAACCAATAAGAGTCTTGGGGCTGACATATCAGCGATTAGGGACTATTGCAAACATAGATTTCAACCCGAAGATAGAGTTCTTTTGTTGAAGTCAGACTGTTGTTTGTCTAAGAACTATTTTGATGTGGTTCTGTCCCTAGATTCAGGGCAGATTCATTTTGTTGCTCCGTTTATATGTGCCAAAAAGAGAGTATCGGATGAAGCAATAGAGACATATCTCTCTCGCGAATCATTTATTCCTTCGGATGAAATCACATTCTTCGTGGAAGATAGCAATCAGTCATCAAATAACGACTTCACAAAGAGGGATATATCCATAACAGATGAGAGTATATTGTTCACTTCCTGTACAGTGACTAGAGACTTTTCATGTCATCTGATAAGCGTTGGTCTTATGGATGCAGTCTATACTAGATTTCAGAGTTGGGGGGGCTGCAACTTCGGAGGATTGGATCAATACTTGAAACAGTCTGATCGTTGCTTTGTTGTACACAAATACCATTCGGTTGTTTCTGACAACCGCTCTACGGATAGAGAAGGACCAGTGGAGATTTGGCTTACAAGTTGATTTTGGGAGAAACTGATTATGAATATGGCGATAGTCTTGGTGGGAAACATACGCACCTGGAATTCTTGCAGGAACAACTTTATTTCTGTGTTTGGTAGATACACGCCTGATGTCTTCATTCAGACTTACGACAGACAGTATGCATATCACCCATACATTCAAAAGACACTGAATTTCTATGAAGATACCACTTTAGATGCAGAAACAATACAGGAAATGTTTTCTGGCATCAAGGTTAGTGGTTTGTCTATAAACAGTATCGATTCTTATGTTGATACTAAAGTCAAGCCTTTCATTTCCAGCAAGTTTCCCGATGGGGCGCATCTCAGTCTTTCACAATACTTCAGCCTCCACGATGCGCTAGGCATGGTTCGAGACATGGAAGATTCTACGAATAAGAAATATGATTGTATTGTGAAGACCAGATTTGATGTTATTCACAATGATTTTGAGGTTGAATGCTCCCCACATGAAATATGTGTCGATGCTCATGGAGCGGGGGTTTTCCCCTGTGATTGGACTATTATTGCCACACGGGACAATATGCTTTCCGTGGACGAGTTCATCATGTCTGAGATACGAGACATGAGGAATGAAAGCAGCCTTGTGGATCTTCCGCATAAATTATTCTTGAATGGTATGCTATCCACCGGTGCAAAGGTTCGCGCTTTGCCTATCATCAGGGGAATTGTAAGGGCAAAATGATTATAACCGCAGTCCTATTTGATCTTGATGGAGTTCTCGTAGATGCCTGTGAATGGCACTATGAGGCATTGAATGCTGCCTTGATTGGAGCAGGATATCCTCCTATCGGGAGAGAAGATCATCTATCGACATTCAATGGCTTGCCGACTCGCGTTAAATTGAAGATGCTTGATGTGCCTGACGACATGATTGCCGTAATTAATGATCAAAAACAGAAGCACACTCTTGACATCATACGAAGCAATGCTAATATTATGCTTGAGAAGATTGAACTCCATCGATATCTCAAGTCGAATGGAATCAAGATTGTCTGTGTCACAAACTCTATTGAGGAGACAGCAAAAGAGATGCTGATAGCAACCGGACAGATGCCCTATATCGACTTGTTGGTGAGCAACGAACAAGTCAAGAGGAACAAGCCGTATCCAGATTGCTACAATCATGCAATAAACACTCTAGGAGTCGATCCACGTTCTTGTCTTTGTGTAGAAGATTCACCCAAGGGAATACAGGCTGCAATTAGCAGTATTGCTGGTCATCTTTGGGTTGTAACTGATCCTACAAAAGTAACCTTGAAGAATTATCTAAACTTTACGGGGAATGAATAATGCAGATTTTGATACCAATGGCAGGAGAGGGTAGTCGGTTTGCCAAAGAAGGATACACCTTCCCCAAGCCTCTTATAGATGTTGAAGGCAAGCCAATGATTCAGCGTGTTGTTGAAAATCTAGATTTCGACGCCACATACATTTTCCTTGTTCGCAAGGAGCATCTTTCCAAGTATGTGGGTCTAGAATCAACCCTAAACCGCATCACTAATGGAAAATACAAAGTTGTTGAAGTTGATGGTTTGACCGAAGGTGCCACTTGTACCGCTCTTCTCGCCAAGGATTATATCAATAATGATGATGATCTATTGATTGCCAACTCAGATCAGATCATCGAATATAGTCCTGAGAATTTCCAATACATTAAGAATTTTTCTAGCGTAGATGCTTTGGTGTTCTGCTTCCATGCAGTACATCCAAAGTGGTCATTCGTGAAGACGAATGCTCGCGGGGTTATTACGGAGGTTGCTGAAAAGAATCCCATATCCGATATTGCCACTTGTGGTATCTATTGGTATCGCAGGGGGTCTGACTTTGTGAAGGCAGCAGAACAGATGATTGAAAAGAACATCCGTGTGAATAATGAGTTTTACATTGCTCCTGTCTACAACGAATTGATTGGTTGGGGTGGAACCCTAATTCCGTTCTTTGTTGATAAAATGCATGGGATAGGAACACCGGAAGATCTCAATGCATATACTAATAGGAAATATAGATGAAAATCATATCTCACCGAGGCAACCTTGATGGCAGAAAGCCAGAATGTGAGAACAATCCAACATACATTCAACAGGCATTGGATCTTGGTTTTGATGTTGAAATTGATGTTTGGTTTGTCGATGGCGAGTTTTTTCTCGGACATGACTCAGCGATATATCATGTAGAATCTAGTTGGATCTTAGGTCGCGCTGCTTCATTGTGGTGTCATGCTAAGAATATCGAAGCGATGGAACAACTACTACTCATGGATGATGTGATTTGTTTTTGGCATGAAACAGACAAGATGACACTAACAAGTAGTGGAATTTTATGGATGTATCCTGGTAACTATAATCATAAAGCGATCACGGTAGAGTTGGATGAGCCAAAAAACATACCCAAAGTTTGGGGTATATGTACAGACTATCCTAGTTTGTGGAAAAATAAATGAACTGCCTAGTAACAGGTTCTTGTGGCTTTATTGGATCAAACCTTGTAGACATGCTTGTGTCTCAAGGACACAGTGTGGTGGGTATTGACAATCTATCTTCCGATGCTCACGACTACTTTTACTACAACGACAAGGCAACCTATTATGAATACAACATCACCGATTATGTGATGTGTTCTGATGTTTTTGAGCGACACAGACCAGATGCAGTTTTTCATTTAGCGGCAGAGGCTCGTATTCAGAACTGCATAAATGATTCCGGTAAATGTATGGAGACAAATGTTCTAGGCACAGAAACCATGCTTTCTCTTGCCAAGAAGCATTCTGCTAAACGATTCATCTTTATGAGTACATCGGCAATCTACGGATTGCGTGAGTCACCAAACCTGGAATCCGATACACCCGATTGTTTGAATCCGTATTCCTTGTCGAAGTTATTTGGTGAGAGGCTGTGTAGGATGTATTCTAATCTATACGGATTGGATACAGTCTGTTTCCGAGGTTTCAACATCTATGGAGATAGAATGCCAAATAAGGGACAATATGCCCTTGTTCTTGGAATTTTTCAAAGATTGATAAATGAAGGAAAGAGTTTGACGATTGTTGGTGATGGTAATCAGCGGAGGGACTTCATTCATGTTTCAGATGTTTGTAGCGGATTGATTGCTGGAGCAAATGCTCCACAACGACAAAATGGAGAAGTTTATAATCTTGGTAGCGGTGAGAATTATAGTGTGAATGAAATTGCCAATATGTTGGCAACAGCCCGTAATCATAAAGTACCACATACGCATATTCCGCCGAGAAATGGCGAGGCTAGAATAACTTTGGCAGACATATCTAAAATAAAAGCGTATCTTGATTGGAAACCTAAAACAACTCTTAAAGAATGGATTGAAAATTAACATGTCAACTTTGTTACCTGAAGTGCTTTCGAAGTATAAGAAGAATAATATCTTTCTTGAAACTGGTTCATATAAGGGTGGTGGTATACAAGTAGCCCTTAATGCTGGATTTGATCTTGTTTTGAGTATAGAGATTCATAAAGATTATCATGAAATGTGCAAGGAAAAGTTCAAAACAGAGATAAGCAATGACCAAGTTGAACTATACCATGGAGATTGCCTCAATGTGTTGAAAGAAATACTTCCAGCCATCGATGAACCAATCACATTTTGGCTAGATGCCCATATAGATTGGGAATGTGGTGTGTCTGGAAAAACCCCATCTCCATTGATTTATGAATTGCAAATGCTAAAGGAACTAAGTCCGTGCAAAAATCACACCATTCTTATAGATGATATGCGCGTATTTAGAACTAAGATTGGGTGGGGTCAATTTAATCCAATTGGACAGAAAGAAATAGAGGAAGCGATTCTTGCAATAAATCCAAACTACAAGATTTGCTATGAACCAAATGCGGTTCAAGAAGATGATGTTCTTGTGGCATATATTCCTTGACATCACCTGATCTGACATTATACTTACCTACATGATTGAACTGACCATCCTGCGTGAACTCACACGCAACGACCAGTACTTCCGAAAAGTCCTCCCCTTCCTCAAGGAGGACTATTTCGCTGATAGGGACACCAAGATTATCTTCAGAATGGTGTCTGACTATCTCGACAAGTACAACTCCATGCCCACTCGCGGTGCCTTGGAAATCATTCTTGATGCCAAGACGAATGTCGAACCAGAGGTGATGAAGCAATGCATTCAGAACCTTGACAAGATGTTCGATGACAGCAAGAGTCCAGACCTTGAGTGGCTTGTTGATCACACAGAAAAGTTCTGCAAGGACAAGGCAATCTACAATGCCATCCTTGAGTCGATCCACATCATCGATGGAAAGTCCAAAGACAAGGATGTTGGATCTTTGCCCAAGATGCTTTCTGATGCGCTTGCCGTTTCATTCGACACGAACATCGGTCACGACTACATCGAAGACTATGGAAAGCGATACGAGTTCTACCACAGGGTGGAGAACAAGATTCCATTCGACATTGAGCAGTTCAACACCATCACGAACGGTGGTGTTCCGCGCAAGACCCTCAACATCATCATGGCGGGTACGGGTGTGGGTAAGTCCTTGTTCATGTGTCACCATGCATCGGCTTGCCTGACACAGAACCTTGATGTCCTGTACATCACTTG
>Ga0255127_1000932_pt1 | contig 12924 bp, 6 predicted proteins | sample Law_Miss_RepB_8d_FD_188555 | JGI IMG/M metagenome (GOLD analysis project Ga0255127, IMG submission 188555) | Freshwater microbial communities from St. Lawrence River, New York, United States - Law_Miss_RepB_8d | ecosystem: Environmental > Aquatic > Freshwater > River | place: USA: New York...
ACCTTTTGTATTTCCCAACGCCGCAGATGACAATTGACTCTTGAGCCACCCCTGCGTTCCCTTTTGCCCCCCACTTCCTCCATCGCTACTTCCTGCGGTACCACCATCAGCCCCGCCTCCCTTACCTCCCGGCTGAGCAACTCCACCTTGCTTCGGTAAAGGCTTGGGCTCAAGCTCAAGAAATCCGCCCGTCCAGAGAGTTACGAGCATTTGATTCAACTCTTTTTGCGCTCGAATCATGTCGCTTGGAGAAAGTAAACGACGTCCCACTAAAGTGCGAAGTGGATCGATCGAAGGGTCGCGTTGAAGCATGTGCGCTAGGAGTCGCCAGGGAAGTGGGCCACGGCTCGCAAGATGCGATGCGGGGGCACGGGCTAGTTTTTCAAACTGATCCTTCGTCCAATAAGTCTCCCCCTGACGCCGAGTAGGCATCTTCTTTTTCAACTGCTTCTTCGCTCTGATCAAATTCGGATCCTTCGTATCCTCGGGGATCTGATCGTACTGAAGTCGCCATCGATGAAGCTTCACATCGTCTTCATGCGCGATCGCATAAACAAACCCCTCGCGGTCAAACTGCGGGCGGCCCGCTCGACCAAAAATTTGCTGTGCCGAAGCCGACTCGATCAACTTCTTCTTGCCATAAGGCCCTTTGACCAAACTCGGCAGGATCACGCTTCGCGCGGGTAAATTGATCCCTGCTGACAAAGTCTCAGTGCAAACGCAAACAGTAAGTAGCTTTTCTTGAAACAGTTGCTCGACAAGCCGCCGGTATTTTGGCATGATCCCCGCGTGGTGAATACCGATCCCTCGTATCAATATTTGCTTGATCTTCGGCCCAGCTCCCTCCGATAAATTCACCCCTTCCAATCGCTCGGTAATGATCGCTTGACGTGGCTTGTCAATAAGCTTCTTGCCCTTCAATAACTCAGCCACCTGCCAACACTGATCGCGATTGAAGCAAAACACCAACCCAGGCGTACGCCGCTTCGTCTCGTCTCCTTCTGCAATCCGCTCGAGATGCTCGTCAAGATAATCATCTTCTACCCACTCGAATTGTAGGGGTACCTTGCGCTCCGTACCTTGGACCAACTCGAGATTCCGACCATGAGCTCGCATCAACCAAGAACAGAACTCTACGCTGTTACCGATGGTCGCAGAAAGCAACATCAACCGCACATGCTTGGGCAGCATCCCGATACTCAGTTCCCACACGATCCCACGCTCCGGGTCGTTGAAAGAGTGAAACTCGTCCATCACTACAGAATCCACATCTTCGAAGCCATCCGGCCCTGCTTGAAGCAGTTTATTGAGCAAGATCTCCGCGACAACGACAAGCACAGGAGCGTCCGGATTGACTTTTCGATTCCCCGTGACCAGCCCAATCGAACTCGCAGGATACCCCCAACGCTGCGCAGCGGCTTGCAACTCGTACAATTTTTGATCCGTCAAGGCAATCAACGGAGTCGTGTAGTAACATCGCCGCCCCGTTCGAAGTGCTTCGAAGATCGCTCCTTCAGCGATAAGCGTCTTGCCCGTCCCCGTCGGTGCACAAACCAAAACCCCATGATCCGAAGAAAACCATGCAAATAAAGCATCTTCTTGGACCGGATAAGGGGCATAAGGAAGCTGCTGTAAATATTCGGCTACAATGTCATCGCGATTCAGCACGGTTTCTACCAATCCGATCTGGCAATTATCATTTCGTATTTTTGACTTCGCTATCCTAACAAAAACAGTATGCTCGCAGGAGACGAAAACCCGTGAGTTGGAATACCTTAAAAAAACTCTCCGCTCTTCTTGTCCTCTGCTTACTCTGCTACGCAAACGCTGCTTGGCTCCGCCCCGTTCGCGATATCGCATACAGCATGCACTGGATCGAAAACTCCTACGTCGAGCCGAAATCAACCGCTAATCTCCGAGACGCCGCACTGCAAGGGTTGCTCGAATCCCTAGACCCTTACTCTGCATACATCCCAAGCAGCGCACTGACCGGCTTCAATGCCTTGTTCGATCAACAATTCGCCGGCCTGGGAATTCAGGTCGAAGGCCCACCGCAACGCCCGAAACCTACCATCGTCGCTACCATTTTCCACTCGCCTGCCTTCCGTGCAGGATTGCGTCCTGGGGATGTAATCCAAGAAGTCGATGGAAATAAGGTGGAAGAGGCCAAAACTATGGAAACCCTCTCGCGCTGGTTGCAAGGCCCCGTTGGGTCGACTGCGGCTATCCTGATAGATCGCGCAGGAGAACCGATGAGCTTCAATGTTCCTCGCGAATTTGTTGCCGTCGAAAGCATTACCGGCGATCGCAGAAAACCCGATGGTACATGGGAACATCAACTGCAAGTCGCACCCGATATCTTGTACCTACATATCGAACTCTTCGGAGAACGAACCGCTGCGGAGCTTCGCGAACTCCTCTCAAAAGCCACTTCATGCAAAGGCCTCATCATCGACCTGCGCGATAACAGTGGCGGACTACTCGACGCGGCTGTTGAAGTCTGCGATATGTTCCTCGAAGACGGACCGATTGTCTCGACGAACGGGCGTGAAAACAACGCTCAAACCGACACGGCTTACGCATCAGCAGGTACCCTGCTTCCGACCTCTACCCCCATCTGCATTCTGATCAATAGAGAATCGGCTAGCGCGAGTGAAGTCGTCGCTGCTTGCCTGAAAGATCGCAAACGAGCAATCGTCGTTGGGGAACGTTCCTACGGAAAAGGAAACGTTCAAAGCATCGTCCCCGTCCTTGGTGGCTCCGCTGCGATCCGACTTACAACCGCCTACTACTACCCGCCCAGCGGTCGAAGAATTCACAAACGCCCCAACGACTCCCCCGACGATGAATGGGGAGTACTTCCCGACACCCAAGGCTTGGTTGGCTTGTCCCAAGAAGACGAAGTCGCATCCCAGAAACGCTTCCAAACCCGAAGCGATCCGCTGCGAAACGGACTAATAACCGACCATCCACTCGCTCAAGTCGAAGATCCGAACGACTCTCAATTCGAGCTAGATAAACCTTTAGCACGAGCGTTGAAGCTTCTTCAAAGTCAAATGCCGACTCCATGAGCTCAGGCGTTAAAACACCGTCTTAGTGCATTGCAACTGGCAGGGGCCAGAACGATCGCAATTGCTGGCATGCTTACGATTTTCACTCGTTATCGCTCAGTGACCCTTGCGTCCGATCCATTGATCGAAGCTCCACTCCGTTGAGGACCGGATCCGCATTGTTTCCATCACCTCTCTGTATCGAATCGATCCATTTGCCGGAACGCAACACTTCAAGTCGATTCGCCGGATTGCGTCGCAAGACACGAGGCTCCGAACTCTTCATCGCAGGTGATTTGGATACCGAATCCTTAACTACCGACTCTGAGCCTTCCGGACTGACTTCGGACTCAGTACGCGAGTATACCTTCTGAAAGGCTTTCACGTTGCCACTTCGCATATCGATCACTTCTGTATTCACGGAAGAAGATTTCTGGAAGTGTCGTTCGAAAGCTGGAGGAAGGTCGATGGTTTGCACACTGCGAGAATCTTCCGCATTCGTTTCTCGCGAATCCTTTAATCCTCGCGTCGAATACTCTTTACCCCCAGCAACACCCTTCTTCAATGATGTGCTATTTTTCGAATACGATGCGTGCTGTACGCCTTGATCGTCCCCATAGTCCGAGCCACTAGCAAGCTTCACGCTGCCGTCCGAATCCTCGATTGTTTTCTGCGTGTTTCGGCTCGACAAGCGGAATTTAACCCCGCCTCCCGATGAGCTCTTTTCGCTCCCCGCTTTCTCGCTCCCTACCTTACCGCTCCCTGCTTTATCGGGCGTGGATTCGCGACTGACGATCCCTGGCAAGAGTTTGATTGTCGGATCCGAGATTGTCGTTCCTCCATCGACCCCTTCAAACCTCGCAATAATACTGAGCTTCATCTGCGGACCGCCAACTTCCCCCCAAGGCAACCAAACGCTGTAGGATGGGCCAATGGAAGTCTTGCTCATGTGACTTGCGAATTGATCGGCGGTGAATACATATTTGCGCAACGGTTTTTGGTTCATCGGATCGGCATCCTCAGCATCAAAAACGTATACAGCTAGCTTACCGTCAACTTCAATCGGATCGGTTTGATCTTTTAGATAAAAGAAAACACGTCCACCGAATCCACGAACTCCCGGTTGATTGGGTTGATGCAAAACGGTATCGGTCCAAACGGCAAGTATCCGGTCAGGCAAAGCCGGCCTGTCGTCCTCTCCCCACTTCCACGAATCAGGAAGTTTCTTCGGCGCGAATTGGCAACCCACCATGCAACAGCACGACAGGAGTAAGAGTATCAATACCGAAACAGGGGAAGGAATCCGAATGGAAATCATTTACGGGTCCTCGATGACGAGTCGGAGGCGGGAGCCATTGCTGACGATGTGCTCGCCACAGGCTCGATAGTTGGGGCAGGACGAACACTCGGTGGAAGTGTTCGCGGTAATCGAAGTAAACCCGCCGAAGGTTTCACCGACGTAGGAGTCGGCAACTCATTGACACCCTGAACAGGTGGAACGAATGAGTCGGGCATCGAGCTCGGCAATTGCGTACCTAACTCTTGCGGCATCGAAGGATTTCGTATTTCCAGCGTCGATTCGTAAGAACCACGCGGGTCGCTATCGGGATAGACGACAGGGCAATCAGCCGGATCTTCATTCCAATCCTGCAGCATCCCTGTTCGAGGAAACACATCCCCGTGAATCTCAAATACATCCGCTTCGCACCAGCTCATTCTGGCGAACTCCGCTTGCTTCAATCGCTCCATATCTGTTGGATTGCGAACGATGTGCGGTGTCATAATGATCAACAGTTCGGTTCGAACAGTATCGCTGTAGTCATAACTAAAGAGATACTTGATCACAGGAATATCGCCCAACCATGGCACTTGACGATGGTTCGTTCGAGTCGATCGCGAAATCAGCCCTCCAAGAATAATCGTCTCTCCATCAGCAGCACTGACGGTCGCTTGTGCGGTAATCGTATCGACTCGTGGCGAGCGAATCACGGTCCCATTCTGGGCAATCGAAATCGGGATCCCTTCGTCCTCTGGCCCCAGCTTCGATTTCTCCGCGTCGATCTCCATCACAACGTTCCCCTCAGGACTAATGCGTGGGGTAACTCCGATGATCAAACCGACATTCTCCAACGCTACAACGTTTTGTGTCCCGTTCTGATTGATGATCGAGTTGACGATTCGCGGAATCCGCTGACCTACCTGAATAAACGCCTGCTGGTTATCCAAAGTTAAAACTTGCGGACGCGAGAGAATCTCCAATCGCCTTGAATCCTGTAAAGCTCGCAATAGGAAGCTTACATTCTCACTGCTCGCTGATAACACCAGTCCACCGAATCCAAGCTCATCGTTACCACGACCAACTGCGAAATTCGAGATCCCCTGACCTCCCACCGAATTCGACGAGTTCAAGGCCTTCGCTGAACCGCTGTTTCCAAGCGGATCGATGTTGTTGAAGTTAAATCCGGGAACGTTCGATGCAGCTACAATTTCTTGCGTCGTCTGCGTAACAACCCCCGCAGGTGTAGATGTGTTTGTCGTCGTCGTACGCGTTGCTAAATCACCGAGCAGACTGCGGTCGAACAACACGGAGTCCTGCAAACCCCACTCGACCCCAAACTCATCAGTATTCCCCAACGAAATCTCGGCGATCATCACCTGAATCATCACCTGAGGTGGTTGCTCATCAAGTCGCTCGATGAGCTTGGCAATCTCATCGTAATACCTCGGCGTTGCACTGAGAATCAACTTGTTTTGCACCGGCTCAGGTACAACCACAACTTCGCGATCAAGCTGATCGAAAGGATTGTTCGTACCTGGTGCAGCTAACTCCACCACACGTTTGTTCTGCAAGAATTGATTGATCGCAGTTGCAACATCGATCGCAGGCGAGTTTTTCAACTGATAAACCATGCTTTTACGTTGCGACAAATCACCTTCATCGAGTCGCAAAATCAACGCTTCGACAATCTTCAAATCCCCATCGGAACCGATGGCGATAATGTTGTTCCCTCGAGTATCCACCGTGAACCGCAATGGCAACAACGACATCTCAGACGGATTGCTTGAAAGCTGCACAGCTGCCGTGCCGCTCCCTGCTGTCGTCGCCGACGAGGATGGAATCAATGCTCGCAAGGTTTCCACCAACGAAGCGGCATCCCCATTCTTCACTGGAAAAATCTTGATCTTGGCCGTCGCCCCTGGAGTATCTAACTGCTCGATGAATCGCTCGATCAACGGGAGTGTTTCCGGAGAACTAGAGACGATCAACGTATTGTTTCGATCATTGACCGTAATCTTCGTCGCACCCAAGATGCCGCCCGAAACTATCGGATTGCCGTTCTCATCGACAATTTGCAACGTTCGATTCCGATCACTGGTCGTTGTCGCTAAAGCCTCTTGCAAAGCCTCGGCAATATCCGAAGCGATGCTATGGCGAATCTGGAACACGCGCGCGGATTGCATAAGTCCACTCTGTGGCACATCAAGCTTTTCTAAAAGCTTGCGAATCTCTTCGATGTCGCGAGGCGAACCATTGACGATAATCGCATTGCTTCGCGGATCGGCAAACGAATTGATGATCGGCGCCAATCCATCTTTACCCTTATAAAACGATTGCAAATCGCTTTGGACTTCACTCGCCAACGCATGCTTCAACGGAAACACCGCTAAGGTACTGTCGGACCGAGTCGGTTGATCAAGCCTCATAATCAACTGCTTCATCAACTCCATCGACTCACCCCAGCCGATGAGCAACAACGCATTCGGCGATATCAGCGGAGCAACCGTCACTCGCCCTTGCCGCGCTCCGAGAAACTTCTCTTCAATGTCTTCGATGATCTTCGCAAGCGACTCTGAATTCACATGCTGCAAAGTTACAACTTCAATCTCTGGCTTGCTCTCTTTGCTCGCCTGATCAAGCCGTTTGATGATCTCCGAAAGATCGGTCAACTGCTGATCGCGTCCTCGCAAAATGACCGCATCGAGATCAGGCAACATCTCGATCTGAACCCCTTCGAATTGCGGCAAAGGCAACTTATCAGGAGCGCCGTCTTTCTCAGCATCTTGATCTTTCTGACCAGCCCCAATCGGTTCGGCTCCCAACTTTAGATTCGGATCCTGGAATCCTCCAGCAAGCCGAACGGGTCCATCTACGCCAAAGCCTCGACGCTGAGTTAATTCTTGCTGCGACCAACCGCGAAGCGCTTGCTGCCCCTGTACCTTCAACGAAACAAATCGAAAACTCCGATCCTTCGATACTGTCGACTCGCGCGTGTAAGCTAACCCGACACGATTAAGCGCAACGACGATCGGTTCAAGCCCCTCGATACGAATCACACGACGAGCAGCATCATGCTCCATTAGAACAAAGTCATTGTTGAACTGTAGCAATAGGGCATCAGGTTTCGCCGGATGCGGATGGGACTGAGCCCCATAAGCACCTACCATCGCTTGTCGCATCGCAAGCCACTGATTCGCATTCGCGGCAATCTCTGTTCGCACCAACGGAACCGTACGAACCTGCGAATCCTCACCACCAGCAATGCGATCTCCTCTGGTAGTTTTGGGCCGAATCTCCTGGGAAAAAACAGGATTTATCAACGAAAGCAGGGTTACCAAGAGGATTCCATACGTTGCACAGAATTGGCCAACGCAAAGCGCAGTTCGGTTTCCCCTCTCAATTGGCTTGTTCAACTGCATGAAATTCCTCGCCGTTACCATGTAAATCCCGCCTCTCAAAAACGACAGGTCGGAAAGTACGGAATCGGATTCTGGCAAGTCAACCCCATTACCCCCTCTTCGGGATGGCTCAGGTATAGTATCAACGTCCCTACTTCACAAAGTCTTCATCAACAGCGAAACAGAGGCTAGCATAGCGTGTTCATATCTTGACCCGAATTCGGTACGGCGCGAGCCGTCCGGTGTCACTAAAGCGGTACGGCGCGAGCCGTCCGGTGTCACTAAAGCGGTACGGCGCGTGCCGTCCGGTGTCACTAAAGCGGTACGGCGCGTGCCGTCCGGTGTCACTAAAGCGGTACGGCGCGAGCCGTCCGGTAAGCCCTCTCGCCCCAAATGCAATCATTTCCAAAAGGTCCACTAGGTGTAACTTGTCTGAAACTCAAGGAAGAAAGAGTTGTCTAAATGCTTGATTGGCTCACACAAACAAATGTGGATTCCACATCAATCGATGCGACAAGTCTTGCCATAAGGCTTCTGCTTGCCGCGTTAAGCGGTTGCTTCATCGCTTGGCTGTATACATGGAACAGGGGACCGAATCATGGAACAGCAAGCTTCCCTCTGACCCTGATTTTCCTCGCTATCCTCATCGCTATGGTGACCCAAGTCGTTGGGAATCACATTGCCCGAGCCTTCAGCCTCGTCGGCGCACTGTCAATCGTTCGCTTTCGAACAGTCGTCGATGACACCCTCGACATTGGCTTCGTGATTTTTGCAGTCGTCGTAGGGATGGCCCTTGGAGCGGGGAACTTCGATGTCGCTCTGCTTGGTGGCTCCATCATGTCCTTACTTATCGTTGCTTCGAAGTGGTTCTATGCACACTATGGAATACAGAGCAACCCGACCATTGGACGACTGACCTTCAAAACCCCCATCGCAGATCCGTCCGGATCGAAACAAGTCGAACAACTCCTCGCCGAAAAGGGGATATCGTACCGAATCGTCGCCGCCGAATCGGCACGCGGAGGAACCATGATGGAATGGACTTACGAAATCCCCAACGCCTCCTTCTTAGGTTCCACATCCATCCCAATCGAATTAGCTTCCATTGCCAGCATCCAGTCCATCTCTTGGAAAGTCTCCGAACGATGAATCATCGCTTCAAAAAATTAGCTCGACTGAAATATCAAACAATCCTTGCATGCACGCTATGTTCCTGCATGGGACTTGCCCAAGACCCTGCGACACCTCGAAATCAGCGCAGGCCCGAGGGTGCAGGCCCAGGTTTCCAAGGACCAGGTTTCCAAGGCCCGGGTTTCCAACGACCGGGCCGACAAGAATCAGGCCGACAAGAACCGGGCTTTGGCCGATCAGCACCGAGCATCCTCGGCCCACTTACGATGCTTGGTCTGGCCCATCGCCCACTACCGACCATCGGACTCCCGGAAGTCCAACGGGAGCTTCAACTCTCTGAATCCCAACTCGAACAACTTCGGGCCATCGAAGAAACAACGCTCGCAGCGACTTTCGAAACCATGCAACCGATCGCGCCACCTCGCATCTTCGAGCTTGAAGACAAGCAACGCGATGAAGCCATCGAGCAAGTTCGCAAAAGCTTAGAAACATTTATTAGCGAACAAGAAGCAAATCTCAAAAAGCTTCTATCAGAGAAGCAGTGGGCACGTTTGAGTCAATTGAGTTTGCAGCGAGAAGGGATTGCGGCTGCCTTGCGCGGCGAAGTATCGGAAGCTTTGCAGTTAACCGAAGACCAACGAGAATTGCTTTCCAAACAAGCGGACGCGCTTGGCAATCAAGCGTTCCGCCCCGGCCCCAACGGCCCACCTGACTTTCAACGGATTGCGGAAACGCGGCTCAATACGGAACGCCGACTTGTTGAAAGCTTTTCGGATTCACAAAAGCAGAAATGGAACGACTTGAGAGGCACTCCTTTCGCGTTTGAACAAACCCCCATGGGAGGCCCTGTTTTCGGTGGCCCAGGTGGTCCAGGTTTCGGCGGGCCAGGTGGTCCAGGTTTCGGCGGTCCCGATCGGCCACTCGTAGCGAAATTTGACAAAAACGGCGACGGATGGCTGAATGCTCAAGAGCGGCTCGAAGCGAGAGAAGAAGCCAAATCCATATCCCGCCTCGGTGGCGGCCCGGGAGGCCCCGGCGGACCTGGTTTCGGAGGCGGACCGGGCGGACCTGGCGGTGGCGGACCTGGTGGACCAGGCGGACCTGGTTTCGGTGGACCTGGTGGACCTAGTGGCCCCGGTGGACCCGGTGGACCCGGTGGCGGGCGAGGTGGTCGCGGCGGCCCACCAGGCTTCGGTGGATTCGGAGGATTTGGGTTCGGTGGCCCAGGCGGCCCAGGTGGCCCAGGCGGCCCTGGTGGACCTGGTGGTTCGCGAGAGCCCGGCAAGCCCGGTATCCGCGTCGCTGCCACCGATGTGCAAAGCTTCCAAGACCAAGACCTCTACGATCGCAGTGTCGTCCGCACTTTGTTTCTTACCTTCGAGAATCAAGATTGGGAATCAGAACTAGCCGACTTCAAACCAACTGATGTCGAAGTCGATGCAACGTTGATGGTAGATGGCAAAGAGTATCCGCTTGTCGGCGTGAGCTTCCGCGGCGCTTCGTCCTTTGGGATGGTGCCTGCTGGTTCCAAACGTTCATTGAACATCTCGATGGACATGGCCGACGAAGACCAGCGATTGCTCGGATACAAATCCTTGAACTTGCTCAATTCCAACGGCGACCCGACTTTGATGCATTCGGTTTTATACTCTGCGATCGCATCAAAGTATCTACCGACCCCCGCAGTGAACTTGGTGCGAGTTGTCATCAACTCAGAAGACTGGGGGATTTATCAAAACGCACAGCAATTCGATAAGCACTTCATCAGCCAACATTTGGGATCATCCAAGGGAGTGGTACGTTGGAAAGTTCCCGGCAGTCCCGGTGGCGGCGGTAGCTTGCGTTACCTCAGCGATAACATAGAGCCTTACAAACGACTCTATGAGATCAAGAACAACGATGAAGAGAAATCATGGAAAGCGCTCATTGGGCTGTGCAAAGTCTTGAGCGAAACTCCAGTGGAAGATCTTCCAAATGCTTTGGAGCCGATCTTGGATGTCGATAGCGCCCTGAAATTCCTAGCTCTCGATATCGCGCTGATCAACAACGATGGATACTGGGTACGCGGAAGCGACTACAGTATCTACTTGGATGCTGAAGGGAAATTCCATCTTGCGCCGCATGATATGAACGAATCGTTCAGCGCGGCAGGTATGGGCCCCGGTGGTGGTGCCCCGGGTTTTGGGGGCCCGGGTTTTGGGGGCCCGGGCGGACGACGCGGGTTTGGTAGAGGAGGCCCTGGAGGGGCACCGAACAACGGCGCAGGGCAGGGGGGGAACCAAAATCCATTCTCGCTTGATCCATTCATTGGTCTCGATAACTCTGATCGCCCACTTCGCAGTCGTCTGCTACAAGTCCCTCAATACCGGCAAAGGTACATTGAGTTGCTCAAACAGATTGCCGAAGAGGACTTAGATTGGAGTAATCTCGAACCCGTCGTGGCTCAGCTTCGCGATTCGGTTGCCGAATTCGTTCGGCTTGATTCTCGCAAGCTTTCCAGGACCGAAGATTTCTTTGCGAGCACGGGGGAGCAGCAAACCGCCGACACACAAGCTACCGAGCGAGCGTCCGAGGAGAACAACAACCCTCGTCGCGAAGTTCGCGGAGGACGAGGTGGCCTACCGGTAACTCTCAAGCAGTTCGCGCAACAACGCCGCGAGTACTTGCTCAGCCATCCCGAGATTGTCGGTCAAAAAACCGAATCGAAGTAGTGTCCACACGCCGATGATTCAATTCTCATTCTGTCAATTGCAGGGCGACGACTAGCCTCAATACAATTGTGCTAGAATGAGAACGAGCGTCCGTATTTGAGCTCTCAAGGTTGGTTCATTCATAACTCATCGATCCATGATGTCCCCAAATCTCCATGATGCCCCCAAATCTACGTGAAGAGTTCCAGCGATGGTGCAGTCGCTGGCAGGAAACAGTTCGCAAACTTGCATCGGAAGCGATGAAGGATGCCGATCCTGGGCACGGTATCGAACATGTTGAACGCGTTTTTAAAAACGCTTGCGAACTGATCGGACAGAACCCTGTTTCTCTCGATGTCCTACTGCCCGCAATTTGGCTGCACGATTGTGTGCCTATTGCTAAAAACTCTCCGCTTCGCTCCCAAGCGTCGCGGCTCTGCGCGAAACGTGCAATCGAATTGCTCGCGTCGATCGATTACCCCTCGGAATCCTTTCCTGGTATCGAACATGCAATCGCCGCCCACAGCTTCTCCGCAAACATCCCATGTGAATCCGACGAAGCGAAAATTCTCCAAGACGCCGATCGACTCGAAGGACTCGGAGCCATCGGTCTGGCTCGCTGCCTGATGACCGGCGGTTCGATGGGCCAGCGATTAGTCCACCCCACCGACCCATTTCCCATCCACCGAACTCCCGAAGACAACGTCCAATCCGTGGACCACTTCTACGCAAAACTCTTCCGCCTACCAAGCATGATGAACACGCCAGAGGGACGCACCTTGGCCCAAAGTCGCTGCGGAATCCTAATTACCTTCCTCCGCCAATTAGCCGAAGAAATGGGGTTCGAATTCGACCAACAACACGCTCAATCAATCATCGAGGCTAACGCCAACAAACCCAACTGAAGCAAACCCACGTAAGGAAACCCACGTAAGGAAACCCACGGAACGCAACAGGGTACTCACCCCTGATAAAAGCCGACCTGATAAACTCCGAACCAATAATAGCCGTGTTCGGTAAGAACTCGAATCCACCCCTCTTATCCACTCCTCTAGGAGCTTCCCGAAAAACTTCACAACCCCGTAATGTTGGTTGGGAGTTTCATCGATCGCCTTCCGGCGGTACATTGAAGCTTGGTCGGGTGCGTCGTTTCCCGCCAACTCGTCCAAGCCATGAGCAAGCAACCGAGCACACCAAAGTATTTTGTCGAACGCCAACTCTCCATCGGAAAACGCCAAGATCGACCCTGACGTCGCGCTGATGTTGCGTGTCAAAGATGACGACGCGATGGCTTTCGAACTTTTGATCGACGGTTTTCAAAAGAAAATCATCCGATTCATGAACGGCTGGACCCGCAGCAGCGAACAAGCCGAGGA
>Ga0255127_1000938_pt1 | contig 12868 bp, 10 predicted proteins | sample Law_Miss_RepB_8d_FD_188555 | JGI IMG/M metagenome (GOLD analysis project Ga0255127, IMG submission 188555) | Freshwater microbial communities from St. Lawrence River, New York, United States - Law_Miss_RepB_8d | ecosystem: Environmental > Aquatic > Freshwater > River | place: USA: New York...
TTCGCTCAGTAGTCCGAGGCAAGCGCAGATGTTCAAGCCGTACTGTTGTTTGATTTCGGGGACGATCGTCTCGATGGCTTTGATTTCGCGTTCGTTCGGTGCGCGTCCGGAGATAACGATGCAATACGTTTTGCTTTGACGTTCAGCGGCGAGTCGTGCGCCGTCGAGAAGTTTCTCGCGATTGAGGATCGAGTACTTCGGGATCGGAGCATCGGAGATTTTTGATTGTGAGCAGTAGTGGCAGTCTTCTGGGCACAAGCCGCTTTTGGCGTTCATCAAGAAGTAGAGTTGAACGGTTTTACCGAAGTACTTTTGTCGGAGGTTGAAGGCAGCGGCAACGAGATCGAGTAGTTCATCGTCGTGGGAATCAAGGATTGCGAGGGCTTCGCTGCGGCTGATCGAACCGCCGTCGAGGATTCGATCGGCGAGTAGTTTCCACTGAGAGTCTTGGGATGTTTTTTGGGAGTCGATCGAGTGGTTCAGGTTCATTGTGCCTGGGTATGTAGGTATTTAGAGTTTTGAAAATCGTTTGGGAGGTTCCGGGGTGAGCCCGCACATGCGTCGATTGTAGCATTTTGGGCAGGATTTACGCACCCGTCATATTCGCTACACGTAGGTTACGGTCAGAATTCCTTCGAAATATTTCACTACAACGCCGATCTGCGTAATAGCTGGGTAGTTCCTCGCTGCGCGTATCGTTTTTAGCGATCTTCAACGCAACCGACCGTAATTTCCGTATTGAGAAAGACTCCTTTCGATGGTTCATCCCCGACCGTTCTTTGAAAACGTAGAGGATTCGGTTGACGAGGAAGTCAAGTTGCTTTCGAGTCGTCGCACTCGTACGCAGGGGGATCAGTTGCAATCTCCCTTGGAGACCTATTTGCGTGAGATCAATGAGACCAAGTTGCTCACGGCAGAGGATGAGCAGAGTTTAGCCAGACGCGTGGGGCAGGGGGATGCCGAGGCGCGGGACCGAATGGTTCGAGCGAATCTGCGGTTAGTGGTGAACATTTCGCGGAGTTATATTGGCAAAGGCTTGGCATTACAGGATTTGATTGAGGAAGGTAATTTAGGATTACTGCGTGCGGTCGAGGGTTTTGACCCGAACATGGGGACCCGATTTAGCACGTATGCAAGTTACTGGATCAAGCAATCGATCAAGAGGGCGTTGATCAATTCATCGAAGACGATCCGCATTCCGGCTTACATGGTGGAATTACTCAGCAAGTGGAGGCGTGCGACTTCTAGGTTGTCTGAGGAGCTTGGTCGGGTGCCGACGCAAGAGGAGACGGCGCGGTTGCTGGGTTTGCCGAAGAAGAAGTTGCCGATCATCAAGAAGGCGATCCAGATTTACAATGCGACGCCGCAGAGTGAGCAGAGTGATTCTGGTTGGTCGCTTGGCGAGATGGTGATGGATGAGCGGCTGAAGAGTCCGGACGAGGAGTTGCTTGATCACGACGTGATGAAGACGGCGTTGGAGTTGCTCGATACGCTTGATGCGCGGGAAGCGACCATTTTGAAGCTTCGTTTTGGATTGGAGAATCACGCGCCGCATACGCTCAAGGAGATCGGTTTGGAATTAGGGCTTACTCGCGAGCGAGTTCGTCAGATCGAGACGGAAGCGTTGCAACGATTGCACAACGCATTGCGAGACCCGCGTGAGCGATTCGGTGGTGCGTAAGGGAAAGAGTTCCTGCGGGTTGTTATCGGGGTTGCTGCGTTTGCCTCGCAACAAGTGACCAGTCCGACCAGTCCGACCTGTCTGACCTGTCTGACCTGTCTGACCTGTCTGACCTGTCTGACCTGTCCACCGGTCATGGGCTGTCTCACAGCCCGCTGATTTCCAAGAGGCTTGAGCTTTAATCAATCCTTTGATTTTCATCGGATTGGGAGCTTTTTTTGTAGCTGTTTTCTTTTTTTCATAGACTTTCGCTGGTGGACATGTATAGGATTGGCTCGACGAGGCTCGCTTGGATCTCCAACTAGAGATTGCGAGGCCTTCAAGAGCGTGTCATGGTTCGTACCGGATAGAACTGGTATGGGAATCTTGTAGAGCGAGAAAAGGAGGTTTGCATCCAAGGATGGTGATGCTAATGAAATCGGTTGGTATTTGCTAACACTGCTGAGTTGAACGCTTTCGCGTCAACCCCCGCAGCTGGCAATAGATCTGTCACTTGCCACGCGATTTCCACCGTTGAATTGCATCATTTCAATCTGTACGATGAGCCTGTCGCTTTACCGTTTCCCGTATTACCTTTTCTTTGTTTCGCACGATGAGTAGCACGTTTTTTCCTTGGGGGTCATGGCAAGAATTTTTTGGGGATAGTGTCGTTCGGCTCACTTTAGGTGTGATAGGTTTGTTGGTTGTTAGTATGTTCGCGTTGTATGTGTTATTACGACTGCGTAGGATTAATGCTCACAACCTGCAAATAGACGCGATGGTTCGAAAGAATTTCGAAGAAATGCGCACCGAGGGTGACTTGGACGAACAGGAATTCCGAAAGATTCAGGCGTTGCTAGAAAAGCAGCGTTCGATCGGATCGGAAAGCGATGCGACGAAGCCGAGTCGCTCTGATTGATACCGGAGCAAGTCATCGAAGAATCGTATTCTTCGGTGGATAAAAGTGTCAGCTACCAAAGATATGGTAGAATTGGTCTGGGAGGCCGCAGCAGCGTCGGTGGATTGTCGCGAGATGACAAACCAATGGCGTTAAAACCAACCCAAGCTCGAAACCCGAGGTCACGGATGCCCGGTTTGTAGGTCAACTTATGGGTCTTTGTTCGAAGAGCAAAGCGAGTTGAACTACGAACAGTCGAGCCAACAACCGTGAACCCTTCAAATCTTGAATTGCACCGTACGCAGGACAAGTTTTGGTCCCTTAGGAGTCGAGAATGTCGTCAGGTAAAGACGTGGTGGCCGGAAGACGCAACACCGGCAGTGGCAACACGAAGAAGAACTGTTCGTTTTGCAGGAAGAACTATCGCGATGTGGGTCCATTGGTTGAAGGACCTGGCGATGTGTATATCTGCGGCGAGTGCATCGAGTTGTGCTCATCGATTCTTGAACAAGAGCAGAAGCGACGCGGACCGAGCAAGAAGTTGTTCTCGGAGATCCCGACACCTAGAGAAATCGTCCAGCATTTGGATCAGTATGTCATCGGGCAGATTCAGACCAAGCGGGCTTTAGCGGTCGCGGTTCACAACCACTACAAGAGATTGAGCTCTGGTTGGGAAGGTGGAGATATCGAGATTGAGAAATCCAACATTCTGTTGGTTGGTCCAACTGGAAGTGGCAAGACGCTCATGGCCCGGACGCTTGCAAAGATGCTTAACGTCCCATTTGCCATCGGTGATGCTACGACGTTGACCGAGGCTGGGTATGTGGGTGAAGACGTTGAGAATTTATTGCTCAAACTGTTGCATGCCGCGGACTTTGACATCGAAGCGGCTCAGCGGGGGATATTGTATATCGACGAGATCGACAAGATTGGCAAGACCAGTCAAAACGTTTCGATCACTCGCGACGTATCGGGCGAAGGTGTTCAGCAAGCGTTGCTCAAGATGCTTGAAGGGACGGTTGCAAACGTTCCGCCCCAAGGTGGACGCAAGCATCCCGAGCAGCAATACATCCAGATGGATACGACGAATATATTGTTCATCTGCGGCGGTACGTTTGTCGGTGTAGAAGAGATCATCAGCAAGCGGCTTGGCAAGAAGTCTTTAGGGTTTGGTCCTGGGGCAACCGTCCGAGAAGAGAAGGATGTCGCGACTTTGCTAGGTCACATTCACTCCGACGATATTCTTGAGTTCGGAATGATTCCCGAATTGATCGGTAGATTGCCCGTTGTAACCTCGTTGACCCCATTAGATGTCGAAGGATTGATCAAGGTTTTGACGGAGCCGAAGAACGCGTTGATCAAGCAGTATCAAGCGTTGTTCGGGATGGAGAACTGCCAGTTGCAGTTCACTGACGAAGCACTTCGGTCGATTGCCCACAAAGCGCACACGAAGAAAGTCGGGGCTCGTGGGCTTCGCTCAATCGTTGAAGAAATCATGATGGACATTATGTTCGACTTGCCCGAGCAAGAAGAAGGAACTCTGTACACCATCGATTACGACGAGAAATTGGGACGCATCGCTCCCAAGAAGTCTCAGCCACAGCGTAAAGAAAGTGCTTAAGGGTTTCCCTAGAAACTTTCCTCGTAAATCTTCCTCGACAGTGGAATCCCTTCCCGGGGTTCTATACACTGAGAGAGTATGAGTGCTGATTCTTTCCAGATTGCTTTGGTTTTACCAGGATCCTTGATGAGTCTTGATGGCGAGGGGTGTTGCGTTGAGCAAACGCAAGATGCTTCGCCGGTGCTTGCATTGCAGGCAACCGCTGACGAGGCGAATGCTGTTGCGGCGGATGCTGATCAGGTAAAACCAACGGGTGGCAATCCATCGAGTACTCTCGGGCGTTTAGAAGCTTGGGTTCAGTACGTTGCGAAAGATACTCAGACGCAAGTCCAAGAGTTTTTGGAGCAGGTCGACGCTCGGCAGAGCGGCGAGTAGACCCGGCTTGCTAAAGCGCTACATCGGTCTTGAGACGGAATTCTATCGTCGCGCTTCTGATACCGATGGCCCTGTGGAGCGTGATTCGCTTCAAGAGTTCGAATCGATATTGCTGTCGCTGCGTCGCGTGATGCCCATTGCGAGAAGCGAGAATCCGCTTCGATGGTTCTTAGCCAACGGATCAAGCTTATCTCTTGAGTTCGGCGCGTCAGCGAATACGAATGAAGCTCTTTTAGAGCTAGCTACCCCTGAGACTTCGAGTCCTAAGGAATTGGTCGCCTATCAGCTTGCAAATGAGCAGTTGATTGCTGAAGCATCCGTATCGAGCAAGGGTGGGGGGCGTGGTCCGTGGATGAAAGCGAACGTGGATGCCTTTGGGCATACGATGGGGCAACACGAATCGTACGATATGCGGATCGCCAGTGGTGGCTGGTTGATCGCTTGGTGGTTCGGGTTGATTATGCTCTTTCCGCTTGTCGTTTTGTATCGCGTCGCGGTGATGGTGTGGTTCGCGACACTTGTAGGTTGTAAATACTTCGCGATGTGGGCAGCTCGATACGTTAAAAGGGTTGCTGGTCGGGAGGATGAGTTAGAAAGTGGCGAGCAAGTTGGCAGTGGTGAGCAACGGTTGAGTGTTCGCGAGTACTTGGGGCGTTGGAATAAGTTATGGGGAATGCGTTTGAGCGATTGGGAGTTGCGATTTGCAGCATGGGGAGTTCGCTGGTTGCATTTGCCGTTGGTTTCCTTCTTTCATGTGCTGATCTGGGTTGTCGCGTTGCGTGTGCATAGGCAAAAGCTGTCTGCTTTTCTAGCTTCACGTTGCATCCTCGACGGGGCTGGTTATTTGGATGAGGAATCGCGGTATTGGATTAGTCTCCGCGCTGCGGGAGTCGATAGGGTGGTAGGTTTTGGGAGTTACAACAAGCATCGGCCTATGTTTCGATGTGATCCCATGTTGCGGGAATTATTGGATACTTCGGATTGGAGTTTTCGTTCGTATGGAAGATTGTTTTGGCCCGTGCAGAGGATTGAATTGGCTATCGGGGATTCAGGGATGTGCCAACAGTCACAGTGGTTGCGATTTGGAACGACCGCTCTAGTTCTCGATTGGATTGAGCAATCCCAGGCCAAGCAAGCGATCGAGTTTCGAAGGATCCCCGAGGTGATTCGTGAATATGCAAGGGATTGGATGTTGGTGCGGTCGGTCTGTGATCGGTCGGGGAACGAGCATAAGGCGAAGGACGTATCGCGAAGTTACCTGAGAGGGGTCAAGCGTTGGTTGGAGCAACAAGCCGACGTGCCGAGGGAAGCTTGGGAGATTATTGAGCAATGGCAGACCACATTGAACCAGTTGGTCCTCTCACCGAGTCATCGCAGTGAGGAATCGGCGAGCGAGCTTCCGATGATGCTCGTCGGAAGGCTTGATTGGCTAAGTAAGCTATGGTTGCTTCAGCAACTGAGTTCCAAGGAGAGTGGAGGTGACTTGCAACTGCAAAGGGCGGTGCGCAAGAAGATCGATTTGCGTTATCACGAGTTGACTTCGCAGGGGTATCATCGTCAGTTAGAAGCGACTTTAGGGAACGCTCCTATGGTCAGTGCGCGGGAATTAGATCGTGCGAAGCGATCACCGCCGAGCGGCTCGTCGGCTTGGAGGCGAGGCAGTTTGATACGCGAGATGCAGGGAGTCGATGGAGAGTTAGGTTTGGTGGTCGAGTGGAATTGGGGTCGGTATTATTTGGACGGCGATCTGTACGTTGTGAGTTTTCGCCGGTGATTCTTTCGGTTTTCGATGTTGGTTTCGGTTGATTATCACTTGGATTCCATTCGGCGTTTGCATATAGTGTATTTAGTACACTATGTTGCAGCGCGGATAGTTGCAACGCACGGATTTCTCGGCTCGCAGGTGGTCTGTGCAGGAGTATGCTGTGCAGGGGGATGCGGTGCAGAGGTGTTGTGAACACTCTCGATGCGGTTGATGAAAAATTTGTCCGGTTGGAGGAGGGGGAACCAAGATGCAATCGATGGCGATGTTGACGGACTTGTATCAACTGACGATGGCTTACGGGTATTGGAAGTCAGGTCGAGCCGATCAAGAGGGTGTCTTTCATCTGTTTTATCGGCGAAATCCCTTTGGAGGAGGGTATGCGGTCGCTGCTGGGCTTCAGATGGCGCTCGAGTACTTAGAGGGATTTCGTTTTGGAAAGGACGATGTCGAGTATTTAGGGACAATCACGGGAAACGACGGCAAGCCCGTTTTCGACCGAGCGTTCTTATCGTATTTAGGATCATTGAAGTTATCCGTGGAGGTTTATGCGATACCTGAGGGTACGGTGGTGTTTCCACATGAGCCGTTGCTTCGAGTCAAGGGGAGCATCTTGCAAGGGCAATTGCTTGAGACGACGTTGCTCAACATTATCAACTTTCAGACGTTGATTGCGACGAAGGCCTCGAGGGTAGTGCGGGTATCTGGTGGAGATCCGGTGTTGGAGTTTGGATTGCGTCGGGCGCAGGGGCCAGACGGCGCGATGTCGGCGAGTCGGGCGGCTTATATCGGTGGGTGTGCGGCGACGAGTAACGTATTGGCCGGGAGGAAGTTCGGGATACCGGTACGTGGGACACATGCACACAGTTGGGTGATGTCTTTTGATACCGAGTTGGAAGCGTTTGAAGAGTATGCCAAAGTGTTGCCAAACAATTGTGTATTTTTGGTGGACACGTATGACACGCTTGAAGGTGTTCGCAATGCGATCCAGGTGGGCAGGAAGCTTGCGGAACGCGGGTATCGTATGGTGGGAATACGATTGGATTCAGGGGACTTAGCTGCGTTAAGCATTTCAGCAAGGCGAATGCTTGATGAGTCTGGTTTTAAGGACGCGGTGATTGTAGCGAGCAATGACTTGGATGAGAGGCTCATTGAGAGTCTAAAACGGCAGGGTGCATGTATCGGTCTTTGGGGCGTTGGGACGAAGCTGGCGACGGCATACGATCAAGCAGCTTTGGGAGGTGTGTATAAATTAGGGGCGATTCGAGGAGAGGATGGGGGGTGGCATCCGCGGGTAAAGATTTCCGAGCAGATGATCAAGACGTCGAATCCGGGTGTTCAGCAGGTGCGGCGATTTTTCGATGCGGATGGCATTGCCCAGGGAGACATGATCTTTGATGAGAGTTTACCCTTTGATGGCGTCGGGGCGATGGTCGAGTTTGGAGAATACGGTAAGCGTCGTATGTTTGAAGTGGACCAAGGTGTTGGTGCCGAGGGAAGGTATGAGGATTTGTTGGTCCCGATTATGCATCGAGGAAAGGTGGTTTATAGTTCCCCGAGCATCCATCAAATGCGAGAGCGGACGGCAACACAATTATCGGCGTTTCCAAGTGGCGTTCTGCGTTTTGATAACCCCCAGCAATATGCTTGTGGACTCGAAGAGTCGCTTCATGCCGTCAAGCGGGCTTTGATCGAAGCCGAGAGGAGTAAGCTTGGTGCTGGTGGAGGAGAGCTCCATGGCGTGGGGGAAGGAGCGGGCGTCTAATGGTGCACAGGGGGACATTCTGCTATCCGTATGCGAGACCTGCCGTCACAGTGGATTGTGTGGTATTTGGGTTGTCTGAGGATCGTTTGCAGTTGTTGTTGGTACAACGCGAGGAAGAGCCGTTTTTACAATGCTGGGGGTTACCCGGTGGGTTTGTTAGGGTCGAAGAAGACCTCGACGAATCGGTGCAAAGAGAGTTAGAGAGCAAGACGGGATGCAAGAACATTTATTTCGAGCAACTCTACACCTTCGGTAGCTTGGATCGCGATCCTCGTGGCCGGACCATCTCTATCGCGTATTTTGCTTTGGTTAACACAGCTTCGTATCCGGTAGAAGAGTTGGGGGACGAGAGGTCGGTAGTGAGGGGACGCAAGCGGGTCTGTTGGCATGGGGTCGATACGTTACCGCAACTGGCGTTCGATCACGGAAAGATCATTGCATGCGCTCTGGAGAGGTTGCGTTCGAAGGTTATGTATCGACCGATTGGATTTGAGTTATTACCGAGTCGATTTACGTTGAGTCGGTTGCAGAGGATGTACGAGATATTGCTGGGCAGGGAGTTAGACAAAAGGAATTTTCGCAAGAAGATTTTGAGTATGGGGGTGCTTGATAGGCTTCAAGCGTGGGAGCAAAACGGGGTGCAACGACCGGCGCAGTTATATCGATTCAATCAGTCCAAGTACAAGCAGAAGTTAAAGCAGGGAGACTTTTTCGAGGTTTAACGAATGATGAGCAAGCGAGCTTTGTTGTTGATCGATTTACAAGTTGATTTCGTTGAGGGTGGGGCTTTGGCAGTCCCCAATGGTAGCGAGGTCATCGAGGTCGCAAACCGTCTGATACCTTGTTTTGACGTGGTGATTGCAACGTTGGATTTTCATCCGGCGGATCACAAAAGTTTTGCAAGTCAGAATCATGGGGTCGGGGTGTACGGCGAGTTCGAGCTTGAGGGACTACCGCAGACGGCTTGGCCGGATCACTGCATTGCCGGTAGCCATGGTGCGGAGTTAGTCAGAGGGTTGGAGGCTGAGGGGATCGATCATCTCATTTACAAAGGGACCGACCGGTCGATTGATAGCTACAGCGGTTTTTACGATAACGGGCATCGCAAGGGGACCGGGTTAGCCGAATTACTTAGGGCTCAAGAAGTTCGAGAGGTTGTGATTCTTGGACTGGCGACCGATTACTGCGTACTTTATACGGCTCTTGATAGTATCTCTGAAGGTTTTTCAACGGTTGTTGTGACCGATGGGTGTCGCGGAGTGGGATTGCGGCCGACGGACATTCCTACCGCGTGGGCACGCATGGAGCGTGCCGGGGTGCGGCTGGCGAAGAGTGATGAGTTTAGCCGAGTTTCTTAAATACGCTTTCGGCTAGCGTACCGGTACTATCTGAGAATTGATCTTGTTCGATACCCATCGACCGCAAGATGCTCAGGAATAGGTTGCTCATGCGATTCTCACCGGATCGCCAATATTGGCCGTGTTCGAGCCCCATGCGATTTCCTCCTGCTACGAGAGTTGGAAGGTTTTTCGGCCAGTGCGTGGTGCTTGCACCGCTACCGAAGAGAACGATGGTGTTATCGAGCAGAGTGCCTTCGGGGTCTTGGTAGGATTGAAGCTTTCCTAGGAAGTTCGCCAGTTGCTGGCTTAGGAAGAGATCGTATTTTGCGAACTCAAGTTGGCCGACTTTATCGCCAGCATGGGAGAGATTATGGTGTGTTCGGGTGAGTCCAAGTTTCAGAGGGAAGGTATCGCTGATGCCCATGCCATCTTCGCGATTGAGCATGAACGCAACGGAGCGGGTGATGTCGGCATCGAAGGCTAGGGCGATCAGATCGAACATATTTCGGTAGTATTCTGCCGGTTCACCTTCTGGGGAAGCGTCCAGATTGAGGCTGGAGTGGTCTTGGGATTTCAGGGGGATATCGATCCATTTCTCGGAGGCGATCAATCGCGATTCGATTTCGTTTAGGGATGCGAGGTATTGGTCCATACGATCGCGATCGGAATAGCCGAGTTGTTTTTGGAAGCTGTTAGCGCTTTCGAGGACGGCATCGACGAGTTTGATACGAGAGCGGAGCGCTTGGCGTTGAGTTTCTAGAGAGTTCCTGTCGACTCGAAAGAGGCGATCGAAAACTCTGCGTGGGTGGCTTTCGGCGGGGATGGGGCGACCTTGGAGATCATAGGAGATGGTGCCAGTGCGAGACAGGAATCCGACGCCTGCATCGATCGACAGGACGAGGGAGGGTTGCCGGCAATGTTGTTTGGTGTGTTGAGCAATGAGTTGGTCGATACCCACGGAGTTATAGGTACCTGGCTTGGGGCTATGTAGAGGTGCTCCGGTGAGCCACATATCGGAGCAGACATGCGGATCGGCTTTGGTTCCATTTTCGTGGTATAGGCCACCGAAAAAACTGACGTGGTTGCGGAAGGCTTCCAGGGGTTTTGTGGAGTTACCGAATACGAATTTCCCATCCGCTTCGGCGGTGGGGAACCAGCTCCAGTCGTCGATTTGGTGTTCCGGCTTTGGGAGGGACATGCCGTTGGCGGTATATAGTGCGCAAAAACGTTTTGGTGGATGATCCGTTACCGACTTGCCCATCGCTTCTAAGGTGGGGAGTGCAAGGGCGGTCCCTGCGATTCCTTTGAGGACAGCGCGGCGGTCTAGTTTGATGCTATTGGCGTAGGAGTTGGTCATGATCGAAGCCGCAACTGAGGGAAAAATTTAGGAGGGGGGATTCGGATGGGGTGGGTTATTTCTCGTCGAACAATTTGCTATGGATGATCCATCGGATGAGATCTTTGAGTCGATAATCGGAATCGTGGAGTTGTTTGATGTTTTCTCGGATAAATCCGGTTTCATTGTAGGATAATCGGCGTCCACAGGCATAGGTCGCCAAGTGTTTTGTGACGCTTTGGGCGACTTGATCTAGCTGCTCGTTAAGAAGATAGGATCGGAACGCTATGAAGTCTTGTACTTGTGTTCCGTTTGGAAGGGTGGAGCTTGCGTCTCGCGATTGAGGATCGAATCGACCGGAGGCATCGAAGGCTTCGAAGGGGAGTCCCCAGGGGTCGATTCCGGCATGGCAATTTGCGCAACCTTGAACGTTTCGGTGTCGTTCGAGTTTTTCTCGTAGGGACAGTTCCGTGAGGTCTTCGAGTTTTGGAACGTTCGGTGGTGGATCCTCGGGTGGTGAATCGATTATTTTCCGGGCGAACCAAGCTCCTCGTTTGACGGGGTTTGCTTCGCGGCCGTCGGAGAGTCCGATCATTAATGCGGCTTGGCTGAGAATCCCGCCGAGACCAGAGGTGTGGTGTTCGACGGGTTGGAAATCGAATCCGCTTTCGGTCAGGTCCGACAGGCCGTAGTAGCTTGCAACCGGTTCGTTGACGACGATTGAGTCAGAGGAAATCAGTTCGCGGACGGGACGATTTTCGCGGAGTAAACGCCAGAAGGAGTGGATCGGTTCGAGCCGCAGAGCTTGTTTTGCTTCCTTGGTCAGGTGCGGGAATTTTTTGCGGTCGACTTCGACTGTTTCCAATTTGTTTAGCCCGAGCCATTGGGAGACAAAGGTCTCAGCGAAGGCGAAAGAGTTTGGGCTTGCGATCAGCCGATCGATTTGGGCGTCGAGGTTTGCTCGCAGAGTACCGGACAGGGCGAGGTCGATAAGTTCTTGATCAGGTGGGGCGTTCCACAAGAAGTACGATAGTTTCGAAGCGAGTTCCCAGTCATCGAGCGGTTCCCCATCGGAGGATTGGCTTGCTTCTGAGATATAGAGGAACTGAGGGGAGGTTAGAACGAAGCAGAGCGCTTCTTCGATACTTGGTTGGAGTTCCTTTGAGGTTGCGAATTGTTCTTTCCAGAAGTTGAAGATGGTGTTCGACTCGTTCTGTGAGAGAGGTCGTCGAAAAGCGCGGCGTGCGAAATCTGAAAGGATGCGATTGGCATAGTGTTCGTCGGTTTCCTTGAGATCGCGATCAGCGAAGATTTGGCGATGGGGTTTCGGTGGCCATTGCTCGAAGTAGGGGCCTTCGAATTCGATGCTATGGATAACGAGTCTTGGGGTATCTCTACCGTCGGTAAACTCGTGTCGCACTCCGATTTCGCGGATGCCAGCTAAGTAGTTGACGTTATTGGGTTCAACATCGGGGCTTGGGAAATTCTCGATGTAGCCGTCGAAGATAAACTCGGTAGGGGATTCTTCGGTGACGTTGATCGGTTGAGCGACTTGGCTCATGGTGCTGCCGCAATCTCGGCGTAGGCCGATATGAACACCGAGTTTCGGGGAGCGTTTTTCGAAGCGAGAGAAGGCTTCGAGCAGTTGGTTTCGGTAGAGGTTCGATTTCGTTGTTTGATCTGGATTGATCCGTTGTTCGATATTGCGAGGTTGAGCCGTAGAGGGATCGTTAGGGTTTGGTGTGTTGATTGGATCGAGGTGTCGCAAGTGGATCTTCTCGATAGGAAGTTTCCCGTTGTACAGAGAAGTGATTTTTACGGGGCCTTTGGGGAGACGGAGGATAGCGAAGCAAGGGGTTTGTAATTGACCTGAAAGAGCGATTTCCGGGAGGTTTGCCGGGGTGATATGAAGGGTAATTTCTTTGTTTGTGTTATCGAGCGAAGGAGGGTCGGCGAATTGAGAGCCGGGTTCGACGAGGGCGAGGACTTCCGCTGGAGTTAGTGGTCGGCGATAGAGTCGGACTTCGTCGATTTGTCCATGGAAATGCTGGCCGTTTTGAATGCGCCCGATGTGAAGCGATGCGTTCGGATTGGCGAGGTCAGTCGATTCG
>Ga0255127_1000942_pt1 | contig 12853 bp, 11 predicted proteins | sample Law_Miss_RepB_8d_FD_188555 | JGI IMG/M metagenome (GOLD analysis project Ga0255127, IMG submission 188555) | Freshwater microbial communities from St. Lawrence River, New York, United States - Law_Miss_RepB_8d | ecosystem: Environmental > Aquatic > Freshwater > River | place: USA: New York...
TGTTCCAATCTGTTATTTCTCTTATTCCTGTTTTCTTCAGAATCCTTTTCATGATTGCCCTCGTGGTGCTGTTTGATAGCTATGCCTATCAGACCATCAAAATGCTTTGCAAAACCATGCAAAAAAACAGAGCCCGCATCATTAAATGGGCGTATTGGATTATCAGCATAATGTTTTATGTCTTGAGCATTTTTGCTATGGGTGGCCGATTGGTTCAATTTTCAAGAGGTGTACAGGTAAGTATTACTGGCTTTTTCTTTGCCATGTTTTTGGCCAAATTATTAATGACCATTCCCTTGGTGCTCGAAGACCTTTACCGCTTAGTACAATGGGTGATTAACAAGTTCAGAAAACCTCAAACAGATGACTCAGAAACAGCCAACGCAAAAGGATTAATATCGCGAAAAACTTTTATTGCGCGAACCAGTGCAGGGATTGGTGCGCTTACCTTTTCGGGCTTAATTTACGGAGTGTCTAAAGGTGCACACGATTATAAAATTCACAGAACTACTGTTGCGTTTCCGCATTTACCTCAAGCCTTTAAAGGGCTTAAAATTGCACAATTGAGTGATATTCATGCAGGCAGTTTTTGGGATGTTAAAGCCGTAGAAAAAGGCATACAATTGTTGTTAAAAGAGCAACCTGATATTATCTTCTTTACGGGTGATTTGGTGAATACTTTGGCCAATGAAATGACTCCAGAAATGATTGCCTTATTTGGGCAATTAAAAGCACCAATGGGTGTATTCAGCATTTTGGGTAATCATGACTATGGTGATTATTATCAATGGCAAGATAGAACCCATATTACTGAAGGCAACAGCGCGCAATCAGATAAGTCGCATATGTCGCCAATGCAATTGGCCAACTTGGAAGCAGTTAAGGCTATACACAAACAAATGGGTTGGGATTTGTTACTAAACGAAAACAGGATTTTACAAAAAGGCGGTGATGCGATAGCCCTTATTGGGGTTGAAAATTACGGCGCCAAAGGCCGATTTGCGCGTTATGGTGTTTTGTCTAAAGCCTATGAGGGCACACAAAATTTGCCATTTAAAATATTGTTGTCTCACGATCCTAGCCATTGGGATGCGCAAGTGAGAAAATCATTTAAAGACATTGATTTAACTTTTTCTGGTCATACCCATGGGGCGCAATTAGGCATTGAAACCGCCAACTTCAAATGGAGTCCTATTCAATTGATGTATAAACAATGGGCGGGTTTGTATCAGGAAGATCAACAGTATATATATGTGAACAGAGGTTTCGGTTATTTAGGCTATCCTGGCCGTTTGGGCATCAGACCAGAAATTGGTATTATCACATTAGCATAGTCGTTTATGAGATTGTTTGTATTGAGTTTGTGCTTGCATTTAAGTCTTGGGCTTTGGGCCAAGAATGTGTCTCTTGGGCAACTCAAACAAGACCGCGCTTGTTACGATGTAATGCATTACGATATTCAATTGCGTGTTGACCCTCAGCACAAACACATAAAGGGTAGCAATACCATGCGCATTACTATGCAATCAAACAGTAAAGTTTTACGCATAGATCTGATGTCGTATATGCAGGTTACAGCATTGCAGTTAGATGCAGTCGATTACCCTTATGAACGCAAGCAAGACCATTTGCTCTTAAAGTTCAAACAGCCGCTTCAAAAAGACGAATTACACCAAGTAAAAATAGAATTCAGTGGTTATCCTAAAACCGCTTTGCGTGCGCCCTGGGATGGTGGTTTTGTGTGGTCTGAAGACGACTACCACAGAGCCTGGGTGGGCATGGCTTGCGAAGGTATTGGTCCTTCGTCTTGGTTGCCTTGTAAAGACCACTGGAGTGACGAGGCAGAACAAATGGATATGCATATAGAAGTGCCTGCGTCATTGATGGGGATTTCCAATGGCCGATTGGTTTCAACCGAAACCCTTGATAGCAATTGGCAGCGTTTTAATTGGCATGTTGCTTCACCGATCAATGGGTACAATATCAGTGTGAATGTGGGTGCCTACAACCATTTGAGTGATACCTTTTATGGCCAACAAAAAGTGGATTTGGATTATTATGTTTTAGATTACAACAGCGCCATTGCGGAAAGACATTTCATGCAGGTAGATAAAATGCACCAGGCTTTTGAAAAGTATTTTGGCCCTTATCCATTTGCAAAAGACGGTTACAAATTGGTGGAGACACCCTACTGGGGCATGGAACACCAATCCTGCGTGGCCTATGGCAATCACTATAAAAACAATAATTTCGGTTTTGATTTTATCATCGTGCATGAGAGTGGTCACGAATGGTTTGCCAATAGCCTGACGGCAGATGACCCTGCAGACATGTGGATTCACGAAAGCTTTACAACCTATTCTGAAGCCTTGTATGTTGAACATTGCATGGGTAAAAAAGCAGCTTTGGAATACTTATGGTCACAACGGGGGCAGATCAAAAACCAAGCACCTATGCAAGGGCCACGCGGTCAATATTACCATGGCTCAGATAACGATATTTATTACAAAGGCACTTGGATGCTACACACCATGCGCAGCATGCTCAACAATGATTCCTTATGGTTTGCTACCCTTAAACAGTTGGCCGTTACTTACCAAAAGCGTATTGTCAATACCAAAACCGTCATTGCTTTTTTCAACCAAGCCACTCAGCGCAATTGGCAGTCTTTTTTTGATCTGTATTTATACCAATCTAAGCTGCCTAAATTGTCTGTTAAAACACTTGAGGGTAAAGACGGTACGAATGTTTATTCTTTATCATTAAGCCACTATGCCTCTAAAACGCCATTGCCAATAGTGGTGCAATTGCCATCAGGCGCTAGTCAAACTTGGTTGTTGAGTAAACAGCCATTGAGCATTACCTTGCCGAATACTTTCGACTGGATCAGTCAAGTAAAAGCCAATTATTTATTAGATTGGGCAGCTTACCCCAATGAGGCAGAATTATAAACTCTTAAGTTCGCTCACCAATTCAGTGAGGGTCTTTTTAGCGTCGCCAAACAACATGCTGTTTTTAGGACTGTAGAACAATTCGTTCTCAATACCTGCATAACCAGCTTTCATGCTTCGCTTCATCACAATGGTATGTGCAGCGTCTTCAACATCTAAAATTGGCATACCATAAATAGGAGAACTAGGATCGTTTTTAGCAGCTGGGTTAACAACGTCATTAGCACCCACGATCAATACCACATCAGTGGTTTTGAATTCTGGATTGATGTCGTCCATCTCTATCAATTTATCATAGCTAACATTGCTTTCTGCCAATAATACGTTCATGTGACCTGGCATTCTACCAGCAACAGGATGTATAGCGTATTTCACATCAACGCCTTCTTCTTCGAGCAATTGTTCTAATTCATGGCAAATGTGTTGAGCTTGAGCTACGGCTAATCCGTAACCAGGCACTATCACTACTTTTTTGCTGTACTTCATTAACACAGCTGCATCAGATTTGCTGATTTCTTTAATGCTACCAGTTACTGTTTTACCAGAAGCAGCAGCAGAACTGCCACCAAAATTACCAATCAATACATTGGTTAAAGAACGGTTCATGGCTTTACACATCACTACCGTTAATAAGGTACCTGCGCTACCCACTAAGATACCGCCAAACAACATTACTTTGTTGTCGTATAAGAATCCGCCCATGGCCGCTGCAACACCTGTGAATGAGTTCAATAATGAAATCACTACTGGCATGTCTGCACCACCAATAGGCATTACAAACAAAATACCATACACCAATGATAAACCTAATAATAAGAACAATACATTGGCATTGCTGATCATGCCATAAGAGGCCATAAAGGCAATGGCTAAAATAACAGCCAATAAACCAATATTAATGACTTGTTGCAAAGGCAAGGTTTTATCTTTGATTTTCTCATCGAGTTTACCAAAGGCAATCATACTGCCAGCAAAAGATATAGCCCCAATGATTAAGCCCAAGAAGATGATCATGAGTTTAAGTGTTGGCGCAGTAGTAAAATCGCCATGAGCACTCAAGTGGTTGAATTCAACCAGAGAAATTAAAGCGGCACAAGCACCACCCATACCGTTAAAGAACGATACCATTTGAGGCATGCCAGTCATTTGTACTTTTTTAGCCATTAAGGTACCAATCACAGTACCTAATAGTAAGCCGCCAAAAATCCAAGCATAATTGCCCAAAGGTTTAGCATCGCTTTCGTATAAAAAGATAGTGCCGAAAATGGCCAAAGCCATACCAACGGCAGCATACAAATTACCTTTTTTCGCTTTTTCAGGATTACCCAATAATTTGATACCGAAAATAAAACTTACGGCACCAATCATGTACAAAATATCTAATATGTATTGCTTCATTATTTTTTCTTCTTTTTAAACATGTCTAACATTCTATCGGTCACCACAAAACCACCAACCACGTTTAAGGTACCAAGTACTACTGCTATAAAACCTAAAATTAAGGCATAAGTGCTTTCGGCTTGGCCCATAATAATAATGGCACCAATAATCACCACACCGTGAATGGCGTTGGCACCACTCATAAGGGGCGTGTGCAATACTGATGGGACTTTCTCAATCAGTTCTATGCCCACAAAAATCATCAAGATGACCATGTAAATCATCAACTGATTGTTTGATATAAATTGCAATAAGCTTTCCATGTTGTTTATTTTAAAATTGATCCGTCTTTACAAATAAGGGTACCTTTAGTGATCTCTTCTTCCATTTCCCATTTGAAACCATCTTTAGTGGCCAAGTGGGTTAAGAAGGCTAATATGTTTTTAGAGTAGCTTTCGCTGGCGTTTTGGGCCAATTGTGAAGGCAAGTTTAATTCACCTACAATTTTAACCCCATGCTTAACTAAGATTTTGCCCGCTTCAGACAATTCGCAGTTACCACCTTGCTCAACCGCCATATCAATGATCACTGAACCCAATTTCATTGATTTAACCATGTCTTCAGTAATCAATACAGGCGCTTTTTTACCTGGAATTAATGCGGTAGTAATGGCAATATCAGCAGCAGCTAAATGTTTGCTTAAGATTTCTCTTTGTTTTTTAAGGGTGTCTTCACTGGTTTCTTTAACATAACCACCTTCGATTTTGACTTCTCCCGTATCGAAATTAATGAACTTACCACCTAAAGATTCAACTTGCTCTTTGGTTTCAGGTCTGATGTCTGTGACTTCAACTACAGCACCCAAACGTTTGGCTGTTCCGATGGCTTGTAAACCAGCAACGCCTGCGCCAAAAATCAACACCTTAGAAGGGGTAATGGTACCAGCTGCAGTCATTAACATCGGGAATATTCTCGCAGAGTGATGCGCGCCTAATATTACGGCTTTGTAGCCGGCTAAGTTGGCTTGAGAACTTAAAGCGTCCATGCTTTGAGCTCTTGAAATTCTTGGAATGGCATCCATAGAGAATACCGTTAATGATTTTTGATTAAGGGCCTTAACCAATTCTGGTTGGCTTAGATGGTAAACAAAAGAAATCAAAGTTGAACCAGATTTCATTTGAGCAATCTCAGCCTCATTAGGGGCATTCACCTTTACCAACACATCAGCTGATTGATAGACATTGCCTGCGTCAGTAGCAATTTTTGCACCTGCTTGGCTGTAGGCCTCATCAGAGAAATTAGAAGCAATACCAGCGCCGGTTTCAACCAAACACTCAAAGCCTTGCTTCACAAGGTTTTTAATCACATCAGGACTCAAAGCGACTCTATTTTCGGCAGCTTTGGTCTCTTTTACTGTTCCGATTATCATTTGACGGCAAATCTAGGGTATTTTTTTCTATTTCGCATAGCTTTAAAACATTGATAATATTGATATGCATCAAGTCCTTCAAATTGGCTTTTGAAACTATTTTTTTAATCATGGGATTATTGGTTATTTTTGCGGCACTTTAAAAATAATATTATGATTATTGGCGTTCCAAAAGAAATTAAAAACAACGAAAACCGCGTAGCAGTTACCCCTGCTGGTGTGAGTGAATTTGTAAAACATGGCCACACAGTTTATGTACAAGCTACAGCTGGAGAGGGCAGTGGTTTTTCAAATGAAGAGTATGTTGAAGCAGGTGCCACTTTATTGCCTAGCATTGAAGAAGTGTACGCCATTGCAGACATGATCGTTAAGGTTAAAGAACCAATTGAAAGCGAATACAAACTGATCAAGAAAGACCAATTGTTATTTACTTATTTCCACTTTGCAAGTCATCAACCATTAACCAATGCGATGATTGAAAGCGGCGCCGTATGTTTGGCATACGAAACCGTTGAAAAGGCTGATCGTTCATTGCCTTTATTGGTGCCAATGAGTGAAGTTGCCGGTAGAATGAGTGTGCAAGAAGGGGCTAAATATTTAGAAAAACCTATGGGTGGTAGAGGTGTTTTATTGGGTGGTGTACCGGGTGTTAAACCAGCTAATGTTGTGGTTTTGGGCGGTGGTATAGTGGGTACTCAAGCGGCTAAAATGGCTGCAGGTTTAGGTGCTCAAGTAACCATCATGGATATTTCTATTCCGCGTCTGCGTCAACTTGACGACATTATGCCAGCAAACGTACAAACGATGTACAGCAATACTTACAACATTAAAGAGGCCATTAAACAAGCTGATTTAGTGATTGGTGGTGTATTGATTCCTGGTGCAAAAGCGCCACATTTGATCACCAAAGATATGTTGAAATTGATGAAGAAAGGTGCAGTATTGGTTGACGTTGCAGTTGACCAAGGTGGTTGTTTTGAAACGACTAAAGCCACTACGCACGCTGAACCTACTTATGTGATTGACAACATCATTCACTATTGTGTTGCCAACATGCCAGGCGCAGTGCCTTACACTTCAACCTTAGCTTTAACCAACGCTACTTTGCCGTATGCAATCCAATTAGCGAATAAAGGTTGGAAAGACGCTTGCAAAAACAACGCTGAATTGCGTTTGGGCTTAAACGTTGTGAATGGTAAAGTGGTATACAAAGGCGTATCAGAAGCCTTTAACTTGCCTTACACAGCAGTTGAAGAGATTTTATAAGTTTAACAATCAAAATTTTAAAGCCGCCAAGTGCGGCTTTTTTTATGTCAGAATTTTGTCATAATTCAATGAGTTCACCCACTGCGGTGAATTTTGAAAACACTGATTCAGAATGGGGCGCATCTTTCAATTCATCTGTTAGGTCTTGACCCGCCCAATGTTCGTAGTGCTTTCCGTTTTTCCATAATCGGCTGTCGCTCACATCAAAAATTTTACCCTTGTAAGCCACCCATATTTCTGGTTTATCTTGACCGTTGCGAAGCGCTAATTGTTGTTTGGTAAATTTTGGGAGCATTTCTAAAGTTGAATTGTTTACTTTTGTTTGAACAAATATAAAGCAATTTGAAAATCCGCGTTGTTTTTATTCTGATATTGGTGTTTTTAAGCTCAGTGTTTGCTTGGTGGTTGTACTCTTTTATTCAGTACACACAGAAGGAATATACTTTGCAAAAAGACAACTTGCAATTGCATGCTATTGCGATTGAAAACAAATTGGCTCAATTTATTGAAAAACACTCAGAACCTACTGATAGCAATGTGTATGAGACATACAAAGCCAATCAATTACACATCCTTAATTATTTAGAACAGTTGAATCAACAACATCAAGTAAAAACACAAATCGTTTTGATTGATGCCCAAGCGAATTCCCATGAATTTTTAAAGATTGAATTAGACCCAAGCGAACTGGAGAATATCCATAAACGTTTTGAAAAAAAGCAAAGGGCCTTTTACTCTGAGGTGATTTTTTTAGCGGTCTTAATCATTGGCGGCGTGGTATGGGTGTTTCAGCGTTTGCAAGCGCTCTTGAATTTGAATACCATGCAAAATAATTTTTTGTTATCGGTAACCCACGAACTCAAAACGCCACTAACAGCCATTAAACTGAGTGCTCAAACCTTGAAGCGCAAAGACTTACCAGAAGCCGTTCATGCAGAATTGAACAAACAGATTGAATCCAATGCTGATCGCTTAAATGAGTTGCTTGACAATGTGCTCGTAGCCACTCGAATTGACGGCAATCAATACCATGTGAATTTATCGGAGTTGGACTTAACAGAACTCATTCATTCTGTAGCGGATTTGATTTTGACGACCTCACAATTTAAAGGGCAATTTGAATTCAATGAAAGCGCTAAAATGATTAAGGCAGATGAAGTGGCACTTAAAATGGTATTCAGCAATCTCTTTCAAAATGCAATTAAATATGCAGGTGATCAGGCAACTATTCATGTAAGCTATCGGTCTAGTAATAAAGGCTTCGATGTAATAGTGGCAGACAATGGTCCTGGCATTGACGAATCAGAATTAAAGGCCATCTTTAATAAGTTTTACAGAGTTGGCAATGAATCTGTTCGAAGCACAAAAGGCACCGGACTAGGCCTGTACTTAGTTCAGCAAATTTTAAAATCACACAAAGCGGAAATACAAGCAGCAAACAATACCCCACAAGGCACCCAATTCATTATCACATTTAAATAATACCTTTATGAACCGCATTTTATTGGTTGAAGACGAAAGCAGTTTACACGACTTGCTCAAAATGAACTTAGAGATGGATGGCAACAGAGTGATTGGCGCCAAAGATGGACCTTCTGCTATTCAAAAGTTCAACGATCAACAATTTGATTTGGTGATTTTAGACATCATGATTCCGGGTATCGATGGCCTGAATGTTTGTGAAAATATTCGACTCAAAAACCAAGAGGTGCCCATCTTGTTTTTATCTGCTAAAAACAGAGTAGAAGACCGCATAGCTGGCCTAAAAAAGGGAGCTGATGATTACATTACCAAGCCCTTTAATTTAGAAGAGTTACAATTGCGCATCAATAATCTGTTAAAACGCGGCGTGCATCAACAACCGCATCAACACTTAAGAGAATTTGAATTTGGTGGCAACACTGTGAACTTCGAAAAGCATGAAGCCAAAGGTGTTAATGGGCATTTTAATTTGACCAAAAAAGAAGTCTTGTTGTTAAAGCTTTTAATTGAACATAAAAACGAAGTGGTAAGTCGTGAAAAAATCCTTCAAACGGTATGGGGTTATTCAGTGTATCCATCTACCAGAACCATTGATAACTTTATACTCTCGTTTAGAAAATACTTTGAGTTAGACCCTAAAAACCCTAAACATTTCTTAGCCATTAGAGGGGTGGGTTACATCTTTGAATGTTGATTTTACTTAGGGTTAACTGTCAGTTATTTGTCAAATTAGGCCTACAGTAGTGTTGAAGTGAATTGTGCCATTAATTTTGCGCCATAATTCATTTTACACCATGAAAAAATCAATCATATTATGCGCATTTTTACTCAGCTTAAGCTCAGTATTTGCTCAATGTCCGGCCAATGACAGTGCCATTATGGGTTCCGGTTCAGTTAACGATGTATATTATAGCTTCAAAAAATTCAGTCAAACTGGCAATGGTGTTGTTAGCACAGTTTCAAACACCAACTGGCATTTAGCGTTTTCAGTTATGCCGAGTAATTTTCCTAATAACCCAGCCAACGGCGTTGCCATAAGAGTTAATTCTACATTAGGCGAGAATCCTCAAACACAATCTACAGGTACCAATTTAGTGAAATTACCTGGCGCCAATGCCAATAATTGGAGAGGTATTGATACCACAGGTTTATATGCCTTACAACCGCTTTATGACAGTGACAGCACTTGGAACTTGAGCGCTTTCACCAAAGGCTATAAAATTTCAGATCCATTTAATTTTATTTGGGGCAATTATAACCCAACTACTCACAACGTAGAGGGCAATGGTTCAGTGTATGTGTTGTACAACAAGAGTGCTAATTGGTACAAGAAAATCAATGTTAAAGAAGTTACCCTTGATACCATGTGGCATGTGATCATTTCTAATATTGACAATACTGACTCTCAGTATTTATGGATCAATAAAAGAGCGTTTCAAAACCGCATGTTTGTTTATTACAATGTGTTGACTAATACCTTGAGTCTTAGAGAACCATTGATGGATCAATGGGATGTGGTTTGGACCAAATACAAAGGCATGGTTTCTATTGGTGGCCCTAAAGTGCCATATACGGTTACAGGTGTATTAAGCCATCCAAAGCTTAAAGTAGCTAAAAATGTTGGCAAGAACTGCGATCAGGTGTCTTTCAGCGATATGACTGCACCTTACCAAAACAATATCTCAACCATAGGACACGATTGGAAAGTTTTTACCGGCATGTCATACAGTATGGTCGATACATTCGTATACTTTGTAAATACCCCAGATTTCCACTACTACAAAGTATCCATGAAATCTTTTAAAGGCGGTAAAACAACCTTTAATGTATTGCAAGATCAAATGTCTGTAGAGCCAATTAATTCGACTGCGGCGGTTAAGGTTTATCCAAATCCTAGCAATGGTTTAATTCAGGTTGAAAGTGCAGACTTAGTAGATCACATTATCGTATACAACGCCATGGGGCAAACCGTGCTCAATAGCTCAAACACTGTGCTTGATTTACAAGCTATGCCATCAGGTTTATACCACTTGGCTATTTATACCAACAAAGGTTTAGTATTGAGTTCTGTTGTAAAGTCTTAACAGCACCTTGTTGATTCTGCGTCATATTTTTTGTGTAATGGCAATATCTGTAACGGGTATTGCCTTTGCGCAATCTAATGACACCACTGACCAACGCACAGTAGTGGCCACTGGCAATATTATGCCAAGTAGTCAATCGAGCACCGTGCACAATGTAAAAATCATTACGGCTAAAACCATAGAGAAGCAAGGTGTTTTCAATTTAAAAGACCTCTTGTTGAAAGAAAATACCGTCCGCATCAGTAACGATAATTTGCTCGGCTCTTCAATGAGTTTGCAAGGCATCAGCGGGCAAAACATCAAAATATTATTAGATGGTGTGCCCATTACTGGCCGCGAAAATGGTAACATTGACCTAGGTCAAATGAATTTAAACAACATAGAACGCATTGAAATCATTGAAGGGCCTTTGTCTGTTATATATGGAACCGATGCTTTGGGTGGTGTGATCAATATGATTTCAAAGCGCATAGTTTTGGATTCTGCTAAACCCTACACTGCTTTTGCCAACGCTTATTCCGAGAGCATCAAACAAAATAATATTGGCGCCGGTGCAATGCTAAAAGTGAGTGGGATTGATATCGGAGCCAGTGTAAATCGCAATTTCTTTGGAGGCTATAATCCTGTGCCAAACAGCAGAGTGATGTTATGGAAACCTAAAGAACAATTGTTTGGCAATTTTACTTTGTTGCATCAATCCGGTAAACTCAAATTGCGTTTTAAAACCGATTGGTTCAAAGAAACCATAGAGAATAGATCCGAGCCGGTAATCAATCATTTGGAAGCTTATGCCTACGATGAATACTATTTAACCAATCGCGGCATAACCTCTTTAAACCTTGAAAAGAAAATTCACCCATTGGCCTATTGGCAGGTATTAACGTCTTTTAGTAATTACCAACGCGACAAAGTAACCTACTTAAAAGACCTCACCCAAAACGAGCAAATGCAAGTGGTTCAGAACCCAGATGCCAATAGCTCAACTACTTTTTTAACCGCCATGAGCCGAGGTACCTATAGCAATGCTCAATGGTCAAAAATGGCGTATCAATTAGGGTATGACATTAACCTCAACAATGCTTTTGGAAGTAAAATAGAAGCTGATAAAGGCAAAATCAATGATTACGCTGTATTTGCTTGTGCTGAAATTAAAGCCATTAAACACTTCAACATCAAACCTGGTTTTAGGGCCAGTTACAACAGTCAATTTGCGGCGCCATTTATTCCGTCTTTACAAATCAAATACGATGGCATAAAACGTTTGAGTATTCGTTATGCTTATGGCAGAGGATTTAGAGCCCCTGGTTTAAAAGAAATGTACTTGTACTTTGTAGATTTCAATCACAATATTTTGGGCAATCCAGATTTGAAATCTGAGTTGTCTGACAACCACAATGCGGCACTTAAATACCGTTTCAAATTCAAGCAATGGCAATTGGTTTTAGACAACAGTTATTTTTACAACAGCCTATACAATCAAATTGCATTAGTGCGCATCAATTCAAGCGCTTTAGCCTATACCTACCAAAATGTTGATCGTTTTAAATCCTTAGGCACCAACTTAATGTTGCAGTTCTCAAAGCGTCGTTTTAGTGGTAATATTGGAGTGGCTTACACGGGCATCAATAACAATGCTTTTGAATGGGTAGGCAAACAACATTTTTTATATTCACCTGAGTTGAGAACCCAATTATTTTATCAACTCAAATCAAAGCATTTTTACGACCAAACTACCGTTTCAGTATTCTATAAATACGTGGGTAAAACGGTGGGCTATGCTCTAGACAATTTGCGCAATGTGGTCAACACTTATACCGAAGCTTACAGCATGCTAGATTTGACCATCAACAAAGCATTAATGCGTAATCGTTTTGTCTTTACAATGGGTTGCAAGAACCTTTTAAATGTGAGTACCATTAAGTCCGTAAATGTGTCGAGTAGCTTTCATAATGCGGGCAGTAACACCATGCCGGTGTCTATAGGAAGATCTGTTTTTATTCAGTGTGCAGTAAAATTATGAGGAGATTTAATCAGTTGTTGTTAGGCTTTTTGCTGTTCACCTTGACGGCTTGTTTCAAGAAAGAAATACCCGTTATTTTGCCTCAAGGTAATAGTCAAATTAGTGTTTGTAATTTAGGAAGTGATTATGAAAATAATGTTTATTTTGACTTAAGTACAAACGCTTATACAATGCATGTTTCCGATGACTGGGATTTGCGGTTTGAAACAGCTGACACAGCATGGGGCGTATTTATTAATAC
>Ga0255127_1000949_pt1 | contig 12792 bp, 12 predicted proteins | sample Law_Miss_RepB_8d_FD_188555 | JGI IMG/M metagenome (GOLD analysis project Ga0255127, IMG submission 188555) | Freshwater microbial communities from St. Lawrence River, New York, United States - Law_Miss_RepB_8d | ecosystem: Environmental > Aquatic > Freshwater > River | place: USA: New York...
CCCCAGCAAATTTGGACGGCCGCCTCGTCACAGGACATTTTGTTCTCGCATGATGATAGCTGCCGCTGTTAATGGCCGCCGGTTTGAGGATCATCATCTTCGGCGGTGATTGGTTTTTGTTGCGGCGCAAAACAAATCGCGGCGACACGGAGTACTGGATCCCGGACCCAATCGATCAATATTTTTAATGTAATTGCATTAAGTATAATCCGATAAATTTTTTGATAAAATTCGATGAATTTGCCGTATTTTTTAATTTGTAGACTAATTTTATTGAAGTATGACAGCATTGAAAGTATTTCTTGAGGTGTTAAATCTAGAATGAATATTTTTAGGGATTTTTATGACTGCGTTAATCTCATTGACGATCGAAGGTTATCCAGACCTTAAACTCAGGCCATATTCGGTTAATGGGACGGAGGAGATGTCCCAACTCTATCAATTCGACATTGATTGTTTGGGCCCTGAGGGTGACGCAGCGGAAGCCCTTGATCTGATTGGTAAACGCGCAACGCTCAGTATCGAGCTAGAGGGTGCGGATCCGCGGGACATCTTTGGGATTATTGATTCGGTTCTAACCTCGGCCCCATCATCCTACGGTGAGCCGCGCTATCGTTTTCGCCTGCTGCCTTGGCTGTCGCGGCTGAATTTCTCCCGCAGCAACCACATTCACGGGACGGTAGGCCCCGTTTCTGTGGCTGACCTGCTGGAATCAGAACTCAATAGCGCTCTGCGAAGTGGCGCAGAAGTGGCCGATACCGATCTTCGGCGTTTTGAGCATGAGATGCGTTTCAAACATACAGGCTCCTACCCCAAGCGCGACCATATTACCCAATACGAAGAGACTGATTTCGCCTTCCTCTCTCGGCTCGCTGAACATTACGGCATCTTCTATTTTTTCGAAGCGGCCGGCGGGGTGGAGAAGGTGATTTTCGCGGATGATAATATTTTCACAAAGCCTTTGGAAAAGCACCCGTCTTTATCTTGGCTCCCATGGATAGCGGGCCAGCGCGAGGCGGCGCCTCATACGATTCAGATATTTGAACAACGCTGCGGCCGCGTCTCCGAAAAAGTGTGGCTGCAGGACTACAATTATCGCGAGCCGCACGTCCCTTTGCTTGTTTCATCCGCAGTCGATACGCGCGGGCGTGGCAATTGGGTGGAATATGGGGATCATTACCTTACCCCGGAAGATGGGCAGTTCATCGCCCGGCTACGAGCCGAAGAACGCCGGAGCCATCAAATGCGCTGGCAGGGCCATAGCGCCGTGCCGAGCCTAACACCTGGCCGGAGCTTCGTCTTAAGCGGTCATCCATACAGCAGGTGGAACCAGGAATATCTGGTTATCTCCGTTCGTCACGAAGTGCGCGTAACCCTGCCGGGCATCGAAGCCACAGGTTGGGCAGGTTACCGTAACCAATTTGAGGTCATGCAGTTAAGCGTACCATTCCGACCAGCCCGCGTAACCCCCAGGCCACGTATGGAAGGGCTTCTACATGGCCGCATAGATGGCACGAATGAGCGTGACGCTGCAGAATTGGATGATCAAGGTCGCTACCGGGTGCGTATGTCGTTTGATCTTTCAGGCGCACCTGATGGCAAAGCATCTACGTTAGTGCGCATGGCTTCCCCCTTCGGGGGTGATGGCGATGGCATGCATTTTCCGCTTTTCCCTGATACTGAAGTCGTCCTTGGTTGCGTCAACGGCGATCCGGATCGTCTTGTCATCCTTGGCGCCGTACCCAATCCGCGCAACAAGAGCGTTGTTACCGCAGCCAATGCACTGCGGCATCGTCTAGTGACGCGGAGTGGTATGGGGCTTGAAATGGCGACCGATGGTGGCCCAGCCAGCACACAGGCTGCCGACAGCAGCAGTAATGCCGTTGCCACTCAAAGCGCCTATGGCGCTTCGCCTATCTTGCAAACGCCAAGTGCCTTTGGCCCAGCGATTCAGAGCCAAACAGCCACGGAAGCCCTGGAAAGGCCGCAGGCCATGATGGCCCAAGCAACGAGCGACGATAAAAATTATGCGCGAATCTATGCAACCAGCACCAATTATATTCGCCTTGGCGCGCCACCGCCGGCCGGCGAAGATGTGACACTCACTGACCCCGGCGCGCTGGGGTATCTCAATCAAATCGAGGATCCTAAAATCTTGCCATCGCCGCGCAAGGATTCGCTCTTTAAAGACAAGGTTGGTATTTTTTCTATCGCAAAAGGGCAAATTTACTCACAAGCTTCTGGCGATGTGGCAGTAAGAGCAGGCGGCCAGATGATCCTACATGCAGGCGGAATAGCCGGCATTTCCGCGACTGCTTTGGGCGTTTTCTCGACCTCGGATACTGCGCATTACTCCGGCGGTCTATTCCATATTTTAAGTACCCTCGGTGTCACCATCCACACGGCCGAGAAATTCCACACAAAATCTGGAAAAATCGTTGATGAAAGCGATGCGCGCGAAGTCACCATTGCCGAGGATAACGATGTCCTAACGATAGATAAAGGCAATCGTACCAACACTATTAAAATGGGAAATGACAATCTGAAAGTGGACACAGGCAATCTTACCGTTGACTTAGGTAAAGGTAACGAGACCCATAATATCAAAATGGGGAATTTTAGTATGACCTGTGATCTCGGGAAAATCAGCTTGGAGGCGATGAGCAGCATCTCCCTCAAAGTGGGGTCGAGTAGTATTACTATCGATCAATCTGGTATCACCCTTAAAGGCTTGCTCGTAACCGCAGAAGCGGACACCACTCTCACCATGAAGGGGCTTCTTGTGGAAACTAATGGCTCTGCCACGAATATCGTCAAGGGCGCAGTAGTGATGATAAATTAAGATGAACAAATCACTCCCAAAACTGGTGGTTCCCCTACCAATCAGCCTAGATCCTTTAAAACTTTCCACCGAAGCACTTGGCCTTGTTGCTGGGGCAAAGTCCGCGGCCGAAGGGCTAGATAGGCTATTGGCCGCAAAACTGACCGAGGATGCGATACGTCTAGTTAGTCACACCCTACCCAAGCGCGAAGCTGTGTGGTGGTGTTGCATGTGCGCGCGTTCGGTGCCGGCCCCCTTACAAGAAGTGGTTGATCTAGAGGCTCTGCAAGCAGCAGAGGCTTGGGTACGGCGACCGAGCGAGGAAGCGCGCCGCGCCTGCATGACATTAGCGCAGAAAACAAAATTCAATAGCCCGGAAATATGGGCCGCTGTCGGTGCATTTTGGACTAGTGGCAGCATGGGTCCAGAATCAGCGCCCGCGATACCGGTACCAGAGCATTTTACAGGCTTAGCGGTACATGGTGGGGTCATGCTTGCCTCGGTTCGACTTCGCCCGGAAAACGCAATGGCACGACTTGGGCGGTTTCTTACTTCAGCGCAAGAAATCGCCGGCGGCGGTGCAGGCGTTATGGCCGTAGAGGAGGCGTGAGATGGGAATGTGCGCAGCGCGCAGCTTTGACATGCATATCTGCCCCATGGTGACGCCAGGGCTGCCCCCTATCCCGCATGTGGGCGGACCCATTCTGACGGGCTCACCAACCGTTCTCACTGGAAGTCTGCCTCAGGCAAGGGTTTCCGATATGTGTCTTTGTGTTGGGCCACCCGATACGATCACGCTCGGTAGCGTCACAGTACTCGTAGGCGGCTTACCGGCGGCCCGCATGGGGGATATGTGTTCTCATGGCGGCACAATATCGATGGGCTACCCAACTGTGCTGATCGGCTAATGTGTCGGCTTTACCGCTTCAGTTTAAGGTGTGTGTTGGCAAGTAGTGCCTTGTTCAGGGTGAAGCATACCTACACAGGTATGTTCCTACGATGTATGATCATATTTGGTGTACTTACCTCCTTTTTCGATATATTGTTTCACGAATTAAATCCGCGTCGCATATTTTGGGGGCTTGAAAGCTGTGTCGCCTGAAGATTTACGCGAGGCAATTGATGCTGGTATGCCGGTTCTTCAACAGAATTTGACTGGCATAGACTTCAACGGTTTTGATTTGCGAAATTCAATTTTTTTGGAATGCGATCTATCAGGTCGGGATTTTTCGAACGCCCTCCTAGACGATGCCATGTGGACAATGTGTGATATCACCAATTGCCGCCTGGGTAATGCCCCCCGAACTAAGATGATGTTGGTGAAATGTAAAGCTGCGGGAATCGAGGCAAATGGCGCTAATTTTTCAGATATCATGCTGGTTGAGACGTTGCTTGAAGGCGCAAAATTCAGCGGGGCGAAATTCGATCGTACGATGTTTGTAGCGGCAGATCTGAAGGATGCAAATTTCTTCAGATCGACTTTTGACACCTGCGTCCTCATGCGTTGCGGTTTGGAAAATGTATCTCTCGCGGACGCAACGCTAACCAATTGTGGGGTTATGGAGGGCGACGCCTCTACCGCGAACCTCACGGGACTGTCCATTGATGGTGGCTTGCTGGCCATGCTTAGCCTGGATGGACGGGATTTTGCTGGTCAGACATTGCGGCGGGTCAATTTTTTGAAATCGTCTCTTGTTGGGGCACGTTTTGATGGCGCTGACCTCACGCAGAGTCTCTTTATTGAAGCAAATCTGGCAGGCGCATCGATGGAAGGTATCAGGGCACCTACATCCATGTTCCTGGGCGCAGACTTGACGCGCTCGCGCTTCAAGAACGCGCTTCTTGATATGTCTAATTTTATGAAAACAAAAGCAGATTTGGCTGATTTCTCGGGCGCCAAAATGGAAATGGTACAGATGGGCGATGCCAGTATGCGTGGTGCGCGATTTGTGGGTACGCAGTTGACCATGGCGGATGCGGCGAACGCATCATTGGACGCCGCCAATTTCACGGGCGCCACTGTCCATCGCTTTAGTCTACACGGTGCAGGGCTTGACGCCGCTCTTCTTGAGGGCGCCCGCGGAAGCCCCCTGGGTACCGATCCACATCGTTTTGCCGCGGAACGCTATATTCCAGCGCCTGTTAACAATTAGGGACGCGCCAGATGCCATTCGTGAATTCAAGCGGCCCAATTCCCGGCATGGATTTCGGCTTCCCCGATGTTTGCAATACGCCTTTGGGGCCTGTTGTAACGCCTATTCCCTATCCTAATTTCACCCTGGCTGTAACCGCCATACCGACACAATTCAAAGTGCTGACCATGTGCATGCCGGCGCATAATATGACAGCCATGAAACTACCAAGTATCGGGGACAATGCCGGCCTTCTGCTTGGCGTTGGATCTGGGCTTGTGATGGGGCCGCAACGCCATTTATTCGGCTCGACCAATCTTTTTATCGGCGGGCCGCCAACAACGAAGCTCCTGAGCCCCGGCGGTCACAATGGTATGTCACCAAATATTCCCGGTATTACGATCGCGCCGAGCCAGATCAAAGTGATGTCACTTCGGTAGAAAAACCACAAGCCGGCTCGATATACCCAGCGGTTCTTGTGTGCCAAAAATAAATTTTTGTACCCCCAGTGAGCCAACACACAGCAGGCAGGCACCCAGAAAGCGTGTGGGATTATCTGATTGCGTCATATTAATATTAGTCGTTTTTGGCACATGTTGCGAGCATAGCGTTTTATACAATTAAACATTTTGCTATTTTCATCAGTGTTATTGACCGCTTAACATTCAATAAAAAATGACAACCATATGCTGTATTATCCTTGAAATACCATACCGGTTATAGTTTTCTGCTGCACCAAACAGCAACATGTGTATCGCTTGTGGACGACTAAAGGGGGCCAAAAGTGCCTTTAATAATTTTAAGAGGCCGCCTCCCAGGTATGGATCTCGCCTTATCGGATCCTCGCAATGCGTCACTCGCTCCCTTCGCTATGCTCATTCCGCATCCCAATTTCGTACTCGCTCTTAAGGCGATGGTCATTGGGTTCGGGGTTTTGCTTATGCGCATGCCTGAGCATAGTTTGACTTCAATGGAAATGCCAAGCATCGGCGATAAAGACATCATTCGTCTGGAGTTAGTGCCTGGCATAGTTGTGGGGCCGTAGTCGTATTTTTTTGGTTCCCCGAATCTTTTTATTGCCCCTTCCTGTACTAGGCTATTAAGATGCGAGAGGAGCGAAAATGTAAGTAACGTCGGTTATTGCCAGCACCACATTGCTCCAAGCTAGTAACGGTTCTCAATACACGATAACCGAATTATTCGGATTGCGCAGGAGGGTTTATGCCACTCGATCGGACAAGTGAATTTCTTGATTTATCGGAAACGGCCAATCTTTGGGCTGGAATTCTAACGAGCAGCGAAAATGGGCTTGTGGTTCAGGTTGGCGCATTGGAAACAGTCCCGGTCATACGCGCGGCGAGCTGCCTGCTTGAACTCGCGGAAGGCGATACGGTTCTTTTGCATGGGCGCTATCCGAGGGTCTATGCAATCGCAGTTCTCTCTCGTGCTGGCGGAATAAATTGTGTTCTGTCGCCAAGCGAGGGAACGAGCCTTGCTATTCATGCAAGAGACATCGAGATAAACGCACGGCATTCGTTCGCACTTTGTGCCCCAAAGGCGCATGTCGTCCTGACTGAGGTCACTCTGCAAAGTCGCTCCGCGCAATTTATGAGCGAGACGGTAACCTTGGTAGGCGGTATTCTGCGAACAATAGCGCGTACGATCGAAAATACCGCTGACCGTATGACTGCAGCTTTTGGTAGCCGTACCACACAAATTCACGATGTTGATATTCTCAAGGCGAATACCAGCATGACAACCGTAGAAGGGATTTCTGCCACTCGTACAGGAAGCATGACGATCACCGCCAAGCATGATGTCAGAGTCGATGCCGAACGAATTTCTCTTGGGTAATTTATTATTTGATGATGAAGACTCCCAGGCCGTCCAAATAGCGGCGGATCATCTGCGCCTGGGTCGACCAGATGCCGCACGATTGATTCTACAAGATATTTTGAAGCGGATACCTCATCATAGCGGAGCCTTAAATTGTCTGGCCGCTGAGGCAATGATGCGCGGTGATGTAAAAAAAACAGAAGAAATTCTTCAATTGGCTTTAAGCGTTAATCCACAGGATACTGTCGCTCTTGGTAATCTAGGTAATTTACATCTCCATCATCAGCGTATTGCAGAGGCACGTCTTTGTCTTGAACGCGCCGAAGCTTTGGCAGGACTAACACCAGCGCTGGAATCGCTCCTGATTCACATTCTGTCCTCTGAGGGAGAATTCGATGTCGCCATTTCTTTGCAAGAAAAGGTGCTCGAAAAAAACCCCAAAAATGCAGAAAATCACTATAATCTAGGCGTCTTACTGGCAAGATCACAGCAGCATACAAGTGCTGAAGAATGTTTCCAGCGAGCCATCTTTCAGCGCCCTGCCTATCGTGAAGCATGGCATAATTTAGGTCAGTTGCAGGCGCGTTCTGGGCGGTTGAAGGAAGCCATTTTTAGTTTCAAGCGCGCACTCCTTCTTTTACCCGGGGATCCAGCGACGATTAGTACACTGGTCGATGTGTTGATCCAATCCGATCGTGCTTCGGATGCTGAAGAAGAGGCGAAGCGCGGGCTCATTGTCACGCCAGGCGCCGTCTTATCAATCCTCGCGTTAGGAAGAGCTCAGTTAGCCTTGGGCCGAAAGCAAGACGCTTTGACAACTTTTGCATCTGCCGTGCGTGCCGCACCTGAACATCCCCTCCCACTCATGTCTTTGGCTCGGGGTTTTGCTGCGCTTGGAAATTATGCCAAGGCCGCTGATGCTGCGATCATGGCTACTCGGCGTCCCGGTGGCACTGCGTTTCGGGATTTCGCCGGCGACCTTCTACTGAAATTCGGCAGATTTTCTGCTGCCTGGCAGGTCCTCGCTGAGGCAACGCCAGATATACCTTCACTCGAAGTCGCAGAAAATTTTATCCAGATACCCGAAGATATACTCCAAGTCCTGTGCTTGGCGCCCCTACTTCGCCTAGCACAAGAGCAATCTGGGAAGGACGTTTTCATCATTCCACACAACAATACTGTAGTAGCAGGGCGACTGTTATCATTTAGTAATATCATAGAAAAAGTAGCGCCGCCCACCTCCAATATATTAGCACTCGCGCAACTTGGCATGGTCCTGCGACCCGATCCAACCTCAATACCACTTCCCACTCTGGTGCTGGATGAGACAAAGGCCTCAGCTTGGCGGCGAGCTCTTGGCGCTCGAGACAAGCCCGTGATTGCGCTTGCATTCAATGGCGAGAATGACGGCGAGCCGCCTCTGGCTGAGATTTTAAAGATCTTGAATTTTCCGTGCACAAAATTAGCCATCTTCACCGGCGATGCGCGTCGGCATCTTGATTTGGATCCTGATATGCTCGACGCTGGACCACACCTGATTGAACTGAGCGATATAGCTGCTGCCATGGCTTCAGCTGATTTTGTTATTGCAGGACGTGGCATTGGAGGGCATCTCGCCGGGGCCTTTGGCTTAAGCGGGGCTGTATTGGTCCCACGCGGTAGCGATTGGTGTTGGGGCGTTGAACATGGCCCAAGCTGGTTTCGGTCTTTGCATAGCTGTCAAGCTGGCGAAACAGGATGGGGACCCGCCTTGGCAGAGTTATCTAACCTGCTCGTCAATTTCCAGAAATCTCATTCACTCCGCGTTATCAACGGCGTCGAGGAATGTAATTGATTAGTAGATGGCTCGGGCTTAATATTTTCAAGCTGAGCGCAGAAAAACCTTATTTTGTTGCAACCAGAAATAAATTTACAAACCAACCCATTCTTACACCCGCGTCCAGTGATCAAGAGGTGGAAAAATGCACAGAACCGCAACTATCCGTATCGGCGCCCTTTTGGCCTACTGAAACGCTCAATAATCGCTATAAAATATTGAAGTGTATTGCGCGTGGCCGCACCTCTCATGTCTATGCTGCGATCGATAGAAATAGGACAGTAAAGGAGGCAAGGGGACAACTCGTTGCGATCAAAGGCCTTAACCGAAATCTAGCCGTGGATAGTGTCCTAAGGGACGCGTTTTTACGTGAAGCTCATTTTCTTCATAGAAATTTGCATGACGGAATTGTTGAGGCATTTCAGACCGCAGATTGTCATAAAATTCCTTTTATTGTACTCGAATATCTCCGCGGAACCCGACTTGATTTAGCGCAGATACAAATTGAAAACTGGAGCAAGATTGCTGCCTTAGGGTCGCGGATCGCAGATGTGTTACAGTTTCTGCATATGCGCGGAATTGCCCATGGCGATCTAAAGCCGTCTAACATCATGCTGATGCCATCTGGTGCTGTAAAATTGATTGACTTCGGATCGGCCCGCGATTGCCGCGGGAATGGTCAAGCTTCGTATCTTGATGGATTCACACCCCAATACGCTACGCTGGAACGTCAAGATGGTTGTGTTGCAGTCCCGGCCGATGATCTGCACGCGCTCGCGTGCCTTACGTATCAATTGTCGATTGGGAGAAACGGTCCTGGGGGTAACGTTATGCCACCAGGGATAGGTGTTCGCGAATGGGCAGCCCTTCGTGGAGCGCTCGAGCCTCGAAGGAGTGCACAACCAATCAATGCACGCGTTTTCGCCGAAACGATATTCGGCCCATAAGGAGGGTAGGCCGATATCATTCGGCGGTTCGCGACTGCCGTCCCAGTATGGTACGCAATGAAACGGGTAAAATATCCGCCTTCCTCATCTCCGCTGCTGCGTGAGGGGTTGCGTTCGATCCCGTTGCTTTCGTCTCTGCTCTGCTTCGAACTCGCGGCGGCTCTCCTGATTAAAGGCCGCACGATTATACGGCGCATTCGTAGAGTCAGCCACGGCGCGAACTGGTGCCCAATGCTGCGCATAGTCAGCGGGCCAAAACCGATCATTTTCACCCAACCCCAACTCCCGGCGTAATTGGTCTGGAAACCGGTAATCCAGGAAGCATTGCCTAATGTTACGGGTCAGTTCCGGACTCAAATCGTGGCTCAAAGCGAAAGCGCCAGTTGGAAAGGGTACGGATTGCCAGATAACCCGAAAGTCTTCATGGCGAATCTGATGCCGCATCAACATACGTTCAAATATATTCGAAGCGACAGGCGCAGCATCAAATTCACCGGTTTTTACACCAAGAATGCTCCAGCCATGCCCTCCCGAATAGGTAACCCGATAATCCTTATCAGGCGACAGACCGAGTGCGGGAAAGAAAGCGCGTGGAACCAGATTTCCTGAGTTCGAAGTCTGCGTTACATGAGCAATTGTACGACCTTTGAGGTCAGAGAGCGCCCGATAAGTACTGTCTGACTTCACTATCATCATAACTCGATAACTCTGAAATGCAGTTTCGGTTCCATGAATAGCAAATGGCACCGCACCCGCGAGATTCACCGCAAACGCTGTTCCGCCCGTGGTGAAACCAGAAATATGCAGCCGTCCGGATCGCATGGCCTCAATCTGCGCCGTATTTCCCGGGATTGGTTCTGGAAAAAGACCACCTTGCCTATAGTATATCACGCGTCGTCCAATACATTGGCTTAGATACTCCAAGAATGGCCTCAATCTAATCCTGTAGTTCAAACGATCGTCAGCGGGGTTAGAGGCAAAAATTAAGGTCGAAGGATCGCGCCAGTTTTTTGGTTCTGATGGCGGGTCTGCAACCATATTACGATCTTCGTCGCAGTAAGCTTCATCCAGTGAGCCGCGGAAATTGCAATTACTCGCAGCCCCTGCGCTCGGTGGAAAGTGCGCGATCGGAAGCGCCAGGCAAAAAAGCACTCCCACGATCCTAACCGGGGGACAGTTACCCAGCAATGACACGATAGAAGACTGCAAGTCGGCACAAAATTTCATGCATGTTACCTCTACTATTTAAACCAAATGATCAATTCAGCATGCTCAAACGTTGCAGCTTAGGTTGGGTTTCCAACCCAAACCGGGCGATTGCTGATGGTACTTTTGTTGTTCGGTCATTTGATGACTCAAAAATTGATATGCCGCTTTCCGCGAGGGTCGCGCGTAAACCCGACACATCAAGAAAGCGATCTTTCGCGAGATAGGTTTCGAGAAGAGCGACGTCTAGGGGCGGAATGGAGACGATACCGCCAAAGGCAGGGGCGATCATGGTCACTGGCTGCTCCGGGTGTTTCGTAGCTAAGGCTGCCTTATTGAAGGGGTGAAGGTCCGCACCCGGCGGTATCGGCTTCTTTGCATAGCTAACGATGCTCCCAGTTGGTAATGGCCGAATCACATCAACAACGACTAGTGCCATAAGCACTTCCGCCAGATCGGCTACGTCGATACCGAAGGATTGTTTAGTGGATAGCTGCATGAAAGATAAAACTTCGTCGGCTAAGGCATCCAGAATCAATGGGATCGGTGCCAAGCCTGTATCAATTTCAGTTCCTTCGGACACGGCGCGCTGTGGTACAGCTTGACGCGTCGTCGTTAATGCAAAATGGAAATTTTCGAGCATTCTCTCCTTCGTCGTAAAATCGTCCGCCTTCAAAGATATATCGGCGCGAAATTGTCTATTGAGACATATGTCGAAAAGCACTTCACGCCGTATTCTGTCTTTTTCTCTATCGATTTCTTGGAGCAACTGGGGCGGCAACCCTTCGGCGTGGAGGCGATGCGCCAGAATGCAGGAACTAGCCCAGGTCAGGCCAGCGCCCCGCATCGTGTCTGCAACCTGTTTGATCGACATGGGCTCCCATTTGTCGGCCAGATATTCATGCGCCATATAGCGAAGATCCGCTTTATCAGCGGTGGCGATAACTTGTTCGGCTATGGGGTGTTTTTGAAAAAACAAGCCATCCGCTTGAGATAAGCTACGTAATTGGTTTAACGCCTGCGGCAGCAGCACCCCCAGATTTTCCGTTTGACCATCTTCGAGAAGATCCAGGCACATTCGGCGAATGGCGCCAAGTGATACACTACCCGGCATTGCATTGTAGCTGACGTAACAAAGGCCGCCCGGTTTTAGTCGTTGCATGACCAAATTGAGTATCCCCTCTCTCACCTGCTCAGGCACCCAAGCCCAGACACCGTGCATCGAGATGAAATCCAGTGGCGGCAGGGATAATGGGTCAAAATTAGCCAAATCCACGGCCATAAATATTGCGTTCTTCAGGGTGGCTCTCTCGGCAAAGGCACGGGCCGCCAGGATATGGTCCACCGATAGGTCCAAGCCCCAGATTTGGGCATCCGGATGAAGAGCTGCAATGGCGGAAGCCGTGCGGCCCTGGCCACAGCCTAGGTCAAAATAGGTGAACCCCCCACTCAGATCTGGCGACGGCAGCCCAGCAACAGAACAAATGTATTTGAGATGCTCCGGCAACTGCAGACCACAAAGGAAATCTGGATAGGGCACATCTAGCATGCAGATAGCGAGCCTTTCGTGTTTTTCACGAATGGGGGTGATTATGCAGCAATATGGCCGATATTTTGCTAAATAGTGAGGTACTTAATTATTTGTTGCGAACTTTTTTTCTTCGTGGAAAAAATATTTATAAAAAACCAGAAATATATTGCTCGCTCTATGGATCGAATTAATCAATTGTCGTTTAATACTTCGACATCTAACCGGAGAATTACTATGGTTGCCATTGATCTTAAGTCTCTCGTAGCGCGATTGAGCTCCTTGTGCCGTCGCCAGTTGGAGGCGTCGGCCGGGCTAACCCTTTCCCGCTCGCATTACAATGTTGAAATAGAACATTTTTTGCTTAAATTAGTCGAGACGCAGAGCTCTGACGCAGCCATTCTCATCACGAAGCAGGGTATCGATATTGGCCGCGTGCAGGCCGAATTGACCCGGGCACTTGATAAATTGCGTACAGGCAATGCGCGCGCGCCCGCTCTTTCACC
>Ga0255127_1000950_pt1 | contig 12776 bp, 9 predicted proteins | sample Law_Miss_RepB_8d_FD_188555 | JGI IMG/M metagenome (GOLD analysis project Ga0255127, IMG submission 188555) | Freshwater microbial communities from St. Lawrence River, New York, United States - Law_Miss_RepB_8d | ecosystem: Environmental > Aquatic > Freshwater > River | place: USA: New York...
CCACTACGCCTCCCGCGAACCTTCGGGGGCAACTCAAATTGTCCACGGATTCCCACTGCCCACTGCTAGGTACAGCCCTTGGTTTTCAGAAGGGGCCCGCCTAGTGGCCTCCCCGGTTCTCGCCTCCACTCCCGGGCCAATCGATCCTCGCATCAAACACCGCAGTCGCCTACACTGGTGGATGGCCCAACAAATGGCTTCGCGTGAAAATCCAGGGGCGCTACCGGTCCTACTCACTTCAAATGGCGAAGTCACCGAAACCGCCTTGGCACACCTGGCATGGGTTACCCAGCGCTCAGGAAGAGACCTGTTGGTTATCCCACCAGAGGAAATTGTTCTCGACGGAATCAGCCTCAATCTGGCATTGGAACTCGCAAAAAAAATCGGCCTGCCCATCGAGCGCGCCCCATTTGGCTGGAAAGATCTCCAGGGCGCCAAAGAGGCCTTTATCACCGGTTCCGGCTTCGGCCTTTGTGGCGTTAGCCGCGTAGGCCACACATCCCTGCCCTTCCCCGGCCCCTACACCCAACAACTCCAACAGGCTTGGTCCACTTTCGCGGGCGAACCAATCGACGCTTCTTTCACTTAGGCCACTCAGATTACAAACCATTGCTATCCAAACCAATATAATGCACACCAAAAATACCAATACCCTACTCGACAGTAAAAAATCAGCTAAGCTTCAGGCATAAAACTTGATCGCTCACCCGGCTCAAGGTATTCTACTTCCGACAGCACCCTAGCTGAAACTTAAGATTCTTCTCCTTTCCAAAACTGGATTTCCCCATGCTCTCCCGTGTCTTACCCCGATTGGGTCTTTTTTCCGTTGCTTTGGTTCTGCTTTTTGCAGCGCTTCAACAAGTCTCCTTTGCCCAAGTTCCTTCTCCCACCGCACCGGTAGCTGATGGCAAAGCTGAACCCAAAATTCCCATAGGCCAGCCATCTCGTGCTCCTTTTTCCGCTGAAGCAATGGCTTTGGGCAAAGTCGCACCTCACCCAGAAGCTCGAAAGCATGTCAGCGAAGCGGACCTGGTGCTTCCAGATCTCAATAACTCCACTTTCCTCGGTCTCCCCGGTAAAACACTCCTCTACAGCGGACTGCTGGTTTGCGCTGCCGGCCTCTATTTCGGCATCATGATCTACAAAGAACTCAAAGCCATGCCAGTTCACCCCAGCATGCTGGAAGTCTCCGAACTCATTTACGAAACCTGCAAAACCTACCTCATCAACCAAGGCAAATTTATCGCCATACTTTGGGCCATCATCGCTGCTGTCATTGTCATGTATTTCGGCTGGCTCCTCCAAAAGTCCACCACTCAAGTTGCCATCATTGTTCTTTTCAGCGTCATAGGCATTCTGGGCAGCTATGGTGTCGCTTGGTTCGGCATTCGTGTCAACACCTTCGCCAACTCCCGCACTGCTTTCGCAAGCCTCAAGGGTTTGCCCTATCCTGTCTACGCCATCCCCCTCAAGGCCGGCATGAGCATCGGCATGATGCTCATCAGCGTCGAACTCTTCCTCATGCTCTGCATCCTCCTTTTCCTCCCACCCGAATACGCCGGTTCCTGCTTTATCGGGTTCGCCGTGGGTGAAAGCCTCGGCGCCGCCGCCCTGCGTATCGCCGGTGGCATCTTCACCAAGATCGCCGACATCGGCTCCGATCTCATGAAGATCGTTTTCAACATCAAGGAAGACGATGCCCGCAATCCAGGCGTCGTAGCCGACTGCACCGGTGACAACGCCGGCGACTCCGTTGGACCTAGCGCCGACGGCTTCGAAACTTATGGGGTAACAGGCGTTGCCCTCATCACCTTCATCCTCCTCGCGGTCAACGAGAAAACCGCCGGGGCAGGCTACGAAAAAGTCCAAGTCCAACTGCTCGTATGGTTGTTCGCCATGCGCGTCATGATGATCGTCGCCTCCGCAGCCTCCTACTTCATCAACGAGAAGCTCACCAGCGCCAAATACGCTACAGCTCCCAAGATGGACTTTGAAATGCCGCTCACGCGTCTGGTATGGATCACCAGCATCGTTTCAATCGCCATCACTTACCTCGTCTCCTACCTGCTCATCCCCAATTTGGGTAACAGCACCGCGCTTTGGTGGCAGCTCTCAACCATCATCTCTTGCGGAACACTGGCCGGAGCCGTCATTCCCGAACTTGTGAAAGTCTTCACTTCCACCTCCTCCAAGCATGTTCAAGAAGTCGTTTCATCCAGCCGTGAGGGGGGTGCTTCTCTCAACATCCTTTCAGGCCTGGTGGCCGGCAACTTCTCTTGCCTCTGGTTGGGTCTAAGCATCACCGGCCTCATGTCAGTCGCCTACCTCATTTCCACCAATGGGCTCGAGGCGCTCATGGTCGCCCCTGCGGTCTTTGCATTCGGTCTGGTAGCGTTTGGCTTTTTGGGCATGGGTCCCGTTACCATCGCCGTCGATTCTTATGGCCCCGTTACCGATAACGCCCAAAGTGTTTACGAACTTTCCCTCATCGAGCAGATTCCCAATATCCATCAGGATCTGAAAAAAGCTCACGGGCTCGATGTCAACTTCGAGGAGGCCAAGCACCTTCTCGAAGAAAACGATGGTGCTGGTAACACCTTCAAGGCCACCGCCAAACCCGTCCTGATCGGCACCGCAGTTGTCGGTGCCACCACCATGATCTTCTCCATTATCATGGGCCTGACCGATGGCACCTCCGACAAGGAAGCCATTCAAAAGCTCTCCTTGCTCTACGGGCCTTTCGTTCTCGGCCTCATCAGCGGTGGAGCCATTATCTATTGGTTCACCGGAGCATCCATCCAGGCCGTCACCACCGGTGCCTACCGCGCTGTCGAGTTCATCAAGAAGAACATCAAGCTCGACGGCGTCACCAAAGCCTCCGTCGAAGACAGCAAAAAAGTCGTTGAAATCTGCACCAAGTTCGCACAACTGGGAATGTTCAACATATTCATGGCTGTCTTCTTCATAACCTTGGGCTTCGCCTTCATCGAACCCTTCTTCTTCATCGGCTACCTATTCTCCATCGCCATCTTTGGCCTCTACCAGGCCATCTTCATGGCCAACGCCGGCGGAGCATGGGATAACGCCAAAAAGATCGTCGAAGTCGAACTGAAGGACAAGGGCAGCGAACTCCACAAAGCCTGCGTCGTCGGAGACACCGTGGGCGATCCCTTCAAAGACACCTCTAGTGTCGCGCTCAACCCCGTTATCAAGTTCACCACCCTCTTCGGCCTCCTGGCCGTGCAGTTGGCGGTCGAGCTTCGCAGTTCACCCAACGCCGGCATCGCCAACTACTTGGCAATCGCCTTCTGCGCCATCGCGGCGTTCTTCCTCTGGCAATCTTTCTACGGCATGAGGATCCGCAAAGAGTCCTAACAACTCCTAGCCAAAAAAAAACTATTTAAGCAAGGGGATGTTGCCGGCTAGGCAACATCCCCTTGCTCATTGAATCCCTTTTAAAACCGGTTTACGGCTACAATTATATGTGCATCCATTTATCCCGGCACTCAACGGCAATCCCCATGGAAGACATCACCGCCGACCATCAATTCCTCCGCGACCGCATAGTGGAATCCGAGGTGCAAGGCCCCCTCAAAATACTCCAACTCATCACCGCCACCATGCTGCTCGGCTCACTGTCACTCGGATTGGTAATGAGCTTCCTCTTCCTTGACCAACCAGCTGAGCCTGCCCCCAAAAAAAATGACCCAATTCAGGCCTCTGTTGAAAAAGAAGCCGTTTTCCCAGTCTTGGGCATCTGCTCGACGGTCTTGGCAATTGGCGGTATTCTATTCGGAACCACAATGCTTCAAATCTGTTGCAAAAAAAATCAGGCCCTCCTGGCCAGCCAATCGGCTGCCAATCATTTCCCTTCCATGATTCAATCCGCCTTCACTGCCTGGCTCATGGCCGCCGCCACCCGCGAGGGCCCACTCCTAATGGCAATCCTTTTTGCCGTCGTGTCCGATGGCATGGACCGCACCATTTGCTTGTTAGTGGCAACGGCGATCCTCGCATGGTGGTTACTCCACCTTCCCACCCAATCCCGATTCGCCAAAACCTTGGGTCTTGATTAACCACCCTTAGGCTGCCTGTAAGTCTTCATTGCGCAATGGATCATTTCTCTAAGCACTTCAAGGTCCACATCTGCCAGCATCTTCACATAAAGGCAACCTTTTCCTTGCTTATGCTTTCCAAGCCGGGCAAGATGTTCAGCCATACCAGTCAAATCACGGGTCAAATAAATCGAAAAGGCAGCCTTGCGGGGTGAGAATCCCATCTTAAATATTTCTCCCTCCCGGCCCGATGGATAGCAGTAGTGGTCTATTCCAAATCCAACCATACTCCCGCCCCACATTACCGGTGGCTCACCCGTCTCTTTACCCATCATCTCAATCAATGTCAGACAATCCATCCGTCTATCTTCCGGCTGCCCAGCCAAAAACTCCGCAACAACTCCTTGGCCTGGTTGGGTTTTGTTACCATTCTTGCCTCCCATAATGCCCCTTTTGGGTCCTCCCCACCTGATTCAAGCTTTTATTCCAGCGGTTAATAGGTCATGGGCTACAAAAAAAACCCCGCGCCTTTCGGCCCGGGGTTTTCTATTTGGGCCTAGCCCAATTCAAGAAGTGATTTACTTCTTGGCTTCGCCGCCCTTGGCGTCGCCCTTGGCTTCGGTCTTGGCGGGGGTGGTCTTCTTGGGCTCTTCGCCACAACCGGTCACTGAAAAAGTGAAAGCGGCGGCCAGAACCATGAAGCTGATCTTACGCATGAAAAAAACTCCTTTGTCGAATCCGCATAAGGGCAACCCGCCCTTTCGGATTCTCAAATCTTAGGGAAAATAACGACAAAACACAACAAAATGCCCAAAAAGATTTTAATTTAAACATTATTTCTTGATCGTCAGCTCCACCGACACTGCAGAAAAACTGATCTCCTTATCCATAACCTTGCCCTTGCCACTCACCACTAGCGCAGCTTTGCCTTCGGCCGCATTGGCCGCAGCCTTCACAGCAATCCTGGCCTCGGTCTTATCCTTTGCAATGGTTACTGCAGCACCTGTCACATTTGCGGGCAACCCTGCAACGCTCAAAACCACCTCTCCATCAAAACCAGCGGCCCGTTTTACATTCACCACCAAGGTCGCCTCTTTACCCGGGGCAACCGGAGTGGGCGGGTCCAGTTTCGCCGTCAACTGGAAGGGCGCGCGCTCTATCACTGCCAAGGTGGCCTGGTTTTCCCAGCTTTGGGGTGGAAACGGCAAGTTGGCCATTCCCCCCCGAATCACCCCCAATACGCTGGCGGCCTTGGCCAATTTCTTCCCGTTCACATCAGCCGATCCCAGTACTAGCAAAGGGTAGGCCCCCAACTGCACATTGCTGGGGCAGTTCAGTTTCAAAATGCCAGCAGGCTCAGCGGGCTTCGCCGGTTGTCCCTGCGCAATGGTCAAACTTCCCGTTATTCCCGCCGGCCCGCGCGCGCTAATTTCAATCGGGCCAGCATAGTCCTGGCGCGTCACCAGCACAGGAATGTCCAGCGTGCCATCATGGCGCACTTCAAACCGGTCAGCCTGCAATGCCACGGTGAAACCGGCCTCAAAAGGGGTCACTGTCACTCGGTAAGCCTCGTCCGTCCCCCCCCACAAATGCAAATGCTCCACTTGCACTAAATATTCGCCATCCGCCGGCGCTTTCCAATCAAGACGGGCCGCCTGCGCCGGGTTCGTTTCAACCAGCTTGGCCCCCTTGGCATCTTGAATTGTCAACAACACCTCGGCCGGGCTACCCATCGAAGCCGTGTGGCCTTCCACAATAAAACGCTGGTCTTTTGCGGCCTTGAATTTGAAACGGTCAACATCGCCCCGCTTTTCAATCCGCCCGCTCACACCACTGGGAACCTCTATCAATTGCGCTTTTTCCACCGTGTCGTTGGGCTCTACTTCCACCTTCTCCTCAAAATCAGACATATGCACCATCACTGGGGTCCCCACTTGCCCGGCTGCCCCCTTCGGATTTATCTGAATCGCCTCCAAATAAGGGTTCACAGTGCCTTCAACCTCAACAGTTGGTACACCGTCTAGTCGAGGCCCCACAAAACCAACCTGGGTCTTGCTACCCCTCTTCACCGCTAGGGGCATCGCACAGGTCGCTACCGGGCAATCCGCAATCCGTAGCAAATAATGAAAATCCCCACCCCCCGCCCAAGCGGTATCCCTCACCTGAACCAACACCTCGCCAGCCTCGGCAAATCGGTAAATAAGCCGTGGGTCACCCTGCAATCCAGGAGCATCGTTACTATGCCCCTTCTTTAGTTCCCGACCCGAAAGGTCAAACAATGTGACCTGCGGATCCAAAGCACTTCCAAGCCTCCGCCCAATCACCTCAAAGACAAGAGTCTGGCCAGGCGCAACCTTCAGCCGAAACCAATCCGCCTTTTCAGCATCAACTTTCCCCTGAACCAAGGTCGGGGCAGTCACCACCTGGGCCGTTGACCGCTCCTTGGCTGCAGCCACTGCCTGAACAATCGGCAAATCATCCAACCAAACAACCCGGTCCGGCCCTATCCCATAACTAGTCACCAATCGCATCAGCTGCATTCCAGCCGGCGTGTTGGGTCCAAATTGAACTTTGGCAGTCAATTTCGTCGGATCCGCCTTCGCCCCCCCATCCACAAACGCCACCCGCCCAGGAACGCTCAGCCAAAACCCAGTCGGCTTTTGGAAAAGACTCCCCGCCAGATTGAGGTCAAAAGCCTGACTCCGACTATAAGCTAATGGCTGCAAAGGGTTTACAGTCGGCTGAAACGGGTTTTGACCCACCGCCTCACTGGCCATTCCCGCCAAACCCAAGCCCAAAACAGACCCCAACACCCGATAAATCCCTCGATGCACCCAGACGCTTTTGAAAAAAGTAAAACAATTGGCCATGGTTTTGGTTTCCATGCACAATGCCCACAAGGGGCTGGCGGGGTTTGGCAAAATTTCAGCTAATTCAGCAAATCAGGCAGGTTTGGGTTTATTCCCAAATGAATTCGCACTCACCATGCTACCCGGATAAACTGGGCAGTCCAACAAAAATGGTCGATAATCCATGTATTGCCCAAGAATGTCCCCTTCTCTGGTTTTTGATGGATTGGCAAAGTGCCATTAATTGGTATTTTCACCCTCCAACCCATCTGGTCAGAATCTCGGGCCTCTGGTAACATTCAGTTTTGGATAGTTCCGGAACAGTTTTCCCCGTTCCCCTTTGGCCACAAGACGATTTGCGTCCTGCTGAGGTCAACAGGCTGTTTAACGGGTAGGATTTGAAGGCGGGTATCGACATGTACGCGGTTGTGGAAGACGGCTCCAAACAATACACTGTTAAGGCTGGCGATGTGCTTCAAATCGACCTGCGCAACCTTGAACCAGAAACAAAAATCAGCCTCGAACGCGTCCTCCTCCTCAAAAAGGGCGACCAGGTCATTGTTGGCCAGCCCACAGTTGCCGGGGCCAAAGTTGTAGCCACGGTGCTGGGTGAAATCAGCGAAAAAACCAACATCATGAAGTATCGCCGCCGCAAGAACTACGTGCGTCGTAAAGGCCATCGCCAATACTTCACCAAAATCCGTATCGAAGAAGTCGTAGCCTAGTTCACTGCAGGCCCTGTCCTACGCTTTTCAAATAACAAAACCGGCGGAACCCAGCTTGTCATGGCTGGGAACCGCCGGTTAGCTTTTGCGTATGGGTATTAATCCCAACCGATCGAAAACCAATCGGCCAACAGACGGCAGGAAGCTGGCACCATGCGCTCTACACTCATTTCTGGTTTGGTCCTACTTGGTTTTGTCGCTTTGGTTGCCCCGGTGGCCAAATTACGTTTCAACTCCCATGCCCAACCACCCGCTCCGCCTGCATCGGTCATTCCTGCTGCCCAAACCCAGCAAACACCACGCACCTTGCCTCAATTGGGTTCACTTCCATCCCTGCCAGCCACCCCAGTGCCAGCCCCTCAGGCCATTCCCCAACCTCGCATCGAGCCAACCGGCTTCAACACTAATTCAAGCCAAACCGCCCAAACATCAGCCCAAAACTCGCCTCCAGTTGCTATCAATCCCAACATGCCCGGTTGGGCCGGCCGCTTGGAAAAAGACCGGGCCAACCTGGCCCCACTCACCCGCCAAATGCTTCTCACCACCCGCCGCGGGGCCGACTGGCTTGCCCGCATGAATGGCGTCAAGGGCCTGTTTTCTCCCGGAATCGAACCCGCCGTCCGTGAAGAATCAACCGACACAGGCTGGCTGGGGCAAATCTCCGCCGCTTGGTCTCTCAACCGTGCAGCTCAAGCCTTTGGCGATCAAAAATACGAAGCACGCGCCCTCCAAGCCATGCTGTGCGCTCTTGAGGAAACCACCCCAGACCCAACCGACCCCAAGGCCCGCCACACCTCAGTGCCCCAATTCATTCTGCCCCGCATCCAGGGCACCTCCCTTCTAGCCCTGGCCTTGGTCGATCAACCTTCTCCCCCCTCAGACATGCTCAACCGCTCCGAAGAGATGGTCAATTACCTGCGTCGTGAAAGTCAGGAAGAATTGATTTCCAAAACACCAGCAAATCCACCAGCAAATCTGTCCGCTCAGCGTTATTTGGTCGCCTACACCCTGCTCAAAAGTAACAAGCATCGTCCTGCCAACTGGAAGTTGGAGCTCACAGCCTCCCTGCTCGAAAGCGCCAAAGGCCCAACTTCAGCCCTGGCTCAGCCTTGGCAGGGCTTGGCTTTGGCTGAATGGAGCCGCACCCAAGGCGATCGTCAGGCCGCCGCCCGTCTTTTTGCGGCCTGCGATGAACTTGCCCACTGGCAGCAAACCAAAATCGATGCGGCTCACCCCCGTCAATTGGGCGGGTTCCAGCCACCCGTCCCTTCGGGCAACCTGCCCGCCGGAACCCTATTGCCTCCACCCACCACAGCTATTTCCGCACCTATTCTGCTCACTTTGGCCGAAGCAGCCACACTCTCCCGTGAGATGGGGGATGCAACCCTCAATCAGTCCCTCATGGAAACAATCGATCGCGGCACACAATTCCTTGCCCAGCACCAGTACACCGAGTCCACAACCCAGCATTTCGCCGAATGGTACCGGCCCCTCCTTGAAGGAGGCTTCCGCGACACCCAACGCGGCGGCACTTTGTCGCTGGCAACCCAGCAAATGGCCCTCGTCGCCATGTTACAAAGCCTTCGCGCCTCAGCTCCCTAATGCTTCGGTTCGGCCAGCACAGTAAAGGCTGGCCGAATCGTGGTCCCCTTCTTAGAATTAATCCTAATGTTAGGTGAACGAGCACCAGTCTTGCGGGATAAGACAATCTATACACCCCTATCGCGATTCATCTGCCCCCGCGCGGAGAAATCGGTGGCAAGCGCCAGGCGAATATGAGCGAAGAGCGCGCCTCCATTCAAAGGCCCAAGTGTTTCACTCTCGCGGGCATCCAGGTGGTCGCCACAGGCAGCTATGTGCCCGAGTTGGTGATCACCAACGAGCAACTGCATAGTGAACTCGGCTGCGATTCCGAATGGATCGTCAAGCGCACCGGCATCCTCGAGCGCCGTCACGCCCTGCCACACCAGGCAACCACCGATCTTTGCCAAATGGCAGCCCAACGCTGCATCGACAAATCGGGTATCGACAAAAGCCAAATCGATCTACTCGTGCTCGGTACTTTCACCCCCGACATGAGCTTCCCTTCCAGCGCTTGCTTGCTGCAAGATCGCTTGGGCCTCCGCTGCCCAGCAATCGAGGTTCAGGCCGCCTGTGCCGGCTTCGTCTACGCCCTGACCACCGGCGCCAGCTACCTTCTGGCCGGTGCTGCCGAGCGTGTCCTGGTGGTTGGTGGCGATACCAACTCCCGTGTCATCAATCCCAAAGACATCAAAACCTACCCGCTGTTTGGCGATGGCGCCGGTGCCGTTCTTCTCACCCGTGGCACTTCCACCCAAGGGCTATTGGGCGTCAGCCTCGGCTCCGATGGTGGTGGCGGCGATTTGCTCAATCGCCCAGCCTGTGGTAGCCGCCTCCCTCCAACCCCCAGCAACATCGAGCAAGGCCTCCATTTCCTCCACATGGACGGCAGGGCCGTCTTTCGCTGGGCTGTCACCATTTTGTGCGACACCATCCAAGATGTCCTGCGCCATACCGGACTAACTACCGAGGATGTCGATCTCTTTATCCCGCATCAGGCTAACATTCGCATCATCAACGCGGCGGTCGATGTCCTCAAAGTGCCCCGTAACAAAGTCTTCAGCAACCTCGAAAAATATGGCAACACCTCCGCGGGTTCCATACCCATCGCGCTTGACGAGGCACTCGCCCAAGGCCGGGTCAAGCACGGCCAAACCGTGGTGATCAGCGGCTTCGGCGCCGGCCTCACCTGGGGCACTGCCGTCCTCAAGCTCTAATCCGCACTAACCCCCAGCCCTAGGCGTTTTGCCATCCAAATAGCGCCAATCCTTCAAATAGCGAATCAAATCCGCCATCTGCTCAGGGCTAATGGTTTTCTCTAGCCCTTCGGGCATCAGCGATTTCCCGGTCGACACAATCTCCTCAATGTCTCCCCGTGCTAAATTCTCCACCGTGCCGTCTGCTAACACCAGCGTGATCGAACCACAACTAGCCCCCTTGATCACCCCCACGCGCAATCGGCCTGAAGCTGTCGTCACTGTCTGAGCCACATAGGCGCCATCTATCGCCCGGTTGGGATCTAGAATGTCGCCCAACAGCATTTCCTCCGTCTTGGTGCGGGTGTCAGAGATGTCAGGCCCAACATCTTTCCCCAGCCCTTCCACCTTGTGGCAACTTGCACAGTTCCGCGCAAAAACCTCTCGCCCACGTAGTGCGTCGCCCCCAGCCAGCGCCCGCCCCTTATACAGGGCGATCACTCCGTCGCGCGGCGCAGCAATGCAGGCCGCCAGCAGCTTTTTCGCCCTCCCCGCAAGACCCAAGTCTGCAAAGGCCATCCATCGCGCAGCCCGCCTCGCATCCAGATCGGTCGCCGGCACCGCCCCAGCTTCAACCCCGTCCAGCACCGCTCGTGCCAAGTTGGAATTTCCCCCTGCCAAATCCAATATTTCAGAGCGAACTACAGGCAATTGGGCCTTCCAGCCTTCCACCAGGTCACGCTGCCGGTCTTCGGCTAAGCACCCAGCCAAAAGACCAGCCGCACTAACCCTCACTTGCGCCTCCGCATCCTCACGCAATAACCGAAAGAGTTGCCCGCTCATCCCCTCTTCCCGGCCATGCACCGTGCCGCCTATGAAAAGTGCCTCCAACCGCTTCACCAAAGGAACAGCCTGGTCTTGGGCTACAGCCATTTGCTTCATCGCAAACGCTGCCAACTTTTGCTTGGCTGCAGGCTGCAAGCTTGCCAAAAAATCACCAACCGCTGCATTCCCCCGCTGCGTCAATCCAAGAAGTAACCCACCAACCAAAACCTCCGTCCCAGATGTGCTATAAGCCCCTTCCAAAACACCGCCCAATTCCTGCGCAGGCAAAGACCGCCCGCATTGCCGGGCCAGTTCTTTCAGCAGACTAGCGTTCACATCCTTCCCAGCCGGGGGTCTCTCTAGGCTTGCCAAAAGTGCCCGCTGGCAACCCTGCGCGCTCGCCAACACCGACAGCCGAATCCATGCGTCCTCGCCATGCGACAAGGAGATTTTTGTTAGCACCCCAGTTCGCTCCCCAGCCGCAAGCGTTTGGGCCGCCTGTGCCACCTTCCCTGCCAACCGTTCGCTACCCCGCCCCGCCAAGCTCACTAACTGCTCCCCAGTCAGGTCACCCTGTTTCGCAAGGGCCAGTCCCACCTCCGCCACATGGTCATCCCCATCAGTAATCGCCATCCCCACCAGATTTTTACGCTCCACCCCACAAGCGGCCAACAACCAAACAGCATGAAAACGCGCCAAAGGCGGCCCCTTCAGGGCTTTGGCCATAAGCAGCTCGGTTAATCCCCGATGCCCCTGCTTTCCCTCCATCAACAGCCGAAAGGCGGCCGCCCGCACCCAGCCCGAAACATCCCCCAAGCAATCCACCAACTCCTGCACCCCAAGCTGGGTTAAATCTCGAATCGGGCTGCGCGGCACACCGCTCGCCCGCACGCGCCAAATCCTCCCCTGATCGCGCCCCCACAATAAATCCGGCCGGTTCCGCAATTCCGGCGGCATAAATTCCGGATGCTCAATCACCGCCCGCGCCATATCCAAAATCAGCAGCGATCCATCCGGCGCCTCCACCAAGCTCACCGGCCGGAACCACTCGTCCTTCGCTGCGAGAAATTCACGCTCCTGTTGGGGGGATCGGGCTGAAAAAGTCAAACCCTTCGGGCTCAACCGTTCCTCATGCACCAGGTTGCCGGTCGGGTCGCAGGTGAAGACAGATCCCTGATGCTCCTTGCCCAGCCCAGCTCCCTGGAATGCCAACACGCCAGAAGCCGCCGTGAACCGCCCAGCGTGCAGGTTCGAGGTCGTCCAGTTCCGGCTAATAGGGTACACCTTGCCACCAGACGACAACGGCCCGCCTTCTTCACCCGCCACATCCACCAGCAACTCGCCCGGCGCAAGCAACGGGTTACCCTGCACCACCGCCGTTTCCATCACCACATGCCGCAGGTGATGCCGATTGTCGCACACGAAGCGGTTACCCCATGCATCCAGAGTATTACCAAATTGTCCCGGCCCGGTGCTGGCCTCTACTGCCGAGCCGTCTGGCCTAAAACGAAAATCCATGCCAGCCAAACTGATCTGGTTCTTGGC
>Ga0255127_1000963_pt1 | contig 12575 bp, 4 predicted proteins | sample Law_Miss_RepB_8d_FD_188555 | JGI IMG/M metagenome (GOLD analysis project Ga0255127, IMG submission 188555) | Freshwater microbial communities from St. Lawrence River, New York, United States - Law_Miss_RepB_8d | ecosystem: Environmental > Aquatic > Freshwater > River | place: USA: New York...
AAAAACTATAAGCACCTCACGAGCTTTTAGCTGATGTAGGGTGTTCTCTAAGCGAGATGTGGTCCTCTAAGCATAGGGCGGTCCTCTCATCGTGAGGTGGTCCCCCAAGCGTAGGGCGGTCCTCTCATCGTGAGGTGGTCCCCCAAGCGTAGGGCGGTCCTCCTGGGCCGCCTTTACGAGCGAAGCGAGACGTCAGATGCGCGTGGCTCTTACGTAGGGCGGTCCTCCTGGGCCACCTTTACGAGCGCAGCGAGACGTTAGGTGCGCGTGGCTCTTACGTAGGGCAGTCCTCCTAGGCCGCCTTTACGAGCGCAGCGAGGCGTCAGGTGCGTGTGGCTTCTAACGATAGGGCGGTCCTCCTGGGCCGCCATTACGAGCGCAGCGAGACGTCAGATGCGCGTGGCTCTTACGTAGGGCGGTCCTCCTGGGCCGCCTTTACGAGCGAAGCGAGACGTGAAGTCGCGCGGACTGCGGGCCGGGAGCCCCGCACCACGATTAGCCCCGCACTACGATTAGCCCCGCACCACGATTGGACTCGCGTTCGCTGACCTTTAACAGTTACTGACGGAATACTGGTGCTATCACACCGAATACCCCCGAACTCCACTCCATGTCGGTATCGACCACAAACAAACTGCCAGCCTTCGGAGCTCCAGGCCTCCGCTCCGAACTCATGTGCTCGACCGCCGTAGTGATTACCAACGAAGCCTTACCGTTTCGAGCCACCCACTGTGGACAAGTCGCTTGCGGACTACCGATGGTTCTCCATTCGCGTTCAATCTGGCCATCAGCCAAACGAACTTGAATAGTTCGTCCGTAATCCGCAGGGTTCGGGTTATACAACGAAATGATCACACTCTTGCCATCAGGCATCAGCGTCATTCCATCTGGAACCCCTTCATCCTTGGTTAAATCGACCACAACACGCCCAGCATCCAAGCAGCCGTTGGCAATATCCAAACGATACGCAACAACTTGTCGAGTCGGTGAATCGATATCGAGCAAGTCGACTGAACCATCCTCGCGACCTACGATCACCTTTCCATTGCTGCAAATCTGATCGTTTCGCAATTGGATCAATCGCTTATCTGAAGCACGCCACAAGTACAATCCGGCCTTCTTGGTCTCGAACTTCAAATCTTTGGTACCGAAGATCAAGTTCCCTTGCCAGACCGCACCATCGTTGATGATGGTCCCTTCGACCGCTGCATCAACGCCTTCGATGAACGGCTGAAACGTACCGTCAGCGATCGAGAAAATCCCGACGGATCGCTCACACCCCACAACAAAGTTGCCTTGATCGGTCGGAAAGGCAAACCCCGGTCGCCCAGGAAGTTCGTACGACTGATTGGTGCCGCTCTTGAAGTCGTAGATGTTCAGCGAACCCCTCGTTGCCGAAGGCCCATGCTGAATGGCGACCCAAGAAAATCGATCCGCCCCAAAAAGCTCTGCGCTCAGGGGATACGGGCCCTCGGGTAAAAACCTGAGGGCCTCGTCTTTTGGATCAAACAGCTCTGCTGCGTTGGTGGAAATCACGCTTGTGCCTTATCAAATGCAGAATCGAATGCTCGGTTGCTCGGTGAGAAATCGAGTTCCTTAACGAACTTGGCTGCCTCGCGAGCTCCAAACTCACGCTCCATGCCACTGTCTTCCCATTCAACACTCAAAGGTCCGGCATATCCGATGTCGTTGAGCGCTCGAATGATCTCTTCGAAATTCACACCACCGCGACCTGGACTGCGGAAGTCCCATCCGCGTCGCGGATCACCGAAATTGAGGTGACTGCTCAGGATCCCGGACTTACCATTGAGTTTGGTTACGGCATCTTTGATGTGAACGTGATAAATCCGATCTGGGAATTCTCGAATGAATTCCACCGGATCAACCCCTTGCCAAATCAAGTGGCTCGGGTCGAAGTTGAAACCAAACTCAGGTCGATGTTTGATCGCATCCAAAGCCATCTTCGCAGAGTAAATATCGAATGCAATCTCCGTAGGATGGACTTCCAAAGCGAAGCGAACTCCACAAGCCTTGAACTCATCGAGAATCGGATTGAATCGATCTGCAAACAACTTGAACCCATCGTCGATCATCGATTGAGGTACGGGTGGGAACGAGTAGTTCAAGTGCCAAATGCTCGATCCGGTGAAACCGTTGACAACCTTTACGCCGAATTTCTTCGCCGCATGCGCGGTCTTCTTGAGCTCTTCAATAGCTCGCTTGTTGACACCCGCTGGATCTCCATCACCCCAAACATACGGTGGCAAAATCGCCTTGTGCCGACCATCGATCGGATCGCAAACCGCTTGGCCTACCAAGTGGGCGCTGATCGCATGACACTGCAACCCGTGCTTATCCAAAAAATCTCGCTTCGCTTTGCAGTACCCATCGTCCGACATCGCCTTGTCGACTTCGAAGTGATCGCCCCAGCAAGCCAATTCAATCCCGTCATATCCAGCTTCCTTGGTAAACGCAGCCATCTTGGATATAGGAAGATCGGCCCATTGGCCAGTAAACAAAGTGACAGGTCGTGCCATCGCGTCGCGCTCCGAAGTTAGGAAAGGTTTGTTTTGGAAGGATCGATCGTTTGGGAGGGATCCCACGAACTCGAAAAACGGATTTTCGAAGCTGCCCAAGATACCATCAATCCAACAGTTCTCCAAGGATTCGAGTACAATCCGCCGAAGAGCTTCCCACGGTTTTTCTTTGACGGCTTTCCCCAAAGCAGATTTCTTATAGATAAAATTTCCGTGAACGATTCCCCTAACTCAGGCTAACAGCCGCACAAACTACCGGCCTCTCAAGCTACAACCACCCAAGCCACCCAGCGAATCCATTCCATGCAGTCAACCTTGAACCCGCATTTTGCTTCTAAACACCCTAGCTTCGCTGCTTGGATGCTCCATTGTGCCTTGGCCTTGATCGCAGGCCTTTTCCTGAGCTTTTCGGGGCCCCTCCAAGCCGATGAAACGCCTGCGAAAGCTGCAAACCCTTTTGCTCAGCAAATTCGACCGCTGCTCGTCAAGTACTGCGTCGGTTGCCACAATCCCTCCGATGCGCAATCAAACTTGCGGCTCGACTCGTTGGCCGCCATCGAAAAGGGAGGTGATGCAGGGCCCGCCATCACCCGAGGTGACCTCGATTCCTCCTTGATCTGGCGGCGAGTCTCTGGCCTGGACGAACCACAAATGCCACCCGAGGATTCCCCTCAACCATCCTCAGAGGAAAAGGAGATTTTGAAACTGTGGATCGAACGCGGTGCCGAAGGGGAAGACGCTCCATTGAGCCTTCAAGATCAATGGCGACTCCTACAAGCTAAACAAGCAAGTCCCACTAAGTCCAATGGCCATAACCCAAAGGCCTCTGCTATCACAGCCGCAATCGCTCTGCCCGATGCCAGCATGCTTGTCGGTCGATACGGATTCGTCGAACGCTTGCCTGCCAGTGAAGTCCCCCCGCAGTGGACTTCATTGGATCGATTGGACATCATCGGGAAAGTCTCTCAGCTTCGTCTCGATCCCCAATCGCGACGTGTCGCGATCGCCTCCGGCTTGCCCGGTTTCGGCGGCCAAGTCACCGTGATCGAACTTGATGGACTACTATCCGACACCAATGCAAAAGATGCTTCACAACCCTCGAAAGGGATGAGCAGCGCAAAAGTTTATCGCTTAGAAGCCCACCGCGACATGCTCTACTCAGCAGTCCTTCACCCCAAGGAGCCCTGGGTTGCGACCGCCGGCTACGATCGAATCATTCGACTGTGGAATTATCAATCCGGCGAACTCCTTCGATCTTTCGAAGGACATAATGGCGCGGTCTACGACTTGGACTTCGACCCCTCTGGCGAAATCCTCGCAAGCGCCAGCGCAGATGAGACTATTAAAATCTGGCGGGTCGACTCGGGGTTGCGACTCGATACCTTCGGGCAATGCGAAGCCGAACAGTATGTCGTAAGAATCCTGAACTCTCCGAGTTCGCTCAACCAATCTAAACAGACACCAAATCAGGAATCGTCAAAGCAACCATCGAGCACTTTGGAAATCGTCGCCTGTGGTGCAGATCGACGCATCCGACTCTGGCACCTCCCCTCCCTGAGTGAACCTTCAGTAAGCCCCATGCGGCATGCGGTTTTTGCTCACGAATCAACCATCCATTTGTTGGCACTCTCCCCAGATCACCGGTTCGCTTGCACATCCGCCCAAGACAACACATTGAAAATTTGGGATACGCAGAAATGGGAACTGATCGAAGTCCTCCCGAAGTCGACCGCACTGCCAACTTCTTTGGCCTGGATTCCATCCACCCCAGCGCAGATCCGATGGACGACGCTCAATGGCCAAGTCCACTTATTTGCACTACCTGCAAGCCTATCTGCAGACCATTCTTCCACGACGGGCAACTCACCCTCATTAGCAACCTCGACACTCTCTTCACCCGAAGGGAATCAGGGCCATCCCACAACGGTTTCTCGATCCACATCGAAACCGCCAGTCGACGTCCAAGGGCTTACGTTACCAGCATTGGTCGAAGGAGTCTTTCTCCCGGAAGACCGCGTGCGCGGTGGCGACTGGTACAGCTTCCCAGCGAAACAAGGGGAGACCTTGAAAATTGAAACCATCGCGTCGCGAGACAAATCGCCCTTCGATAGCCACTTGGAAATCACCGATGAACATGGCGTTCCTATCTTGCGAACTCGCTTGCAAGCCGTGCGTGAATCCTACTTCACGTTCCGTGGAAAGGATTCAACCACCATCGATGATTTCCGATTGCATCGTTGGGAAGATATGGAACTGAATGAATTGCTCTACGCTAGTGGCGAAGTCGTACGCCTTTGGCTCTACCCTCGCGGCCCCGATTCCGGGTACAAAGTCTACCCCGGAAGCGGTTCGCGATACACCTATTTCGGGACTTCTCCAGTTGCTCACGCCCTGAACGAGCCCGCTTGGATCGTGCGTGAACTGAAACAAGACCAAGCACCGATTGCAAATGGTCAACCTGTCTTCCCTGTCTACTATGCCAATGACGATGACCCCCAGCGGCTAGCTGGAAAGGACTCGGTGATATTCTTTACCGCCCCATCGGACGCAACGTACTTTGTACGAGTCCGGGACACCCGAGGACTTGCCGCTGAAACCTTCCAATACAAACTTTCGATCGCTCCACCCAAACCACGTTTCTCTATCAAACTCGAAACTCCAGAAATTACACTTCGGCCCAACGTAGGTGCCGAATTCGTCATTGCCACCGATCGCTTCGATGGCTTGAATTCGCAAATTGAAATTTCCTTCGATGGACTTCCGGATGGACTAAGCGTTGTTCAACCGCTACGGATCCAAGCGGATCAATTGCGTGCCATTGGACAAATCCGTTCCACCACAGGCAGTTTGGAGAATCTGCCCAAAGAATTCGAAGTCACACTCCATGCGAAAAGTATCGCTGGGGATCAAGAATGGACGAGCGAGACGAGCCCCAAAATCAAAGTGAAAGTCAACGAAAAACCAACGATGAAACTTAAAGTCGTCGACAAGTCCGCTCCCGACGATGCACCGCCATTGACCAGCTTGCGAATCAAACCCGGTGAGACCATCTCCGCCAAACTTGTCATCGAACGAGGCGAAGCCGGCAGCGAGATCTCTTTCGCCGGGGACATCTCCTTTGGTGGTGATGATAGCGGCAGAAATCTGCCTCACGGTTGCTTCGTCGACAATATCGGTCTCAACGGCTTATTGATTCCTAACGGGCAATCGACCCGAGAAGTCTTCATCACCGCAGCGCCGATCGCTGCACCGCAAACACGCTGGTTCCACCTGAGGGCGAACGTCGATGGGAACCCAACGACGCTTCCAATCGAACTCATCGTTCAGCCGGTGGAATCAAAGTAAGTCGCAAATCTTTTAGCGAAGCGTGATGTGGGGGCCCTATCGTAGTGCGGGGCCCTATCGTAGTGCGGGGCCCTATCGTAGTGCGGGGCCCTGTCGTAGTGCGGGGCTCCCGGCCCGCAGTCCGCGCGAGTTCACGCCTCGCTGCGCTCGATTAGGCGGCCCAGGAGGACCGCACTACGATTCAGGAACTACTACGATTTAGGAACGCATTACTCGTTTATACAACCACGATCGCCCAGCCCATTTTTCTTTGCGTCTTCGCGTCTTTGCGTGAGACTTTGGTTCGAAGGCGTGGCGAGCGAAGGTATCGCGACTTCACGCCTCGCTGCGCTCGATTAGGCGGCCCAGGAGGACCGCACTACGTAAAAGTCACGCGCACTCGACGCCTCGCTGCGCTCGTCTTCGCGGCCCAGGAGGACCGCACTACGATTCAGGAACGCACCACGATTCAGGAACGCACCACGATTCAGGAACGCACCACGATTCAGGAACGCACCACGATTCAGGCCCGCACCACGATTCAGGCCCGCACCACGATTCGGGGGTGCTATCACACTACTTGGCAGATACCCGCAAGGTAATTCCCGCCGAATGACTTCTGAACTCCGGTGCGTACATGCATTCGATCGCTGCATAGCCCATCGGATATTCTCCTGAGTGTTGCACTCGCAAGTTGTACTCGAACACATACGTCCCGCGTCGCAAGTAATCGATGAAGAAATGCGTCGCGGTGTCCCGTGTGCTCTGATAATAGAACAGCCCATCTTGAAACTTGTACCCACTCAACACATCCACCGGCTCGGTACCACTTCCCCGGTAATCCTTCAAATGGACATATTCCATATCCCGATCCGTTCGCAACACCACGCGACATACCAACTCATCTCCCACCTTCACAGATGGAAAATCCCCTGCCGCTCCTTGCTCCCCGACTCCAACCTTTTCCAATTTTGGACCAGCATCCGTAAGTACTCTGCGATAAAGCTCCTTCTCAAGCTTCAACGGGGTGTCACTATGGGCCGTTACCTTGCCAATCTCTTCAAGATACTCCCAATGCACCCCTCCCCAGCTTACACCTTCGTCGGTTTTCGTAACGGTCACCTTCCCCATCTCAGGATGAATCTCGCTGCCAACGAATTTCTTTTCGTAATACCCCGTCCCTCGTTCTACATCTACCGGCTCAACGATCGTGTCCGCTAACTTGACTTCAACAAGACTATCGGAATCAAGCAGATTCTTGCCCCGCCCAATCAAAGCATACACTGCATCCGCCGTAGCTTTCGTTGTCTTCCAGTCCTGTGTCTGCTTTTGCTTAAGCAACCACACTTTGCAGTCCTCAACCGCTTGCGTGTCCCCCGCCACTTCATCGAACGCTTCGATCATCATCGCTTGTGTCTCGATGGGTGCTTGATACCACCACGAAGACGCACCGGCATCCTTCCAATGCATCCCAAGCTCCTCACTATTCAAACTGCTTTCCCGGAAACTCTTTAGAATTGCCGTAGGTGTCTGATCGTCTCCAAAACGCTTCAATGCAACCGCAAGGTGAGCTTGAGACTGCCGATCCAAACTCGTCCAGTGCGCTTTCGCTTGACCTAACCAATAGTTCAACGCTGGCTGACAACTCTCATCAACCCGCTGATCGCTTAGAAAGAAACTTCTCCCGTATAAATACAACGCAATCGTTGACGTAAGATTGACCTTGTCGCGATTCTCCTCTCGGATTCGCTGGTACAATTTGTCCATCCAAGCATCCAATCCCGACAGCGATCGGATCGCAAGCTCTTCGTCGACCGCAACTTTCATATGTCGAAGTCGTCCAAATCCGGTCGTGATGTACAAAGTGATGTATTCGTTATCAGGTCCTCCAGGGAACCAAGGCCACATGCCGCTATCGCGTTGCATTTCCGCAAGCCGCTTCATATGGGCTTGCGTTTCACTTTGTAAACGATTGGTATCGAACAAAATCCCTACATTCCGGCGAGCTTGCGACTCCCGCTGCGCATCGCGCAACCAAGGAGTTTCCTCAAGAACGATCGATTGAATGTCTTTGTTCTTGCTAAGTGGCGACTCCAACGCTTCTGGTTGAAATGTACGCCAAGTCTCAAACACTTTCGCAATCTTTGGTCGACTATTAACCACATGCTGCGCGAGTAGATTAGCAAACATACGATTAAAGGTTTGCTCGCTGCAGTCATAGGGATACTCCATCAAATAAGGCAACGCGAGGATTGCATACCATGCGGGTTGTGAAGTCATCTGAACGCTTAGCGATTGACTGCGCAACGTCGGCGAATTAGCCGACTCAAGCAGTTTCTTGAACTCAAACTCCTTAGTGCTCTTGCCTCGAATCGGGAGCGGAATCGCTTCGCGAACCAAGATCTTGTTCGATAGTACCGGCAACATCGCTTGCTCTCCGTCCGATAACTTATCGGTCGCAGCAAGGGCCTTGAAGGTGATCGGACGAGCCCCTTCTGGCACCCGAATCTTCCAGAAAAATGTTTTGGACTCCTTCTCTCCTAACTCAAATGCCTGCTGACTGGATTGGTTCTCAAATCGCACATCCACACTCGACTCATCCAACGCGTCGAACAACTGCAAAGCAACCGTACCGCGCTGACTCTGATTGGACTGATTCGATACCTTGGCCGAGAACTCTATAACATCACCCTCACGCAAAAATCTCGGCGGATTGGGTTGAATCATCAAATCCTTTGCCGTCACAACCGTGTCGATCAGGGATCCACTTCGCAAACTCTTGTCATGAGCCAGTCCTAAGAATCGCCATTGCGTCAAAGCCTCCGGCATAGTGAACTCCAAAGTCACTTCCCCCTTGGAATCACTGACAATTTGAGGAAAGAAAAACGCAGTCTCATTGAGATTTGTTCGTGGAGAAATCGAATCGATTACTGCTGAACTTCCTGATCCACCGCCTCCTTCCCCCGACCCAATCATTGCATTGCCAGTTGCTTCCTTCGCCTTCGCAACCGAACCTTCTGCCATCGGAACGCCACCCATCCCACCAAGCCCCGCGACCATCGGTTCTGCATCAGCAACGCTCGAAAACATCTCGCTATGCATTCCTCCTGAACCTGCAGAAGAGGGTGCCGGCATACCAAAACGACTCATCCTTCGGCGAAACCTACTTGGTGTGGTACTTTCGTAGCCCATGAATTCTAGAAAAATCAACGACGAAGAAAATCTCCGATAGGATTCTTCGACCGAAAGAGTCCGCTCTGATCGGTTGCTCAGCAATATATTTAATGACTGTGCTTGATTTTGAAAATGAAACATCTCCTGCGCAGACTCGCGATAAAATGAACCAATTTGCATTGGCCACTGATGAGGCAAAAATGCATCGAGGGACGCGTCATAAAGCGCTGCTGCAAATTCCGCTACAAGGTCGCCCTCCGCAACCGAATTACCGGCGATCTTTGCTGTCCACTTCTCCTTCGCTCCCGGTTCAAGCTTGTCGCGGAATCGCTCCCAACGGACAGTAAGATCTTGGTTGCTCCAAGGAACCTCAATCACTCGAGACTCAGAGTATAAACGGTTGTTTCGTACATAAACCAAACGAACCGAGAGCCCCCCTCGCATCGATTCTGTAATCGGCTGCTGCAGGACCACTTGCGTCTTTCCAGGTTCCGTCCAAAACGACTGCAATACCGCTCCTCTGTGTGAAATCTCGACGAATGCACGTCCCGTTTCATAACCGGTTCCCCACAGGGCAGTCCAAGTCTCACCGGGCTCCCATTGCTGCTTGGGAGTCGAAAATACAAAAGGTAGTTTGCTCGGAAATTTCTCCACTTGTGGATTCAACACACGCAACTGTTTCTCAGCGTGCACAGGCTTACCCACCGCATCCTGTGTCTCGACCACAGCCCGGTAAATCCCCGCCTTCAGATCTAACGCCAGCTTCGCAACCCCTCTCTCATCTGTCTCGAAGGTCCTCTCGACCACCACATCCCCAAGAGACCAGTGCGAATCTGCGGTGGGATCGGGTACCGGCTCGGTGACCGGAGCTCCCGGTCGGTTCGCAAGGCCCCCAGGTTTTCTTTGCATCACACGGGTACGTCCCCCCAACAAATCAGGACGCGGAACGTCTTTCGGCTCCACAACGCGATAGAGCTTGAGCACCCCTTTTGCCTTAACCGATTCATCATCAAGATTCGTAGTTCGAACACTCAATTCCACGGGCTTTTGTTCGACTTGCCACTCGCTCGCATCGAGCATCGCTTGAGTGGTTACGTACCCCAACGAAATCATCCGATTGGCCGAGCGTGTTTCGCCCGTACCATCCGTGACATCTGCAATGACTTCATATTGAAAAATGGGGGAATCGTCCTCAGGAACCGACCGATCCGGGCGAGCGATGAAGGATACTTCAAAGCTTCCATCTGGTTTCGTCTGCGTCCATCCCTGCGCGATCTCTTGTTCGCTCCCAGCGAACGGCTGTATACGCCAAGCGTACATCGATTCAAACCAAATGGACCACCGAACCCTCCGTACGACGCGGTACCGAACATCTCCCGCTTGGACAGGCACACCGGTATACCCTATTGCATGACCAGTGACACGCACGGTATCCCCAAGCTTCACTGGGTCTTTTGTTGGATCAACAGTAACTTGAAACTTAGGTCGTTTGTACTCTTCGACACGAACCTGTGTCACGCTGCGATTCTCGTCAACACTGATAAACATCGCTCCCGTTCCGCGATTGCGCGGAGCATTAAACGAACCGCTGAATGAACCGTAGTCGTTCGTTCGCACATCTAAAGTCTCGATCACTTCTCCATTGGGATCCTTGAATTCCAACTTGTACTTGCGCCCCGAGATCGGTAAATACTTGTTTGCTTCTTGATCCGCAGAAGTCGCAATGCCCTTGAACTGTATCGTCTGTCCGGGGCGATAAATGGATCGGTCGGTAAAAAGAACGACACTCTCGCTCTTGCCATCACCATGCATCTCAAAATAACTGGTTTCGTTGAGGGTAGCCAAGCGATCTGCTTCGTGCCGAACCATCAAAAGTGCATTGGTCATCACCAATGGGAGCTGAAAGGTGCCGTTGGGTAGTGTACGTACTTCCGTACCACGAGCCCATTCATTGTTTCTTGGGTTCCTCACAAAGGGCTGCACGCCAGCGCCCGCAATAGGCTCTCCCGTTTCGTTGTTGACGACGATCCCTTCGATTCCAGCAAACTGTTCGCCTGTTTTGAGCCCACCCCAGCGTTGCCGCAGGACAACTGCCAAATGACTCACCCAAACCTCACACGCCCCAATCTGATTATCCTCCGGGGTAAACGAATCGTTCATGCTGTAGAGCAATACGTAATAACCCAATGGCAAGTCATTCTGCGGCTGGATGTCTTTCTCAGCTTGCTGATAGTCTTCCGTCGGATCGAGATCGACTGACCAAGCTTTCACAGGCGGTCTACGGACAAGATCCGATCGATCTTCATCTGTCATTTGATCAGGACGCCATCGCGAACCACCAAGCCGTTGGTTCCAATTCGCGGCAACCATGCGGAAATGAACTTTCGTTAAGTTCTTGTACATGATTCGAATGTTCGGCGAAGGAGCGTTTGTATTCCAAACCCGCTCCGTAACGACATTCAGCGTTTTCGACTCTAGATATGTACAACTGTTATGGCACTTCCGTCCCCCGATACTATCCGGAAAAGCATTTGCTCCCTGCTTGGCAATCGCATAAGCCTCCTTTAGGTCATTCAACTCGATCAAGCTTTCCGCTAATCGACTACGGGCTTCCGCTGAAAGTGGATGCTTAGCGTTCTGTTCCGAAAAAGCTCTCAGCAAAGCCTCGATCCGCGCATCCTTTTCCTCTCCAACCGCATTTTCCCCTACAAAACGGATACGCTCTAGCTCCGCACAAAGTCTCGCATCGAGATCTTTTGGATCGCTGTGACTTCGAATCAATTGTTGCAACAACCTCACCCCCTTGAGCTTTGGCGACTGCTGATCCGTTGTTTGGGGATCCCAATTCAAAAACTCTTCTGTGGGACCAAGAGCTGCCGTAGCGGCTTCGATTTCAAACGCATCAACTCGCTTCGCTGCCGCTTGCTCGCCAGAGGCATAAAACTCTAAAGCCTGATAAGCCACAAAATCGAAAAGGGTAGGGCGGTAACTCTCCGGTGAAACCCCACGCACAAGCAATGCGTCGAATTTCTCTATCGGAATCGCTTGCAACTTCTCCGCTTCCTTGAGAGCAAGCGCATACTCACTCCCAATCTCTTCGAAGATTCTCGCCAAATCCCAAGTTGCTATGTCCTGCGAGTCCACCGCAGCGCCTTGGGTCCGTTGCTGAAAACGCCATCGATTGGATTCGAAGTACGACCAATACCAATTGGCTAATAATGCGTGCAGTACCGGTTGGACTTCCTCATTCGCTTTAGCGATTTTACTACCCAATCGCATGATAGCCTTCTCATTCGACTCATTCTCTATCATCGACTCGACAAAGGCGATTTGCGCTACGGCCCGTGCTGCCTCAGGATAAGCCTTTTGCCCTAATGACTGCTCTAAAATCTTTTTAAGTTCCTCCAACGCAGTTTTCGGTAGCTGTTGCTTCAAAGCTGAATCGACTTTTTTCCACATATCCAATCGCTCCCTTGGTACGCTATCCACGGGTGGTAATTCCTCCGAGGAAGCTTGAAACGCCATCCCCTTGGCAAAGAT